>ENA-UEQM01000108-UEQM01000108.1-human-gut-metagenome-genome-assembly--contig:-NODE-108-length-57147-cov-10.573892_pt1 | contig 57147 bp, 37 predicted proteins | sample MGYA00242948_ERZ507948 | MGnify/ENA primary metagenome ERZ507948 (study PRJEB26167, sample SAMN06115440) | human gut metagenome | host: Homo sapiens | place: China:Hubei | collected 2015-07-28... | reverse complement strand
CGTTCCTCGTTACTTGCCAAAGGCAAGTAATTCCCTCACATTCGTTCGCGGCGCTGACCGCGCTTGTTGTGCGCCGCGTAAGTGGTGATGCAGACCGACCGATGCTTTGCCTGTACTGGCTGCCCGCACGCCCCCCCGGAGGGGCATTGGCGTGCGCACCCGGCAGCGGCACCTTGCCGCCGCACGCCCCCCCGGAGGGGCATTGGCGGGCGCACTCGGCAGCGGCACCTTGCCGCACGCGCTTATTGTGCGCCACGAAAGTGGTTATGGTGACCGACCTTCGCCTGCATGTGCCAGCCGCCGCGCGCCCCCGAAGGGCGTAGAGCGCGCACCCGGCAGCGGCACCTTGCCGCCGCACGCCCCCCCCGGAGGGGCATTGGCGGGCGCACTCGGCAGCGGCACCTTGCCGCCACCTTGCCGCCGCACGTATGCTCGAACCTCTGAAATACCTGTTTTTCCTCCAAAAACCAATTGCATTTTACAATCGCCGGTCTACATTAATAATAGCGTTGTCACGGGCCGGAGTCCGGCCAATTCGGTTAACAGAAAGAGCAGCAAGAGCTTATGACCAAGAGAACAATCGGCGGCGCCGTGATCGGTTACGGCGGGATGGGCAACTTCCACTCGGAAAAAATGCAGACAGTCGACGGCATCGAATTGATCGGTGTCTACGACATCGACCCGAAGCAGAATGAGCTTGCGAAGAGCCGCGGCATTCACGCCTACGCCTCCCGCGAGGAGCTGCTGGCGGATCCCCGGATCGACCTCGTCACGGTCGCCACTCCGAACGATGTCCACAAGGAGATCGTGATCGCCGCCCTCGCCGCCGGCAAAAACGTGATCTGCGAAAAGCCGGTCGCCATGAACAGCGCCGAACTTGACGAGATGATCGCCGCCGCGAACAAGTACGGCAAACTCTTCACCGTGCATCAGAACCGCCGCTGGGACGAGGATTATCTGACCGTCAAAAAGATTTTCGACGAAAAGCAGCTCGGCAGCATCTACCGCATCGAATCCCGCGTCCACGGCTCCCGCGGCATCCCCTCCGGCTGGCGTGAGGAAAAGGAACACGGCGGCGGCATGGTGCTCGATTGGGGCGTTCACCTGCTCGACCAGATGCTGACCATGATGGGCGACGCGAAACTGCTCTCCCTCTATGCCACGTTGACCAACATCACCAACGACGAGTGCGACGACGGTTTCACCGTATTGGCGAAATTCGACAACGGCGTCGAATGGATCGCCGAGGTCGGCACCTGCAATTATATCGAAATGCCGCGCTGGTATGCGTTCGGCGACAGCGGTTCAGTGATCATCCGCAACTGGGACTGCGAAGGCGAAATCGCGAAAATCTACAATCGCGGCGAAGACGACGTGCCGCCGATTCAGGCCGGCGCCGGCCTGACCCGCACGATGGCCCCGCGCAATGAAAAGACCGTCGAAAAATTCCCGGTTGAAAAGGTCAAATCCGACTGGGCCGAATACTATAAGAACGTGATCGCCACCCTGCACGGCGAAGCCGAAATCGTGGTGACCCACGACCAGCAGCGGCGGCTGATGAAGCTGCTTGAAGCAGTATTCGAATCCGCCCGGAAAGGCGAAGTGATCCACTTCTGATCCCGGCCCGGCTCCACAGTGCGCGGCGTTTCCCGCCGCGCATTTTTCATGCCCGCGCTTCGAGGAAGCGGACCGCTTCGGGAAGCTGGCGGAAGTCGTAGATGATGTAATCCGGCTCCGCGCCCGATTTGCGCTGTTCGCCCTGATTGGACTTGAAAAACACCGTTTTGATGCCGAGCCGGTTCGCTCCGAATACGTCGCGGTACATGTCGTTGCCGATGAAGATCACCTCGGCGGGAGTCAGGTTCATCTCCACCAGCATCGACTCGAACATGCGCACATCCGGCTTGCGGTAGCCGAGGTCGCTCGACACGATCACCGGCTTGAAATAGTCCAGCAGCCCGACCGACTGAAGCTCCGGGACCGCCCAGAGCGCCTGCCCGTCGGAGAGCGCCGCGAGCTGATAGCGGCCGCGCAACCCATCCAGCACCTCCCTCACGCCCGGATAGAGCTGCAGCTTGAAGCGGGAGGCCGCCCGGAACACCTCCGCAAGCATCTCCGGCAACACCCTGCGCCGCGCTTTCGGCAGCGAATGGGTAAACCCGGTCGCGTAAGTTTCGACGATTTCCCGGAAAATTTCCACCACGTCGAACTCCGGGAACTCCTCTTTGCTCTCCCGCCGCTGCCGTTTGTTCAAATCGAAATAGAGCTGCCGCACCGAATCCGGGCTCAGCGAAATCCCCTGGTAATCGAGAAAGTTGCTCAGCACCCGGTAGATTTCACCGCACCCCTCATCCGTCAGGATATCCGTCACGGTTCCGTTGATGTCGAAAATCAATCCGCGGATCATACCGTCCACCTCCTCAGGCATTGTACGGCCTCATGGACCAGCTTGCGCCGGTGCTCCATGCACAGCCAGTCGTTGCGGGCGATCCGCAGCAGCGTGATCCCCATGTAAAACGGCACCCGGCGCGTGATCGAGTCGAACGCCCGCTTCCGGTCCGGGAAATGGCAGGAATACTCCCACAGGAAATGGCCGATGAACGGCTCCGCCGCGTATTTGTTGCCGGTTTCGAGCAGGAAAAAGTGCATCAGCTCCCCGGCGATGCGCCCGGCGTCGTAGACCCGGTCGGCGCGCCGGACCCGTTCGAGGTCGAAGGAGATCACGCTCAGCCCGTCGCCGAACAGGAAATTTTCCGGCGTCGCGTCGCCGTGCGCGAACACCTGGCAGTCCTCCCACATCTTCGGCTGTTCGCGCCAGCGGTCGCGCAGCCAGTACAATTCACTCATCCGCTCCGGCGTGATCGTGCCGGTGTCGATCAGCCGCCGGATCAGGCTCTCCGTATACGAACAGGTTTCATTGAAATCCACGCGGTATCCGGTCGCGGTGCGGTTGTGGAACGTGACCAGGAAGTACGCCAGCGCGGTCAGTTTCGCGAACAGCAACCCGTCGTCGCGCGTCCCGATCGCCCGCGAAATGATGCTGCTCAGCAGCTCCCCCTCACAGTATTCGACCACCAGCAGTTCGTTCAGCCAGGAGTTCCGCCCCAGCGGACGGGCGATGTAGTGCGGCCAGCCGGTAAAGCCGAAGGAACGCATCATCGCAAGGTTGTCGTATTCGCGCTCCAGCCGCCGTGCGGCGATGCCGCGATCGTGTTCGTGCTCCGACAAAAAGAACTTGCCGATCACTTTGCGATTGTCGTGCCGTTCCTCGTACAGATAGACGGCGTTGGAACCGTTCAGCTGGAACACGCGGTATTCCGGGTGCTCCCGGAAACCGCCCAGCTGCGGCTGGATTTCGTATTTCAGATATTGATAGAGCGGGTCCCGCTCAGGCAGATGGCCCAGATATTTTCTCATGACTCCTCCGGGAGGACAACGGAGACACCGGCACAACCCCTGCGCCGGTCCGTCGCCTTTCACAAATTACTCCTCTTTTAATTTACCTCGGTTCGGAAAAAATACAAACCAGATATTGCCTAGTTCACCAGTGAACGGGCGAGCTTTGCCGCATCCGCCTTCTCCGGCAGACCGGCCAGCAGGATCGAGAACTGGTAGCGGCCCGGCGCGATCCGGTAGGCTTCGCGGGTATCCGGCCCGCAGCTGCCGGTGCCGACGCCGCGCTGCCGCAGGTCGATGTTCAGATAGATCACGCTCTCCGGCGTCAGGTCGCAGGTGTGCTTCGCGCGCCACAGCTGATCGACCGAATAGCGTGACGCCGAGAACTCCATGCCGCCCGGCGCCGTGACCAGCAGCCCCGCCCCCTCGCCGGGACGGAATGCGGCGAACTCCACCCTGGTACGGTTGCCGTTCTCCTGCGGCATGATGTAGGGCACATACATCTCATCCACCGTGGTGCGGAACAGTCCCGGCCAGACGGCGGCGTCGCGGTCGATGTAGTTCTCCTGCGGCCCCAGCCCGAAATATTCGACGTTCGCGAACTCCGGCGGCAGTTCCAGCGTCAGCCCGAGGCGCGGCAGGTCGTCGAACTCCGGCGGCACCACAAAGGTGCTCAACACTTCGACCGCCCCCGCGGGGAGCGGCCGCAGCAACTGGGTGAACTCCAATTCGATCCCGTCGATGCCGGGGCAGGAGACCATGCTGCGCAGTTCGACCGCGTCGCCGAGTGCGGCGAACTCGTCCGGCACCGCCCGGAAGCGGTCGTACCCCTTCTCCGTCCACACGTGCAGCGCCTTGCGCCATCCGGTGCGGGACTCCTCAAGCTGGAGTTTGATGCCGTCGTTGTCGGTCGCGGCCCGCCACAGATTCAGCCGCGGCCCGCGCTTCAGCAGCTCCGCGCCGCCGAAACTCATCGCGGTAATGCCGGAGGCGTTCACCTGCGCCGTCAGCACCCCGGCCAGCAGTTCGGCGCGGTCGGCCAGCTTCTTCACTCCGGTCGGCAGCGGCTCCGCCGGAAGCGGCTTCGCGACCGACAGTGCCGGAAGTTCAAAGGCTCCGAATGCGACCTCATGGCCGGCTTCGGCCCATGCACAGGCGTTTTTCAGCTTCAACGACACGCGCAGCACCAGCTTCTCGCCGGGCATCGTTTCCGGGCGCTCCACCGGCAGCGTCAGGCGCGTCCGGCTGCGCGGCGCGGTCGCGGGAACCGGCTCCGTGCCGCCACCGGCCCGGCGGCCGTCCGCCTCCAGCACCCAGTCGAGCGCGAGGTCGTCCAGACCGGTGAACCAGCGGCGGTTGAAAAGTTCGATCCGGCCCGAAGCCGCATCGAGCAGCGTGATCCCGACCGGCTGCGCCAGCGCCTTGAATTCATAAAGTCCGGGATGCGGCGTGCGGTCCGGCCACACGATGCCGTCGGTGCAGAAGTTCGCGTCGTTCGGCGTGTCGCCGAAGTCGCCGCCGTAGGCCCAGTAAGCGCGGCCGTCGGGTGTTTCTTGGCGGATGCCGTGGTCGATCCACTCCCAGATGAAACCGCCCTGCAGGCCGGGATAGCGGTCGAACGCCTCGAAGTAGTCTTTAAGGCTGCCGTTGCTGTTGCCCATCGCGTGATTGAATTCGCACATCACGAGCGGGCGGTCGTCCAGGTTGTTCTCCGACCAGCGGACCAGCATCTCGATCGACGGATACATCGGGCAGATGAAATCGGTGACCGCCCGGTTCGGCACGCAGTCCACCCATTGCCCCGATACCGCCCCTTCGTAATGCAACAACCGGCTGTCGTCGCGGAACCGGATGTAGCCGGCCATCGCCGCCTGATTCGCGCCCAGCCCGGATTCATTGCCGAGGCTCCACGCGTAGACGCAGGCGTGGTTCTTGTCGCGCTCGACCAGCCGCGCGGCGCGGTCGGCAAAGGCGGCGGTCCACTGCGGATTGCGGCAGAGGTCGTTATAGAACGCGTGATGTTCGATGTTCGCCTCGTCCACCACATAGAACCCCAGTTCGTCGCAGAGGTCGTAGAATTCCGGCGCATTCGGGTAGTGGCAGGTGCGCACCGCATTCACATTGAACCGCTTCATGGTCACAAGGTCGAGCTTCATCGTCTCATACGGCACCGCTTTGCCGAGCGTGTCGTGGTGGTCGTGGCGGTTCATGCCGCAGATCCGCACCGGCTGCCCGTTGACCAGAAATTCGCGGCGGCGCACCTCGTAGCGCCGGAAACCGATCCGGGTCGAAGTCGCATCGACGCAGCGGCCGGATTCATCGGTGATCGCGACGGCCAGCGTGTAGAGGTTCGGCGCTTCCGCGCTCCACGGCGCGACGTCCGGCAATTCGACCACGCTGCGGCAGGCCAGCCGGGCCGGATCGGAGCCGTTGCCGAACATCCCCTCGACCTTCGCCGAACGGACCAGCCCCTCCCATGCCGCCGAACCGTCGGGAGCGTAGAGTTTCGCCGAAATTTCCAGCGCGTCGGCGGCCTTCAGCTCCGGGACGCCGTAAAAGAGTTCGAGGTCGAGCAGCCCGGTGGTCAGGTCCTCTTTCAGCGTGCTTTTGGCAAACAGATCCGCGATATGGGCCTGCGGCGTGCTGTAGAGGTAAACGCTGCGGGAAAGCCCCGGCAAGTACCAGTGATCCTGATCCTCCAGGAAGGTGCCGTCGGACCACTTGATCACCACCACCGTCAGCTGGTTCTCCCCGGCATGGGCGATGCCCGTCAGGTCGAATTCGGTCGCTCCGCGCGAATCTTTCGAACCGCCGACCAGTTGCCCGTTCACAAAGGCCAGAAAACAGCTCTCCGCACCGTCGAAATGAAGCACGTTGCGCCGGGCGGCCCACGCCTCCGGCAGCGTGAACGTGCGGCGGTAAACGCCGGTCGGATTCCCGGCGGGGACCTCCGGCGGCATCTCCGCGAACGGCATCTGCACATTGGTGTAGTGGGGATGGTCGTAGCCGTGCATCACCCAGCAGCCCGGAACCTCCGCCCGCTCCCAGCCGGAATCGTCCAGCGCCGGATCGGCGACCGTTTCATCCAGCGCCGCCGGATCGGTCAGGTAGCGGAACGCCCAGCTGCCGTCAAGGTCGAGCACAAACGGCGAACTCTCCTTGCGGACGGCCCGCGCCGCCTCGACGGAGTCGAAAGGATAGAGTGTCGCCCGCACCGGCAGCCGCCGCAATCCGACCGCTTCCGGGCTGGTATAAAACAGTTTCGCGAGGTTCATACAAAAACTCCTTTTGTGTTATGGTCCGCATGCCGGATAATATAGCATGGAAATTCAAAATAACACCCGGAAGTCCGAAGTATTTCCCTCCTCTCATTGACGCTATTCGCTGACGACGGTGTTTCCGGCGGCGACAAGCCCTTTCACCGAATCCGGGTCGGCGTAAACGCCGGGGTTCGGCACGTTCGGCGAAGCGATGTAGCGGTTGTTCACGATCCTGACCCCGTTTGCGTTGGTCACGTAAAACGCGGCGCGGCAGGGCAGCGGCTCCCGGCGCGGCGTCGGATTCACAAAGGTGTTGTCGCGGAACGTCACGTTCCCGGCCGAGCTGATGAAGGCGACAAGCCCGTAACTATCCTTGAACGTGTTGTTTTCAAACAGGATGTTCGACAGGATCGGGTAATCGGTCCGCAGCGTTGACGGATCGGTTTCCATGTAGACGCCCATGTAAATGTCGCGCGCCTTGCCGTCGCTGCCGGCGCCGCGCGGATTCACGCTGTCGAAACGGTTGTTCCGCACGACGATATTGTCCGCGCCGTATCCCTCGCTCCACAGGTTGAAGGTGTAGCCGGTTTCGATCTTGACCGCCCCCATGTCGTTGTGCCGGAAATAGTTGTTTTCGAGCGTGATGTCGCGTCCGAGCAACAGGACTCCGCGCGCGCGGTTGTCGTGGAAGAAACAGTTCCGCACAATGATGTTCCGCGTGTCGTAGGTCCAGTTGAACAGAACAAAACCGCAATCGACCGGCTCCGGAACCGGCTCCTCGAAGGTAATTTCGTACATGCCCTTTTCCTCATCGACGGGACGGATCGACCGGATCGCGGAACGGAACCCGGCCGGGGAATAGTCGCCGTGGCGGAGCTCGACCGGCGCGCCGGGACGGAAAGTGTCGATGGATGTGACGTTTCGCGTCGTAACCGAGTGCGTGCCGGACTTTTCGGCGTAACCGGAGGTATCGTGCGCATTCAGGCAGTCATCCGCGCCGAGGCTGAATTCGCAATCCTCCATCCTGAAGAATCCGCGCGAGCGCCTGATGTGGCAGTGGTCGCCCGCACAGGTGATGAGCCGGCGGGCCATTCCCTCCGGCGCGGCGATATTGACCCGCCGGAACTCCCAGTACTGCTGGACGCCGCTGATCACGAAAGCGCTTCCGGCACAGGAGTAAATATCGATGTCCTCAAGCGTCAGGTGGCGGTTGTCGCTCATCGCGAAGCCATCCATGTTGTAGTAGTAGTGCTGCATGCGGAAAAGCTGTCCCTTGCGGAAAAGCGGCAGGTTTTTACCGTGCATCCGAAGCACATTCCCTGAAAGCCACTCCGTTTCGGCCCCATGCTGTCCCGCAAAACAGTCGAAGCCCCCCTCAATTCCGACCGATTTCGTGGCCGGATCGTAGCTGGAGACGACGATGACCCGCACGTCACGGCGCGGAAACGTCTCATAGTCGTTGAAGCGGAAATCGACGTGGCCGGCGGAAGCGCCGACGACTTCGACCAGACTGGCCAGCGGGTCCTTTTCCCAGTCCCAGTCCATCTTGAAGTTGCGCATCACGATCCGCTCACAGCCGTTGAGCCGGAAATTCGCTTCGCGCTTTTTGTGCCAGACGAACGTCGCGCCGCCGCCGTCAAAGATGAAGTCCCGCATTCTTTCAAGGTTCACCGGCCGGTCGGCGGTCATCCGGTAAGTCCCGGGAGCGACGACCAGCTTTGCCGCTCCGTTTTTCCGGCAGTGCTCAAGGGCGCGGTTCAGCGCATCGACATTGTCGGCCGCATCGGCGGAGACTCCGAAATCAGCCGCCCTGACGACGCTTCCGCCCGGATTCGACGGCTGGTCGATCGAAAACTCCTTTGCGCCGGTCGGCAATGCCCCCCACGGCCCGGTGTAGGGTGCGGCATTTCGCACGGCTGGGTAGTAACTGTCCTCCCTGCTCTGTTCGACAAGCCGGAAATCGGAGATCTCCCCTTTCAGCTGCCGGTAAGTATGAATCTGAAATGCGTAATCCGCAGCGTTTCCGGTACGGAATTTGATCCTGACCGGCCGGAAGGAGGCGCTGCCGCCGCCTCGCTCGAACATCGTATCAAGCGCGCCGTTTCCGGAAGAGGCGGGCCGGCTGAGGAAACACAGGTATTTCGTATTCATATCAGGGCCGTCGACCCGGCAGCGGAACGTCGCGACGTAAGTGGTGGACGGCTTCAGCATGCCGGGCGCAGTCAGGAAAACCGGGGTCCACTCGTCCCCGCTTGCCGTCGTGTCGATCCTGAGGGTCGCGCCGTCCGGCGACGGGACGGCGAACGGCTTCCGGACCGTATAACGCGCGGAATCGCTGAAATCCCGCAGGATCACCGGTTCGCCGGCCGCGGCGATCAGCGCGGAACCGGCGGACAGGGCGGTCACGATCCGCCTCAAAGCCGGAGAGAGAAAACACATGGCGGTACTCCTTTCCGAATCAGTACAGATAAAGTTCCTTCGCCACCTTCTGCGGAGTGACGAGTTCGACATGAAGATCGAACATCAGCGCGTTTTTGCCGCCGTGCCGCAGATCGGGCGAAGTGCTGCCGTCAAGGCCGAAATAGTTGTCACGGGTGCGAATCGACGGATGCGTATAGCCGTCGCTCTGGTGGCCCAGTTCGCTGACGAAGATGATTTTGCTGTTTGAAACATGCGAGGTGCGGCTTTCGGGACGCACCATGCAGGTCGGATACCAGTCCGTACTCTGGCACTTCTGAGCCGGCCTGAAATTGTGTTCCTTCACAAGGTCGAAGAAGGTGTTCATCGAGTAGGAGAGCGTGTTGGAAAGTCCATCGCCGCCATAAACCACTTCGGTGGCTTTGCAGAAGAGCGCACCTTCCCGGCCGGTTTCGGTCGCCCGCTTCCAGTCGGTCACCACCTCTTTGCTGCCGAGATAAGGGCGGAGGCGGTGATACCAGCGCTGCAGGTGGTAGTCTTCCATCTTTTCCTGATCGGCGGGAGGAAAATTCTGCTGATCGCCCGCATACATGGCGAGCGCGGTCCCGATCTGCTTGAGATTATTGGTACAGTCGATCTTCATTGCAGAGGCACGCGCCTTGTTCAGCGCCGGCAAGAGCATGCCGGCAAGAATCGCGATGATCGCAATCACAACCAAAAGCTCAATAAGCGTAAAATTTCCCTTTTTCATAATGACCTGTCTCTTCTTATTATTGAATCAATCGTAATGGAAATCATAAATTTCGAGAAAGTCCACTGTTTCTCTCCTTTCCCATAACTTTCCCGGTTATGCCGCAGTTGCCGTCCATTTTTTTTATTTTAATTATACTGCAAATTTCTTTTTTTTAAATTGACAAAAACAAATAAGTGTCTTTAAAAATATTAAAAAAAGTCAATTCATTTTCCGCAATCGGGCCGGCTGTGCCCGGAGGGGGCTTCACTGATGGGAAGAATTCTTCCGGCGGTATTGCGCGGGAGTTGTGCCGGTCTGTTTCTTAAAAGCGCGATAAAACGTTTCCAGATTCCTGAAACGGGTTTTCTCCGAGATCTCCCGGATACTCAATGTGCTTTCAACCAGCAACTTGCATGCGGTCTGTATCCGGTAACGGAGCCGATATTGGTAAGGCGGGATATTGAACTGCTCCTTGAAGAACGTTCTGAGGTAAACGGGGCTGTATCCGGCGCGGACCAGCGAAAATTCTTGCCAGTTGATATCTTCATCCAGATGTTCGAGCTTATCCCTTACAACAAATATCTCTCTGGCCAGCTCCGCTCTGCGATCCACTGTTATATCCGGGACAACAAGCAGATTCTGGCGCAGCGAAGTAAACAGATATTCCGCCAGCAGTTCCGGGTCTGTTTTAAGATGAAAATCCTCCAGAGCGTCATGAACAAACGAATCCAGTGAAGCAAGGTGGCGCCACTGTCCGATATGAGGAAGATTCCACTTCTTGCGGTCATAGTTCTCAAACAGCAGCAGAAGAACCCGGTAAGGTTGATTTTTCGGAAAATCGTGAAGCGTCATATCCCCGGCGGCATGACAGAATACAGTACCGCGCCGATATGTATTTCCTTCATAACAGACAGCCCCGCCGACTAAGATTTCCACATACAGCGTATTCCGCTGGACAACAAACGGGCTGAAAGCGCACCGGGTGGAAGCACGGAAATAATAAACGACTGCAAGCCTGGGACTGTATTGACGTTTTTTCATATTTTCCAGCGGAAAAATCAACCCGGACAGAATATTCGAAATTCCGCACCCGGTCGGGCGCTTCGCGCTGCCGGGTGCGGAATCCCGGTTTACGGCAGGCGGCAGCTGCGCTGATAGCGCCCGGATTCGAGTTCGAAGACCGAACCGTCCGGCATCGCGAGAGTCGCGGTGCAGCCGGAGGGGACGGAGAGCTGGATCACGAATTCGCCGTCCTCCACCTTCCAATCCGAAACATAACCGCGATATTCGGCGGAGCAGGAGGAGATCACCGGGAACGGGTGCACCCGCAGATGACGGTATCCCGGCCGCTCCCACTCATGTCGGAAACCGCCGAGATAGCGGTAGAACCACGCGCTGAGGTCGCCGAACATGATATGGTTCCGCGAATTGTTTCCTGTCCAGTTCTCGCCGAGGGTGGTCATACCGAGGTCGATCCAGTGCGCCCAGCCCGGAAATTCGTGACGGGTGAAGAACTTCAGCGCCAGCTCCGCATGGCCGTATTCGGCCAGCACACGGGGGATGTACTTCGCGCCGAGAATACCGAAGTCGCACGCGCAGTTGATCCTGCGGGCGTGTTCGGCGAGGAACTCCACCGCCGGCTGTTTGTATTCGCCCGGCACCAGGTCATGATAGAGCGCGCAGCCGGTGGCGGTGAATTCGCCGATGCCGTTGCCGGTCCCGTAACGGCCGTTTTTGCGGAGGAAGCGGGCGTTGAACGCCTTCTTGATCGCTTCGGCGAGCATGCCGTACCTCTTTTCGTCCTCCGGCCTGCCGAGGATCCGGGCGAACTCCGAAAGCAGCTGCGCATCCATGTAATAGTAACCGGTGGAGGTGATTTCGACCGGACACATCTTCTCGCGGTCAGGGTGGCACCAGTCGCCGAGTCCGAAAAAGACGATATGATCCGTCGCCATCGATTCACAGTAATCCAGATAGCGCTTCATCGCGTCGTAGAAGCACCGGATCGCGGTGTCGTCGCCGGTGTGCAGATAGATGTCCGCGGGCATCGACAGCAGCACGCTGTCCCACGCCGGGCCGCTGCCCCAGTTGAACCCCCAGCCGCCGGAAGGAGCGATGCCGGAGAGCTGGCCGCTCGGACGCTGATTGTCCGCCAGAATCTGCAGCCACTCCAGATAGCTCGCCGCCGGATCGAAGTTGAAAAGGCCGGTTTCGGCGGCCAGCATCGCATCGCCGGTCCAGCCGTTCTTCTCGCGGTGCGGGCAGTCGGTCGGAATGCCGACATAGTTCGAGCGGTAGGCCCAGCGGGTCATCGCCTGAAGCCGGTTCAGGTCGGGTTCGGACATCGTGATTCTGCCGACTGAATCGAACGCGGTCCCGACCATGCGCGCCTCGATCTTTCTGATCGCGGCGTTGCCGGAGACGGTCGCTTTGATGAACTGGAAACCGTGGTAGGTGAAACGCGGCTCCCAGATTTCGACGCCGCCGCCCTTGAGGATGTATCTGTCGGTCTGGAATTCGCCGGATTTGACGAATACATCCTGAGATTCGGCGGAGAGGTCCCCCTCCGGCGTCAGCCGTTCCGCATAGCGCAGCGTGACCTCCGCCCCGGCCTCGCCCTCGACGGTGATCCGGGCCCAGCCGGCCATGTTCTGCTTCGTGTCGTACACATCGAACTTCCCGGTCGGAACCGCCGGGAAGGTGCCGAGCACCCGGCACGGCGGCTGCTTTTGCTCGACCGGCTCACCGCCGGGCGGCGCGATCCTGACCGCGTGCGGCCACGCCGAATCGTCGAAACGGTCGCTGGTCCAGCCGCCCACTTCGAGCCGGGCGTCGTAGAATTCACCGTTGCGCAGTGCATTGAAAACGATCGGCCCCTTGCCGACCCGCCAGGTCTCATCGGATTCGAGCACGGTCCTGCCGTCGATTTCCAGCTTCAGCGCGAACTTCGGACAGTCGCGCCACGGCGCCGTCAGGAAATTCCACACCTCCGCCGTATTGGGATTGTACCAGCCGTTGCCGAGGATCACGCCAACGGTGTTGCGACCGGGACGCAGGTAATCGGTGATGTCGAGCGTCACGAAACGCACATGCTTCAGATAGTCGCTGACTGCCGGATCGAGGACGCGGTCCCCGACCTTGCGGCCGTTCAGGTACAGCTCGTAGAATCCCAGCCCGCTGATCGATACCCGGCCGTGTTCGAATTTTTCTTCATATTCAAACTCCCGCCGGAAATGCGGCGCGCTGTCGCAGCGTTCCGAACCGAAGCCGCGATCCGTTTCCGGCGCGGCGATCCACTTTCCGAGAATTCCGTTATTCATCGCAAATCCCTCCTCTGTTTCGCGTATATTGCCTTGCTTTTAAGTATAGCTCTCTTCACCGGGAATGCAAACGGCAGAACGCCGAGATTTCAAGAAACCTTTTCATTCCACTGCCGGAAAAAACTTGCATATTCGCCGTTTTGACCGTATACTATAGCAAGGACGATTACTCACAACGAACCAACAGGAGTGACAGATGAGTTTTACGTTGAAAACCGAACAGGTGGTCACCGAACTGGGCAAAATCCGGATCGTTCCGGTCCTGGTGCTCAACGACCTGACCAGCGGCCTCAAGATGTGCGAAATCCTCGCGGAATGCGGCCTGCCCGCCGCGGAAATCACCTTCCGCACCCAGGCGGCGGAGTCGATCATCCGCGCGGCGGCCAAAGAATTTCCGGGCCTCTACCTCGGAGCGGGCACCATCCTGAACACCTGCGACCTCAAGCGCGCCTTCGACGCGGGTGCGAAATTCGCGGTTGCCCCCGGTTTCAATCCGAAAATCGTCCGGACGGCGGTCGACAGCGATTTCGCGTTCGCTCCCGGCGTCTGCACCCCCTCCGAAGTCGAACAGGCGATGGACCTCGGCTGCAGGTTCCTGAAATTCTTCCCGGCGGAAGCCGCGGGCGGCACCAAGATGCTCAAGTCGATCATCGCCCCCTATAAACACCTCGGCGTGCGTTTCATGCCGACCGGAGGCGTGACCACCGCCAATGTGCAGGAATATCTCGCGATCAAGGAAGTCGTCGCAGTCGGCGGCACCTGGCTCGGCAAGGCCGACGATATCGCTGCGGGCAACTGGGACAAAATCCGCGAAACCGTCAAACAGGCGGTCGCGCTCAAGGAAGGGAAGTAAACAATGCTGCAATACAAATCCGCTGAATCGTGCCGTTTCGACGAAGTGAGCCTCGGCGAAATCATGCTCCGCCTTGATCCCGGCTGCGGCCGGATCCACACCACCCGCACTTTCGACGTATGGGAAGGCGGCGGCGAGTACAACGTCGCGCGCGGCCTGCGCCGCTGCTTCGGGCTGCGTACCGCGGTGGTCACCGCCTTTGCGGACAACGCGGTCGGCCGCCTGGTCGAAGACTTCATTCTGCAGGGCGGCGTGGACACCTCCTATGTGAAGTGGGTCCCCTACGACGGCATCGGCCGTACCGTCCGCAACGGACTCAACTTCGTCGAGCGCGGCTTCGGCATCCGGGGCGCCAAGAGCTGCTCCGACCGCGGCAACACCGCCGTGAGCCAGCTCAAGGCCGGCGATATCGACTGGGAGGAGATCTTTGGCAAACGGGGAGTGCGCCATTTCCATACCGGCGGCATCTTTGCTGCGCTCTCCGACACCACCCCCGATGTGGTGATTGAGGCGCTCAAGACCGCCAAGAAGTACGGCACCGTCACCAGCTACGACCTGAACTACCGCCCGAGCCTGTGGAAAAGCATCGGCGGCGTGGAGCGGGCCCGCGAAGTGAACCGCGAGCTTGCGAAATACGTCGACGTGATGATCGGCAATGAGGAAGATTTCACCGCCTGCCTCGGGCTGGAGGTCAAAGGCGTCGATGCGAATCTCTCCAAGCTCGATACCGCCAGCTTCCGCGCGATGATCGAGGAAGCGGTCAAGACCTATCCGAATTTCCAGGTGGTCGCGACCACGCTGCGCGCGGTCAAGACCGCGACGGTCAACGACTGGGGCGCGATCGCGTGGAAGGACGGCAAGTTCGCCGAGGCGGTCCACCGCCCGAACCTCGAAATCTTCGACCGCGTCGGCGGCGGCGACAGCTTCGCCTCCGGCCTGATCTACGGACTGATGACCACCGGCGACGTCGAGCAGGCGGTCAACTACGGCGCGGCCCACGGCGCGCTGGCGATGACCACCCCCGGCGACACCTCGATGGCGACGCTGGATGAGGTGAAAAAGCTGATGAAGGGAGCCGGCGCGCGCGTTGACCGGTAACGCTGTCCCTCCGGAAAATCCGACACCTGCGGGGGCATTGTCGCAACCGGAGGTGTCTTTTTCCTGAACAATTCGGAAAGGCAAGATGAAAAAGCACCTCCTGCTGGCGGCGGCTCTTTTAAGCTCCGCACTGTTCGCGGCTCCGGCACAATTGCGTCCCGGTCCGACGGAAACGCTGCCGGGCGTGGGAATAAAGCTGCGGATTTTCCGGGACTTCACCCCTGCCCCGCTGCCGCTCCCGGCCGTCCGCTGGACCCGCCGTGCGGACCAGGCGAAGCTGTTCAGCGCCGTCGAACTGTGGCGGCACCGGGAAACCGCCGGTGTCTGGAGCGGCGATGCCGGAACCGTGCTGCTTGCCGCAATCACCCAGCCGCCGCCCGATGAAAAGGCGGTTTCCGAGGACGAAGCGCCCCGGCTTTTCAACACGGCGCAGCCTCCGGGCAAATGGGATGAGGCGGCGCTGCTCGGTTGGGCCGGGCGCTTCACCGGCATGGAAGCGGTTTCCCTGAAGGAGCTTGACAGCTCGCCGCTCGGGAGAACCGTCCGCGAAGTGGTGTTTTCCGGGAAAGACGCCCAGAACACCGCCGCGTTCCTGATCTGGCCCAGCCGCGAGGAGAACCGCAAATTCCTGCTGCTGGTCACCTCCGCCGCGGCGCGCGACGCCGGGCAGTTCCGCAAGGCGGCCGGGCAATTGGCCGATTCGGTGGAATTTTTCCGTCCCGACGCTTCCGCGACGGTGCGGAGGCTGAACCGGAATACAGCCGCCGGCTCCGAAACGATGCAGGCCAGCCGGGAACGGGTGATCCGCAATATCCGCAACCTCTCCGGCTGGTGGTATCTGGAGAGCCCGAACTATATTTTCGTCTCCAACCAGACCGACCGGCGCGGCATGGAGCGGCTGCGCCGCGAAATCGAACGCGCCCGCAACTGCTTTATGAGCTGGTTTCCACCGCAGGTCAGAATCAACGAAGTCAGCGTGGTCCGCATCTTCAACGACCGCGACGAATACACCCGTTACGTCGGCGGCGAAATGGAGTGGACCGGCGGCGTCTGGCAGCCGGCCCGCCGGGAACTGGTGATTTCGCCGCTGAGCTGGGACGCTTCGGAAGAGAGACAGCGCGAAGCGATCGCGAAGATCGCATTCCACGAGGGGTTCCACCAGTATCTCCACTACGCCTCCGGCGAACTGCACTTCCCGCTCTGGTTCAACGAGGGGGGCGCCGAATTTTTCGAAGGGATCGAATTCCGGGGGGCCACCGGCTTGGTCGGCCTGCCCGATCCATTGAAACGCCGCCTCGCGCGGCTCTTCGCCTTCAAAAAAAAGTACGACCTCGATGAACTGATCCGGATGAACCGCGAACAGTTTTACAATCGGGAAACCCGGGACCGCAACTACCAGCTCGCCAACGCTCTGGTCTACTATCTGCTCAAGGGTGCTCCGGCCAACGGCCAAAAGGAGTACGCCGGCATCATGTCCCGGTATTATCTCACTTTCAGCAAGACCCGGAACCCCGAGACGGCGCAAAAGGCGGCGTTCGGCACCGTCGACCTGAAACGGCTGTCGGCCGACCTCACCGCGTTCTGGAACGACGAGAGGCAGATCAGGCGGTCAATCCGTTACAATACACCGATGAAAAGGTAGAACAATGCAAACAACCGAAAAATATGGCGCCCGGGAGGCGCTGAAACAGTATTTCGGTTTCGAAGGATTCCTCGACCATCAGGAGGAGATCGTGTCGGCCATGCTCTCCGGCCGCGACCTCTGCGTGATCATGCCGACCGGCGCGGGCAAATCGCTCTGCTACCAGCTGCCATTGCTGCTGCGCCCCGGTTACGGCATCGTGGTGTCGCCGCTGATTTCGCTGATGAAGGACCAGGTGGACGCGCTGATCGAAAAACAGATTCCGGCGGCTTTCATCAACAGCACCGTCTCCTTCGGCGAACAGTGCCGGATCGTCGACCGCGCCGCCGCCGGGGAGCTCAAGCTGCTCTATGTGGCGCCGGAACGGTTCCAGACCGATTTCTTCCGCAACTTCATTTTACACACTCCGCCGTCCACGATGGTGATCGACGAAGCGCACTGCATCAGCCAGTGGGGACACGATTTCCGCCCCTCCTACTGGCGGCTCGGCGAAGTGATCGACCAGTTCAACATTCCGCAGGTGTGCGCTTTCACCGCAACCGCGACGCCGCACGTCCGCGAGGACATCCGCACCCAGCTGCACCGCCCCGGCATGGAGCTGTGCGTGGCGGGCTTCAAGCGGCCCAACCTGTCGTTTCAGGTGGTCAACTGTTCGTCGGACGCGAGCAAGTTCGCGGCGATCCGCAAGCTGCTCGCGCGCAAATGCCCGACCATCATCTACGCTTCCACCCGCAAGGGAGTCGAACAGCTGGTCGAGGAATTCGGCGTGATCGGCTACCACGCCGGCATGCCCGACGCCGACCGCACCGAGGCGCAGGACCGGTTCATGAACGATCCCTGTCCGGTGCTGGCCGCGACCAACGCCTTCGGCATGGGCATCGACCGCCCCGACGTGCGGCAGGTGATCCACTTCAATTTGCCCGGTTCGCTCGAAGCCTACTATCAGGAGGCCGGGCGCGCCGGGCGCGACGGCGAAGCCGCCGACTGCATTCTGCTCTACGCCTACCGCGACCGCTATGTGCAGGAGTTCCTGATCGACCTGAGCAATCCGCCGCCGGAGGTGGTCCAGCAGCTCTACCGCGAGCTGCGCCGCACCGCCGTCGAACGCAAGTCGCGCGTGATCGAAGTCACCCTCGGCGAACTGCTTCCCGGCGTCGAAGACGCGAAATCCGAAAACCAGCTCTCCGCAGCGATGGGCATTCTCGAAAAGGCCGGCATGATCGCGCGCGGCTACCGTCAGAGCAGCCGGGGAGTGATGCAGTTCACCGGCGATCTCGAAGAACTGCGGCTGCTGAACCAGCTGGAAAACACCCAGCGTTCCCGCTTCGTCAGCCGGGTAGTGAAACACTACGGCGCGCAACTCCGGCAGCCGGGCAACTACACGGTCGAGGAGCTTGCAAACGTCGCCGGACTGAACCCGGAGCAGACCCGCCGGGTACTGAACGCATTGAACGGAGAGTGCCTGTCGTGGAACATTCCGTTCTCCGGCCGCAGCACCGAACTGCTCCACCCGGAGCTGGCCGAAGTCGAGCTGGACTACGAGGCGATGAACCGCAAACGGGAGTTCGAGCTGAACCGCCTCGGCGAAGTGATCAGCTACGCAACCGCCCGCAAATGCCGCCAGGCCTGCCTGATCTCCTACTTCGGCGAATCCACCGACGGCTGGAGCTGCGGCAGCTGCGACAACTGCCGCGAAACCGGCCTCGCGGTCAGGCGCGCCCCATCGGCAGGCGAGCAGGAGATCATTCAGGTGATCCTCGGCTGTATCGGCGACTTCGACGGAAGATTCGGCGCAGGCAAGATCAGCCAGATTCTGGCCGGAGCCAGAAGCGCGGAGCTGGTGAACCGCAACCTGCACCACAGCCGCTGGTTCGGCGCACTCTCGCAGCTGCGCCAGAATCAGGTGATGAAATACATCAAATCCCTCGAAGGCTGCCGCTGCATCGGCCGGATCGAGCGCGGCGACTACCCCTGTCTGGAACTGGCCCCGCACGGCATGGAGGTGTTGGCCGGCCACGCCCGGGCCGAACTCGACGTGCCGGAGGAACCGATCCGGGGACGCCGCCGCCGCGAAAGTCCGGATACAAGCGCCATCCGCCGCACCGAAACCAGAGTCGCCCGAATGGAGCATCACGCGCTCTACGACGCTTTGAAAGCAGTCCGTGCCCGGCTGGCTGAACAGCGCGGCGTCCCGGCCTTTCAGGTGCTCTCCAACGCAGCGCTGGCCGAATTCGCGGAACGCCAGCCGCTGACCGTGCAGGAAGCGATGGAAATCAACGGAATCGGTCCGGTAAAGGCCGCCACCGTTGTCCCCCTCTTCCTTGAAGCGATCCGCCTCTGGCGCGCCGCCGAACGCGAAGCCCGCGACGGATAAGGGGATTCTGCGCCGGCAGGATCGAAATCCCCGCTATCTTCTATCGGGCAGCTTCAGGACGGGCGCCGGTCCGGCGGCGGTACTCCAGCGGCGTGAGGCCGGTGCTGCGGCGGAACGCCTGCGTGAAATAGTTCTGGCGGGTGAAGCCGCACTGTTCGCTGATCTCCCTGATCCGCCAGCTGGTGCTTTCGAGCATCACTTTGGCCTGTTCCAGACGCCGGTTGCGGATCGCCTGACCGATGCCGATCCCTTCTTTCGCTGAAAATACGGTATTCAGGTAGTTGCCGTTCTTGCCCAGTTCCTCGGCCAGATAGGAGACGCTCAGCCACGGGTAACAGAAATTGTCCTCGATCAGCCGGTAGATCCGTTCGATCAGGAAATCGCCGGAATCCGAGGAGATCACCTCATGCATCCAGTAATCCTCCGACAGCAGTTCCATCCCGAGCGTCCAGAGCCGGAACAGCTTCAGTGAAGTCACGAATCCGCTGCGCGCATGCAGATAACTCTCCGCTTCGCGGTGCATCCGCATATAAGCCGACGCCTGAACCGGCGACAGCACCTTCAGCAGATAGGGGTGCGGCGGCTCCTCCCGCCGGCCGTCCAACAGTTGCAGCGGCTTGAGCCAATACCGCCCGTCACGGCTGCGGAACCGCCAGATGAACGAGCTGTGCTCACAATCCCGCGCGCCGAAGGTGAACCGGTGCGGCACCTCCGGATTCAGCAGCAGCAGCGAACGGACCGGGCACTCCACCGGCGTCAACTGCGGAATATGCAGCGTACAGCCGCGCCGGTCCACCAGAATCAGGTGGTAGGCAGGATGCGTATGCAGCGGGAAATGGTGCTCCTGCGTGAAACGCGAATGGTGCAGCCGATTGGGTTCCAGTTCCAGAAACCAGCTCTCACCGTCCGCCTCCACCGTAATCTGCGGATTCATCATCGAAAAATGCCTCCCTGAGTTGCTTTACTATAGCATATCTGAGAAAATTGTCAAAACCATGAGTATTTTACTATTGTTTTTATCATTTTTTTCAAGTATAATTTATAGCACAGCAGGAAAATATACCGGAGGAACCAAAATGGAACATCAAATCGCATCACCGAAATCAACAGGGCTTTCCAGACAGTTTACCTTGATTGAATTGCTGGTCGTAATCGCGATTATCGCGATTCTGGCGGCGATGCTATTGCCGGCGCTGAACAAGGCCCGGATGATCGCGCGACAGTCCACCTGCGCCAATAATCTGAAACAGCTCGGCACGATGGGAGCGTTCTACAACTCCGACAACGACGACTTTTTCGTACCGCACATCTATGACGGCACCAACTGGCGCTGGATCAGCCTCTTCGGACAGGCCGGATATCTGCCGAGCATCAAGCATGTGCTCTGCCCGGAAGCCGCCGGCGACAACCGGCCCGAACGGCAGGAACTGATGGCCTCCAACCCGACCGCGGTGATGACTTACCCGAACTACAGCCGATACGCCTATGTCGATTACGGCTACAACTACCGCAACCTCGGCAGTTCGGCGCGGAACGGCGGCGCCGCCATTCCCGGCCTTGCGGAGGGGGCACCGGCCAAGACCGGCCAGGTAAAGCAGCCGACCAAGACCATCTGCATGGTTGATTGCGGCTCCATCGCGGCCGCCGATCTCGGCGGCGGCTACTTCATCGTCGAAGATCAGGAGAAAACCTGGGGCGGACGGCCGATGGGCCGCCACGGCGGCGTGGCGAACGTGCTCTGGGTCGACGGCCATGTGAGCGGCGAACGCATGCAGATGGCGATGTCGCCCGGAACCCCGATGCCGAATCTGGGTTCGGTCTACGGCGCGAACAGCTTCCCCTTCGCCGCCTGGAATTCGGTGCTGGAAAACTACTGGGACCTCCGCTGAAACAACAAAGGAATCCATGTCATGAAAAAAACACTGACGATGTTCACGGCGGCCCTGACCCTCGTTGCCGCAGCCGCGCTGCCGGAGGTCCGCGACACGGCTTCCAAGCCGCTCGTGCCGAAAACGGAATTTGATTTCTCCGCCGAAGTCACCTCGCCGCAACTGTGGATCGAAACCGCAGACGGCGGCCGCAGGACGGTTGCGCAGGCGCAATCCGGCGGCGTGCTGCGTCTTGCCCCCGGTGAAACACTCGTGATGGATGCGGCGCTGCTGCCGCCCTCCGGCACGCTGTCGGTGCGGGTGCGCACCTCGGCGGGCGGCGACGGCCCGCTGGTGAAACTGCCGTTCGGCAAGATGACGTTGACTGCCGGAAAGGAAGCCCGGCGGCCGGTCTGGCTGACCGGCATTCCCGGCGCGGAAACGGCGGACGGACGGCTGAACGGACGGGGCGAAGCGCCCGACGGCCATTGGACGCTGCTGTCGGTCGGCTACTCCCCCGACAAGGTGCAGTTCCATTTCGACAGCCAGTTCGCCGGTGAAAGCAAGGCCGGACTCGCTGCTCCGGCCGGAACGGTCCGCATCGGCGGCAAGCTGCCGCTGGAGGTGCGCGATATCGCCTGCTACGATGTGCTGTTCGATTTCAACGACGTGCTCAAGGCGGTTTCCCGCAGCCCGGAGGCGCTGGCCGAAAACGCGAAACAGCTGGGCCGCACCCCGGCGACGTTCCGCTCCGTAGCCCGTCCCCGGCTGCTGGCTTCCGCACAGGATCAGGCGGAACTGCGTTCCGCCGTCAAACAGGACCCGGCGATGGCCGCGCTGCTCGCCCGTTACGTGACCCGGTATGAAGCCGAAATCGCCGGAGGCGTTCCGAAAGAGGAGAAAGCCGGAGAGATCAAGCGCGAGGACGGCAACCGTCTGGCGATGCTGGCGATCCTTTACGGCGCGACCGGCGACAAACGTTATGTGAAAACCGCTTCGGAATACATCGACCGGATCGTGGACTACCGCATCTGGGACGGCGACCGCCCCTACTGGACCAACAGCGACCTGGTGACCGGCCATCTGCTGCTCGGACTGGCGCTCGCCTACGACTGGATGTACGACGAGCTGGCGCCGGAACTGAAAACCCGGATGCGTGAAGTGGTCCGCTTCCGGGCCGGGGATTTCGCGCGGCGCATCCTCTACAAGCGGTGGACCTGGGCCAATCAGGCGATGAACAATCACGGCTGCGTGACCTGTACCGGGCTGATGGCCGCCGCCGTCGCATTCCATGGCGACCTGCCTGAAACCGCAGTCTGGGCCGACGCGGCGCGGGGCTGGATGAAAAACTTCCTCGCCAACCAGCCGGCGGACGGCGGCGACTACGAGGGAATCGGCTACTCCCAGTATACGCTGGGCCATCTGCTGATCTACGCCGATCTGGTGCGCGCCGAATTCGGAGACGACTGCTACCGCGACTGCGGCTGGCTGGCGAAAACCATGGATTTCCGCATCCAGTCCTCCATCCCGCAGAAACACTGGGTCATCCAGAAGATGCCCGGCGGCCGGCAGCGGCTGGACCATTCGCTGATCTCCTTCGGCGATACCCGGCAGCGCGACTTCTTCATCCCGACCGGTCCCGCCCGGAAGCTGGCGGCGGAGTACAGGCGCGGCGACTACCTCGCCTTCGCGGACAAGGTCGACGCGATCGACAACTTCTGCCGCGCCCACGAGTACCTGTCGCTGCTCTACTTGCATCAGGCGCGGAAATCCGGCGTGAAGCCCTCCTCCGCCCCGCTTCCGGCCTTCGCTTATTATCCGCAGGTCGGCAAGGTGCTGATGCGCTCCGGCTGGGACGGCGACGAGGCGGTGATGATCTTCCGCTGCGGCACTCCGGCCGGAACCGAGGCGCTGAAGAATTTCAGCACCGCGCAGGGCGACGGCCACGTCCATCCCGATGTCGGCGCGGTCTCGCTGTTCGCTGCGGGCGAGCTGATGCTGATCAACTCCGACTACTGCTATAAACTGACCTCCCAGGAGAACACCCTGACGGTCAACGGCGTCGGCCAGCGCGGCGACGACCGCCAGTGGCTCGACACCACCGACTTCTACAAGCACAAGCTCAAGCCGGAGATCCTGCGCGCCGAATCGCACGACGCCTATGACTACACGGTCGGGGACGCCACCGCGGCCTACCGCCCCGAAAGCGGCCTGACCCGGTTCCGGCGGCACATCCTGTTCCTGAAGCCCGACTGCTTCGTGATCGCCGACGAGCTTGCCGCCGACCGTCCCTCGACCTTTGAAACCCGGTATCATTCGCTGCTGCCGGGCAAGGCCTCCGGCAAGAGCGCGATGTTCGGCGGCAGGCGCGGTGAACTCCAGATCCGCGCCCTGCAGCCCCGCGACGGCGAACTCACCTATGAAGTCGCCGACGTGCGGCTGATCGACCGGGCCACCGCGCCGCGCAGAACCGGAGTGATCACGCAGCGCAACACCGTGCCCGCAAAATCCACGCTGTTCGTAACCGTGCTGTATGCCGCGCCGAAAGGCGGAACCGCCGATTTCTCCGCTAGGATCGCCGATGACGTGATCACGATCCGCAACGGCGGCAAGGTCCGCAAGGTGAAACTGATCCGCAAAGGCGGCGTCCGGCTCGAAGTCGCGGAACCGGAGGCGACCTCCCGCTGACGGGGCTTTGCCTCCGGCGGCCGGGGGCGCTTCGCCCCCCGGTCCCCCAGACCGGCAAGGTGCCGGCGCCGGGTTCGGTTTTGAGATTTTTGCATGGCAAAATCTCAAAACCGGAGTATAATAGTGAAGAGGCGACACTCATGGAGGATCGGCAACAGCTTCCGTGCCTGTCCGTGTCTGTCTGTCCGGCCGGCGGGCAGGCATTTTCCAGACAGGCCGCCGGGGATCGGGTGAAGTAAAATATTGGCATTTTCCAGAGGAATCAGGATGAAAAAAATCAGAATCTGCACGATCGGAGCCGGTTTCTTCGCCGGATTCATGCACGGCCCCGTACAGCGGGCGCTGGCGCAGCGCGATCCGGCGCTGGAACTGGCGGCGGTCTGCGACCTCGACGCGGAGCGGGCGAAAACCTTCGCCGCCGCCACCGGCTACCGGAACTGGTACACCGATTTCCGTGAAATGCTCGACTCCGAACGCCCCGACGGCGTGGTCCTGCTCACTCCGGTCACTGCGACCGCCGCGGTCGGTTCCGCGGTGCTCGCGGCGGGCTACCCGGCGATGCTGGAAAAGCCGCCGGGCCGGAACCGCGCCGAAATCACCGCGCTGATCCGCGCTTCACAGCAGGGCAACGCCCCGGCGATGGTCGCCTTCAACCGCCGCTGCTCCCCGCTGCTCACACGGGGCATGGAACTCCTGAAACAGGAAGCGCCGAAGGAAAAACTGGAACATATCCGCTGCGACTTCTACCGCAGCGAACGGTTCGATGCCGATTTTTCGACCACAGCGGTCCACGGCATCGACGCGGTGCGCCACCTCTCCGGCAGCCGCTATGCCCGGGTCGATTTCCACTATCAGGAGCTGGAACGCGATGCGGGAAAAATCTGCAACTTCTTCCTGACCGGCACGATGACCGGCGGCAGCTCGGTGCAGCTCTCCTTCTGCCCTTCCACCGGAGCGGCGCTGGAGCGTTTCACCCTGAATACCCGGAGCCTGACCGTGAGCGTCGAATCCGTCCCGCCCGGCGGCGGATGCGATTTTCCCGGCCGCATTTTCGTGTACCGGGGCGGAAAGCTGCTGCGGATCGAAGCGCCTCCGGCCCATGAGTTCGACCGCGAGGAGTTTTACCTGGCCGGATACTATCAGGAGAACTGCCGTTTCATCGAACGGCTCCGGGAGGGCTTCCCGCCGGAAAACGATCTCGAACTCTCCCTCGAAGCCGTCGAAATCGCCGACGCCTGCCGCCGGCGCGTTCCGCTCTGGACGGCGGAAACAGTCAGAAGCTGATCGGACCGGGCCGCAGCACCCGCACAGCGTTCCCGGTGGCGTCCACCACCGTGGAGCCTTGCGCGTCCGGCGGGATATCGCCGCCGTCCACCGCCAGCTCCACGTCGCCGGAAAGCTCCGCCAGCGCCGCCTTCACGCTGAGCGCATTGGGATGGCCGGAGTGGTTCGCGCTGGTCTGCGCCAGCGGCACACCGGCCAGTTTCAGGATTTCAAGGATCAGCGGATAATCCGGCACCCGGAAACCGAGTGTGCCGCCCGCCTTTTTGCGCGCGATGATCGTGATCGGGCCCGGGCAGTATTTTTCCGCCAGCTCCGACGGCAGCCCCTCCAGCTCCACACCGTACTCCGCGAGCTTGCGCCAGTCGCCGACGAACCACCCCAGCAATTTGCTGCGGTCACGGTCCTTCAGGTCGTAGATTTTCGCGACGGCCGCCGCATCGTCCGCCCGGCAGACCAGCCCGTAAACCGTCTCCGTCGGCAGCAGCAGCACCGCGCCGGGACGTTTCAACGCCTCCGCCGCCAGCCGCGCGGCTTCGGCCACTCCGATCCGATCCAGCCGTACCGGTTCCATTCGCCGCGCCTATTCGTAATCTTCGTCGGGCTGGTCCAGCACGAGGTGCGGAATCCGTTCGCCCATATAGCAGCAGATGAAAGCGACGATTCCGGCGAGGAAGCCGTAGACCGCGCCGCAGGTCAGCGCCCGGTCGAGCACGTCGCTGTTCATCAGCTCGGTAAAGCTCATGCCGGTCCCGGAGGCGTTCACGAACGTATAGGCCAGCCATACGCCGGTCGAAACCGCCATCGTCGCCCACGCGGCGTTCTTGGTCGCCTTCGGCACGTACAATGCGGTGATCACCGGCACGAAAATAATCACCAGCTGCGAAGCCCAGCTGTTGATCATCAGTTTGTAGATGCTCTCCACATTCAGCGCGAGATAACAGGCGATCACGGTCAGCGCCACCGTGGCGACGCGGGTCAGCATCAGCAGCTTCTGGTCGCTGAGGCGGGACCAGATCGAACCGATCACATTGTTGCAGAGCAGCGAGGAACCGGCCAGCAGCGAACTGTCCGCCGAGCTCATGATCGCCGAAATCAACGCCGCCAGAAACACCGTCAGGATCAGGGGATGCATCCCGCCGAGCACGATCACCGCCATGCGCGGCAGCACCTGATTGTCGAGGTCGGTCCCCATGGCTTCCGTGGTGACGCCGTGCTGCGCCAGCACGAAGCGGGCGGTGAAACCGATCGTGATCGGCACCAGCCCGATCGCGGCGTAGAAGAAGCCGGACATCACCGCGCTCGACACCGCGATCTTCTCGTTGCGGCTCGCCAGCGAACGCTGCACCAGGTCCTGCCCGACCGTACAGCCGAGGCCCATCACGATCCAGCAGCCGACATAATAAACCCAGTCATTCGCGGTGGGGGCCGCGCCGCCCTCGGTCCGGATCCACAGCGACAAATCCTGCGGATTCAGCCGTTCGGCCACGGCCTCCCAGCCCCCGGCCAGACCGACCGCACCGGGCACGATCAGGAAAAGACCGGCCACGATCAGCGAAACCTGCACCACATCGGTCAGGGTAACCGCCCACATGCCGCCGGCAAAGGTGTAAATCAGCACCACGACCGCGCCGATCAGCGTGCCGGCCGTCACGCTCATGCCGGTCAGGACGTGCAGGATCGTGCCCATGCCGAGCAACTGCGCGCCGAGCCAGCCGATGTAGACCGGGATCATCCACAAAGAAGTGTAGACCCCTGCCCACTTGCCGTATTTGCGTTCTACGATGTCGGTGACGGTCAGGCACTTCAGCCGCCGCAGCAATCCGACGATGAAGATACCCGACAGGATCAGGCTAAGCGACGCTCCGAACGGGTCGGCCAGCACCGCGCCGATGCCGTCGGAGTAGACGGTCGCCGCCACTCCCATGCTCGACCCCGCGCCGAACCAGGTCGCCAGCAGCGTTGCGGTGGCCATCCACAGCGGAAGCCTCCGCCCGGCCACCAGAAAGTCATTCATCCCCTTGACCTTCCGGCTGGACCACATCCCGATGCCGATCAGCACCGCAACGTAGATGACGATGCCGATCCACAGCATGTACCGGTCACCTGCATCAAGGCCGAGACTGCCGACCGCATGCTGGACCGAAGCCGAAACTTCGCTTACTTGATTTTCCATTCACTTGCCTTTTTTCTAAAAAAACTGAAAATGACGGATGCGGTCCATGATCGCTCCATAAAAAAACACAGGCAGTAAAACCGTCGAAACAGGTATCCTTCACAACATCCCGCCCGACCGGTTTTCACCTGTGGCTGCGTCAACTGTATAAACTACATTTTTTTACCGGGATTTCAATGCTGAAACCGGAAAAAATCCGTTTTTTTCCGGCTCACTTCAGCTTGAAAAAATTTCCGTTGCGGGCTATACTGAAAAGATGGACAATCAACGAAAAATCTTCATCGCCCGGCCCCACGGCATGTGTGCGGGAGTCCGGCGCGCCCTCGACACGGTCGAAGCGGTGCTGAAATCCGCTCCCGCCCCGGTCTACGTGCTGCATGAGATCGTGCACAACAACTTCATCGTGAACCGCCTGAAGGAGCGCGGCGTGATCTTCGCCGAAACGCTGGCGGAGGTCCCGGAAGGGGCAGTGCTGCTCTTCAGCGCCCACGGCGTCTCCGCCGCGGTCGAGGAGGAGGCCCGGCGCCGCAGCCTGCGCACGGTCGACGCGACCTGCCCGCTGGTGAAATCGCTGCAATCCGCCGCGTCGAAGAGTTTCCGCCCCGGCGAAGTGCTGATCCTGATCGGGCACCGCGGCCATCCCGAAGTCGAAGGGGTGCTCGGCAGGGTTCCGGCAGGAGGCACGGTTCATGTGATCTCCGGAGCCGCCGAGGTGCCCGGCCTGCCCGAACTGCCCGCAGGAACGCCGGTCCGCGCCCTCTCCCAGACCACGCTGAACCTCGAAGCGGTGGATGAGGTGCTCGCCGCCCTCCGGAACCGCTGGCCGCAGCTGGAAAGCGGCCCCGGCGTCTGCTATGCGACCACCAACCGCCAGAAAGCGGTGCGGCAGCTGGCGGCGCGCTGCCGGACGATCCTGATCATCGGTTCCCCGCGCAGCTCCAACTCCAACCGCCTGCGTGAAATCGCGGAACAGGCCGGAGCGCGCGCTTTCCTGATCGACGGCCCGCAGGAGCTGCCTCCGCTCGATCCGTCACAGGACATCGGCGTCAGCGCCGGAGCCAGCGCCCCCGAGGAGCTGGTCGAAGCCACCGTGGAACGGCTGCGCCGCCTCGGCTACGGCGCCTCGGAGCCGGTCGAAGCCGCCGTGGAAACCGTCGCCTTCCGGCTGCCCGCCCTCCCCTGTTGAACGCCGGCAGCCCATCCGGCTTCGAACTTTGAATTCTGCAACTTTTCTTGCAATATTATCATTGAGAATTCACCACGTACCGCTATATTTAAAACAGGAACCGGGAAAACGGCCAGATTGTCAAACCGTTGAAAAGTATCAATCGGGAGAGGTATGATTCTGCAATTTCATCCGGGCGGCGACGCCCACCGGCTGAAGATCGTCGAACTGCACCGGCGCTTCTTCTATCATGAGGGGCTTTTCATGCACCGCCATCCCGCATACCACCTGATCCTGGTCACGCAGGGGAACTGCGAGCTTCTGGTCCCGGACCGGGCGCCGGTCCGCTGTCCGCTGAACTCGCTGATCATCATCCAGCCGGAGTTTCCCCACGATTTCCGCACCGACGGCGACGGCGTGGAGCACAGCTGCATCATCTTCACGCTGGAAAACAGCCGCCGGGAGTCCTGCACGGTTCCCTTCGACCACTTTTTCGACCCGCAGGCCGCCGCCCGCCCCTACCGGGTGATCCCGCTCTCCGACAGCAACAGCGCGGTGCTGCTCAAGCAGCTCAACCTCGCGATCGGGCTGCGGGAAAAAAGCAGGACGGGGTTCGCGCTGGAGGTCGCAGTCCACTCGTTGCTGATGAACTGCCTGACCCTCGGCTACCCGGAGTACTTCACCCCGTTCGAGATGGGGCGCAAGGAAAAGAACGCCGAAAAAGTCCGCATCCTGATCGAACAGAACATCTGGAACCCCGACTTCAACCTGCCGATGCTGGCCCGGCAGCTGAATCTGCACCCCAACCACCTGAACGCCGTTTTTACCGAAGTGGAAAAGATTCCGATCGGGGAATACCTGATCCGGCGGAGGCTCCAGCGGGCCGGGCAGATGCTCGCCGCCGGACACCGCTGCAAGCAGGTCGCCGACGCCTGCGGTTTCCGTTCGCTGAGTTATTTCAGCCGTTTGTTCCGCCAGCGTTTCGGCTGTTCGCCCCGTCAATACCAGGCAAAGGAAACGATATGAAATCCATTCCCGAAAAGCGCCCGGCCTCGCCGCCGCCGCACAAGAAAATCCTGTTCATGAACGGCAACTCCCGGCTGATCCGGGCGCTGTGGAGCGCGGAATGCGATGAAAAAGCCGCACGGTACGGTTTTGAAGTCGCAATCCCGGCCCGCGACCGCGACCTTCCGGCGGAAGCCTGGCCGCAGCTGCTGCCGGAATACGACGGAGTCATCACCTCCTGGGGTTCCCCGGTCTGCACGGCGGAGCTGCTGGCCCGCGCGCCCCGGCTCGCGATCGTCGGCCATGCCGCCGGTTCCGCCGCCGCCGTCACCGATGACTCGACCTACCGCACCGCCGTCAGGGTGGTGACCGCCAACCCGGTCATGGCGGAGACGCTTTCGGAGTGGTGCGTGATGATGCTCCTGATCGCCCAGCGGCGCCTGACGCAGTATGCGAAGTTCCGTCCGGGCGAACGCTGCGACTGGACGAAGAACGCCGGGTTCCCCGATCTCGGGAAGCTGGCGATCGGCCTCTGGGGCATGGGAGACATCACCCGCGTGCTGCTGAAGAAACTCTCCGTATTCCGCACCGGCGGGATCCTCGTATTTTCCGAACACGCCGACTCCGGCGAAATCCGGGCGGCAGGCGCGGAAAAGGCTTCCGGCTTCGACGAGCTCCTGCGGCGCAGCGACCTTCTCGTCTGCCTCGCCGGAATGACTCCGCGCAACTGCCGTAAGCTGGACGCCGCCCGGCTGGCGCTGCTGAAGGACGCTTCCACCGTGATCAATCCCGGCCGCGCCCGGCTGATCGACAACGAAGCCCTGTTCCGGGAAGTCCGGTCGGGGCGGCTCTCCGCCATCCTCGACGTATTTGAAGAAGAACCCCTGCCCCCGGACTCCCCGTGGTACGCGCTCCCCGGCGCCATTCTGACGCCCCACTCCGGAGCCGGTTGCGGCCGCGAACGTTACGTGCCCTACATTCTCGACCGGTTCCATTGTTTTTTCTCCGGCCGGGAGCTGTCGAACTGCATCGACGCCGCCCGCTTCCGCACCATGACGCAGGAGCAGTGCGGCAGGGAGCCGGCCCAATGAAAAATCCCGGAAACTGCCACAACTTTTTCGACACAGAAAGGAATGCCATGAATCCGACACGAAACGAAACTCCCCCCGCCGGACGCAGGTTCACTTTGATTGAGCTGCTCGTAGTAATATCCATCATCGCCATTCTGGCGAGCATGCTGCTGCCCGCACTGCAGAAAGCGCGCGACAAGGGCCGGCAGGCCTCCTGCGGCAGCAATCTCAAACAGATCGGCACGGCGGCCCAGATGTACGCAACCGACGCGACGGATTATATCGTCCCGGCGCTGTACGGAATCCGCTGGAGCCCGGTGTGGAGCTGGTACAATTCGCTCGGCCCGTATGTCGGCAGGCCGGACCTGCAGAACATCGGCGCCGACGATTCGGCAGCTGAGCAATATCCGCGCGAGTACACCTGCCCGGCCACGCCGCCGGAGACCTACCGTTCGCTCGGCTGGTCCGCCGCCGGCAAGGTCTGGAGCGGTTACGGAATCAACCGGACCACCGACGGCGACCTCGGCAGCGGCTTCAAAGTGCTGGTCGCCGGGTATGCGGACGTGACCGGCCAGCAGACCGGCAAAATGACCCGCTTCCGCCGTCCCTCCGGCCTCTTTCTGTTCGCCGACGGCTACTGGACGATGGACCGTTCGCTGAACCAGACGCCGAACACATGGATTTACAACAACACCACGCTGCTGCCCAATCCGCACAACGACGGCCGCAACGTGACGTTCCTCGACGGTCATGTCGAATACCGGCGCGGCTATATGCCGACTTTCGACTGGAGCAACCGCGACACCCAGATGTTCTATCTGGGAATGTTCTATTGAAAAAGGAAATCACAATGAAACTTCAACTCAACCGCCTTTGCCTCGCATGGCGTTCAATCGCCCTCTCCGCCGTAATCGCTCTGCCGCTTCTTCCGGCGGAAGCCGCCGCCCCTCCCGAACTCGACCGCGAACCGGTCGCCGGGGAAAACCTGCCGTACCAGCCGGGCGACGGTGAAACCATGCAGGTGAATCCGCCCGCTTTCCGGTGGCTGCCCGCCGGCGGCGATGCCGTGCGCTACCGCCTTCAAGTTGCGGCCGACCCGGAATTTTCACAGTTGGCCTATCAGGCGCGGAATCTCAGGTGCAGATCGAAGTCCCGTCCGAACCGCTGAAACCGGGGAAATGGTTCTGGCGGTACGGCGTGGAACAGCCGGAGGGGGTCCGCTGGAGCCGGACGCGCGCCTTTTCGATCGCGCCGGACGCCGCCGCATTTCCCTATCCTGAACCGGGCTGGGCCGGACGTATCCCGGCCGCCCGTCCCCGGCTGTTCGTGCCGCCGGGCGCCCTCGCCGAGCTGCGCCGCCGCGCACAGGAGGGCGACCTGAAGCCGCAGGCCGACCGGCTGGTCCGGGAGGTGCATAAGTTCTCCGGCGAGGAGATCATCGCGGAGCCGCCTTTCCTCGGCAAGGACCGCTGGGGCGCGCTCTACGCGACGATCTTCCGCACCACCCGCCCGCCGATGGACAAGATGGAACGCGCGGCGCTCGCCTATCTGCTGACCGGCGACGAAGCATGCGGCCGCGAGGCCAGACGGCGTTTGCTGACCTTCTTCGGCTGGGATCCGAAAGGTTCCACCAACCTCTTCCACAACGACGAACCCGCGATGTGGATGATGATGCGCGGCGTGCGCGCCTACGACTGGATCTATCCGATATGCACGCCGGAGGAACGCCGGGCCGTCGAAACGGTGATGCTCGAACGGGGCCGCGACCTGTTCCGCTACCTGACGGAACGCCGATTCGACAACCGCCCCTATGAAAGTCACGCAGGGCGCATGGTCGGCTTCCTCGGCGAAGCCGCGATTTCGCTCGCGCCGGAATACCCGGAGGCGAAAGAATGGCTGGATTACGCAGTCCGCATCTACTACGGAGCCTACCCCTGCTGGGGCGGCGAAGACGGCGGCTGGAACGAGGGAACCCACTACTGGGTCTCCTATATGGATTTCATCCTGAACTTCGTGGTGGCGCTGCGCAACGCGACCGGCGTCGATCTGGGAAAGAAGCCGTTTTTCCGCAACACGCCCTACTATTTGTATTACAGCTCGCCGCCGTTCATCCGGCGTCAGGTGTTCGGCGACGGCTATGCGGCAATCAATATGAAGTGGTACGGCGGCATGATGTACAATTTCGCATTGCTGAACCGCGATCCCCGCCTGAAGTATTACGCCGAAGCCGCCGGCTTCAAGCCGGGTCTCACGCTGCTGAACCTGTTTGCGGGCAAGGACGATTTTCAGGCGGAGCCGCCGTCGGAATTGCCGACCTCCCGCCTTTTCGCGGACGTCGGGCTGGCGGCGCTGCGCAGCACGCTCACCGACGGCGACAATCATATCGGGATGAAATTCCGTTCCAGCCCCTTCGGCGCGGTCTCCCACGGCCACCGCGACCAGAACACCTTCGCGATCGAGGCTTTCGGGGAACCGCTGGCCATCGCGACCGGCTACTACAACTATTACGCCTCGCCGCACCACAGCAACTACACCCGCGCCACCCGCGCCAAATGCGGCATCACCTATGACGGTGGCAAAGGACAGGTCAACGGCTGGAAGGCGACAGGCAGGATCACGTTTTTCGAGGACACGCCTGACTTCACGCTGTTGTCGGCGGAAGCGACCCCCGCCTACGGCGGAGCGCTGACCCGCGCCGCACGGCAGATCATTTTCCTGAAAGCCGCCGGAGTCTTCGTGATTCACGACATCCTTGCGGCACCCGAAGCCCACTCCTACGAATATTGGCTTCACGCGCTGGATGAAATGAAAATCGACACGGCCCGGAACACCGTCACGATCACCCGCCCCAAGGCGATATTGAATACGCGGTTCCTGCTGCCCACCTCACCGTTTTTCCGGCAGACCAACCGGTTCGATCCCCCGGTCGGCGAACAGAAACGCGACTACATGGTGGACAACTACCACCTCACCGCCGCCACGGCTCCGGCAAAGGAGGCGGTTTTCCTGACGGTGCTGGCCGTGACGAAACCAGGCGCCGAACCGCCGGAATCGGAATTGCTCGAAAGCCCGGCCGCCCGGTGCGCGGCGGTCACCCTGCCGGACGGCCGCCGTTATCTCGCCGGCTTCGCCCGGCAGGGCGCGGAGCAATCGGATGCGCCGCTCTTCGTCCGGGAACTGCCGCGCACCGGCGACTGATCCCGCTTTTCCGCAGCCTCCCGCCGCGAACCGGTTTCCGGCGGGAGTTTTTCATGTTTCCCCTTGACTATGCACCGAAGAAGTGTTATTGTGTTCCCAATCCGGGAAACAAGGGAAGTTTTTATGAAATATATTATTTTATTGTTTCTGTTCGCAGCACTCTGTCGGCTCGAAGCCACGGAAAAACCGATTTCCCCCTATTTGCGTTTAGAAAGTGACTGGAAATTTTCGGAAATCGGAGCCTGTACCTTTCACTGGACTATCACCTATTCCCCGGACTTTCCATTCGACAAGGCCAGGCTGTATATCAGACAGGGTAATGAATCCGGCGGTTCATCAGGACGCGTCTTCGATCTCCGTGAAAAACCGACTGACCTCTATTTTTCCATACCCCGCGTCCTGAAACGGCATGACAATCCAAAGATTCTGGACATCAATTATTTCGGCCTTGTGACAATAAAAGAAGCACGCCTGCCGTTTGAAGGGTATATCCAAGCTGCGCCGGAAAGTTTCGGGCTGTACTCTCTCTCGGCGGAACTACTGCCCGACCAGCCGGTTCCACTGATTGAATTTTCGGTTGCCCGCGAGAAAACAGTTCCGAATTACGGTTACCTCACCCATCCAGAAAGCGATATCAAGTTCTTTCTCCAACATGCGCCGTGGCAGTTCAATCCGGCCAACACAGTAACCCTGCTCCTTGAGATTGCCGGAATCGGGCCGGAAGAAGCAGCACAGTTCCGGACGCCGCTCCAGGCTGAGTGTGAAAAGCGGGCGGCGGAATACATCTCCGCCATACCTGAAAATCTTCCGGTGCAAACCCGCAAAACATTGGAAACGCTGTATGCGGAACGCCTCCGGACCGCACGGATATGGCTGGAAAACAACCGTGAATACCATAGAGGCCGAGTTTCACTGGAAACTCTTGCCGCCGCGCGAGCAGCAGAATTGACCGCCGATCTGAACCGCCTGAAACTCCTGCGCCCCCATTTCCCTGCCGAGAGTTATTCGGGCTTGCTGCAAAAGCTGACCAACGAACGCCATGACGCGTTTTCACAGCTCCTGCAAATGCAACAGGAAAAATATAAAGCCGGCGCCTTGTCGCTGGATGAAGTTCTGGCTGCCCATGAAACAGCTCTCAATACGGAACTGATCCATCTCGAACTTCTGAAACCTTATCTGCCGCAAGCGGAGTATCTCTCCCGCCGCCGTCAGGCTTTGGAAGAACGTTGCAATATATTGAAACAGCTCTACAGTGCATTCCATGCACAATATGAAGCGGGAGCCATTCCACAGGAAGAAGTCCGGCTTGTCCGGCAAAGGCTGAAACAAGCGGAAGACGCCCGTAATGAATTCATCCGTTCCAATCCCCTGTCGCCTCAATCCGAATAATATTCATGAAATCCGCCTCTTTTCGCTCCTCCGGCTTGATTATCGCGCGGTTGAAAACTATCTTATGACAAAAACAGGAGACCAGCTTATGAATTGCAATCCCGTCACGGTCGGAGAAGCCGTCAGCGCCGCCTGGAAACGCATGGTTCAGGTTCTTTTTCGTCCGTTCGATCTGACCAAGTGGATCACGTGGGGTTTCTGTATCTGGGTTATCTCCTGTTCCAGCGGAAGCAGCGGCGGCAGCGGAAACTTTCCCACCGGCAAAACGCACTCCTCGGGCACCGTGCATTCCGGCGGAGCTGACAGTTTCTGGCCAAAGCTCGACCAGCTGCTCAACGGAACCGACGGCTCTTTCTTCGACCGGATGTGCCGCACTTTTCACTGGGAACCGGCGACCGTCACGCTCGTTCTTTCATTGATCGCTGTTCTGGTGCTGTTCGGCATCGCCATCGCCGTGGTCCTGCTCTGGCTGCGCGGACGTTTTGAATTCATGTGGCTTCACAACACCGTGCGCAACTGCGCCGAAATCAAAGCGCCGTGGCGGGAGTACCGCCGCGAAGGGAACTCCTTCTTCAAGGGCTGGTTCCTGATCAGCCTGACGCTTGTTCTGGCCAGTCTGTTTTTGGCGGTACTGTCGTTGATTCCCGTTTATCGCTGGATCAAAGCCTCCGCCGCCGCCCATGAGGCACTTCCATTTCACTTTCAGGAGCTGCTGATCGGAGGAGCCGTGTACGTTCTTGCCATCGTGCTGATCGGTCTCTATTTGTGGCTGGCCGGAACCTTCGTGCCGCCGATCATGTATCGCCGCCGGTGCGGGTTCAGCGAAGGGCTGCACCTTTTCAACCAATTTCTCCGGCAGGCTCCGGGGCAGTTCATCAAATTCATCCTGATGCACACCCTGATCTTCCTGCTGTTCGGCATCGCGATCGTCAGCGCCGTCTGTCTGACCTGCTGCATTCTGGCGATTCCGCTGATGATTCCTTTCGTCGGAACGGTGGTCCTGCTGCCGATCCATGTATTCGACCGTTATTTCAGCCTCGAATTCCTCGCCCGTCTCACGCCGGAATTCGACCTGTTCCCGCCGCCGGAACCGGTTGCCGGTCCGGCGATGACTGAACCGCCCCTTATTGAAGAAGCAACCCAGGATCAACAGGAAGAAAAATGAAACAGGCCTCCGATTTCTTTCATGCCGAAGATAACCTCAACTGCGCCCAGTCCGTATTGAAATACTTCGACGCCCCCGCCGCACAGATCGCCGAATTCAAGGCTTTCGGCGGCGGCCGCGCTCCCGAAGGCCTTTGCGGTGCACTCTACGCTGCGAAGGCCCTGCTCGGCGACGACCGGAAATTCGCGGAACTCTGCAGCGAGTTTGCCGCCCGAACCGAAGGCGCCCTGACCTGCAAGGAGCTGAAAGGCGAGGTCAAGTTCCCCTGCCCCGCCTGTGTGAATCTCGCCGCCACGCTCGTGGAAAAGTACAAGGAGAAATAGCTCCCCGGCAGATCAGTCGATTTTCTTCCCGGACTGACTGTGAACGGCCCAGAGCATATCCTTGTCGATGCCGGAGCGGGATGCGACGTGTCCGTCGAGGAACCAGAAATTCAGATCCCGGCCGTGACGGCTGTACAGCAATGCCTGGCTCCACCATTTTACCTCCCCGTAAACACCGGCGCTGGTCATGAAGTCGTTGTCCCACCACATCGGAGTACCGGAAGGGTGGCGGTAGGCAGTGACCCGGTTCCGGATAATCCGTCCCGCCGCCGGCGGTGTAATCGGGTAGATGACCGAAACGATCGAAAAACTCATCCGGGCATCCTCTCCCTGTTTATTCAGCACGCCGGGATCTTTTCCGCAATGTTCAAGAGCACACTCCTGCTGGGTATTGTCCGCCTTCCATAATTCCTGCGTTCCTCCCAGATAATACTTGCGCAACACAATCCTGTAATCTCCCGAATGGCCGCTTCCCGCTTCATAGCTGGTGCCGTTTGTATTGGGCATCCAGTCGGCGAAATCGTTCAGATATCCTTTCAATCCCGTACCGAGCTGGCGCAGATTGCTGGCGCACTGCGTTTTCAGCGCCTGGTCCCGCGCCTTATTCAGGGCGGGCAGCAGCATCGCCGCAAGAATCGCAATGATCGCTATTACAACGAGCAGCTCAATAAGCGTAAAATTCCGGCGCATAATGCCGGGTATATTAATGTGCCGGACGCATTTTCCTTGTTGCATTTGCTTCTCCTTTAGCTTATTACGCATTTTTACCTCCGTTTTAATCGGCTATGCTTTTTTTCAAAGGCCATTACAGGCAACAACTCAAATGCCATGTTTACTTGTCCGGCCCGATGCCGTCCGATGTCAACCTTGGAGTGCGGAGATTCATCTCCGCTTTCCAATCTCATGTGATCATGTAATTATACTTAAGTTTAGTTTGACTTTCCGTATCATTACAGGCCACAAACTGGTTGTTATGTCTTATGCGGATGGCTCCGGAGGGCCAATCGCCCTCCGGACCTCCCCGCTCGCCTCGGAACTCCTGTTGACTTGCGAAGCACTCCCATTCGCGGGCGGGGCTAGCGCCCCTTACTTGTCGGGCTGCGCCCGCCAACTTCTCACCGTTCGCTACGCTCACTACGCCGAAGGGGCTTCGCTCTCTACGTTCGGCTTCGTCACTATCGTTCCTCGTTATTTTGCTACCGCAAAATAATTCCCTCACATTCGTTCGCGGCGCTGACCGCGCTTATTGTGCGCCGCGTAAAAGGCGGCATAGCCTTACTTAATGCACCGCGTAAATGGCCACTTGGCCTACTATACTGTATAAATGGCTTTGCCGACCAACCAATGCCTGCCAGTGTTAGCCGCCGCGCGACCCCGAAGGGCGTAGAGCGCGCACTTGGCAGCGGCACCTTGCCGCCGGCATTATACGAAATTGCCGTGCCTGCATTGGCAGATTTCACACTTCAATCAACCTATTTCCGCCCCGCCTGAAACACCAATTCCAGCACGCCGTCAGCGGGGAACGGAATGCGCAGCATCCGTACCGGCGCACCGCCGGTTTTCAGCACTCCGCTCAACTCCGCCTGCAGAGAGGCGGGATACGCCAGCGTCACCGTTCCCGTTCCCCGCCGGTACCGGAAAATTCCGGGGGCGGCGAGCGCCATCTCCGTCTCCCCCTTATGATCGACGAACGGCAGGTTCAGCGCCGGAGCCGTCAGTTTCGGCTCCGTCAGCTTCACGGTCAGCGTCAGCTTACCGGCGCTCCACCGGTAGTTCCATGCGATTTTTCCGGCATCGTTCCGCAGCGTGCCGGTGATTTCATACGCCCTGCCCGGCTCGATCTCCCGGATCGCGTTGCGCTCCTTGCCTCCGGCGAAAAACCTGCCGCCGGGCAGCGTGCCGGTCACGGTGCTCCACGTCACGTCATCCGGAGTTTCGACCTTATTTTTCCTGCCGTTGCGCACTCCGGCCAGTGCGGTCCCGGCTTCGGGAGTCCAGAGCGCCAGCGGCCCGCCCGAAGTGATCCCCGCCAGTTCCTGCTTCGGATTGGCTCCCTCCACATCGTAGAATACCAGTCCGTAGAGGTTTCCCTCCTTCCATGCGATCTGGCCCGGAAACATCTTGAAAAACTGTTCCCGCAGACAGGGCGGCTGCACCGGTTTCGCCTTGCGCGGCATCCGGTAGGCATTGTAGACATCGCTGATCCAGATGCTGCCGAAGGTGCCGCGATCCTTCCAGTAGTTCCCCTTCGCCGGAACCTCGCGTTCCAGCAGCCGCCGCGCCCACTCGTCGGAGTTGACGATATGGCCGAAAGTGGCAGCCTGCCCCGGACCGCTTTCCGGCATCCTGTTCATCAGGAAGCGGGTATAGCCGAGGTCGAACTCCATGCCGGCGATGTAGTCGCCCGGCCAGCTCGGGCTGGCCAGATTGCCGTCGGTGCGGCAGTTGAGCGCATTCGGCGAACAGATTCCGCCGTCGGGCTGCACCAGCCAGTAGCAGCTTTTGAATTGCAGGTCCTTTTCGATTCCCCGGCGGAGTTTCTCCACCAGAACCGGATCGGCCCCCGGCAAGTTGCGGTATTTGTAGTAGGAGGCGACCACGCAGAAGGAATTGAGCTGGTCGTAGTTGCCGTCCGGCCCGTATTCTTCAAGGAAATAGCCGGCGGGGTGCTGGCCGTGCTTCGAGGCGGGGCCGAAGGTGTTGTCCAGATAGGCGTTCATCAACGTCTCGAAGTATCCCCGGAACCGTTCCTCGCCGGTCGCCGCATAGGTGTTCAGATGACCGTACATCATGTGCGCCCACTGATTCGATTCGTAGGCCATGTAGGCGACCAGTTTGTCCCCGGCGGCGGTCAGCGCCTCGCTCCAGATTTCGCGCTGTTCCGGGGTAAGCAGATCGCGCAGGTCGGCCAGCGCCTGCGCCAGTGCCGCATAGGCGAAAAAGGCGTGGGTGACCGGATAGTTGGTGTTGCGGAAATCCCCCTCGCGCAGCAGGTCGTCCCCCTGCATGTGGATGAAGTTGTGGAATGCCGCGATCACGGCACGGTTCACGACGGCCCGGCTGCGGTAGGCGGCGTTCAGTTTCGCCGGAATCGTCGCAAGGCCCGCCAGCGCCGCCGCATCGAAATAGGCCCGCTGGCGGTTGGCGAGGAAATTATTCCGCTCCGACAGTTCTCCGCGTTTTTCGGGAGCGATCAATGCGCCGCACCAGCGGCCGGCCGGATCGGTGATCTGGAGTCTGGAAGCGGGGATCAGCATGCCGCTCGCGCCGTATTTGCCGTACAGCACCGCCTCCAGCTGCGGATTTTTGAGTTCAGCCGGAACTTTGTCAGGGAAGTCGAGATTCAGTTCAAAATCCTCCGACTTGAATCCGGCGACCAGCCGCCGCGCCCGCGCCTGAAGCGGCCCCGCGACCAGCACGCCGGACTCCTCGACCAGGCCGCCCTTCAGCTTCGCGGCGGCTTCCGGAGTCGGGCAGAGCAGTCCGGGCATGCCGTCGATCGCGAACGCCTTGCCGCTCATCCGGCCGAGTTTCACCCTGACGGTCCCGCCTCTGGGAATATCCGGGACGAGGCGTTTCCAGCTCCGTCCAAGTTTTTTCAGTTCTCCCTCCAGCGGCCTGCCGTCAGCCTCGAACTCCGGCGCGGCGTTGCCGAAGCTCTCGCAGATCAGCAGTTCCGCACTCTCCGGCACGTACAAATACAACTCCTTCGGGAACTGTTTGCCGACGCCGAGCGCCATTTCACCGCGCACACCCCAGACCGGCGTGTCGGGAAATTCGATCCGGTAACGGTCGTTGGAGCCGTTCGCAACCGAAAAGCGCCACACTCCGGCAGGCCCTGCCGGAAGCTCCACTTCGTAGCTTTTCACCGCTTCGGACTGTTTGCCGAGATCGACGAACTTCACCAGTTTCCCGGCGGGATCGAAAATCCGCAAGGAGCAGAGGTTCGGCCAGCCCCAATAGTAATCCGGTCCGGCCTTGTCGCCGCCGGGACGGGTGGCCCGTACCAGTTTCAGCCGCTTCGGCCCGCCCGCCGGATATTCCGCCAATACGCCGAAGCCCCGCACGTTGCCGCCGAGCGGGTGGATATTCACATCCAGCTCCGCCGCGCCGAGCAGCGCGGCCAGTCCCGCCATCAGAAGTACCCCGAATCGTCTCATTTTCCTTCACTCCTCCATGCCGTTATCGTGTACCCGAATTTCACTTCTTCTCCCTTTTTCAGCTCCGCGGGCAACTTGCGCATCAGCGCGCCTCCGGCGGGGGCGACCTCCCGGTAGCGGATCGGATTCAGCAGCCGGAATTCGCCGGGAGCATCGAATTTCACTTCAACGCCCTTTTCCCCGTGCCGGTCCAGCAGCCGGATTGCGTCTGCCCTGAATCCCGGGGCCGTGCAGCGCGCCTTTTCCAGCGCCGCGTCAGGGAAGCGGGGGCGCGACGGAGTCACCTGCGGCTCCGGGATTTCCAGCACCCGGAATTTTCCCCCCTGCCCCGCCAGCACCCGGCGGTTGTCCGCGAAGAACGGCAGCGACCAGTTCAGTTCCGCGCCGGAGAAATCCTCCAGAGCCCGCACGCCCGCCTCCACCCGGACCGTATCGGGCGCAAACGAAATGGTGCGTTTCACCTCCAGCGGCACATACGGAATTTTTTCGGTCAGCGTGTACCGCTTCGCCGCCGCGTCGAACGTGACTTCGGGCTGCGCGTAACAGGCCGCGAAGATGCGCGGGTCGCAATCCTCCCGGCGCCACGCCGCGAACAGCGGCTGCTTCGCGCGCCCCCAGACGGTGTCCGAATCCATCACGGAGTGATTCTGCCCGAAAACCACCGGGCCGACGCCGCGCAGATAGAGCGCCGAAATCCCGCCCGGCTTGTTCGCGGTCCCCCAGCCGCCGTAGCCCATCCCGTTCGGCCCGTCGAAGTTCAGCGAATCGCCGCACAAGCTCTCCGCCCCCCAGTTCGACCAGCGCGGTTCGCGCGGCCCGCCGTACAGGATCGCATAGAAATCCCCCGAGTTCATGAAAAAGAACTTGTCGTCGATCACCCGCACGAACTCCGCCGTTTCGAGGCAGGGCCACGGCTTCGCGCTCTTGCGTCCTTTCTGCGGAAACCAGAGGTCGAGATAGTCCACTTTGCCGATCATCTCCGGCGGCTGGTGGTTCTTGTGGGTCATGTAGCGGGTGCGGAAATTGAGGTCGGTCGGCGAACAGGTCTGGCTGAACGTGACCTGCGGCGCTTCGGCCCCTTTCGGCAGCGTCAGGTGGGTTTTGAGCGTATTGAACGCATTGAACCATTTCACGGTCGAATCGTCCGGGAATTTCCGCCAGATCCAGCCCCAGAGCATCGTCTGCTCGCAGGTGTATTCACCGTCGAAGCCGAGCTGTTCAGGCATGTAGCCGGAGGGGGTCAGCCCGCAGTCCGTATCCAGTTTTCCCCGCTTTTTGTCGAAGGGCGTCGCATCGGGATTCACCCTCCCGTACAATCCGACCGTCGTGACCAGCCGCTGGAAGCGGCGGATTTCGGCGGCGATCGCCGGATCGTCCAGCGCCTCGGCGATCTGCATTAAGATATTGGTATTGTAGCCCCACTGGTTCGCGACCTCCCCGGCGTGCATATTGAAACGCCCGGAAGCCCACAGCCGGTACGGCGTTTTCCACGCCTCCAGCACTTCGGCGGGCAGCGCGGCGGCGGCATGTTCTTTGGCCGCGAGCAGCGACGACACATGTTCGGCGTCCAGCCCGAGCCCGTACCAGTTGGAACGGCTCCCCGCCGTAAAATAACCGGCCCTCTCCGGCTTGCGGAATCCGAGGTCGCTGCCGTCGAAGCGATACGCTGCCGACAGCTTCACCAGTTGCGGAATCCGCGCCAGCAGCAGCCGCCGGATCAGCGCCGGGTGGCCGTAATACGGATTCTTCCCCTCCGCCGGTTCGCCCGCCGCGATTTCCAGCAGGTTCACCAGCTTCGGCCCCTTCTTAACCGCCGGAAACGTGCCGTAATCCGGGCCGGACGGATCGAGATTCTGCTTTGCGAGCAGCGCAGCTACTTCGCCGACAGCAATTTTACGGTTCTCCCTGCCTTTCAGCACCAGCTTTCCGATTTCCGGGGGAAACGCGACCTCCGCCGCCAGTTCCTCCGGCTTCACGCCGTCGCGCCACCGGTTCAGCGTCGCGACATAATCATGGAAACCGTACCGCTTCCGACTGTCGAATTTCAGCCCACCCGCCAGCAGCTTCGCGGTTTCGGCGTCGGGGGCGAAAACGAACGGGAAACCGGCTCCGTGCAGGCCCATCCCGGCATTCGCATTGGCGATATCCAGCTGATAGACCCGGCCCTTTTCCAGGTCGTCGAAGAACAGGAAAGTGTAAAAGCCGTCCGCTTCCGCCTCCCGGATCAGCCTGCCCTCTCCGTCGCGCAGCGCCAGTTTCCCGGCATACGGCAGCGTCTCCTCGCTCAGCGCCAGCGCCACATCCCCCGGCGTATCCGGCAGGTAGAAGAAACTCTTTTCCAGATGGTTCCCCGCCAGATTCAAAGGCCCGGTGCCGGGGTGGATGCCGGTCGGAATCGGCCGGTCCGGAGTCATCGAAATAAAGTGATCGTAACGCCCGGTGACCAGCACGCGGTAAAGTCCGGGGCCATCCGCCGGAACCTCCAGCTCGACGACCCGGAACGGCAGTTTTTCCGGGTGTTCGAGATAGGGCGAACGCTCCTTTTCCGGCGGAACTCCGCCCGGAGAGTTGGCGCGGTGAAACTGCCGGTAGCGAAAGTCCGCGTAGGGATCGTAGTGGCCGTCCTGCCGCGCGAAATCGCCGCCGGTCACGCCGTCATCCTCCAGAAAAGCGCGGGCCAGAATCCGGTCGTCCGGTCCGACGACCTGAAAGAACACCGGGGCGGGCGCGTGAACGTAGGTATTCAGGTCGCGGACCGTGAAGCGCAGTTTAAACCCGCTCCCCTGCTGATCCATCATGTGAAAGATCAGGTTTTCACGGGGACGCCACAGCACGTCATCCCCCAGATATGCGGTTCCCGGCGCTTTTCCCCGCCATTCGGGGACCTCCGCCCGTTCTCCGGTGCGACAGCCGCAGAACAGCGCGGCGGCGGCCAGCATCGCCATCCCCGCAATCAGATACTTACGCATTCCATTCTCCCTGTTTTTCCGGTGCATTGATCCGTCCCCTCAAGATGCGCCGCCCGTACTCTTCGGGCGGCACCAGCCGCGGCGCGAACTTGCGCACCACCCGCGGCGCTTCCAGCCCGTTGATCCGGTCGAGCAGCAATACCGCGGCCTGCCGGCCGATTTCGGCGCTGCACAGCTCGATCGAAGCCGGCAGCGCCTGCGGCATCATCATCGAACCGAAAATATCGTTGTTACAGCCGATGATATCCAAGTCCCGCTGCGGCTTCAAACCATGTTCGTACAGGAAGTTGCAGCAGAAACCCGCCTCGTAGTCGGTCGAACAGAATACGCCGGTCGGGCGCTCCTTTTCGGCCAGCCACGCTTCCAGCTGCTTCGTCAGCAACTCATTGCTGAACCGCGGGGCCGGGGGCGGCTCCCACAGCACGATATCCCGCTCCCGCAACGCCTGCCGGAAGCTCTCGAAGCGTTCCCGGAACAGATCGGAGTGGGCATATCCCAGAAAACCGATCCGCCGGTGGCCGCGTCCGGTCAGGTATTCCGCCGCGATCCGCCCCACTTTCGCCGAATCGTAGGAGATATGGTCAAACCGGCACCCCGGATCGGTCACGCCCATCACCCGGATACAGGGTTTCCCTTCCATAGCCTCCAGAAACGGAGTGCCGACCCCGGAAGTCAGGATCATCCCGTCCACCCGCTGCGCCAGCGAAGTCATGCTCCGGCTGGAGCGCCCGTAAAGATTTTCAAAGATCATAAAGCAGTTGCAGCGGTTCAAACTGCTCTGCACCGCCGAAACCAGCGGACCGTAAAACGATGCCTCCAGCAGATGCGGATTCGGGTCGCAGAACGCCAGCGCCACATTCCGCTGTTTCCTCACATAAGTACCCTTGCGCGAAATCCGGTAGACCAGATTCTCCGCTTCAAGCTGATTGATCGCCTTGTTCACGGTCATGAAATTGACATCGTAATCCAGCGCCAGCTGTTTCACGCCCGGCAACGTGCCGGAAAGTTCCCCCGATTCGATCCGCTTCCTCAACTGCTCCGCGATCCGGTTATATTTATTGGGCAGATTGGCGCTCACCTCATCCTCCTGTCGCTTATAGCTGTCTTACGCTTATAGCTATATTATGACAAAGTCCTCCTGATTTGTCAAGAGGCTTCCGGGAAAAAAAGGAAAAATTCCGGCCGCCCCCCAAAAAAGCCGGGCAGCAGCCTTGGAGTGCGGAGATTCATCTCCGCTTTCCAGTCGTGCGTCAGTTTTATGGTTGGCTCATCATTGCCGCAAGAACAGACATGGCGCCCGGAGGGTAACAACTTTTAAGCGCAAGAACAGGCATGGTGCCCGGAGGGTGGTGAGCACCGCACCTTCGGCCTGCGGATGGCTCCGGGGGACGTCGCGCACGTCCCCCGGACCCCCTCGCCGGTGGCGGAGGCCGGTCCGGCTGCAAGGCACTTCCGCTCGCGGGCGCGGCTTCGCCGCTTACTTGTCCGCCTACGGCGGCCAACCCTTCATCGCCCGCGTTGCGGGCTGCGCCAGGGGGGCTTCGCTCACTACGTTCGGCTTCGTCACTACCGTTCCTCGTTACTTGCTAAAGGCAAGTAATTCCCGCACATTCGTTCGCGGCGCGAACCCGCGCTTATTGTGCGCCGCGTAAGTGACATTGCGGCCTTATGTATGCGCCGCGTAAATGGTCTTGAAAACCAACCAAGGCTCGCCAGTACCAGCCGCCGCGCGACCCCGAAGGGCGTAGAGCGCGCACCCGGCAGCGGCACCTTGCCGCCCCGGCAGCGGCACCTTGCCGCACGCCCGCGCGGCCCCGAAGGGCGTGGAGCGCGCCTGACGACCATATCTTACCGCAGAAAATTTGCTAATTCGCCGATACCGCTGTATATTGGTTACAGAGTAACTTATAGAGGAGAATATGAACCATGACTGAAATTAAAAATCCGAAAATCCTGATTTCCACCAATCTTCTGGGCGGCCACTCGTGGCTGTTCATCGTCGTGCAGGCGTTGATTTCCATCCTGCTGGGCGTGATCTTTTTGTTTCATCCGGCCTGGATCATGATCGTGTTGGCGCTGGCGCTGGGCATTATGCTGCTCGGCAGCGGCATCCAGCAGTTTGCGCTGATGGTCCTGACCAAAAAATTTTCCTTTCTGATTCTGCTTTACGGCCTCCTGCTCCTGCTGGCGGGGCTGTTTCTGGTAGCCAACCCGTTTCTCGGCAGTCTGGATTTGCTGCTGATTCTCGGAATCTGGTTCATCTTTCACGCAATCGAGCTTTTCGTCGGAGCCGCCCGGGCCAAAACGGTGGCGAGATCCATCCGGACTATGGCGATGGTGAACGGAATCCTCAGTTTTCTCTGCGGATTTTTCATCACTCTCTTTCCACTGGCCGGAATCATGTGGATCAATCTTGTGTTCGCATTCTATCTGATCCTGTACGGCGTGATGACGCTGGCGGTCGGCTTCAAGTTGCGCAGCATTTCACGTTGAACGGTCAATTCAGCGAGACCATCACCAGTCCGGCGATCACCAGTCCGATTCCGATCAGCTTGACCGGCGCGTGACTCTCCTTCAGGATGAAAATTCCGGCCAGCACGCCGAGCGGCAGGCTCATCTGCCGGAATGCCTGAATAAAGCTCACATTCGTGACATGCCCCATCGCCAGCAGGATCAGGATATAGCAGCCCGACGCGAAAATGCCCGCGAGCGACGGATAAGCCGACTTCAGGAAAAGCCTGCGGAATTCCGCGCGTTCCCGGCGGCGGCGCGCCACGTACCAGCCCAGCCCGATGGCCAGCATCGCTTCGATGCCGAACAGATACGCGCCGCAGCCGACCAGCGCCGAATCCCGCGCCGCCTCGCGGAACAGCGGGAGCGCCATGCTGTCCAGCACCGTATATCCGGTGGTTCCGGCGGCGGCGAGCAGGATCGCGCCAATGGCCGGATTCAGGTAGCTTTTCAGGCTGAACTCCCGCAAGGAGCGCAGCGGCATCAGCAGACATCCCGCCGATACCACCACCATTCCGGCCAGCGCGGCGGCCCCCGGAATCCGGCCGATCCCGAATACGATCGTAACCGCCGCCACCATCAGCACCGGCAGCGCGCGCGCCAGCGGATACGCCATTGAAATATCGCACTTGCTGTACGCCTTGAACAATCCCAGCACATACAGCACCTCGCAGACGCCGCTGCCGATCCAGTACAGCCAGAAGGAGAACGGCAGTTTTCCGGCATCCAGTCCACTGAACAGGAAGAACGGCAGCCAGATTGTCGCGGAAGTCATCGACATCACCAGATAAAACGCCGCCGAAGGGCGGCCGCTCTTGCTCAGAAAGTTCCAGCCGGCGTGCAGAAATACCGACACCAGCACCAGAAAAAACGCGGTCCAGCTCATCGGAAACAACTCTCCCGGTAAGCCGCGACACTCCCGGCCAGCATTTTGAGCGCCTCCACGGCCCGGTTGCTTCCGGCCAGCGCCTCGCTCATCAGCGCCCCCTCGGTACGGCAAAGCGCCTTATGGCGCGGGAAATAGCTCTCCAGCAGAAAACTGATGTATTTGACCATGCGGAACTCCCCGAACACGCGCGGAATGCCGCCCTCCACATGTTCGACCGCGCAGCAGAAGCCGTTCCTGACCGCCTCGACCAGATCCTCCAGCCGGTCCGACTTCGCCAGCACGACGGTGTAGTACCAGCCGAACAGCGCGCCGGTGTCGGTTCCGTGCGAATCGCTGAGGCCGACTACCGGAAATGCATTCCCTCCGGCCCGTTCCTCGTCATAGCGGGCGATCTGAAAGTTGTTGGAACGCCACTGATGTTTGTAGAAGCCGCCGATCAGCTCCAGCGCATCGAACTTCCGGCGGTTCAGGATCGCGGTGGTGATTCCCTCGTTGATCACATAGGCTTCGGTCTGCCAGTAGGGATGGCAGAACACCGCCAGCCCTCCCCCTTCGCGGATGCGGTCGAACACCCACTCGCTCGCCGCCACCGCGAACCGGTCGCGCACCTCCGGCCCCAGCGTCTCCGCGATTGCGGCGACCTCCCGCCGGTAACGTTCCTCTCCACTGCGAGCCAGTTCGTTCACGCTGAACGAGCCGCCGAAATTGATGATGTGCACCGGATTGTCCGGAGAGTGCACCTCCTCGCCGGGAAACAGCTTCAGGCCGGTCGGCAGTTCGCTCCAGACCCGGATCGCCTGCAGCGACGGCGCGTAACGGTGATGGTCGGTCACGGCGATGAAATCGAAGCCTTCCTCGCGGTTGCGGGCGGCGACGTATTCCGGCGCCTCGCGTCCGTCCGAACACCAGCTGTGCATGTGGAAATCCCCCTTGAACGGGCGGCGCTCATACAAATCGGCGCGGAGCGAATAGACGTTGAAACGCAACGTCTCACGCGCCCTGAGCGCCCACTCGTCCGCCTCGCGGTTGCCGGGTTCGGTCAGTTCCAGCGTCAGGTTGTACTCCTGCTCCCCGGTGAAATTCGCCCGGATGCGCAGTGCGCCGTCGGCATCCAGCTCCCAGCCGCGCAGCGGCTCCGGCCCGCCTTCGCGCACGCCGTCGTCGAGCGGAATCACCCGGACTTTGATCCGGTCCGCCGGCGGGAATTTCGCGTGGGTGAAGCGCGGCCGGATCGTGACCGTGCTCTCCCGGTCTGCCGGAACCATTCTCGGAGTCACATCGTAATAATTCCAGTATTCGTACATTTTCCGTTCCCTTCGATATTGAAATTGCGCTTGCGTATAGTATATTCCCGAAAGAAACGAAAACAACCGGAATAGAAAAAATAATCGATGTCGGAAAGTTACGACATCGATTCAAAGCACGATTTCATGGAACATTCAGCAATCAGCGACACCGAGTGGCAGGCTCTGAAACTGCGGCTGGCCGAATCTTCGTTCCGCTCCCGCTTCAAACTGCGCCGATCGGAGCTGAAGTATCTGGCCGAACGCGGCTTCGCGGTGGTCGAGGGCCAGTGCCGCAACTTCATCCGCGATCGCCTCGCCCCGGCGCAGCCGTTCCGGGACGGCAACCAGACGCCGATGCGCGGCCATCCCGGTTTCGTCGCCCAGCACGCCACCGGTTGCTGCTGCCGCGGCTGTCTGGAAAAATGGCACGGCATCCCGCAGGGACGCCGGCTGTCGGAGGAGGAGATCAACCGGATCGTGTCGATCCTGATGCGCTGGATCGCCGAACACTCCGCCGGAATGGATGAGTTTCCGGTCACTCCCGATCTGTTCTGACCGGAACCCGGCGGAAATTCGCCGTCCCTTTTCCATTCGTATTCCAGACGATCGTATCGACCGCCTCCGGCCATTTCACCGTGATCGTGACCCGTCCGGCGACGGAACGGTCGAACTTCACCTCCGGTTCCTTCATCTCCGGCTTCAGCGGCGCCAGCACCGCCGCGAACAGCGGATTGATCGCTTCCGCATCGCCGCGCAGCCGCAGGATCACCGCCGGAGGACGGCTGTAATTGGCGGGAGTGAAGCTGTCCTGATACATCCGCACCGGCCTGGCGGCATCCAGCCACACCGCGCATCGGTTGCCGGAAACCGCTTTCTCATGCGGCTTGAGGACCATGCCGCCGGAGACCTCCGCCGCCGCAACCGGCAGGAATCTGCCGTCTCCGGGAACCGCCGGAGTCATATCCGGCGTCGTGCCGAGAAAGAGCGCCTGCACCTCCGCCTCCCGTTCACGCGTGGAGAGCGTGATCGTATGCTCCCCGGCGGAGAAGTCGAACATCTTCGATCTGGGCGGCGAGTTACGCAGATTCACCTGATCCGGGATGCGCCGCCAGTCGTATTCCGCTCCGGCGGCGGTGTTCCACTGCATCGGCCGGCCGCCGTCGATGGAGAGATAGAAGGAGTCGCTGTCCAATACCGAAATCCCGCCGGCGCGGAACAACCCCCAGAAGGAGCAGCGGGTCGGCTTGTCGAACTTCACTTTCCAAGTCAGGGCGCCGTTCTTCGCCCGCGCCGGGGTGGTCGCATAACTCGCGAAGGGCTTGCCGTTGCGGATCAGCGCTCCGTTCGGTCGAAGCTCCACTTGCTTATCCGCCAGCAGCATCATCTGCCAGGTGCAGGTGTGCGTTTTGGAATCGCTGTTGATATTGTCCAGCACCACCGCATACGCAGAAGCGCCGTGGCTCGGCCGCACGAAAAATACATCGCGGATCGCCTGCTTCACCCCGGCGGCCGGTTCCCCCCAGTTGTTGCCGTTGTAGGCGCTGGTGCAGTCCACTTTCGCGTACCCGAACGTGCCGAAGTCGCGCGCCGCCAGCGTTTCGGCGGAAACGCCCGGCCCGTTCCCGCTGCGCCCCTGCCCCTTGCCGTCGATCAGCACGCAGCTGTGGGCGAGTGTGTTGCTGCGCGAAAAATTCGGGTTGCCGTTGGCATCGTTCGCATAACCGGTGTCCACGCCCCACAGATCGCCGTAGGCGTAAAGGTTGAAGTGTCCCCGGTCGGCCTGCGCGTGGATGGAGCGGTGGCGGGTCTTTGCGGTCAGGTAAGGGCCGGCCTCGATCGAAAACATCGCGTCGTCCCTGCCCCAGCCGGTCCGCCAGATCGACAGACAGCGCTGCCTGAAAAATTCGCTCCGGGGATACTTCGACAGCTCCAGCGCCGGTTCCGGCCGCCGCCGCGCCTCCAGAAGCAAATTGAGCGGGAAATATTCACGTCCCCGGTCCGACCAGTTCCGCCATATCCACTCCGCCACCGGGTCCTGATTCGCCGCCGACACGAACAAACACTCCAGGCTCGGCGGCGCGTAGTACGCGTCGTTGCGGGTTTCGACCAGGTTGGTTCCGGGGATCATCTTGGCCGGATAGACGTGCGGCCACTTCTTCAGTTTGGTGGTCTTGAACAGATCCTCGCCGCCCTGATCACGCAACAGGGTCGCAAAAAGCATCACCCGCAGCGCACTGTAACGGGCGTAAACCGAACCTTCGCACGGCAGCCCCTTGTCGTCGAAGCCGGAGTTGATCCACCGCTTCAGGATCCGCACACAGTCGGCCACCCGTTTTTTGTAGCCGGGACGGTCCAGAAAAAAGAGGCTGATGATTCCGGCGGGACCGAACATCACCCCGTTGTGGTTGTGGATGTCGTACCACCATGTTTCCGGCTTGTCCGCCTCCTTGAGCGTCTCATCGATATAGCCGGCGGCGGTATCCGCAACCAATTGCTGCTCCTCCGGCGTGAGCTTGTCGAAGAAGAAGAAACAGCCGACCGCCAGCCCGTACAGAAACTGGCCGCGTTCACAGACCAGCCCGCTGGAGAGCTTTTCGTCGTTGACCGGAAAATCCCGGCAGGTGCTGACGATCAGCTCCACCGCCTTCTTCGCATATTTTTCGTCGCCGGTGACCATGTAGCTGTAACCCAGCCCTTCCATCCAGTAGGTAAAGGTGGTCCCGAAATACCAGAGCGTGTACTTATTTCCCCGGTCGGGCCGCACCTTGGCCATCACCGGCGAAAGCATCGTCCGGTGCGCCTGATACAGGATGCGTTTCATCTCCGGGTCCGCCGCGATCTTCTTTTTCAGCGCCTCGTCCGGCCGGAACAGTTCCGGCGCCGCCGCCCCGGCGGAACCGCAGAACAGCGCCGCCGCCAACATCAGCCATACTTTTTTCATCGGATCATTCCCACTCAGAATTTAAACAGATTGCCCTGTGCGTCGCACATGCCGTCGAACTTCATCAGCGTCATCTCGCCGGTCAGCGAATCCACCCACATGAACCGCTTGCGGTTCCGCACGTCGTTCGGACGTTTGCTGACCACATTGAGCGCCAGCGTCAGCGTATTGAAGTTGCCGCCGTGCCGGGGGGTCAGCGCCGCGTAATTCGGATTCGCGGCCCAGCAGGGTCGTCGCCCAGTCCTTCGCGCCGTTGGTCGCTTCAAAAGCCGGGCAACTGGTGTCGGCGGCCAGGAAAATCTCGCTCGGCGTTTCCTCCGGCAAATTTTTCCGCTTGAACAGCGGATAGGAGTGGCCGGTGGTTCTCTTGTTGTTTTTGCCGCTCATCGCATAAACGTAACAATTCTTTTTCGACGGAATCCGCATTTCGATCGCCGGGCAGATGAAACTTTTCGGAGTTGCCTCACTCAAATCGGCCTCCGTCCCGGCCAACAGCTCGCCGACGCCCTTCCCGCCGATGTATTGCGACAGAAACGTGATGTACGAACCGTCGTGATAATTGCCGCCGTGAGTCATCCATCCCGCGTAATCGTTGCTGTAAAAGGAGATCGCCGTCCCCAGCGTTTTCAGGTTGTTCGTACAGGAGATCGCCCTCGCCCGCTCCCGCGCCTTGTTCAGCGCCGGCAGCAGCATCGCCGCCAGAATCGCGATAATGGCTATCACCACGAGCAGCTCGATAAGCGTGAATGAGCGATACCGGCAGGTGCGGAAAAAGGAAAGTCCACCGAGCTGTCCGATCCGGGAGAATGACTGTTTCATCTTCTTTATTTACCTTTCCATGAATAGTGGTTTCAAGGTTGCATCATTTTAAATTCTGTATATATTATAGGGTAGAAACCGCTGTTTTCCAATACCGATTATTGACAAAAAGATAAGGTTTATGATCATGCAGGAGGATTTTATCTTTCCGCCGCCGCCCGATCCGCGCTCCCCGTTCCGGCTGCATCTGGCCGGAACCAGCTACTGCGACGGCAATTACCGGATCGAACTGCGGGAACGCGACCTTTACTTTGTATTCGAGTATGTGGAATCCGGCCGGGGACAGCTGCAGATCGACGGCGTCGAATATTTTCCGAAAGCGGGCGATCTTTACTGGATTCCCGACAGCGGGCGGCGTTCGTACTGGTCCAGCAGCGAGGAGCCGTGGATCAAACACTGGTTCAACGTCAGCGGTCCGCTGGTGCCGGAACTGCTGAAACTCTATTCTCTGGAAAATGTCCGGCTGATCCATAACTTCTCCCGTCCGGAACTTTTCACCGACGGGCTGGCGCGCCTCCAGAAAGCCCCACAGCAGGCGCACCTGCCGCTGGGACCGGACATCCTGCACGCGATTCTGGCGCAGGCCGCAGCCGACCTTCTGACCGACAAGGACAAGCAGCACTCGTTCAGCGAGGAGGGAGTGCTGCTGCGCGACTACCTCGACCGGCAGATTTTCCGGCCGATGCCGGATCTCGAAACCATGAGCAGGGTCCTGCGGCGTTCCCCGGTCCAGACCATCCGCATCTTCCGGCGCGATTTCGGGGAAACGCCCTATCAGTATCTGCTCAAACGCAAACTGGCCGCCGCTCAGGAGCTGCTGCTCTGCACCCGCCAGAGCGTAAAACAGATCTCCGCCGGGCTGTACTTTTCCAACGAATATTACTTTGCCGGGCTTTTCAAGAAAAAAACCGGCCTTTCCCCCGGACGCTACCGCCGCAAAACCGAAGAAGGGACACTGACGGATTTCAATATCATCGAAAGCGAGCCCGGCCATTACGTGAACCGCGCCCTCCTTGCCTCCGAATCAGACTGAAGCGTTGCTCCGCAAGCCGCAAAAAACGGACGAAATGCCCGATTCTCCGGATTTTCCGCCATTTCTTTCCCCGGAAACGGCGTTATAACTCAGAATATCTTGAATGCAATGAATGGAAAGCAGGAACATGGATCGGAAAATCGACGCCGGCTGTTATTATTTCCCGAACTCCCCCCAACGACGCCCGCAATGCGGCCGCCCACGGCCCCGGCCCGGCGATCTCGTGGAGCTTACCAAGGCGGCTTCGATTCCTTGAGCGGCTTCTTCCCGGCATTCCACCGTGCACGTACCGGGTGTCTGCCCACATCTGTTTCCCGCATTCCTCAAGTCAGTAATCAGTGAAAAATCACCACGGGATATTCATCCGGCGTCTTGCTTTCCCCGATTCCGGGGGCGATGGCAATATAACTTTCCCGCCCTTCTCCGTCATTGTCGTTGACCAGAAGATTGAAACGAAAGGCACCTCCCCCGACGTTACGGTTCAACCCGATCGTCATAAACGGAATCCGCACCGTATACCCGGTTACCTTCTTCGCTTCATCACGCTGGGTCTCCAGTTGAATCTCCGCCGCCGTCTTTGAAGGATCGAATCCTTCGGGAGCGTGCCAGAGATGTACGTCGTTTTCGCCATCGTCACGGCGGGAAAGCCCGATTTCCCAAAGCCCTTTTTGATCAGGAAGTTGCAGTGCAAATTGGATACCGTCTCCCTGATACATCCGTCCGCCCCGGTACGGCTGGCAATGAATGTCGTCGCGGACATCCACCTTGAGCAGGAGAGCCGTGCCGTCATGTCCGAGCCGGACTTCCGCGCTCAGATCCTCGCCCCCTTTCCAGAAAAGATGTGCGCTGTCCGGATGGTTCGCAACGAGAGTTACTATTTGGTCAGCACTCTCAAGTACGAAATCGGGTTGTCCGGACAATCCCCGGTTCAACGGGGTGGCGCAGCGAGCCCTGAAATGGAGCACTCCTTCCCAGAGGTCATCGACCGCCAACGCGATCCCGATCATCTCCTGCCGGTTATGTAAGTAGCGAAAGTTCTTGTCGGCGGCAATTCGCAACGTCACAGTCTTCTTCTGCCCCGGAGCGATGCGGAGCGGGAGAATCTTCTCTTTGAGCGTCAGCCCTTCAGGCAACTCCGGTTCGATTCGGAAAGTAAGCGATGTACCGGTCGGATTCATCAACTCAAACCGGTATTTCCCGGTACCGCCGGGACGGCAGATAAAATCATCGGCCAGCTGAAATAATTCCCCGCAAATCCGTGGCGTCTCCCGCTGCGCGAAACGCAGCGTTGCGGGAGTCTCCCCGACCTCGACAACCAATGCGTCGTTACAGACCGGAAGCACCTCTTCATTGCCGAAAAGGTCGATGCGCGTAACCGGCCCGGAGATTCCGGACAACAGCAGTACCCGACCGCTCCCGCTGGAGGCGCCGCTCCAGTGCGGCAGCAGAAGCTCACCCCGGGCATCCCGAAAAAAGAACGCATCAATCCCCTCCCCGGCATCCGCATCCCCAAGATACTCCGCCTCCCGGAAGAGGCGGGCCAGCGTATTGTAGACGCCATAAGCCGCCTTGGGGTAAAAATCCCTGGTCAGCAAGCCGAAATTGTGCTCATTCTCCCTGGGGTCGAAACCGTTGTTCCTCAGGTTGAACCAGCTGTAACCCATTGCGCCGCGCGCCCAGCTGTAGATAAGTTTGCGGTAAAGCGTGATTCCCTGCCCGAGTTCTCCGACATGGATCGAGGAGATCGCCGTTTCATTGGCCCACCAGGGAGCTTCCACCTTCAACTCCTTCTTCATCTTCACCAGCCGGTCGATCTGGTTGCGGTAGTCGTGGAACGGACCGTGGCCATGAAACGCGAAGATATCGTAAGCTCCCCTGCCCTCGACCAGAGTTCTTTGCATATGGTCTTTTTCGACTAGTTTTACGAATCCATTCGGCATGCAGGTGTACCCGCCGGTAAGTACCTGCATATTCGGATCGGCCCGTTTGGTTTCGGCGTAGGCGATCTTCATCAGTTCAATATACTCCAATGCTGAAAAATTGGCAAAGCCGACATGATCCGGTTCATTCCAGACTTCGACATAACGGAGTTTTCCGCGGTAGTGCCCGGCGGCAGAGCGGATAAATCGGCGCCACAGTCCATAATCGGGACGCGGTTTTCCGGTAAATTTCATAGAAAGCGGCTTCCAGTCTTTTGCCGCCGCCCATTTCGGCAAATAGCAATAGATCGCCTGAAATTCAATACCCTGTTCTTCAAAAACCCGTAGTGCGTCATCGAATCTTTTAAAATTCAGTTCCGATTGTGCGGTCGGCTGCATGCTTTCCCAGTAGAAATCCACACGCATCACCTTGATGCCGCACAGCGCCGCCGCCAGCGCCTCGCGCTTCTGGTCCTCGACGGGTTTTCCGAGCGGATGCGTACACCCACCGAAAAGGAATCCTTTTGCCGGGCCGGGAACGGGTCCGGCAGGCTTCATATAACAGAACCGGAAGGTTTTCTCAAACGGCTTCTTGTGTTCTTCGAATTCGCTGTATTTCACGTCGACGTAATAAACACCGAATTTCTCCGGTTTTACGATCGGAAAGCGCCTGCTTTCGCCTGGAGCGAGGAAGACTTCGCTCTCCTCTCCGCAAACCGGATTGCCATTGACGTCGGCGACCCGGAACTCCAGTTTGCCGGAAACATCGACGGCGCGGTCGTTCACCAGCAGGATTCCAGCCTCATTTTCCGGAGTCAGCACATGGACAGCAGTTCCGGTTTCAAGCACCGGCCGCAGAGGCAGGCGGGTACTGACGATTTCGATTTCCACCGTTCCGATCGCCAGGAAGCCTTCCCCGTCTTTGGAGTTGAAGTCCGCAGCGAACCCACCGAGCCTCGCCGGAAAATCGATTTTCCTGTTCGCTTTCTTTCCCGCCCCGAAACTCCCTGCTCCGGGAGTTTCGGAGTCAAGCTCATAGATGATCTCATTCCAACCGGGCTTGAGCCCGGCAAGCGGCCGGTAAACCTGAAAGGTTTCACCGTCTCTGTCCACGATGCGGAGATTGAGGCACCGCGCCTTGCAATGTTCCGGCAGGTACGCCTGAACCCGAATCTTCGCTTCCAGGAATTCCGGAAGGATCAGCTTGTCCGTGGTATGAAATTCGAAATGACCGGCACGGGCATTGTTCCAATCGATTCTGAGCGCCTTACGCCGATCGAAGGTATCGATTCCAGCTGCCTGCTCCCGTTTGCCGGGAGTATGCAACCGGATGCTTTCAGGAGCAACAGCACCGAAATCGACCAGCGGAGCGGCATTCAGAATGCCGATGGAGAAAAACAGGACGACAGAATATCGCATTCCCGGAAACCTCATAATTTAAGTTTATTCGGCCTCGTCCAACAAGGTCAGGCGCTTCAGGTAAGTCGTTCCCGGACGGTAAGTGCTGAGAGCCGCCCAGGAAGCGGAGCCATTCGCACGCGATATGGTAATTCCATTGCCGTGCAACGGCGCCGCAAATCCCACCGTCACACCGTTGCGGAGCAACCGGTCTCCGGAAATACAGAAAACAAGAACCTCGCTTTTAAGACGGCTGTATTTTTTATTGAAATGCGGAATACTTGCTTCACTGGTGAAGTTGGCGGAATCACGGTGATAAATATAATCGGTAAAATTCATGGTATTGCTGGCCCAGCCATCCGCCGGTTTGCTGCCGCACTTCAGGACTTTCGGCCGATTCCTGCCGTAAACCCGTACTCCATACGAAAGCGGAGTCCCCAGATATCCTCCGGCGGCGACCAGCCCCAATCCGCCGTTTGTAATGACACCCCCCAGCGCTTCGGAAATGGAGCGGTTGTCGATGGCGGAGTTGCGGATAGTGGAACAAGTAGCCGGGAGCACGTCATCGAAATCGTTGACATACAGGGCGATTCCCGTATTGATCTGCCGCTGATTGCTGATGCAGCCGGAGGTATATGCCTTCTCCCGCGCCTTATTGAGCGCGGGCAACAGCATCGCCGCCAATATCGCGATGATCGCAATCACCACGAGCAGCTCAATGAGGGTAAACGGCCTTACATGGCGGAATGCGGGGGGCGTGTCCGCCGCCCCCCGCGCCCCCTGCGTCCGGCAAGGTGCCG
>ENA-UEQM01000106-UEQM01000106.1-human-gut-metagenome-genome-assembly--contig:-NODE-106-length-57568-cov-29.583744_pt1 | contig 57568 bp, 52 predicted proteins | sample MGYA00242948_ERZ507948 | MGnify/ENA primary metagenome ERZ507948 (study PRJEB26167, sample SAMN06115440) | human gut metagenome | host: Homo sapiens | place: China:Hubei | collected 2015-07-28... | reverse complement strand
TTTGTTCCATAACCAGAATGAATGTTCTTTGATATTTCTTTAAACAGGAGATTTATCGTTTTCAAGTCAAAATTTTCTACCAACTCACACAACTCCTTATATTTATCTTGATTTGATTCCTTAAAACTAGATGGTGTCAATATTAAGATATTATTGTTGCTGCATCCATGCTCTATACCTAAATTTTTCTTATATGCATCAATGTCATTATCACTATATGCGAAAATGACGACTTGGAGTGTTGGATTTGTATCAGCGGCACGTTTCGTAATTTGCGCAATGTGCTCATCGGCAAAAGAGAACCCCATAACAAATAATAGACTGTTTTCTCTTTCCAAAGCATTGGAGTAGATACGCATCAGTTCATAAAAATGATAATCAAGCACACTTGTTCTGAATTTATCTTTTGTCGGATTAATCATGACTATTTGATTATATGCATCAAAAAACTTATCATATGCTTTATCTGGCAAAAGAAGAGCAATGTCATCTGCATCAGTTTTTACTTCATCGTATGTTTTTTCTGTACCGTCTACTTTATACAAATTTACAAAATAGTCTTTATCTATCTTATCAAGAGCCTGTTGAATATAGAACATCAGCATCGTATCACTATTTATTGCCCCATCTTGTTCTTTCCAGTTAACCGCGCCATGCACTTTAATCAAATTAAACATTGGAACTTCTGCTTGTTTATGAAACTGCATACTTGACTTAGAAAGGGATATTTGGAAGTTACTCTCGCTATAGGCGGGGGTTAGCGTACCTCGGAAGCCATCATTCAATTCGATTCCAGATTTTTCCAAAGTTTTTTCAGCGAGCAAATCTATATTCGTTGTAAAAAGATTGATTTGCTTGTTTAATAGTTGAGAATTTCTTTTATTCATCAACTCATTGCATATGCCGAAAAAGTCCGTATAGGCCGACTTTGTTTCCAAGAAGTCTTTATCTGGATAGAAATAATGATTCTTAAGAATTACCCCATCACAATATGCCTTATATAAAGATGCTTTTATAACTTCTTTATAAGGCTCTTTACTATTATCTTCTGCCAATTTGGTTAACCATTTTTCAATATTACCCAATGTGGACAGATATGGTCTGGATATACCTGAGCCATACAGAAAATTTATATTCGATGACTGAATAAAGTTTCTAAGAATTTCTAATGTCATATTTATTATGATGTTTTAAGCTCCTTATTATCGCAGGAGCAGATTAAGTTTCCTGTTGTTGCAGCATACCCTCCAATCACCCCATAACATACCAGCGATATGAGAAATGCAATCGCCATACTGCCAGTAGTATCCGCAATATACCCCATGATTACAGGAGCAACCGCGCCACCCACTATCGTCATGATAAGCAACGAAGAAGCAAGCTTGGTCTTAGTACCCGAATCCCTCAATGCCAGCGAGAAGATAGTCGGAAACATGATGCTCTCTCCCAGATATAAGGCGAAGAACGCAATGAGAGATAAGGTTCCGCTACATACTTCATAACCTAAAGATTATAATATTGGTTTATTGTATGGAGTACGTTCATGGAGATGCCGGAAACTCTCGATACGTTCTTCATTCAGGGTTCCTTCATTCCACATCCTATCTAATTCAGCATCAGCCATCTGAACAAAATAATCGGAGATTACCTTATTCAAATCTCGCAAAGCCTCAGGAGTCTTGATAAATGACAGCATATCGAGGATTTGCAATTGAGCTTGATTCATTGTTGATACCTGTGCCATAATAATTCATTTTATTAATATCTAACCGCAAAAGTACACTTTTTCCTCGAAACCACCAAGAAAATCGAAAGAAATCTGCAACTCATCAACAAATTACCACAAAAATCTATAAACTATTAACTATTAACAGTAAACTATAACCTGCTATTCCCCGACAGTCCCATCCCGCACAAACTTGGCGAGGGCTTTGATACCCCGCCAACCTTAGAGCGTAGCGGTTCCGAGCAGCGGTAAAAAGCCCTAAAGGCTCTCAATCCACTTCTTACCGCTTTTCGTAAAAGCAGACCAAAGATAAAGGCAGCATGCAACGATTCCAACACCACCCAAAACTATGTACATTCCTTCCATAATTATTTCTTTTTTAAAATGTTATCAGCAAACAGCGCTAAGAAAATAGTAGAAAATAATCCCACACCTAACAGCAAAGCATAGGGTTTAGCATCCTCTACACCTAGTACAAGACCAACAGCAGCTACAACTACCATTGCAGTAAAGCAGGTGTTAGCAGGCATCTCTGTAGGCGCACAATACGGCTTTCACCAAATACTTACCTATTATCATATAATTGTAGCGGGTGAATCGGTACCAACAAGATATCAGGCTCTCGAGGAAGCAAAAACTCTATCCCTTACAATCTGCGGCATATATGAATTCTTCTCTACCTGATTGCCAAGCCCAAGTTTAGGGTACACCATACCGCCTACACCCGGTAACACAACACCCTTATCATCTCTGACATCATCAATAGCAAATGTAAGGAATTTAAATTTAGATGAAACCGAAGCAGGGAACTCATTCATTAAACTTTCCTTAGCGCTTACAAACATGACAGGAGCTGCGATAATAATTTTCTGCGGATTTACACGTTTCACAAGATAGTTCAACTGTGATTTTACAACACAGGAAGTACTGATAATCGATTTTACGACTATCATCGTATCACAAGTATCACCCTCCATATCTACATAAGATTTATTGATTTCTGAAACCTCAATCTTTGGATCTTGGCAGATAGTAATCCTATTAGACCACAAAACAGCCAGTCCAATGTTATGATGCAAACTATCAATCAAACCTTTCGCCAACCAATCAGCATCTTCAGATGCACAGACAAGCAACACATTTCCTAAGTCAGGATACTTTTCAGTTATTAATATACCAAGTTCAGAACCTAATTCCGAAAAGGCCATACGATATTCTGCAGAATCTACATTCGGCATTATGAGCTGAGTTAAAGCCTGTTTAACTTTCAGCTTGTTTTCATGATTTAAATTTTCAAATATTCTAGCCATAATCCTTCCATTTTAAATCAAGTTTTGAATCATAGTTTCTACATCTTGAATCTTCAATAAGCTACGTAACTTTTTATCGTTTAACTTAAGAGTGCCCTCAAAATGCCGAAAACTCCATTCTATCACATTTTTATCCACCTTTAAAGAAAAGCCCATGCCACTCAGTTGTATAATCAATTGATCTTTTAGCGTTTCATCTACTGGCATTCCACCATACCACTTATCCTTCATCAGAGTCCAATAGCCCTTTACATCCAAGTTGCTATACGAATCAGCTTGCCATAACGAGATGAGAATCATTGATACTACTTCAATCTTGTTATTTTCACCTGGTTTACAGCCAACAGCCTTATAAGCTACATCTGCAAAATCTTGCCAATAAATGTATTCATTCAAGCAGTGCAACATCGGATAGGATTCTACAGAAGTAACCCCTTTCAAGCCATCAGGCATACTCTCTATCAGACTATCTTTTTGTTCACTAACCACGAGTTTTAAAGAGAACCTTTCAGCCCGCTCTTCACATAGCTTCTTCTGCATGGAGAAATCATATTTCAATTCACCATGTTTCATACTCCCCCAAGATGGATTTTTCTTATTCTTTAATTGATGATAAACATTCGTAGTACCATCAGAAATAAGCAAATCATCCACATAAGCACCTTCAACTTGCCCTGAGACGATAGTCGAATAATTCCCATTAGCTATTTCACGGAATATTGCAAAAACAGCATAATAGGCTTCATAGAGATTACCTCGTCGACCACTTTCACCGCCACGATGCTTATTGACTAAGTATTTTTTTTCGTTTCCATCTTCATCCATAACGATGCATTTTATTTATCAGCGCAAATATACATGTTTTTTCAATACCAAACAAGTTTATTATCAAAAATAACATCTTTTTAACTTAAAGTGTATCCTATTTGACGATAGCGCTGTATTGGTACCATAGAAGTACTACTGTAAGTATCCGCTCAACGCCGTATTGCATATTTCAAAAAATGTTGTACCTTTGCACGGCGGCATCATTTTTCCAATTTTGAGACAAGAATACGCAATTTAGCCCTCCTTTGGCTTGCTGTTTAAACGTTTCTTGCCTTGTACCATAATTTGAAAAATTTAAAATCACGGTGCAAAGGTACGAAACTTTATCTAGGAACACAATCTTCTTGATATTCCACTTCTCTGCAAAAGCCACTACATTCTCAGCACCACGGATATTCGTCTCGAAATACTCATGATCTTCATGACCAGGAGTACGATGAACTGCAGCAAAGTTGACATCATCCTATGAAATTTCATCTAGGCGGATAATACAGATTTCACCGAATCGTTACTCCTTAATCGTCATCATACCGCGTGCTCCCTCAAAAGAACAACTTAATGCACCAATTTTCTGAGCTTCAGACAACCCTTCTTTAACCAAGGATTCACTTATTGCAGCTATATTGAGAGCGTTGTGAACCTTCAGGTAGTTCAAAAAAGTAGCAGTCGTCCAATCTCCTGCTCCGGAAGTATCTACAATGTTATCATTTTCAAATGCCCCCAAGATGTTCCATTCACTACCATTCAAGGAATATTTAAGTCCTTTCTTTCCAAGAGTTTGGATGAATAACTTGTCTTTATATTTATTAGCAAAAGATGTATCCAATATTCTTTGGTCTGCAAATTTTATAATATCAGCTAATTCAACACACTCCGAAAAGCCTCTTGTCGATGGTTTCATTGATGGTTCAAAAAACACCAAAACCCCATTATTTTTAAAATGCTTGGCTAGCATCAATATGGCAGGAGAAACCCTGTCTATAAAAAAGACTTCTGGCATGAAATCTAATTTATCCAAAATGATTGCAGCTTGCTTCTTTGTAATGGATTTATAAGTAAGGAAAAATCTACCACTATGACTATTTAACAACTCGAACTTATGTGAAGGATTTCCATATTTATCTACAATATTTCTCTGTACGATAACAGGTGTCGTCCCATCGTTCGTAGTTATAAAGTCTTTACGTACATGACATTTATCAACATCTTCCAATAATAACTTTCCATAGTCAGTATTGTCCAATCTAGCAATTGGAAACGTTTCCCAGCCATAGTACGCTAAAATAGCCATAACATTACCACAAGTTCCTCCCAACTTATAAGAAACTTGCTGATTGCTACACCCTCGCATAAGTATGTCAAGAGAGACAAGACCAGCTCCTATACATTTAGTATTTTTATTCATATGCATCTCCAGAAATCCAAACCAAATATGGTTCACTTAATTTGTTTTTATCTATAAACGTATTAATGGGCTCCTTTATTGTGTACTCACTAGCATTTACATTAAAAATAGTAACTTCATTTCTAGATATAGGATCTAATGCGACTAATAAAGCTCCTAAAGATAAAAGTTTACTAGCCATAACAGATATTCCGAAGCACAATTCCCCAGCTAATGGTTTCAGGGACTTATGATAATCTTGAATAATTTGATTTATGATTGCATAAAGTTCAAAAGGATTCTTCTCATCAACATATAAAATATTATGTGCCTCTATCATTAGTACATTAGTAAATATATCACAATATTCCCATAAGAGATTATCAGAACGTCTAAGGTCACTCGAAGGAAATGGCAAAATAGGACAAATATCATCTGCATCAAAGCCATTGATAATTTTTTTAAATGATTCTGTCTTTCCTTCACCAATTAGGGGTATAGATATGTTTATTGTTTTTAGCAGACAGGCTCTTCCTATTTTTCCTTTAAAACCAAAAATAGGATTCATTTCACTAATATCCTTTTCACTTATATCTATATCCATGGAAACATTCTCCGAGACAAATACCATCATGTTTTTTCCAAGTCGCAAATCAAAAATAGTTTTGATTATATTGAAGAATATGGAACGAGGAATGGCACTAATATCTATAATAATATCTGTATATTTATCAAATTTATACTTTCCCAACTTTTGATCTAATAGTCTAAGTGCCAAATCAAAGTTTGTTGAAAAATCTACACTCACCTCACTATGCTCTGTCACCTCATATTTACTATAAAGTTCCAAAAGTTCTTTCATATTATCATCTATCAATTCTTGGTAAGGAGGTGTTTTTGTAGAAGGGAAATCAATTAACAAGCAGTCGATTTGACCAGATTTTACTTTTGGTAAAAAATATCTCAATCCGTTTGTCATTCTCGGATCAAACCCTTTTCCCAACAAATAGATGATTTTACGCTGAGGGTTACTTTGATAATAATCAAATAGAAATTTAGACAAATCGTTCCCTTCAGAAAAGATAACATTATTTTTCCATTTATATTCCATAAGCCTAAATCCATTTATTTAAATTTATCAAGGAGATTTTTCTCCACCCTCCATAATCGAAAGGAACATTGATGTATGCACATAACCAACGATTCAAATAATAAACTAACCAGCGTTCTCCTTTTCCACCTTGTGTAATGGGGTGAGGAATTAACAGATTATTAGCTAGACAAATTCGAATAACTTCAGCTAAATCTGAAAATTTCTCATCTTTATACCAATCATCATAATTCATATATTTACCTACATTCTTGGATACAGCAAAACCTGTAACAACACCATATGAAGCGCTTCCGCTGGTTGTTTGTTTCCTGCAAAAATCGACCATATTTTTTAAAAATTTTTGGATTTTACTCCCTTTTGGCAAATACACAAGTTCTTCAAATAATTCTTCACAACGTTTTTTTATGATGTTATTTTGTTCATTTGCATCTAATCTTACAGAGTCTCTATTGAGTATTGATTTTGCGATGAGTTCATCATATAATCTTGAAGAAAAATCAATAAATTGTTCTATATTATAAGACCCCAATACTATTAGCTTATCAAATCCATAATACTGCGGAATGTTATATTTAATACAGATTAAAATATAAGCCAAACGCTTTAAATCCTCGGAAATTAACCTATTGAAATCCTCTACACAAAAAGGGAACAAGGGAATCTCACCTTTATTCTTGATTCTTTGATAGAATATGTTTATAGCATAATAATTGACAGCCTTTTCTTTCAAACTATCAAAAGAATCAATTAATTCAAACCAAGTTTGAAATCTGTCACGAAAAGGGAAATCAATAAATTTCAAAGCATCATTTATGACTTTTTGAAATATGGATTCATAATCACTATCCAAGACTCCTGCCAAACATGATTTCAGATTTAGTTGATACCGTGACATATCTGATCTTTTATCAGCTATCTCTCCTGTAATCTTCTCAAATGTAGCATTTTCATAAGGTTTGCGCAACTGATAATCTCTACCTTTCTTATTATCTTTTCCTATTATATCTTGAATAGTCAAGACCTCTGTTCTTTCTGCCAGCCAAACAGATATATCCGAACGAGTTTCTACGATTTGACTTATAAAGAAAGTTCGTTGTTGTTCTGATAATTTATGGATATCATCAAATTGAAAAATAAACTCTTCACATATTTGTTTACCCATATATTTAAAATATTCTGCCTTAAGAATCTTTATCGAGAACAAAGAGGTATGATTTGGAATAGGATTATTACCAGTAAATATTTGTTCCAAGGAATCACAAATTTTATTTTCTATACCAGCAGCCCAATCAAACAAATCCTTACCCGTGCATGGGAATTTCAAAAAGGGAAACTCCATTTGAACAGAAGCAGGAGGACAAAACAATATTTCATCCAAATCATTGATTTCAATATCATTCATTTCTATGATAGTTTTCAATGTGGATAGAACTATTCTAGAATTTAACAATGCACAGAACACTCCTATGGCATACTTGTTTTTATTTTCTCCATCCTCAACGCTCATAAAGTCTCTATTCATCAGTAGATATACTGCACATTTTTTTATTGAGACATCATCACAAACTCCAATACTCTTCAATCTTTTAAAGATTTCTTTCCGATTAGAGTCTGATTTATACCTCATAATGTTCCTTAAAACCCGAGGAGAAAATAATCTCAACAAAGTCGTCTTTCCGCCTCCTGGTGGTGCTTGAAAACAAACAACTTGTTTCCATAGACCAAACTCCTTGAAATAATTTTCTATACCTTTTAGAGAATCTGGAGAAAACAAGCGAACAAATGTATCATCCGTAGCTATCTTTTCAGAAGCTCTTAATGCAAAAGGATTTCTATAAAATGTTGTATCCATATCAATGTCTGTTTATACGAGGAAAAAGACTTGGGTAGTTGTCATCGTCATCTTGCCATAAAACCAAAATAGAATTATTTGGTGTATTATGGGAAAGTACTAAAGGTAAGGCACCATCGCCATAACCAAAATATTCTTTTTTGCCATTTCCTACCTTATAGCTTTTTGTACCCACATTTTTCTTATTGATATATTTTTCTTTCTTTATTATATCAACTAAAGTTGTATCTTTTTTGATTTCTTTTGCTACCCTGTTTGGTATTATCTGTACGCATCTTACGTCAAAACTAATACGTTCTTCTAATCCCCGACTTTTAATAAATTCACTAAGTAAATTCTCAATATGTGAGATTGCACATTCAGTTGCCAAACAAAAGATAATATGAATATCTACATTCGGTAACTATAATTCCCGAGATGTTTCATTTACCTTGGAATTAAAAAACTTATCGATAATTTTTGTTAACTTGCCTTTATACTGATCAATATCTTTTCGTATGAAACTTGTTCCACTTGCAGTAAAATCATCAATCAAATAAAGTGAATTAAACTTTTTGGCTGACTCATCTAGCTCTTTTAATAAAGAATCACTCAAAAGTTCATTTTTCAAATCCACCAATTTATCATTATCTGGATAATAATTTGTAAGGACTTGTTCATTACTTAGTCCCCCAACACGTCTTACAACATCCATATGGGCGCCATCACTTAGTCCTATAAACAATGACAAACGCTTTTCTCTTTTATAATCTACTGATTTTTTGATCTCATTAATCTTATATGAAGGTTTACCCATTACTTTCGCTGTTTTATCAGCCAAAGCAGAAGATATACATGTTCTATATAATAACGTTATTAAATATGTCATTTGACTTGAAGATATAAAAATAAGTTTATTCTTAACAAAATCAAACATAATATTTCTATCTTCTTCATCAAAATCACTTAACCATTTAGAAAGACTTCCTAAAAACCGAGTACCAGGCATAAATTGATCATAATGGTCATATTTCATTTCTGCCATAAATTGAATTTTAGGAAGTTCTTCTACGATTTTATTATCCTCCCAATTCATTATTTTCGAGAGCAATTGTTCAACTAGTGATTCCTTCATAACTTAAATTTTATTTTAAATTTACCATCATAAAATTTAATTTTCCTCAAGTACCAAAGCGTAGCATCAACTCCCGTTTTACCATAAGGAGCTAGATTCCAACATGAATCTCCTCGCCTGGAAACTGTCCCTACACTTAAAGAATAAGGAGTTAATAATAATTCAAAATCATTACCATCAACATCCCCCCGATCACCTATACATAATAGATTTTTCCCTGAAGTAATAATATTCGTTTTACTGACTTCTGTTTGAATGACAACATCCATAGAATGACTAGATTGCCAAACCTTAACATTATGTTTTCCTTGTTTTACTATAATTTCACGACAAAGTTCACATATTTCACTAGAATAAAAGTTAGACTTTATTGTAACCTGCTTTTTTCTACAGTCTATCTGAACCACATCTTTTTTTTCAAAAGAGATAGAGTAAGGACTTTGCTTTTTAAGCTCAGCAATAATTTCACTCAAATTTTCATCAAGTCCTTCTTTATAAGAATCCCAATCTATATCTTCCTCACCATGACTTATAACCATTCCATTATAATATGCGAAAGAAAGCAAGTTAGGATATTTATGGGCAAGTTTCTTAAATACTGGAACAATAGAACGCCCTCTTCCTGTAGCTATACAAACATGTATACCATGGTTCAACAAGTTTTCAAGTGCTGTAGAAATCTCCTCTTGCAAACTATTTTTCCATCTATATTCCTTGCTGCATATCGTACCATCATAATCAAAAACGATTCCATCAAATAAAGTCGAATTGATTCTTTTAACGAATTTTTCTAATGCTTTTTCATAAAATGCAAATTGAGAATCATTTATTAGAGATTTTGATTGGACCCTGCACTTTTCCAAAATCGGAAAGTCATTATTTACTTTCTTTTTAGACCGCTTTAAAATTGATGCGAAATTTAAATTATATAATAATGAACCATATGAAGGAACACCAGGTCTACCAGGATCTATAGCTCTTACTTCTCCTACGTCTTGAATTAAGTTAAAGGACTTTAATAGCAAATCTATACTACCTAATGGACCATCAAGTTTACTTTTCAAGTATATAACAGGGATATCATCAGGCATTAAAGATATTGTTTTATTGGCAAGCTCTTCATCTTCAGGAGTCGTTAGCACAAGCAAACAAGACCCTTCTCCTCTTTTGGCAAACCAATGATGACGCCCATGACCAAAATTTCTGAAATCTGCAAGTTGCACAGTACCTAATGCCGCCTCAGACATTTTAGATTCTATATCATAAGCAACAGGTTCACCAAATCTGCCATATAAAATAGAAAAATTCTGTATGCTTTCTAACTCAATATGATTTTTTAATTCATAATTTCGCTCTGAATTCCATAATGGTGCTAAGCTATGTTTGCGATAGAAACACTTAAATAAAATACAATATAAAGCTACAAGAGAATTTGTTGCCAAAAATCCATCTTTACCAGTAGGAATATCAATATTATATGAAATAACATCACTGTTTCCATGCACTATTTTAGCTAAAGGATTGTCTGCTCTCAAACAGATATTAGCCATATTTAGGGATAAAGTAGTAGCTTTTTTGAAAACATATTTTATATCATTATTTTTACCACTAGCACTTATAAACAACAATTTTGACTTTTGCCAGATATACTCATTACAATTTTGCAATTGCAAGGGAGTATAAGGTACGGCCATAGAACAATGCTCCTTATATAACAAAGAAGCATAGTGGCAAGCACTTAAAGAGCCTCCTGATCCTATACAAATAAGCAACCTGTCAGGATCATTCGATAAGAATGCACAAATGTCATCAACCTTAATCGTTTCAACAAATTTAATTGTGTCATTCAATTTTAACAATTCATTTTTAAAAGGTTTTCCCATTGTATTTATAAATCATTAATATTCTAAAATTTCAGGTAACTACTCAGCACCCCTATGAACATGAGTAATTACACGCAGCATCTAAGAAGTAAAAATATATATACTTTACTATTAGTCACAATATATACCATTCATAACTCTTTCTCAACAGGCGGTCCCAGCCCGCACAATTTGGCGTAGACCTTTGATGATCCGCCAACCTTAGAGCGTAGCGGTTCTGAGCACCGGAGGGCGGTTACATCCTTCCCGTTTGAGAAGGGAAGGCTTGGTGAGAAAGGTGGAGCTCCCTTTGGCTAAAGGGAGGCTGAGGGTTTCGATAACGCATACCCTCCAATCACCCCATAACATACCAGCGGTATCAAAAAAGCAATCGCCATACTGCCCATAGTATCCGCAATATACCCCATGATTACAGGAGCAACCGCTCCTCCCACTATCGTCATGATAAGCAACGAAGAAGCAAGCTTGGTCTTTGTACCCGCATCCCTCAATGCCAGCGAGAAGATAGTCGGAAACATGATGCTCTCTCCCAGATACAGGGCGAAGAACGCAATGAGCGATAAGGTTCCGCTACATACCACCACGATCAGTGTGGCAACGAAGGTGAGGATGGCACAGGCCAGCAGTACCAGCCTTGGCTGGATATAATTCATGATGACACCACCAGCCAACCTGCCGATAAAGAACAGACCCATTCCGCCAAAGGCGAGATACAGACTGGCAGTCTGCTTCTCTATATGAATACTCTCCTCAGCATAGTTGATGAAGAAACTGTTCACACCCGTCTGGGCAGCCACATAAAGAAACAAGTTCAGCATACCGAAACCGAATGCCATCACTCGCATCGGCTTCTCCTCCACCATCTCGTTCGTATCCGCCTCATGCGCTCTCCTTGGGTCCGGCAACTTGATCCTTGACAGGACCAGTGCCACAGAAAGCACGAAGATACCCACCAGGGCATAAGGGATAGCAATGTTGACACCCGAGAACAGAAGCTGTCCGCCAACCAGCGGTCCTACAATCCATCCGATACCATTGAGCGACTGCGACAGGTTGATTCTGCTCTCCGCCTTGTCAGGATGTCCCAGTACCGTAGTATAAGGATTCGCGCTCGTTTCCAGACAAGTCAGACCGCATCCTATCACAAACAGCGACAGAACGAAGAAGTAGAAACTGTTGATCCTGCTTCCCGGTATGAACATCAGGGCACCGATACCGAAGCAAATCTGGGTTGGCAGCATTAATGGCATCAATGATAGCCTTGTTGTCCTCATTCGAGAATTCATTTAAACCTTTAAGTCTAAACATCATCATGTTATATCAAATTCTCCATTTTTAAAATACTCACGGTGTTATCAAGAAAACTCGACATATAAGAGTTTTCTTTGTGATCAATAACCCATGCATATATTTCTTTCATTATTTCCAACCCCAAGTGCTTTTGTTCGGAGTTACCAATATAATAATAGGAAGTGGCAATCAGTTGTTTTGCCTTATTGATGTCCACTTCAGAAAGTGGATAGTCTTTGTTATACAAGCTCTCATAAATGCTCAAAGCTTCCTTTGCCGTGTCTATTGGATTATGCCCTTCTATAGTGTGGTTCTCTCTGCACCATTCCAATTGAGCAGCACCAATATTAACAAGAGTCTCACCGATAACTCGTTTGTTTTCTTTATGAGGCACATGCTCATAGATAAATCGACGAGCATCCAAAGCTTTCTGATAGTCTGAGATAGCATCATTCCATCTCATCAATTTATAAAACAAAAAGCCTCTATTGTGATAACCTTGCGCAGCACTTGTCTTTCCTTCAATAGGACTGTAGCCATCTATAGTTTCGGCGTAATGCAAAAGTTTCTCCAGTAGTTCGAAAGCAAGCGGCAAAAGAGTTTCTTTCATTGATTCATTCATGTATTCCATTCTGTCAATGATAAAAGCCGATATGCAATTCGGTAAATAGCAGAAACAGTAAACATAATGATAATCCTTGGGTGTTATCGTCAAATGATCTCTGCATTGATTAAATATAAACACTGCATGAGAAATGACATCCTGCATCCCGTCATCCCAACGTTCAGGAATGGCTCGTAACTTTGCTGCATAAAAATCGGAGCTTTGCAACAGACGTACCTTCATTGGGTCATTCCATTCTTTTATGTCATGTCCCATCTGCTGAATCACATCCCATGCATCTTTATTTCTCTCCAAATCTATAAACCCATGTGCAATGCTCGTATATACCTTGATGATAAACCTATGACTTGAAATCGAATGGTCGTCAATCTGTTTCAGATTGGCGAGAACAGTCTTGTATAATTGCAGTGCAGCAGGGTCTTCATTGCGCATAAGGGCATTGGCAAAGTTGAATCGACATGTTTCTATAAATTTCGATGAGATATTACGTTTGTCAGCCCAGTTAAAAGCTATATGGAAGAATACATCTTCATCATAGTCTCCGCCATATTGGTCGTATGTAGCTTGCAATAGCTGCATAATGTCCTGCATACGCTCATCAGAAATTATCACTCCTTTGGCAATAATCTTCTGCAATAGTTTGTAAATCGATTTTGCGACAGATTTTATTTCACCCACATGAATATTTCCGACCGACACGAGATAGTTCAAACGAGCGACGAGTGCTCCTACAGTGGATAGCCAATCGTCGAATATCTGCTCTTTCTTCTTGTGCAATATAGACAGGGTCTTTTCTTGTATATCAATAGAATTGTTTATTGATTCCAAGTTCAAAGGTTGGCTTACGTCTATATTCGTCTCAATATTGCTTGTTTGTAACGAAGCAAATCTTAGAGTAAGAATTTCATTGACATATTTCAACAAGTTGCCCATTTCGTTATTCAAGACAACCTTCTCGTTTCTACTCTTTGCATCTTTCTTATGAATCAAACTTTCAAGCTGTTTTCTCACGCAGTCCAATCTCTGACATTGTTTGAGCAAGTCAACATCTTGTTGAAATAAGCTCTTGACAGCCGCTATCATATAGCCTGCAAAAGTGACACAACCTTCAGAATAAGCAAAGCCCGAACAATCATCAAAGACTATCATATTTCCCTTTCTCTTACGATAGAGGTTGAGAAACAGATTTGTTTTGACATCATTCATGGTACCATACTCAATGGTGAACACGCCATAATTGGCTAAAGCATTGTTTATTTTTTGACAAGTATTCAAGAGAAGATTTCCTTTCTCCAGATAAATAGCTACAGGCAACTTACCCTTATCACCAGCGGATGCCTTTATTGCAGTTACAATTTCCTCTTCTTCATCCAAGTTACAATGCTCATGAGTCAATGCCACATAATAGTCAGAATGCGGTATCATTTCCCTTTGATGTTTTTCCATCAATATACATCGGGAGATATTATCGTCTTCAAGAGCATCATTTACCGAGCGTACGATGTTACCAAATTCAACACATCGTTTGGGAGCATCTGCACCTATAGTTGCATATATTTTATCTGTGGAAAGAAATGAATTAGCCGACATAATATTGTCACATTCATTCTTAGCAATATAATTCTCTATAACATTCATCACTTCCGAGCATACATGGTCAATATCGCTACATTTCATAGACGCAATCGACTCCCTTGTAAGGAAGTCACTTACAAGGTTTACTCCATCATCAGCAGGAAGAGTAAACACATGTAGATTTTCAGAATTATTACGTTTGGCGAGCACGATTTCCTCTTGTGTATATTTCCCGCATCTGTTTTTGAACAGCCCAATTACGATTTGGCTTTCATTAACAAGATACTCGTCATACTCCGTTTGAGTTCTCACTCCCAAAAACTCTGGTCGATAGTCCTCCCATACCATCAACTGTAGCCTTACACCTTTTGCTCGCCACTTGTCATCGACTTGTCGAATTTTATCACCGATAATCATTCGCTCATAAGCCAACTCACAAGAAGAGGCTAAAAATATCTTTATTGTAGTCATACACATAGGGTTTTATTTATTGCCGCATAATACCTTTTGTTTATCATCCCAGACCGCATAGATCTAAATCAGCGTAATCCGTGATCCCACATATACCAACAACCTTTCTCCCCTTGATAAAGATAAGCCAGCCGAGAGATGAGCAACAGCATTGATGCGCCAGCCAACCCCAGGCGGTCCCATCCCGCACTACTTGGCGAAGACCTTTGATGGTCCGCCAACCTAATAGCGTCGCGGTTCCGAGCACCGAGTAGGGCGGTTTTCCTCTTCTTCCCTGAGGGGAGAAGACCGAGATGAGAGGTGGAGCCTTCCTTAACGGTAAGGAAGGACGGTTAGGTTTTCGAAAAAAATCACCTAAATATTTTTTGGAAAAAATCCTTTTAATATTCGAAAGGACTATCAAAGTCCTTCAGCACCTCATGCTTCGTATCCTTTTCCGAAAGATTAGCATGTTCCGTAGGAATGCGCCAATCAATCCCAAGAGATTCATCCAAGATTGAGATACCCCCATCAGCCTCAGGGTGATAGAAGTTATCACATTTATACTGAAATACAGCAGTTTCAGACAACACTGCAAAGCCATGAGCAAAACCCTTAGGAATAAAGAACTGACGATGATTATCTTCAGTCAGTTCCACAGCCACATGCTTACCGTATGTCGGCGAACCCTTACGGATATCCACGGCAACATCCAGCACTCTACCCTTCACGCATCTCACCAGCTTGCTCTGGGTAAACGGAGGTCTCTGAAAATGCAAGCCTCGCATTACACCATAACTGCTCATGCTCTCGTTGTCCTGGCAGAACTCCACCTTGTAGCCAACCAATGGCTCTACCTTCTCTTTAAACTCACGTTCGCTGAAACTCTCGAAGAAATAGCCACGAGCATCTCTAAAAAGGCGAGGCTCAATAATGAGCACGCCTTCAATATCAGTCTTTATTACTTCCATTTTATCAATTATAATCGATTTGTATAAAAACGGGCTACTAGGCTCCATCACCAAAAAGTAGCTTAAATAAAAAGGAGAGAGGGATCCGTTCGCCCGTATATCTATTATTACTTGTTCTTCATCCGCCAGAAGAAATGCCAAGTTCTGAATATTGGCTCACTCAGTGCCTCGGCAGGATAATATCGCACGAAGTGCATATTTCTCCATATCTTCAGGAAGTATTTCTTTGCCATTCCTTGTTATGTTAAATGCCCATACTTGGTAAAGTGCTGTCCCATCCGTGAAGTTTTTCTTATGTTGTGTACAGATATTCTCGATATCATTCAGCATCTCAGTCACCTTCTCTGCATTAGGATAGTACAAAGAGTTATCCTTCAACACAGCACGATTTAAAATAATATCATGAGCAAGGATAAAACATTCAGAAGCCATTGCTTCCAACAGAGAAGGATTGGTTCCACCCACACTATGACCATGGAAATAAGCCTTAGAGAAATGACGGATAGAATTCAATTTGTTGAAGTCATAGATACCACCTACGAATTTCACATTATCCTCATTTGCTGTTTCAACACATTCTTTGCAGATTAACAAACAGCAGACTTTGCAAGTTTCAAATACCTATAGTTTAATTCTCATCACCTCGAATTACATATTCTGCTTTAGGAATAAACAAACTTGGTCCTATAAGATTTGCAACAGACATATAAGCATCTAAGCCATATAAATCTCTTATCAACTTATTTACAAAAGAGGAAATACTATAATTGAAATTATTGAGGATAAGCATACTATAACGATTGCGTGAGTTATCAAAAACGATTATATCTTCCCAATCTAAACTATATATCATACCCAATCCTTTCACTATTGGAATGTCACCATTGTAAAAATCTAGTATTTCCTTACAAACTGATTCAGGAGATATTTGTGATTTTACAGAAAGAAGATTAAATTTTGTATCAATAGGTAATTGCTTTGCAACTTCACAATTAGCTTGATTCAGAAGCTGCTTTATAGAGTCACTTGTCATTACAGATTTCACCTCTATTAATCCTTTTACAGACTTTGGAGAGACAGCAACTATTTCATTACAATTAAAGAATAAAGGATAGTTGAGATGATCATAACAAATAATGTCAATTTGCTGAGAAGCTTCGTTTAGTTCAGGATTTATTGAACAATAAAAACCAGAAGAAAAATCATACTTCTTAGGTAAGTACTTCCTCAATAAATTAATAAGAAGCAGTTCTATAAACCGCCCTTTACTCCCAGGATGATTCGTCAATCGTGAAAGCTGTTCAACTCTATCATTGAATTCTTCAACAAAAGAGTCAGCTATGGAAAAAGCACCTTTATCCATATTTTTCCATTAATCAACCACTACTACTTATTGTACATCTCCTCATAATACTTCTGATACTCCCCAGAAGTAACATGATCCATCCATTCTTGGTTTTCGAGATACCACTTTACGGTTTCTTCGATTCCCTCCTCAAACTGGAGAGATGGTTCCCAGCCGAGTTCCTTCTGGAGCTTGCGAGAATCGATGGCGTAACGCATATCGTGACCCTTTCTGTCTGTTACATAAGTAATCAAATCCAAGTCAGCACCCTCAGGGCGACCGAGCAATCTATCCACGGTCTTGATAACCACCTTGATGATATCGATGTTCTTCCACTCGTTGAAACCGCCGATGTTGTAAGTCTCGGCAATCTTACCCTTGTGGAAAATCATATCGATGGCACGGGCATGATCTACTACATACAACCAGTCACGCACGTTCTCACCCTTACCATATACTGGCAATGGCTTGCGATGACGGATATTGTTGATAAACAGCGGAATCAACTTCTCTGGGAACTGGTATGGACCGTAGTTGTTAGAGCAGTTGGTCACGATGGTAGGCATACCGTATGTATCGTGGAAAGCACGGACGAAGTGGTCTGAGCTAGCCTTAGATGCAGAGTATGGAGAGTGAGGATTGTACTTGGTTGTCTCTACGAAGAACTCCTCGCCGTAAGCCTCGTGGTTCTTATCGCTGGATGCCTTGGTGGTGAAAGGAGCAGGAACGCCCTCAGGGTGAGTCATCTGCAATGCACCGTAAACCTCATCAGTAGAGATGTGATAGAAGCGCTTGCCCTCATATCGCTCAGGAAGACTCTCCCAATAAATCTTGGCAGCCTGGAGCAGAGACAGGGTACCCATCACGTTGGTCTGAGCGAAAGTGAAAGGATCCTTGATACTTCTATCTACATGGCTCTCAGCAGCGAGATGGATGATGCCATCAACATGCTCATCCTGCATCAACTTCAAGAAACTATCGAAGTCGCAAATATCCATCTTAACGAACTTGTAGTTTGGCTTATCTTCAATATCTTTGAGGTTTGCCAAATTACCTGCGTATGTCAACTTATCAAGACAGATGATATTGTATTCTGGGTACTTATTTACAAAAAGGCGTACTACGTGTGAGCCGATGAAACCAGCACCGCCCGTGATAACGATATTCTTCATTTCAATTAATAATTTATAATTAAGAATTACTTTGCTTCTTTCAAATTAGCAATACACTTCTCCAAGGAATCCACCCAATAAGGAACCTTAACACCAAAGGTCTCCTTGATGGTTCGCTTATCCAATACGGAATAAGCAGGACGGGTTACAGAAGAAGGATACTCCGAGCTATAACATGGCTGGATATCGCATTCCGTATGACCGGCGATTCTTGCAATCATCTGGGTGAAATCATACCAGGAGCAGACGCCCTCATTTGAGAAATGATATACTCCAACATATTCATCCTTGCTTTGGGCAGCCTTTACCTTATCCAATATGGTGATGATGGCATTAGCCAAATCAAATGCGTAAGTAGGAGTACCACACTGGTCGAAGACAACTTTCAATTGTGGCTTGGTTGCCGTCAGATTAAGCATCGTCTTGCAGAAGTTTTTGCCAAACTCAGAATACAGCCAAGCCGTACGGATAATCACATAGTCACAGCCAGTAGCCATTATCTTCTGCTCTCCATGAAGTTTCGTAGTTCCATAAATGCCAAGAGATTCATCCAAGATAGAGATACCTCCATCTGCCTCTGGGTGATAGAAGATATAATAGTAATGTTATTTAATTCTGTTTATAAACTTCCATCCTGCGAACCAGGTTCTAAAAACCGGTTCGCACACCGCCTCTGTAGGATAATGCTTCACGAATCGTAGATTCCTGAGATTCATTCTGAAGTAACGATGAATCTTACTTTCATCTACCTTACTTCCCATCCTATCATCATACTGTCCGAAGTTTCCTCCTCTCATGATTTCACCAAGCAAAAACCTACCTTCCTTTTCATCCATCGGAGCAATCAGCCTATCTTCTGATAGCCCGAATACCACCTTCATCACGAACATCACAGCCTGGGCAAACTTCCATAAGCCCAGATGTTTCAAATTCTTCTGCATAGAAGTTAACATTTCACAGTTAACATTTAACATAGAAAGGACAAAGTAGTAATCCAGAAGCTGCCTCAATCCGATTCCCTCTGTAAAGATATGCCGATACAGATGAGAAAGGATATAGATAACGTTGAATGTAGCCGTAGGCACATGAATCTCCCCATATCCATCAGGCAATGAAACCCGATGCGCACACTGTTCACCCATCACCTCCTTAAACCACTTCTGCATTCTCCGATTATGAATCGGACAGAACATATACGAAGGAGTAAAATGCACCTCTATCGCCGTCTTCATCACGGGAAAATCAACATGATGATACCGCATCACCTGATTCGGACACACTTGTTCAACATACTTCATGATTTTCCTGCAACCACCCGAAAGATAGATATCTATGTCCCCGGGAGTACGCATATAAGGGTCAGGATAAAGCAATGCATTCCCCTGCCCCTTCAAGATGCAGTTAGCAAAGCCCTCGTTTCCGAAGTTCTGGCAAACTTTTACGGAATCCTGAAACAGTCTGATATTCTGTTTTCGTATCTGTTCCGCCATCACCATCCATTGCATCAGTAGCTTCTGCTCTGGTGCCAACTCCTTTGGCAACCGCCTGATACCATAAAACAGCACACCAAGCAAAGCCTGCTTCTGGGCGATACGATACAGCTCCTTCCAATCCACCTCCTTCAAGGAATCAGGTATCTCCTTGGCAGAACCAATACAGAATCGCAAGAAATCAAAGAATATCTTTTGTTGTTTCAACATAAAGTTGTACTTTTGCACGCATGAAACAAGCCATACGCATCATATTATCCTACATAGCAGCTATCATCCTCCTTCCGATAGCCTTGCTATGTAAGTTCTTCCGAAGAAAGTAATCCTACTTTTTTCGGAAAGGATCCTTGTATATTCCCAAGAGCTGCTTACCGAAGTAATAGAAGAACTGCATGTCATCCACGAAATAACGCTTGAAGAGGCGCTTTGGCTCCTTCATGCAACGATACAGCCACTCCATACCAATCTTCTGCCAAATCTTAGGCGCACGTTTCAATGTTCCTGCCTCGAAGTCGATGGTAGCACCCAGAGCCATGAATACCTTTACTCCAGGCATCTTATCACGATACTTAATAATCCATTTCTCCTGTTTAGGCGCACCCACACCAACGAGTAGTACATTCGCACCACTCTCGTTCACGATGCGAACCAACTCCTCACATTCATCCTCATGCTTCTCGAAACCAAAGGACGGAGAATGAGCACCGACCACCATCTGGCGACCTACCTTCTCATTGATGCGTTCCATCGCCTTGGCTGCAATACCCTCCTTAGCACCAAGCAAGAAAATCTTGCAGTCTGCGTCATCCTTATGATACATATAATAAGAGGTGAAGAAGCTGGAACCCGGAATCGCTTCCTTGATTGGAGTCTTCAACAACTTACCGAACAGGTAGAGGATCTTACTGTCACACACCACCCATTCCGACTTCTGATACACATCATAAAACTCCTTATCCTTCTGAAGCTTAATCAGATGGTCAAGATTAGGAGTCACAAGAACACCCTCCTTCAAGTTCTCCAAGAGTTCCTGACGAGTTATGTTCTGAATATCTATATTTAATACTTTTACTGTTTCCATATAAACTAGTCTCTATTGTATAACTTTTTCTGATTTATACCCGTATTATCAACCAACCTCAATTTACAAAGCTGACCGATTTTTTGTCTTGTATTAAAATCAACATAATTATTATACACATAACTGATAACACGTGCCTTTATAATTTCAAGGACAACAGGATTATCCTTATATTCATTTACAATATCCTGCAAATCTGCCAATCTCATTTTACCATAAATCGTCTTTATGGTAAAAGTTATGATTTTAGCAGCTGGAGAACCTATCTTATCAGCAATATCATCACTTATCACAAAAATAACTTTAGAACATTCATTAATAAGCTATTTGCATGATCGACAGAATACTTCATGCCTAGAACATATCAAATCCCTTTTGCTAGAAAAGTGGATATCTGATAATTGGATAAGTGCTACTTTCATATTTACTACATCATAAAATGGAGGGAATTGGGATGGGCTCCCTCCATAACCCACTGGAAGACAAGATTAAATCACTTTCTTTATTTGCTCTTCATATTTTCTTAAAGTATCTAAGTCAAAAAAGACCTCTTCTAAAAACAGTTCAGCTTGCTAATGCATTACATCATTAAAAGTAGAACATACTTCATGAGTTGCCAATCCTACACTTATAAACATTATAAGAATCAGAATATGCTTAAAGAAATGTGCCAGCCTCTTCTTCCAACGTAAGAGGCTGAACTAAAAAATAATTTCATTCATAATTTTAATAAATTTTTAATTATTATTTTAATTATCTACTTCTTGGCGGCGACCTACTCTCCCACACATATTATGTAGTACCATCGGCGCAGATAGTCTTCACTTCTCTGTTCGGAATGGGAAGAGGTGTTTCCCTATCGCTATGACCACCACCCATTTTTTCTATAATAGTCTCCATTAAACTTTTCAAGAACTCACAGTCAAGTAATGTTTGAGAGTTCTATACATAAACTATATTTAAATTACAGTATGTTATCCCCCAAACTCTTTAATTCTCTGTTCCTCTTTCAAAGAGCAAACAAGCAGTTGTCCATTCTTCTCGGCTACTATATAGCCATCCAAGCCTTGAACTACCACCTTGCTTTCATCAGCTGCATGAACCACGCAGTTCTTGCATTCATACAAGCGGATGTCCTTGCCTACCTTGGCATTGCCTGCCTCATCTTGTGGGAGTAAGGTACGGAGACTGCCCCAACTGCCTAAGTCGCTCCAGCCAAACTCAGCTGGCAAGGTATAGATTTCCTTCGACTTCTCCATTACCGCATAGTCGATGCTTATCTTCTCGCAGGTTGGGAAGAGTTTGCCGACAACCTCTTTCTCCTGTTCGGTATAGAAAGAAGGAGCCATCTCATCCATGATACAGGCAAGTTGAGGCTGGAAGGTACGGATTGCCTTGCTGATGGTATCGATGTTCCATACGAAGATTCCGGCATTCCAATAGTAGTTGCCTGCGGCAAGGTATTGCTCGGCAGTCTCCAGGTTTGGCTTTTCCTTGAAAGCCTCAACCTTGTAGATTTCATCTACCGATGTTGGCTCTGCTGCAGCGATATAGCCATAGCCTGTTTCTGGGCGGCTTGGCTTGATACCGATAGTAACGATGGCATTCTTATCGGATGCATAGCTCAATGCCTTGCTGAGTACTCGCTGATACTCCGAAGTATTGATCACCAGGGCATCGGATGGTGTCACCACGATGTTGGCATTAGGATGCTTCTTCTGGATTTTCCAGCAAGCATAAGCTATACATGGAGCGGTATTGCGAGCCTCCGGCTCGGCTAATATGTTATCTACTGGCATGTCAGGGATTTGCTCCTTGACAATGCTGATATATTTTTCGTTTGTCACTACCCACATGTTCTCGACAGGGCAGATTGGCTTCAATCTATCTACTGTCAATTGAATGAGGGAACGGCCGACACCCATCACATCAATGAATTGTTTTGGGTAATCGGGGGTTGACATAGGCCAAAAGCGGCTGCCAACGCCGCCAGCCATGATTATTACCTGAATATCGTTGTACATATATAAAATTAGTTTATATTTTTGTAGAAGATAAAGAAACTCTTACTGTTATATATTTGCATACTATTCTCTATACAACTATTAATTGAATCTCTCCTATCATAGCTTTACAGATATATCAATATCAAGAAAGAAAGAACCCAACCAGCAATACACAACTGTACAAATCTATCTTTCATCAATACCTTGGTCGGACTTCCACTTTTAACATCTACGATTGTAATCTGCAAATATCTCAATATACCAGCCAAGACAAATACTGTGGTAAGGTAAATATAATGAGAATTAAACTGCTTCATAACATCATCCGAAACTGTATACATTACATAAGCAACCAATGTAACAGCCGAAACAATAGTCAAAGCCTGATTCATAAAATCCAAATTATAGCGGTTGACATTCTTTCTTGGTAATACTCCCGTTTCTTGATACAAAACGACATCATCTCTTCTCTTGGCAAAAGCAAGGAACAATGCTAACAAGAAAGTCATCAAGACTATCCAATGAGAAAGGCTAATATCATTGACAAAGCCTCCTAAAATAACACGAAGGACAAAACCAATTGCAATGATAAAAACGTCTACTAAAGCTATCTGCTTAAGCTTTACACAATAGGCAATATTCATCAGATAATAGAAGCAAATAACACCTATCACCTGCATATTGGAGTAGCCGAGAGTCCAAAACGCAAGGTTTAAAGAAAGAAATAGCATCAACGCCATTAATCCATAAGCTTGCGGAATACTAACAGCACCAGAAGCAATAGGACGCTTACATTTTTTAGGATGCTTTCTATCAGCAGCTACATCATATATATCATTAAAACAATATATACTACTAGCAGCAAAGCTATAACAGAAGAATGCTATAACTGCATTTGTCAACATCTGCACATTTGTCAAATCCCCATGAAAAAACAATGGCAAGAAAATAAACATATTCTTTACCCATTGTTGTGGACGTAATAACAATATAATATTTTTCATTTCAAAATTTCTTTTTTGTCAAAAATAAAAGTTTTTTGTCTTTAAATGACATTAGCCCTATAGTTGCATATAGAATCATAATTGGCACATAAGAATAATGGTATCTCATACCTCCATATAAAACACAATGCATTCCGCAAGCTAAAATAATTGGCAGAACAAATACTCCCCAATATCCCCATATTTTTTTTCGAAGTTTCCATAAACCAACTAACATTAAGAAGAATGTTATATAATAGAAAAGAGAAAATCCTACTATTCTAAAAGCCCGTTTACATAACTCCAATTTTGAATATAATGATGTATTTGAAGTCGCTACATTATTTAAAGGTAAATCCATATAATTATCCCCCCACCAAAGTCGAGCCATCTTTATTGGTACATAGGATACATATTTAACAGGATGCTGAACTATCCATTTTATTGCATGTGATCGCCAAATAGAATCTTTTTGATAAACATTGGTATTCTTTTCAACGTATCCAATATCCCCTTTTTTAAAAACTTCATTATTTACAGTACCATTCATGTGATCGTTTGCTCCCATAATTAAATTAATGCCTAACGTTGATCCCGAAGCATCCTTTGCTGCAGTATTACTTGAAATTATCAAAGATAAACTTGTAGAAAAGACAAAATAAGATATGCAATATACCACTATTCGCTTCCATCCAAAATTTCTCAAATACATATAAAGGATTATAGAAACGACAAAGATAACAAGCAAGGGGCGTGTATAATTCGCATAACACATTATCATAGAAGACAGAACCAGCCAAATATATTTAGGACGTAATAGAGCAAAACTACCAAACAACAAACAAGTAAAAAACAAATCACTCATTACAGGTATAGATGATATCATATTACTATACATGAGGCAATATAATATAGTTGCATAGTCCGATGCTTCTTCATTTACAAGTTCTTCAATTATTTTTCTAACAGACGCCAATAAAATCAGATTTAAGACTATTCCAATAATACCATGATACATTAATGTTCCAAATACCTTTAATTCCAATATCAAGAAATTAATGAATCCTGGATTAAACAAATATTGTTGACTATTTAATTGGTGTACATTTGGATACCATTGTCCCCCCATGTAACATTCCATTGCAGAATCCATATATAATTTTGCATCACTATATTGTGGAAGGTTCCAATATTTTATAACTAAAAACACTTGTATTACAAGCCATAACACGAAAGATAGCCTCATGACTATCTTTCTTTTATCATATAGAAAATCCATACTCTTCATTATTCAAATAACAATACACTTTCTATTAACTATAATTTTCAAACAGGATTATAATCAAACAAGACAATCCTTACTTAACATTTTCAAATACAATGCTTTCAAATCTCCAAATACTTTCTCTGGGAAAAAGTCCTGTACTACATTGAAAGCATTATTGCCTTGTTTTCTAATCGCATCACGATTTTCAATATAAAACTTGATAGCTTCAGCTATAGCCTTTGTATCGCCAGGCTGAACCAAGATACCATTTTCACCACTCTTGATAATCTCAGGAATTCCCCCTACAGGAGTAGATATGACAGGATGACTATAAGCCATTGCTTCAAGGATAGCAATAGGCAATCCCTCGTTGTAGGATGGCAAAATATACACATCTTCCCAATTCAAACAATCTATCTTCTTCTGCCCTGCAATCCAGCCTTCATATGTTACAAAAGATTCCAAGCTATTCTCACGAATATAAGCCTTGATGTCACCATCAACCTCATTACCTCCCATACGAAGTAAAAGTTTATCGGCAAAATACTCCTTATTGTCCACAATAGCTTTCAATAAGTCGAATCCGCCTTTTCGCTTGCTAATTTCTCCCATATACATCAGATGTAACTTACCATCTTCTATATGTTTATCTGGAGCTATCTCTGGAGGTGAAACGATGTTGTTAAGAACATGAATCTTGTCCTTGGCCATTCCGATGGATGAAAAATACTCTTTCCATGATTGCGACAATACAATTAAGGCATCACACTTTTTCAATGTATCTGTAATACCTTGTTTGTCTTCTGCTCCATCAAAATACTCCACGAAATCAGCAGCATGCTCATGCAAAATCACCTTTTTGCCACATTTCTTGGCAAGATGAATAAATAACTTACATCTATCAAACGAAGCATTAGCTGCACCATGGATATGCACTATCTTGATTCTCTTGTCAAACGTCAGCAAGAACCAAGTTCTTACCAAAGCTTGCAAGGCATACCATGATTTCACAACTTTGTTTCCCAACTTCCAAGTAGGTATAAATCGCATATTCTCTATATACTTATCATACGACACGAGAACAGCCGTCATACCTCCCTTTGTCTTCTTAGATACTCCCAAGAAAAGGACTTTTGAGGATAAATCTTTATTTATATATGACATAAGTTGCTTGATTTTAATTTTCTCTGTTTCCATTTATATCAGCTATTTGTTTTCAAATATTCTTTCCATTGTTTCAGTCTTGCTATTTCCATAGAATCGTCTCCATCTCTTGCCATTCTGATGCGGATATATCGACAAAAGCATCGAACAAGCGAACAGGGGCCTCAGCCTCTACATACTCGTCAATGCAATCAAGGAAAAGAACCCTCTGTCGTCTATCTTGACCTTTTTTATATGCCATATCTTTCTTGTTTTTACTACAAAAAAACATAAAATAATTGAGAATCAAGAAGATACGAGGTTAATTAACTATAAAGAGCAAAAGAAAAATGCTCTATTCAGTTGTTTGCTTTGTAACAAAGTATTCACCACCTTCTTTCGATTTATTGCTTTCAAATAAAAGATTTGCTTTCATCTTTCTATATTCTATGATTTCGTATTAATCAAATAATTCATATATTTATTTCTGTTCTTCTGCAAGGTCTGCTCTACCTTTGATTCATCAAAAACCTTTAGAGTCTCTTGATAACTTTCCCATACATTTTTCAAACCCTCTTTTGAATCAAGTGCACCTAAAAAGGCTTGTGGATAAAGACCAAAGTCCTTAAGCAAGGAAATATGCTTGCTATCGCCACCCATCATCATTTCTTTGCCTCGCTTTACATAAATCAAGGCAGGAGTATGGTTTTTCATACAGAAAACACCATCATGGAAACGATGAGTAATGACAAAACTAACATACCTGTATAAGCCTACCTGTTCTAGCGGAGACATATCAACCAAAACTATATCACTCCACGCTATACCCCTGTTTGTAACTAAAGTATATCCTCTTTGCTTTAAATCCTTTGCGACATCGGCAAGCCAATAGTCATCGCCAAAAAACTGTAAAAAGACAGACTTCTCCGGAATGGTAACTCCTTTTTTATTCAGGTAAGTATCAATATAAGTATAATCAATGTCGTATGTAAAAGTTGGATCAGGAATATAATCTATCTTATTACTATCACCCAGCAACTTTTCAAACAATGCCATCGTAGCACGATCTCGAACTCCTACATGAGAGAATTGGCGAGCAGCAACTTTTAAGTCGTTTTTCTGCTTATCCGTCAACTGGTTATATGAGACATTTTTAGAAGAACCTGCAATAACTACTTTTTTCGCTTTGATATCTTTCAGCCAATAAGCAGATATACCATCATAATTAGCAGCAAGCCTATCAAGTTCCAACAACGTATCCGCCCCAACATATATTACATCATAATGTCGGGAAGCGATAAACCGCAAAGCTGCATCTACATTCTTAATGATCGTATCATGATGAACATGCAAAATATTCTTCTTAAAGTCATAATACTTCTTGAAGCGCTTCACGTCATCCCACATCAACTTTAGAGAAAAAGTCTTGTACGGCATAACCCTAGCTCGAAAGCCATGAAATGGAATAATCTCCACATCATCTTTTGGATACACTTTTTTAATGGCTTGAAAAGTTGCCAACGCCTGCATGTTCGTACCACAATTCAAGTCACCATAATATGTTAAAAGTCCTATTTTCATATATCAAGTTTCTTTTCAAGAGTCATTTGTCATTTTATTACTGTATATTCCATAAAATCTTTGCGTTTTGAGACAGCCACTTTATATTCATCCTTATAAGTTCCAACACCTATCAAAACGCATGGCATTTCATACTCAGGAATGTCCATTTTCCTTTTAATCAGAGCAATTTTACCTTGCTTCTGTCCCATCGTAAGAGGAATAGCAGCTAATCCTTCATAATGCAAAGCATATAAAAGGTTCATTGCATAGATACCACCATCAACATACACTTGATGTAATTCATTGATATTATAGCCACGCTGATCACCACAAATAAGAATCGCAATTTGCATGTCTTCATAAAAGCCATTACAACCTCCTTGCATCTCAAAAATCTTATTCTTCAACAATTCATCCTTATATACATAAATCTTGTAGCTTTGTCGGTTACATGCAGATGGTGTTCGTTCACACATTTTAAGTGCTGAGAGAATCTTATTGAAATCAACTTTCTCCTTTCCAAAATCACGAACAGAGAATCGAGATTGCGAGAAAACCTCAAAAGAGGATTTTCTTTCCTCAGCAAGTTTACTTAATGTCTTCACATAGATGCCGGCATTTGCATTCGAATCTATCTGTATGCCGTTTTTCCTACAGAAATCATCGAGCAATGATATTATATCATTCATATCTGCCCCAACATGCTGATTGAACAATATATATTTTCCAATAACCGTACATACATCACATGCAAACTCTAAATGACCACCAATATTAAGATAATGCTGCAAATCTTTCAACAGATTACGCACTTTCTGTTTACCGAAGCCAACCTTAACACTTCCAATTGACATGCCTTTTTCCAGAGCATGAGCACGAATAGCCAAGTCTGTCTCCATTTTTCTCGGATTTTTATTGCGTGCTCCATTACCAATATATTTAGTATCAATAAGGAGTTCCTGCCAGCGTTCATGGCATAAGCGTAGGAACAATACCCACTTCGCATTCTTTAAATATTCTTTAATCATAAGATAGAATTGAAATATTCAATATACTTTTTAGAAACAGCTTCCAAGCTATTGTTTTCAGCCACATAAGTCTTTAGATTATCTTTCATCTTCTGATAACCCGAAGTGGACATCAATGCAGCTTTAGTGATGGCAGCTTTCAATGATTCCTTATCGTTTACACGGAATAAGAAACCATTCTCACCATCCTCAACACGCTCAGCAAAACCGTCAATATCACTGGCTATTACAGGAAGGTTGTAATTGTAAGCTATCATGTGGGGACCACTTTGTGCCACATCTTGATACGGAAGCATAAAGAATTGATGTTTGGTAAACAACTCCGGAATTTCCTCATCAGGTATGCGCTTGAAATAGGTAGAGATGCTCTTGCAATCATCTATCTGCTGCAAAAAAGCCTCCTTGTTCATTCGGCAATTTCCACAAATATTGAGATGCACTTTATTCTGTATATTCTCAGGCAACTCCTTCACGGCATCAATTAGCAAATCGAGGCGTTTATTAGCCACCACATTACCAAAAAACAGAAGGTTTACTTTCTTTTCATCTACCTTATAATTATCGGTCTGAACCTTTCCGAAATCCTTCACAACCATCGGTGCATAGAAGAAAGACTTCTTTGGGTAATGCTCCTTAAACCATCGTGCCGTATGCTTGGAAAACATTTGGAAATTCTTTCCATTCAGAAATATATATTTTACCTGAAGTTTCAAGTCCCACGTCCATACAGGATATGGATTTACATTATGCGCAGCATGTATCAAAGGAGTTTTTCCTATGCAATGCAACAACGCAGGATAATAATAGAAACCCAATGCATCGCTATAAACCAAATCATGTTGAGCAAGTCCTGCTTTTTTAAAAAAATTCTTCAGTTCAAAGAATGTGCGAGGATCTTTGGCACGATGATGTAAATTCCATATCTCATAGTCCTCATGTTCTGGTATTTTTGCTCCAGTAAACGTCTGAACTACCACCCATCTAATTTCAAATTCGCTGTTTTTCCTGAGATATGGTACCAATTGTCGGTCCACATCTATAAAAAAATCAGCGGTAAACCAAAGTATTTTCTTCTTCACCATATTATTATTTTATTCTTACATCACATAATTAAAGGTTCTTACTTTCCGAACTCCTTGATTCTCTGTTCTTCCTTCAATGAGCAAACAAGCAGTTGTCCATTCTTCTCGGCTACGATATAGTCGTCCAAGCCTTGAACTACCACCTTGCTTTCATCGGCTGCATGAACCACGCAGTTCTTGCATTCATACAAGCGGATGTCCTTGCCTACCTTGGCATTGCCAGCCTCATCTTGTGGGAGTAAGGTACGGAGGCTACCCCAACTACCTAAGTCGCTCCAGTCAAACTCAGCTGGCAAGGTATAGATTTCCTTAGACTTCTCCATTACCGCATAGTCAATGCTTATCTTCTCGCAGGTTGGGAAGAGTTTGCCGACCACCTCTTTCTCCTGTTCGGTATAGAAAGAAGGTGCCATCTTATCCATGATACAGGCAAGTTGAGGCTGGAAGGTACGGATTGCCTTGCTGATGGTATCGATGTTCCATACGAAGATTCCGGCATTCCAATAGTAGTTGCCTGCGGCAAGGTATTGCTCGGCTGTTTCCTGGTTTGGCTTTTCCTTGAAAGCATCTACCTTATAGATTTCATCTACGGATGTTGGCTCTGCTGCGGCGATATAGCCATAGCCAGTTTCTGGACGGCTTGGCTTGATACCGATGGTTACGATGGTATTTTTATCGGAGGTATAGCTCAATGCCTTGCTGAGCACTCGCTGATACTCCGAGGTATTAATGACCAGGGCATCGGATGGTGTCACCACAATGTTGGCAGCTGGATGCTTCTTCTGAATCTTCCAGCAGGCATAAGCGATACATGGAGCTGTATTGCGAGCCTCCGGCTCTGCTAATATGTTATCTACTGGCATGTCAGGGATTTGCTCCTTGACAATGCTGATATATTTCTCGTTTGTCACTACCCACATGTTCTCAACAGGACAGATTGGCTTCAATCTATCTACTGTCAATTGTATGAGGGAACGACCGACACCCATCACATCAATGAACTGCTTTGGGTAATCAGGGGTTGACATAGGCCAGAAGCGGCTGCCTACGCCGCCAGCCATAATTATTACCTGATTATCGTTGCTCATATTATTAAAAAATCTAGCAAATAAGGATAAAATCAAGAATCATTCAGTTGTCATACCGAGCTATCTTTACTTTTCTTCATCTACTGCTTTACGCAATGCTTCGATAAACCCTCTACCATAAGTCAAATCAGGTTCCATCATATTTCCTTCACCCCATTCATTCCAAGACTTCAAGAAAATCAACTGTTCCTGCTCAGGCTTATTCTTTACAGCCTCTAAGGCATGCTTGGCATTTTCATAAAAATATTCAGGCTTCACATTAACGAAGAAAGTTCCATTCCATCCACTTCTAGGCGTATGATCCCATTGAGGAATAATACAAGGAATAACGTCTCTAGACTTGTCCTCCTCTGTTACCAAGAATGGAAGATACTTCTTATAATCTGTCATAAATGGAGGACGTCGTGTTATAAAACCTCTCACATTTTGCAAAACACGTTGAATACCACGACCAGCACGACCCATTTTTTTAAGTGCATTGCTCGTAATTCCACCTAATCGCTGATAACTAACAGCATTATACCCCATAGCGAGCAATGATTCTTTCGTAATGCTTGGATGAGTAATATTTGCCACCAAATACAGATCAGGGAACCCTGCTTCTTTCGTCCATTTACGGAAATTATCCAAATACTCTTGTGGAACATCCTTAGGAGCAAAGATGTAAAGAAGAGGAGCTCCATTCACCTTGATATATCTTTTATCCTTAAACGCCTTTAACAAGAAAGCAAAATGCATCATCTCATCTTCCATGCCTGGATAAGTTTGTTCCATCAGCAACTTATTGGTAGAAGTACCATCACTATTCCAGTTCTTTGCATACCAGCTGTGGTTAGCCCAACCTAAACAGAATGGGAAATCAGGTTTACCAGACTCCAAGACTTCATCAAAAATATCTGCAATCAATCTCTTGCCATTACCGAACCAATAATGCCAATAACAGAAGCCCTCCACACCAGCTTCTCTTGCCATCTGAGCCTGCTGTTCACGAACGATAGGCAAACGAAGGTCGTAATAACCTAACTCTGTAGGAACACGAGGTTGGTTATGGCCCTTAAATAAAGGCTTAGCCTTACCTACATTTGTCCACTCTGTAAACCCCTTCCCCCACCATTCATCATTTTCCTTAAATGGATGAAACTGTGGAAGATAAAATGCTAAAATTCTTGGTTTCATATTTTATATTTATTTAATTTCTATACCTAATTTTTCTATTTTTTTTCTTATGTCGTTGTTCAATAAAGGTATTGAGAAGAATAGTCTTTCCTTTGCTCTGCTTGCTGCTACATAGTAAACTCTATGAGATTCATTATTCAACAAATCGGGTTGCAAGAAGAAATCAAGTGCCTTTTCATCACCAAGACAAACCATGACATTATCGAATTCGTCTCCCTTTGCCTTGTGAATAGTCCTTTGAATACCATCATCATCCTCGTGATTTACACACATAGCAAGCTGAGAATATTGATGACTATTGTAAAATGTTTGTGCCTGTCCTTTTTTCAACGTTGCCATACTTAGTCCAAACGTAATATTAAGATAGTTGTAAAATTCATACAAAGACATTTTACAGATATCATCATAAGAAGACAGTAATCTCTGTATTTTAACAACAGCATCCTTGATGTCAACATCCAATCTTGCAAGCAAATCGAAAGCTTTTTTAAATTTCTTAGCTTTGGCATGCTCCAAAGCCTTGATATAGGTTGCAACTACAGTCTTTCTCTCTTCATTTGAATCAATAATATTATCTATCAAATGTATATCTTGGACATTCGCATTCATCATTTTCTTCAGAGAATTCGCATTCAAGTTGTCGTATGACAAAGCATAAACATCTGTTCCTGCTATCTCTTGAGCTTTTTGATAATTGTCAATGTGACTACCTACTAATAATACTGGAACTTCACCTTGGACAGCTCTATGCGGTACTTGCTGTAAATCTCCACGTATAGAGTTTAGAAAATCGACTATTTTTATAGTACTTCTTCTATTTCCGCTTATCACATATTCTTGTAAATGAGGAAGAGTAAATGTGTTAAACTGGGTGACATCTGCTCCTAGAAATTGATAGATAGACTGAGCTGGGTCACCAATCACACCTATTATCGAACCACGTTCTGATAGTTTCTTGATTAGTCCTACCTGTATAGGATGAGAGTCTTGAAACTCATCAATAAACAAGAATGGAAATTTTCTGGCTACAACCTCTTGAATGAATGGTATCTTTTCAAACAACCTGTATGCAAAATAGATAACATCATCATAATGCATCAATCCTTTAGCCCAGGCTTGTTTTTTGTAGGCAAGATAAGTTTTTGCAGAAAGGAATGTTCCCCTAGCATTTGCTTTCATGGCACGTTTAGGTTTACATACAATATCACCATGCTCGTCAATTCTCCATCTAGCATTTCTTATGGCAAACTTCAAAAGATCATCTTTTGCATATTGCTGATTACTCTCCTTCTTGATGGCTTCCAATGTTGGATATGAAAAATCAAACCTATCATCCTCACCTTTCAGAAAATCAAGGTTAAAACCCTCATCATCAGCAATAAGCCAAAGATACGGCTTTACAATGTTATTATAAAAGAAACTATGTATCGTACATACCTCAACACCTTTCGTTGTCAATCCAAGACGACGCACAATAGTATCAACACCAACATTAGTGTAGGTGATACAAGCTATCTTTCCACACTTTCCTAATCTATCAGAATGTGCTAAAACATTCTTTATATGATTTATAAGCCAATGTGTCTTGCCAGCCCCCGGCCCAGCTGTAACCTTAAAGTGGCAATCTACCGGTATCCTATCTTCTGAACTTATTGTAATAGCCATGTCAGCGCTTCTTGAATATATTGAGGGACAACGAATGTTTTCTTTTGAGGATCATCGTCTTCCAATTCGAAATTATCTTTGAGAACCACACTCAATTCAAGCGCATTCTCACCCTTACAAACAGAATTCAGATATCGTGATGCTATGACGGCTTTCATTTTGTCCTCGTCAGACCATGAAGAGGCATTAATTGCATCTTTGATTCGCTCATTCGCTTTAGATTTTCTAAGTGCATCAAGCATGTCTTGTAGCTTTGTTTGACTCATTAGTTTTTTGAGTTCCGCTTGATTCTCTATGGATTCAGTTAGTAACAATTCCAACTTCGGATTGCACAAAGCAAGGTCATATTCAAAGGTTTTTCCCTTATCCTTGTCTTGACTAAACATTCTAATATTGGTATAAGTAGAATACTTGCGAATATCATCCTCTGCATTAATTTTATAATCAAAATTTACCGTGTCTGTAGCAAACTCATAGGGATAACATTGAAGCCACTTACTTCCCGCCTTTCCTTTTTTGACAGGGTCTCTATCTGTTATGCAAACTACTTTTGTTGGTATTGCAAGATGTGATTCATTTGTATCGAACAACTTCAGGAAATGTGAAAAATAACGATTTCCAACACTCACTATAGCTACATGTTCGTCTTCCAAGGAATAGCCCATATAATTTGCCAATACAGGCAAGAGCAATTCTTCTGCCAATCCTTCTACCATAACAACCTTGTTTGCAAACAGCATATCCGACTTGGTTGCATCAAGGAAACGTTGTACAAATTTCTTCGACTTTATCCCTTCTTCATCATCTGTGAAAACTCGACCTGGATAGCAAACTGTAGTTGTACCAGGAGTATCAGAATGAAGGCAAATCATTTCATCCAAAAGAATGGCAGAAGTAATCTGTGTAGAGTGGGTAGTAATAAATATCTGTCGAGCCCTATGATATTTTTTGTAGTTTTCCTTCAGAAACTTCAAGAACTTGTACTGCATAGATGGGTGAAGATGTGCTTCCGGCTCCTCAATAAGCAAGATAGGAAACTGTTTGGCACTACTGCCCAGATATTTACCATCAGAGTCAGCTTGCATCTTGGCAAGAAGGAGAGATATAAAAATCAAGTTGTTATACCCAAGTCCATTATTCTGGATAGGGATATCAAATCCTGTAGTGTATTTCACGATCAAGCGTAGGGCATTGAAGAGGTCATACTCACTAAACACACCCGAGAAGTCTGGTTCAGCACCATTGAACGATGCACCTGTATTCTTGGCATATTCGAGCATTGTATCTTTTCCTTTGCTCAAACGTTGCTTCAATATTTCAATCAGTTCATCTGCCTTAATTACCGTATCATTTTCCTTTGTCTCAATCAGATTTCTCTTGTTTTGCTCGTCCAAAGTATCATCCGACTTGATTTCATAGTCAATGAAAAATGAAAGGACATCATGCAATAATTGACTTCGTGATGAAAACAAATCATCTTCCACATTACGTAAGGCTCCAAGAAACTGAAAATCTATCTTATCAATATTTTCACTCTCAGGTTTTACGGGATGGTTCAAATCACCAGCCAATAATGAATAAACATAATATCGAATATACTTCCTCTCTACAATATTCCAAATTTCCTGCAGACTTTCTGTATTTTTGACAGCATCCAAGTATTCTTCCTCCATACTTTCTTGCAAGGCAAAGATGTATGTCAATTGAGCCTCATATCCTGCACCCATCTTTACAAGCCAGTTGGCAACCATTGGCAAATCATCATTTTGCTCATCACTCATACTATTTGCCAAGATAACTGATATTTCGATTTTGGGAGAATGCGTCTTCAAAGCATCAAGTTCAACATTTCTACAAAAGTCGCTTGTTTGTAATCGTCTGATACGGCAATGTGGTTCAAGCACCAGCTGCATGGCTCTGAGCAGATTGCTTTTTCCAGCATTATTGTGGCCTATCAGCACATTAATGCCCTCATGGAACTCCACGACATTTTCCTCAAAATTGCGGAAGCCTTTGATTTTTATGTTTTTGATGTACATAAGCTACATTTTATTAACAGATTTCAATATTTTTACAGGATTACCCCCTACAACACTATAGGCCGGAACGTCTTTCGTAACGACGGCATTAGCTGCTACAACAACTCCATCACCAATAGTTACTCCTGGAAGAATCGTTGCTTTGTCACCTATCCAAACGTTGTTACCGATGATAACTGGTCCTTTAGAAGTAATGAGGCGTTTACTTGGCGGCATACAAAGACTGTCATAGTCAGTTTCACCATGAGAGTTATCGGTTATAGTCACCCATTTTCCTGTCAAGCAATAATCACCTATTATTACTTTATTAGCACATGTAATATGATTAAATGCACCAAAAGCACAATGACTTCCTATTTTCAAGAAAGGCTTATTCGAACCATTCTGAGTACACCAAGCCGTTAGCCATATATCCTTACTAAAATATGTATGTTCTTCTATATGAATAAATTCAGGACCATTAATCATACCAATCTTAACAAAGAAAACACCCTGACCACACTCCGCCATCTTTGCTGCTATCCATTCAGACCGTATAACCTGACATTTTTGCCAAATCGTCGACCAAAGATTCCATCGCCAAAAGCGTGATTGACAACGAATCAAATAATAAAGAAACTTTTTCATTTTCTAATTAAGTCCTTATAACATTTTAATAACTGCTGAAGAATATGTTCAGGATTATGTCTCTCTAATGCATGTTGACGAGAATGTTCAGAATAAGATTTCATTCTATCCTTATTTGTTGCCAATTCCACAATAGCATTGGCTATCTGCCAAGGATCATTGGCAGGAAGCAAGTCACCTTCAACACCATTACGAACCAAAGTAGCAATTCCGCCTACCATAGTTGAAACAATCGGCATACCAATCATCTGCGCTTCACAAATGGAATTTGGACTATTCTCTATATACGCAGTATGTACATACATTGTAGATTGACACATTTCGTCAATTAATCTCTCAGGAGTACAGAATCCCAGAAACTGGATGTTATTCTCTACAAACTTCAACTTCTCCTTAGACTCTACCACTTGCATTAGCTCCTCACCCAAGCTACCAGCTACATGCCATTCAAAATCAACTCCAGCCTCTTTCAATACATGAGCAGTCTTAAGCATCACATCAACTCCTTTCCAAAAAGAGGAGCATCCTGTAGTTAGCAATCTTATTTTCTCATTAGCAGGCGGAACTTTCCACAAATTCTTAGAATGAAGAAAACCTGGACGCAACGCTTCTTCTACATGATGATAGGTTGCATGCTTAGTGAGCATATTAACTAAAGCTTTATCCCAACATGTCCTGCCCATGAAATGGTGAACAGTTTTCCAAATTCGACGTTCCATCTCAAGATGCGATTTATCCTTATTGAATCCCATAAAACGATGCCAATCTTTACGTAAGTTTAGACCAGCAGCTTTCACCATAGTATATCCATTATACTTAGGAGGATAAAGCGCATTATCATAAGGAATAATACTACCCTGAATATGAACAACTAGTGGAATATCTGTATATTGAGCCAACAAACCAAAAGGCCACTCATTTCCAAATACTTGAATCACATCTGGCTTGTATTGTTCAATTACTTTCCTCCCTTGTTCTATAATCTTTCGCTCATTAATAGTCCAAGTATGTTGTCCCACTTTTTGTTCCCAAAACGAATATTGGGTAATCATTGGAATATAAGTGACACCTTCAACAATCTTCACATCTGCAGGCACATGACTTTCAAAAGCTATATAAAGTTCTATGTCATTGCTAATTGCAACGATATTTTCCAATGCATCTTGCCAACCAGCAGTTACATGTCCTGTATTAAGGTACCGTGAAGGAGTAGATATTTCAAACCAAAGTACTTTCATTTAATATTTATTTTATTTGACGGTTCTTCACTATTAACAGATTTATCTTCCAATAAGATAAATGTATAAAATAATATGAGATATTTCATATATCCATACTCACCAGTAATAACAGAATAAGCTAAATAATATGTGGTAAGCGTGATTGCAAAAATCACAATCTTTTTATTTTTAGAAATTTTTGCGGTATTTTTGAATAATTTTATCAAGAAAATGCCCCAAATAATAATTCCTATAAAACCGCTATTACAAAGTATAACATATATAAGACTCTCAAAAGCAAGCATAACAGGATGGTCACCAAAATTAGTTTTATACCAACCTACCCATGCATATCCTTTTCCAAACAAAGGATTATTACGTATTTCAGCTAAGCAACCTTCCAACTGCATTAATCTCAATTCCCAAGATGAGCCAGAAACATCAGATTTCTTATCTGAAAAAATAGATTCAACATAGCTATTTAATTCAGGAACTTTAGATATGACTGCATAAACCAAGCAACCAACAATAGCTACTTGAACCATTAACTTTACTTGATGATTAAGCAACAGAAACACTAAAACTGTTGCAAAGAATGCGCCAATAGGACTACGAATACCACAAAGAAAAATTGCAGCAATAATACCCAACAGCATAATCACCCATATATACTTATTTAAATAATCTCTTATGGTATAAATATAGATAAAGGCCATACCTAAGAACAAGCCATACGTCATAGGATGACCAAAGACAGATGATATTCGTCCAAACATTCGACCACCACCAACTTCGGCATACGACTCATTCCAAACTTCACCATTTGCTGCCATAATCAACATTTGATAGGGATTTTGACCATCGGTAGTAGTCAAAAACAAGCCATATCCAAAAGCAATACAAATACTAATTACTACTGTTTTCTTTAATTGCTCCCCAAGTTTTGGATCTTTCGCAGAATAATTCCAAATAACAAATGGTAAAATCAAATATGTCATCAGCTGCAAACGAAAGTCATTAAAAGCATAATCAAAAGGAACACCTTCCTGAAAAGGCATCTCCATCAACTGGGCAATAAACAAAAATAAGAATGGGGTATATGGTTTAAAACTCAATGGAACTTTATTTCCTTTTTTGTAAGACAAGAAAAAAGCAACCAATAACAGAACATTCACCATATTCCATTGTAAATTAATACCCAAGTTTATATTCATATAGGGCACAAGTATCATATATGCTACATAGAGACAAATACCTGTACGCAATTTAACAAAGAACATAAGGATAATCAAAGCTACCCAAAGTCCTTGAATTAATGATATAATTTGCATATAAGTTTATTCTAATCCATATTTCTCCAAATACCTTTTCATGTCAAGGTCTTCAGAGATTTTTAATAATAACAAAACAAACAATACTAGAAGCTGCAAATAGTTATGCAAATGCTTCTTTTCAGAGTAAGAAGGTGTTGTGCCGTGCGCATAGTTGTTGCGGATGGCAGGACCATTCGTAAACTTCTCATTGTTCAAGTAATAACTGAAATAATCTCTTTCCGCGGGGGACAGAAGATGGGCATCAAACTCTATCCACCCTTTGGAAACCATCTCATCAAGAATCTCACGTTCTTTCTTTGGATATCCCCAATAAGAACATGCTCTATACTCATATAGATGTTTTAAGACTTCTATCTCTTGCATCTTCTGGCATCGCAACACTCCGTCTTCCCCCTTTGTGAGATAGCCTTTATCCAACAAACTGTCTATATAAGGCTTCTGATAGTTCTCATAGTCATCATATCTCACATCAATACCACTTACCAAAAGCTCATAATAATTCTTGAAATGCGCATCCTTGCAGGGCTCCACGAAAAAGAGCATGCTCTGACTTCCAAACAGAAGATGAAGAAGATACCAAACTTCATTGTTATCTTTATTCAAGACACAATATCGACGGGTCATCAAACTCTTAGTCTGGGTAAGCTTTTGAGGAGGAGTCAATTCAACAATATCCTTGTCAATTGATCCATATTCCACATAGCAGTCATACTGATGAGATACAGCATCCATCTCAATGACAAGGCTCCTTATCTTCAAAATCAGTTCATCACTTTCTTTTGGTAAAGTCAGCGGTAGACCAGCATAACCATATTCTTCTTTCAGGAAACTCTCATAGAAATCTTTGACAACGCCTTCTAAATCTCTGTCATTTGCTTTCAAAGCCTGTTCCAAGGCAAGCAATTGTAAATGTGACAAGTTTTCCCTCATACGAAACACCATATCTACATCGTATGTGTTTCGAGCATGAAAACCTACCACTTTCTCCATGGTATTCTTCTCCGCATCTTTGGATATGAGGGAGATAAAACCATATTCTTCTGTAAACTCAAATACTTGTCCACAATAATAGACAATAGTAGCATCCTTGCATTCGTCTATTACATTTTTGTTATACACGAACATGGTACGACCTTCTTCATCTACTCTGCTTTCCTTTACCGGTGCATTCATCTCTTCAGTGAGAGCCACGCCATAACTTGTCAGATGTATGCTTCCCAATTCGAGAATAGCCTTATTCAATATCTGTTCTTTCCTTCTTGCGTCCTTGATTGTTAGAGGGTGAAGAGGAAACTCTGAACTACGCTTTGCCACAAGCACCAAACGCACATAATTGAGATTAGCTTTATCGGAATTTACATAATTGCGAACAATCGTATCTTTATCAGTGCCAGTCAAAGACTTAGGAAAATACAAGTCTCTATGTTGACTGAATCTGTCTTCCTTAACGTATTGCTCAAGCAGCCATTCTGCCGTATGCTCATTTTCTTTAAGCAATGCAGTCAATAAGATTTGGTTTTGCTCCACTATCCAACGATGCTCCAACAAATCTTTCAAGAGCCAGCTCTTTTCTTTCAAAATTTCACGTAATCCGTTCTCTCTTATAAGCCCCTTGATTCTGAACTGGTCGATAATTTGCCAAATAGTAGATTCATAGCCTCTTTCTATCTCTCCAAAAATAACAGGAAGGTCGTTTGATTGCAAGTGTGAGAAATATGCTGCCACTTTCCCTTTGTATTGCTTGATTTCTGCAATCTTGTTCTCGTCCCAATCCTGCGGATACTTCCCATGCTCTATGAACTGCACGATATGATACATCTCCAAATAGTCGTTGATGCCATCGGGTTGATTGCCTTCCTCGTAGCTTCTCACAACATCAGCCATTCGTTCAATGTACATCGGGATAGACATATCATAATCACTATAATAATGTACACGCTCCATTATCTTATTTGACATATAAATTCCTTGCTTTGTTTTAATTTTAAAAGCAAATTTGAAGAAATCTTTTTCCAATCTATGGGATTGTCTATAATATCTTCCGAATTCATTCTATCTTGCAACCCAATTGTCGAAAGAAAATCCAACATGCGAGAAGAATTATTGTGTCCTTTAAGATTAAAGGTATAAAACTCCTTTTCTAATATTACAGAGAATGCTGTGGCATGAAATGAACTTGCTATTACACAAGCTGCATTGTCTATCAAAGATAAAAATTCTAAAGGACCAGCATTATTAATATTTATGTCAGCATAACTTTTTTCAGAAAAATCGTTAATTGAAACAATTTTCAATGATTTTTCTTTAGCATAAGCTTTTACAAAAGAAATCATGTTATCATCATTCCCTAAGAAATCATATACAAGAACATAACTTTCATGGGATAATCCATAGAGATTACCTTTTAAAGATAATTGTTTCCACTCACTTTTATCCAACAAGAATACAGGATCAAGTACAACAGAAACATTACTTATCCCTAAATCAGCCAACAAACTTGCGCCAGTTTTTTCTCTGACAGATATAGATGAAAACTTTGCCAGTTTTTCTTTTATAAAGTCCTTACATTCATCCTTTATACTATTTGTTGCTAAACTTGCCGCATAGGAAAAACGTTTAGTTTGATCGTTGCCGAAATCAAGATAATACCCAGGCTCTTTGCCATTATTACTAAAAGTATTCCAAATCTGATCACTTCCAGCGATATAAGCATCTGCCATAGGTGGATTCTGCTTTAATTCCTCTGAAGAAAAATATTTAATTGACGTCAAATGATAATATTCTTTTTCAAATGCATCAAAGACAGCCTTACGCCCCCACGTTTTAAACATACCACCCCTATAAGCTTTATAGGGACACCAAAGATATCGCAGTAAAGGAAACTTCTTGATAATACTTGCAGCCCTTCCGATAGCATTCTTAGGCATCCAGAAAGGATTATATCTATCACAATGAAACCAAGGATTAAAGTCTATGATTTCAACCTCATGTCCCAAAGTTTCCAAATAATGCTGCAAAGCATAAGCTTGCAAACTCGCACCATAATTATAAACATGATGACAAGTGATTGTCTTTATCTTCATTTTACAATCTTCTTAATAATGTTCTTAAAACTTCTAACAGGATGCTTTATACGTTCTAACTGTCGCTGTTGTTTTCTATAAGCTGCTAATATATGGCACGCATCTTGAATATTCTTAGAATCATTTTTTAATGTTTCTAATATCTTATTATATGCTCCAATTCTTTGTGGACAAGTCTTCATTTGTCCCTCCGCAACAACATCAAAAGAATGCTCTACTAATTCACAATTACATTGCTTCAATATCTCATTTCCTTTTTGGGTAAAAGCAACAGCTCCACTAACACCATCTTCATCATCATTATAAGTCTTTCCCCATAAGTCACCGATACGTATATCAGCAGAAGAATGGTTATACTTATACTTACAATGGTCATAGCATTGTTTTCCTAGACAACAGTCACCAAGGAAAAGCTGATAGAACATATCACCTTGTGACAATCGGCTTTCTATATAACTTTTTTTTTCTCTTATTAATATATCGTAAGAGTCATGCCAATTTATCTTCTCGCCATGTTTCTCACCATCAATTCCCATTGCCCAAGAATCATGCCAGCCCGTCCATTTGTTACGCCACGAAGCATAAGTAATCTTGCCCACTTGCTTCTCAGCCCATTCTGTATATTTTTTCCAAACCAACATGGAAGGAACACCATGACAGAAGAAATCAAGCAGTACAAAGTTGTCTTCACAACGGAATTTTCGAATGTATCGACGGAAAGAATCTATTTGACAAGGAGAACCGGTAACAAGGTATTTTTCCTTACGATTGATAGCCTTAAATCCGTCAACAGTATAGCTTTGAATATATTTACTACCTGCACTAGGAATCAATTCTTCTACATTTGTCGCAATATAATGCTCAGCTCTGTTCTTATTGGCATCATACCGTACACCGCAAATCTTATAACCTTGTCCAAGGAGATATTTTCCTATTTCAAAACCAGCACCACCTGATGAACATTTTCTTCTTACTAAATGGTCTTTGCTCCATGCTGCATAAGGATGAATTTCCGGGTTCTGCAATGACAAGTCATCATGGAGATAGGCACATACTTCTGTGCAAATACCACAATTAGTGCATTTGTTTGGATCAGTGACATGAGGCTCATAGAAGCCTTCTGCATTTAGCCCTATCTCTATTATCTTTCGTCCACATGCTGTAGCACAAACACCGCAACCATAACAATTGTGAACTTGACTAATATTTTTCATCTATCAAAGTCTGTGTATTATAAATACTGATTAATAAATAATCGAGAACGATCTCGCTCATTTTTCATTATGCCAGAAACAACATTTTTATTTATCGTCTCGAACATAAGTGTATCAAAGGATGAATTCAAGGAAATTGGCAGGAGATGTTTTTTCAAATTATACGTCTCAAGCAAGTCTATAATTCTACTACCTCTTTGATTGGTAGGTGCGATATAGGTATAAAAATTATTCGCTCCCATAATCAATGAGAATACCGTGCAATGGAAAGAATCGGTTATAACTAATTCTGCATTTTCAATATATCCCAGGAACTCTTTAGGCCCCGCATCTTTCACCGCAGTATAACTACCATCTAACACATCAGGTTGAACTTGTCCTAATTCAATCAAAGGCAATCCACTTTGTTTGCTAAGCTGAAGACAATACTCCAAGATTTCAGGTCTATGTTGCAATGTAAACATTAAAATATACTTACTTTGCTTTGGTCTTACTGCCATATCCTTCCAGTCCTTAGGGTCTAATAAAAACGTAGGATCAGCAACCTGATTAACTTTTTTATCTGCCAACAACCCCTGCAATAGGCTTTGTGCCTGGTATTCTCTAACAGATATATCATCATAAAGATTCAGCCATTTTGCAAAATCTTTCTTCTCGTTATCTCTTAAATCTGTAATACCAACGCTTGTTGCATAGGATATTTTCTTTCCTTGTCCATTTGGAACAAATGTCAGGAAATATGGTTCCAGACAATAAGCCTGTGTAGGATTCCATAACTGATCACTCCCAGAAATATACAAATCATACAATGGAGGATTGGCATATAACTCATCGATACCACGATAAGGTTTAGACAATTTGATTATAGAGTTAAATTCATCGAATTTCTTGATTGCTAAAGGAGAATATAAAGAAGGATTCTTAGTCTTAATGCCTATAAGACTCTTCACATTTCCTTTTAACTTTGATAGCAAACTACGTTTTACAGGTCTGCTACAAACATATTTCTTACTCGGTATATAGTCTTCATAAGCAAAAGGTCGATGTAAATCAATGATTTCAACATCATTTCCTTGCTGTTGAATATACCGATATAAAGCATACGACTGAAGACAGGCTCCATAATTAGGAGAGTTATGAATAGTTATAATTCCAACTTTTTTCATTTTCTTAATAAAGTACGTTTAATTTTAGACAAGACTCTTCGCGGAAAATTGAGTATTTTCATTCTCGTTTCTCTTCGCTCATGAAGTTTTATCACTTCTATCATTGTCTTTTCAAAATCACCATGATTTTGAACTATCAATCTTTCAAAATCAAAACGGGCAGATTTCTTTTGCGAAGGTTGTCTCAACTGCAAATCTCCTTCTATCGGCTCTCTTACAGGACGCTCTTCTGCAAATATATGATGGCCACCTATAAGTTTCTTGATGAAAGTTTCACCCTTTGGGGTATTAATCAATACACTTGATACTTTAATTGCATTAAAACTGCAAGGAGCCTTTTTCCCTAGACCTTTATAGTCACTCAATGTTACATCGGAAATACGCTTATCTCGTGCAAAATGACAATGATAGCAATTTTCACGATAAGTAACGGTACGATGGTAACCAAACTGGTAGGTATCCCCATCTTTAGTTCGCTGAGCATAGAACCTCTGATTGTCAGAATTATATAAAGTGAAAGTAAATGTATAAGTGTATGTCTCAGGATCTCGGAAAGACATTTTTACAGCTTTTTCGCCAGAGTTTTTCTCTAAAGTACGAATATGCTGCAACAGATAATCATGAGGTGTCGTTCCGTGGCACACAACTTCCATAAGCAACAAATTCTCATGATCTCTAAATATCTTTCTCAATGCAGCGACTTGACAAGGTAGTCCTATTACCGCAACCTTCTCACCTTTTTTAAGCAACTCTTTTATCTTTGGGAACAACGTATAGGCCGAACTAAAGACATACTTTGAATTCTTAAAATCAGCAATTGCATCTGCATTATCAGCTACATCTAAAGTAACTGTAAAATCTTTATTTTGCTTTGCACCGGCAATAAGATAACCATCTTGCAATGCTTCTTTATATACCTCAGCTGCAATACCACCCGAAGCACTTGTTCGACGTTCTTCCTCGTCATTACTCCAAGCGGCATACGCCTTCTTAGGCTCATGATAATCCAACGGGGACAATATTGGGCAAACCTTCAGACAGCGCTTACACGATATGCAATCCCTGTCATCCATTACAGGATACATTATGCCCAAATCATCTTCCCGCATGGAGATGCATTGCTTAGGACAAACAAAGGCACATGCACCACATGCAGTACAATTTTCTTTTGATGCTAATTGTATCATCTATGTAGTTTTTTATTAATTATTTCTTGAATAGCTTTTTTTTCTCCTTTTGTTAAACCTAAAAGATAGATAAACAACAATGTAGAAAGCAACGAACTAAACACAACAATGCAACAAGTTAGGAACGATGATTCCATAGTTACATGTAAAAACGATGGCAATACTGCCGATAATGCAGCTATCACCAAAGAAAGCAGCAAGACATTCTTAATATATTTCCATACAGGAAAAGATTCTATCAGATGTCGTACAATCCATATACGGATAAACAAAGCTAACGTTGACAAACACAATGATACAACGAATACGATATTAGGACTACAATCGAAGAACTTTAAGAAGCAATAAGAAATAGGAACATTACATATAATTAATGTACCAACTACCGATTGATAAAGTTTGATACGTCCTGTGGCATGGCAAGTTGTCATCAGAGGTGAAGCCATAGAGTCTATAGCAGAAATCAATACCACCATTCTCGTAAACGGCACCACATAATCAGGCAATTGCCCCAACCAAAGCTGTATAATATATGGAGCTTCGATGATAATAGGCAAGGACAATAGGAATATCAAGTAAAATGAAAATTTTGAACTTCTGAACACAAGTTTGAACATATTATCCAAGTCATCCTGAGCATAATACTTTGTAATCTGTGGTCGAACTGCCGTATAGAAGTTTGTAAAGAACTGAGTAATTGCATTATTTATCTGATAGGCAATACCACGAGAGGCATTCACGGCTGGATTGAAGAACATATTCAGAAGGATATTTAATCCTTGCCCCTTAACTAATCCCGACAAAGAACCGAATAGATTCCATCCAGAATAGGACATCAGCTGCATAAACAAAGGTTTATCCCAATAAAACTGGAAACGAGACTCCTGGTAATTCTTGATGCAATAAATACGATATATCATTGTAATAACGATACTCATCAACAAATAAAGACCTCCATATATAATCAATCTGTCCAATGGAATAACCAACAAAAGATAAACTATAGCCAATTTTAGAACGACCTCTAAAATACTTATATAAGCATAGATATTCATTTTCTCTCTTGCTATCAGAACTGCATTATATGGATTAGCCATCAGTGTATTAACACAAGAAATAATGGAAAACTGATATACCCAGTTGGCTGCAACTATTCTATCTTCCGGAATCACCAGTTTGTTATTAAGGAACCAAAGACCAATGGTCTCTGCCAACAACAGAAAGATTCCTGATAATATCAGGTAAATCAAGAAACAAGTTGAGAAAACCTGTTTCAATCTTACCATGTCTCCCCTTCCTAATTCAAATGTTAGATATCGCTGTGTAGATACAGACATTGCACCATTGAGGATTCCCATCATGGCAACAATTCCACCCACAACATTATATATTCCAAAATCTTCAACTCCCAAAGTCTTCAATACCACACGGCTGGTAAATAGACTTACCGCCATAATGAAGAACATTCTAAAGTAAAGAAGCAATGTATTCTTCGCTATTCGTTTATTATTATCTGATGTTTGATTTGACATTTACTATTTATTTTCTATTGTTTTTAAAAACTCATTTCTATCATTCTCCCAAATTGTATCATCCTCAACCTCTGGCAAATGAAAGAACTCTATCAAATGATCCTTCAGCTGAGTCAACATACTTATTAATGGTGTAGCATGAATAAACAACACTTATCCTATTTATAAAAACATTGTTCCTTAGCCATTAATCTTACTCTTTCAAGCCATTCCATGATTTCTCGTGGCGTATTATGATGCTCTTCGTCATCATGTTTTTCCAAGGCTAAAGCCATCAAGGAATATTCACGCTCCAACGATGTAGAAAATATTCCTGCATCATCAGTATTGATTGATACGCTGATGGCATGGTGAGGATGCGGTGAAGACAAGCCATGATTATTGAATTTTATAATAGGATGTTCATCATAACGACTAAACTCTCCTATCTTAAAGTTTGAAGATGGATTGCATTCTATTGCTATATGAAGTTGCTCTATTTGATTCAACAGATGTTGTTGAACATCCAGTACAGCAGAAAGAAAAGCCTTTCGATATTCAGGTTTTATCTTTAATACCTCACTCATAGCGCCATTCTTACGAACCATCATATTAAAATGGTACATATAATATAACCTACAAGCTTCCTTATTCTTACGGGCATTATCAATATCCAAATGATGATTAAAAGCAACTTTATTCCAGCTATCCATAATTTCTGCAGAATAATCTGGCAGCATAGCTACGTCCCCATTTTGATAGCAATACGGAGAATCACCTCGTAACAACCAAGCCTGATAATAGGTAAATACATCAGCCATTACTAAGTCATCAGTAAATATCCGATGATAGTATATGGTATACAATTCTTTCAAATACGCTAGTACTGTAGTAGAACATCCCAAGCGTTCTGATTGAACAAAGAGCCATGCTACATTATCGAGCAAAACTTGTCGTGTTGCATTGATTCTATAGTTATGACGCTCATAATAATTAACTACATCTACACCTAAGGATAACGCATGCCCTAACCTATCACCATTGCGGAAGCCTAGGAATTTGAGCACCTCATCTATGGCTCGCAAGCCATCGACAACATCATAAAAATCCTCGCCCACATGAAAGGTCTTACCTAACTTTTGTGGCAGCAAACAATCTGCATAGCGAAAAGGCTGCGACAAATATCTGTATGTTCTGGCAAAAACCTCCGGACGACAACAGATTTCGGAATTGGCGGCATCTATACCCACCAAACGTTTGGAGTCTTCGTGACCAGAACACATCAGCCCATAAATAGCCTTGGCTTGCCTTTCTATTTCCTTACGTAACTGATTGTGTCTAGGCTGTAAGCAGAACTCTGTGCAGTAATCAGTATCACAAAGCTCATGATCTTTAAGCTTGATAAAATGGTAGATATAATGGAAGTCATCTTTGCCTATTCTAAGATTCCTCGCAAAAGAACTACCTGTTATATACTCATCATTTTGCTGAATCTGCCTGAGATCATCCTTCATCGTATTTCCTGGGGCAATGCGCATTTCTACATACCGCTTCGCATGCGAATCACTCATAAAGGAACCCACAGCTAATTGAGCCAAAAGATTTTCATAAATACTACCATCCTGGATGAACATACATTTTCTTAACTGATAATCGGAAAAATTCTCAAACCCCAAGGAATTGTTGACCTGTACCATTTCCTTTCTCAACTCCTCCTTAATCAGAAGATAGATATAAAACAATGCACTCTTCTTATCACAACGGTATTCGCCTAAATATATTTTCCGAAACACATTGTACATAAGACGACGTTCACCGCCCAAGATTGAAAACAGGGACTTATCTTCACCCATTATAGCATAATCGGGTATATTTTTAGTCTGCGTAGCTGGATTTACATATTTACGTGACTTACAGAAACATAAGGTATCTATATATTCCTGTGCAACCTTAGCATAGCTCAACATCTCTATCAAATTCTGACAGGCAAGAACTTCCTATATACTCAACCTTGCCTGAATGGCTGTAGTCCAATCTTCTGCTATTGTATCTAAAAACAGATAGAGTCTGATAATTGCAGCACAAAGGACTTTGACATACAGTGGACGACCATTACTGTTAAACCGATAGGCCATCGAGGGACAAATCTTTGAAGTGTCCAGTTTATCAAACTTGGCTTCATGGCCTCCTAAGACATTCATAAGACTCATCCAGTTCAATTCGAAATTCAAGGATGACCCATAAAGGTGAGCATGTAAATCGTACATATCCTTATCGAAAACTTCTTGAAGCTCCTTTGCATCATTAGCCAGATAACAATTCCAGTCAAAGCTGCTCGACCTGAGATTTCTCCTTAAATCATAAGCAGCCCTATAAGATGTGACAAACAAGTCTTCCCCGAAATCGCGAGTTATCTCATGCCATGAAAGAAGTTCTTCATAACGGCATATTGGTCTATCATTTTCTACCAATATCTTATTGCAAGAGAAATGTAACAACACATTGAATAGTTCCGAGAATTTACAATACATCAAGTTGTAGTCATGCATGTTAGGCATGGACCATTCGTCCCGAAAGACATGATAGACAATACCAGCATGATCCAATGTCTCTGATGCATTTACATGAAGAAGCTGTCGTGCAAAAATGCCCTGATCCACCAAACTATCAAAGTTATGATACGTATCAGCAACTTTCAATATTTGTGTGATAACATCTTCGCTTCTAACTTCCTGAAACAAGACTTTCAAAACCTGATTGATTGTTTCCATTACTACTTATTAATAATGAGCCTGTACCGTTGTTAATTTTGCCAATTGAGGATTATCTCCAAAAATAGGAACAAAGTGACCATCTATATTAGGATCTCTAAGCAACAGCGCAACCTTTTCTAAGAAATCAAATTGTATATTATGATAACATTTATTACCATCGGTCAGATCCACATCATAGGTTGATATAGAATACTCACTGCAACTTTCAAAGAAAGCAGCAAGTATCTCACGATCATACTTACTCCTATCAACTTCTTTCTTTTGAACTGTTTTCAAGAAATCCTGTAGTATTTCTACATTTCGTATTGAACAGAATGACAGCCACCTAGAATCATAATATGTGCATATGTCTTTACCTATGGATTTTTCACTGTCATAAGGACATTCATATTCGCATGAATATTCTTTCTTATTCCGGGTTAAAGTCATAAAATCATGATATAAAGAATGCTCGCTAGATAAGATGACATCTATTAAATCCTTACCATCCGGCATCGTTACGATTCTCCTAAAACGTTGATAACATCGCTTGATGCGAGTAAGATTAAAGAAGAATGCTCCCAAATCAAAGACTAAATCTTCACCCTTTATTATGGGTACATCATAGACAACGAACTCTTGCTTACGATAATCAGCATCCAAAAATTTAGAATGGGAAGTAGCCAACATAAAAAACTCCAGTAACCTGATTAAATTTCCTTTTTCAACTGCCTGAAAATCCGTTGCACAAGTAGTCATCAAATTATATAATTCAGCACCAACAATATAACGATAGTCCAAGGCCATATCTGGCGGCAATACTGGTTGCAACCTTACATTAATATAGCTTCCAGATACCAGCTTATTAAATTCTTCAATGTTTGAATACTGACTATTCCGAAGGATTTCTCTGGGTTGATTAGCAACAGGCTGTTTGTTTTTATCTACTGCGGGTGGTATCTTCTTAACTTCAGAAATCTTGTTGTAAGATTCATAAAGTCGCATGGAATAGACTGTTTTGATAAAGAATAAGAATTTTTGCTGTTTCCTATTGTTTGTCTTCCTATAGAGGAATTCTATAACCCCCAGCACATCTCCCAGGGATATATTGTAAACTGAATTTTCATCATTGGTACATACATGAACCAAATCATCTACAGGATAAAACTCATTAGCCAATTCTCTAATAACATAATAATTCAATTGCATCAACTCTTCCGTAGCTATAATCTGACGAGCAAAATTCTGATTTTCAATTGCAATATTGTTATTAATCCATACTTCAGCTAAATATTTCTTAAATACCTCCTGATTATATTTCCCTTCCTTTAAAATACAGAAATTCTTGCTCATACTTTCTTTATAATCATCCATGTTCCATAATAATTTGATGATTTGGCGTAAATCTCGCAAATTTCTTGGAACGATATAGCTGGCATGAACAGGAGAATTGTAGAACAAATAACGAGTCTTCTGAAATATCAACTCTGGCACACATTGCTGAACAGAAGGAAATTCACAAGTTTTCATATGAGAGGTGATGACGAGCTTGCGATTCAGCAAATCTTCAATATCAGGCATATACACCCTTTGGCTATGAGGAAAAAGCTTCGTGAGATACCTCTCTGCCATTTCAGCAGGCTGTCCTTCTTCCCTTTCCTTTTTAAAAAGATTTGCAAATTCGTTCTGTTTAATGATTTCTAGCTGATTCATCTTTAATGCCATCAAAACCAACACATTAGGAAGTATAAAATACTTTCGGATTAGTTCTGCCATCAATGCGGCTTCTTTGGCATTCAAGTCTATATCATCTATGCGAAGTAGGAGTATCTGATACTGGGAATTCAGACATTCTAAAAAATTATCAACCACTTCCCTGATGTCCTCTTTCAGATCAACGGCTGCAGAAAGACATTCCAGTTCCTCCACCTTATTTGTTATAAGGACTTCACTTTCTGCATCAATCAACAAATGGGCATGTTTTTGGGCCTTCGTAAGCGATGTCAGGAATTCCATCTTCTTACTTTCCTTAATATCATCACTTTTCTTTGTAAGTTTCTGATATGCCCTAAACAATTTTGCCAGGAATAACGATAAGATATTGTGCTTGGTATCAAAATAAGAAGGATCCATCAAATCCAAAGAATAAAAGTTTGTATCTGAGATTTGAGGATATTTCCCCTTAAAATCAGAACGTAACATTTTATTGGTTGCCAGAAATCCTCCAACAGAAATCATGCACGATGTTTTTCCAGAGCCACGATCGCCAGAGAACGCAAATATATTATTTGCATATTCCATATCTCTATCCACAGTGTCATCGTTCAACGTATTGAGATAAGACTCTATTTCTGATAAAGATTTCCGATATTGCTCCTTGAACGGAGAAGCCTCCAAAGAAGAAAGAGTAATATTCTCCTTCAATGGGCGGTTGTCTTGATCTAAATTGAATGTAATTGCTTCCATAACTTATCTATTAGTTTTAACCCATTCAAACATTACTGAATCAACTAAAGAAGCCCAGTAACCGCACAAATCGGAATCATATTTCGTAAAGAACTTAGCAAAGTCATCTTTAATATTTTCTCTGATGTTCTCGGAAATAATCGTTCCATTTACGTCGTTTTGTCTTTCTTTCTCGGCATACAGTATTGCCATATTTAAAGCAGCCCCATGCCAAGTACCCCATTTTTTATTGTTGTTAACCGAAGTTTGAACTCTAAATAATTCGCCATAATCACAGCCGCAATTGCCTTCTACGCGCATATTAAACCGTTTATGGAGTTTTATATCCAAAACTGATAATGCAGCATTTAACTTAGACATTGTTACAATCAACCCGTCAATGTTAGTCTTTACAGGAGTATTAAATATACCTACAAAATATCTTCCCATACATATTACATCTATACAATCTGCATTATCACGAAAGATATCTAACATGACATGGCGAATAAGTTCATATGCTTTTTGTATTATTTCCAGTTTGTTGTTATCATAGGCTTTCATGCGAACACAAACTGCGACAACTCCAGCAAAAGCACAATCTGCACCAATCTCTGAACTTGAAAGAAACTGATTTTTGGGAACCAATTTATCATATTCAGGTAGTAAAACAGAATCCATATCACGTAAAGTTTCTGCAAATTCGAACTGCTTATATTCTAGTTTCATGATTTTTCTTTATCGCTATTTTGTTACCTTTTATCATTCTACAGGTTGTTGTCCTGTAAGAAGAAGGTAACTGATTATAACCTCTTTAATCTGGTTTTCAGCATAACGTTGGGCTTCACGTAAACATGCAAATATACCTATCACACTTAACACAAGACTAACTATATATATGGGTATATCATGAATGCTGTCATTAGCAGCCATTTCATATATAGGTAATGTGATAGAGAACACTAATGATAACAGGAAGGAGAAAAACAAACCTTCACACACAGCCTGCATCACCCACTGTCTATACAAGTCTTGATAACATTTACCAGAAGTATCTTTTTGTCGAATAACTATCCACATTTGGGAGTATGCCAAAGAAGGATCAGCAAACGAGACTCCATCAATTTGGGGCATATTCAAATGTGTCAGAGTTTCAACGTATATATATTTAAACGAACGGATATGATACCATTTTGTAGGCGCTGCATCAACTTCCTGTCTCTTTCGTATTTTATTTCGCAAAAACTTACCTGAAACAAAGGAGATTACACCACTTATATAAATAAGTACTATTGCGACTAAATAATCTACAAAAGTAGAAAAATAAATAATGCGATAAAACAAGACATTGACGGAATAGCATAACACCACAAAGGTCATGAATCCTGAAACAAAGAATGAGAAATCAAAGAAATTCAATCCCTCAGAAACTTTGTTTACTATTGCTTTAAATTCCTCTGCCATAATATCATGACTGATTACGTTTTCTATTCTATTGATATATTATATCAACAATACAACTTCCCTAACAAGTAACATGGAAGCATAGACTTATAGACCTTTACCCCATCTTTCATGCGGGTAAGGAACCTACTCAATTTACTAAATAATTCAACGACATGCATTTCTTATTTTAGCGAATTGCTCTTCAGCTCTTTACTGATTACCTTATCCATTGATTTCTCTATATCGAAGAAGGTCATGGGGTCGTTGTAATCTATCTCAGAAATGACATTATCCATATCATTCACGACATAGCCTATCCATTCTATGGATTCTTCCAAGTCTTTCATATTGATTCGAGAATAGGTTTCCTCGAAACGGTCGAGAAAGAAGGATACCACATTAGGATTCTTCTTTAAGTACTGATGAAAGGAAGACTCTATTTGTATAAATCTACATTGATATCGAATGGAGAATCGAAGTCCTTCAGCATTGCATGCTTCGTATCTTTCTCTGAGAGATTAGCATGCTCTGTTGGAATCTTCCAATCGATACTGAGGGAATCATCGAGGATGCTGATGCCACCATCTGCCTCTGGATGATAGAAGTTGTCACACTTGTATTGGAAGACGGCTGTTTCTGAGAGGACTGCGAAACCATGGGCAAAGCCCTTTGGGATGAAGAACTGGCGATGATTGTCTTCGGTTAACTCTACGGCAACATGCTTGCCATAGGTTGGTGATCCTTTGCGGATATCTACTGCGACATCAAGGACTCTGCCTTTTACGCAGCGTACCAACTTACTCTGGGTATAAGGTGGGCGCTGGAAGTGCAAGCCTCGCATTACGCCATAGCTGCTCATAGACTCGTTGTCTTGGCAGAAGTGTACACTGTGTCCCAGAATTGGGGCAACCTTTTCTTCAAACTCTCGCTCGCTGAAGCTCTCGAAGAAGTAGCCACGAGCATCACGGAAGAGGCGTGGCTCTATAATGAGAACGCCTTCTATTTCTGTTTTTACTATATTCATGATTCTAACTTAAGTTCTTACATAAGATTTTCGAAAACCTACCCTCAATGGTCTTTACACCCCCTTCGGTTCCCCCGTTCCCGGGGGACAGAAACCTTCCTTACCGTTAAGGAAGGCTCCACCTCTCATCTCGGTCTTCTCCCCCCAGGGAAGAAGAGGGAAACCGCCCTGCTCGGTGCTCGGAACCGCTACGCTCTAAGGTTGGCGGACCAAAGCGGTCTTCGCCAGATTGTGCGGGATGGGACCGCCTGATATTGCAAGTAGTTACACCTATCAGTTTTTTATATTTTGTATCGTTATTGTAGAAGATAAGCTGCACTCGGCAATTTGAAAGCCAGCTTTCATTGCGCTCATTTGCATTATCTTTAGAGTGAAGGATTGCTAAGCACACAGTTTCACCTCATCTATTTTTTAACACCGTAACATGGAAACATAGACTTATAATCCTTATCCCCATCTTAAGTGTTAAAACCTTACGCTGTAATGGTGATATACCGGTCTAAAGTGACGGCTTACTTTTGATTCCATACTAAAATGCATTATTGGTATATATAAACGACTGGGGAACTATAAAGTTAGCAATAACTGTTGTTGGATCAACAGCCTCCTTGTACAGCTTACATTCCTTTATCTTGAGGGCCACGCCTTTATCTTTTCCTGCATAATACTGTTGGAAGAAAGACTTGGTTACACCAGAGTATTCTTTCGTTTGCTTCCATATGTTTGCAGGGGTATCATTAATGATTTTCTCAATCTTGAACTCACCAACTATCCTGCTGATGGGACGACTGGCGTAGATATATACGGTATCCACCTTTTGCTTGAAGAGAACCTTACGGTACTCATATTGCTTTTCCCCAGAAAAGATTTTCTCTACAAACTCAGGCTTAATCGATAATATAACGTTCATCTATTTCTCCTAATTCCAATAGTTTATCAAATTGTGCATCGGTAAGTTTAAAGAATCCCCAATACTTGGGATTCAAACCAACCTGCTCTTTCATGACCATATTGATTACCTTCTTGGTGAAGGCTATGTTATACACCATCTTAATGACGATGAAATTGTTTTTGTACTTGTACCATCTTCGCAATTCATGTTCTTTGAATACAGAATAGCGATTGGTATATTTTATGAATTCTTCCTCATTTTCAAAGTCTCTGTATGTTTTTACCTCGCATACCGTACATACCGATGTACAAACACTACGATAGTACGCTTTTCCCTCTTCATCAGAGGTCCGATAAATAATTAGTTTATCTCCTGCCTTTAAATTACGTGTATCCTGCATCCAACAGAGATAAATCTTATAGATGCTATTGGTTTCAGATACATCTTGGATGAGATCATATTTTTTTTCATTCTTCAAGATGGAGTCTGGGAAGAGGTGCGTATGAAACTCTGGGACTATAGAAAGTACATATTTATTTGAACTAGCTTTCTTTACGAAAGGATAGTCGAGTTTGAAGTCATCAACATGGGTTGTCATATCCTTTATCAATACATATTCCGCATTACCGCCCTCATGAGGCTTGTCTGCAATATGAGAGAAGCCAAATTTCTCAAACATACGAATCAAACCTTGCAACTCCTCTGTCGGGAACATGGTGACATAGATTTCATCTACATCTTCAGCTATCGCCTTATCCATGATTTTCTTCATGAATCGCTCACCACGAGTGGTATGTCGGTCTTCATTGTCCACCTTGAAGGTACCCACCTTCAGGCGTTTCTTGGCAGGAAGCGCTGGGGTAAGGTCGGAAAGTTCCTCTTCCTCTATCTTCAAATAAAGAAAGTCTTTCAACTCGTTATCTACATAATAGCAATAAGCTGTGGCTCCTGCTGCAGCCTTCTTGTTATACCATTCATTAAACTCCGGATAGCTGGCTCTCAATGAATCGAAAAAGGAATCATTGAGATCGATATCTGAAAATCGTTGTACTTGTAAGTCCATAGGTCTTCTTTCTTGATTGTTTCTTATCTTGTTTTTTAACTCGTCAGCAGGTTTCTCCCCCACTTTCTGTTCTGCTTGGCTGGCATTGGGCGCAATGAGATTGTTACCTCCGTGAATATTGAAGATGACATGAGGATCCTGGCACTCCTTGATTTGATCAATGAGGACATGATACTCCTTGGACATCATCTTGCGTAGCAGACATTGCACACGGGAGACGTCGGCAAAGTGATTTTCATTCATGAACTCCTGTGCCTTTAGTATCATGTACAAATATTTATCCTCCATACTAAATTAACCATCTAGAATCAATAAAAGCCAATTTTCAGCAGCAATTGACCATAATCCGCAAG
>ENA-UEQM01000105-UEQM01000105.1-human-gut-metagenome-genome-assembly--contig:-NODE-105-length-57622-cov-14.596021_pt1 | contig 57622 bp, 51 predicted proteins | sample MGYA00242948_ERZ507948 | MGnify/ENA primary metagenome ERZ507948 (study PRJEB26167, sample SAMN06115440) | human gut metagenome | host: Homo sapiens | place: China:Hubei | collected 2015-07-28... | reverse complement strand
TTTCCTGATCCTCTCCGGTTTTCAGGCCCAGCTCGATGACAAAGGACGGTGTGCGCGATTTCATAGCGGCTGAATATGCCTTAAGCGAAAACTATGTGCATGGTTTGGCTGCGTTTGGGCCAAGATTAAAAAAATCGAAAGCCCGCATTCCTCCCGGGGCTCAATCCCCGGGCTTCCTGCGGGAAATTCTGTGAATGGACACAACCTTGTGGCCGAAGGGCTTAAAGGCCTTCTGCACGCGGGCTTCGTAGTCGTCGTAGGTACCCGCGACCATCGCGTACGGGATGAAAAGCAGATCGGGTTTCTTACCCTGGAAAAGAAGTTCGTACTGGTCACCCGCAAAATCGAGGTAGCCCGACTTGTGGTAGCGCGAGCTTGACTGGATGAGCACGCGGCGCTTGCTGCTCACAGGCATCGGTTGTAAAGGCGTCTTTTGTTTGGCGGCGGCTTCTAAAGCCGGCACCGTCAGCGCAGCGGCGCCCAGTGCGGCAGCGATCATCGAACGACGGGAAAGTTCCATGGTTAACCTCGGTTTGCCGCATTGTCCGCGGCGGGAATACCGCGGATGGCTTCGGTTAAGAGCCTTCCTTTTGTGTCGGCCCACACCAAAGATGCCGCTGAGCTTACCAAAGAACTAAGTGATTTATCCTAGGCTTAAATAATTAGCTTCAGTCTTTACAGACGAAAAAAAAATCCCCGGCAGAAATCTCTTTCCACCGGAGACTCGATTGCCCGAATCCGAAACGGATTATTCGGCAGCCTTCGCGTCCTTGCGGACGAGACGTTCGCGGATGCGAGCGGCCTTGCCGGAACGGTCGCGCAGGTAGTAGAGCTTGGCGCGGCGCACGGCACCGTGGCGCTTCACTTCGATCGAGGCGATCGTGGGCGAATAAAGCTGGAACGTACGTTCAACGCCTTCGCCGGAAGAGATCTTGCGGACGATGAAGGACGAGTTGAGACCGCGGTTGCGGCGGGCGATCACAACACCTTCAAACGCCTGAGTGCGCTTGTGGTTGCCTTCAATCACGTTGACGAGAACGCTGACAGTGTCGCCGGCCTGGAAGTCCGGGTAGGTCTTACCCTTGCTGACGCGTTCGATTTCTTCTTGTTCCAGTTTGTCGATGAGATTCATCTTTAACTCCGTTACCATCATTCGGCGGCTCATGAAATTGTCGTTTCTGACAGACCGTCCAGAGGATGGGGTTTCATGTTCCGGGAAGGGTTTGACGCCCGCCCCGGGCTTTAAGAATTTTTCCGCGGATTAATTTTTCCGCAGAAACGCTTCATCTTTAGACGACAAGCGTCCGAGTGAACGCGCGATTTTAATCAAATCCGGACGCTTTTGTCCAGTGATTTTCAAAGATTTTTCACGCGTCCAGCGCGCGATGTTGGCGTGATGGCCGGTGAGGAGCACCTCGGGCACCCCCTTGCCCCGCCAAACCTCGGGCCGCGTGTAGTGCGGTGCGTCAAGTAGCCCCGTCGAAAACGATTCGTCAGAAGCCGAAAGCTCCTTAATGGCCCCCGGCAGCTGCCTTACCACCGCGTCAATCAGCGCACAGGCTGCGAGTTCTGCGCCTGACAGCACAAAGTCTCCGAGGCTGACGGTGTGGTCAACATAGGTCTCAAGAAAGCGCTCGTCAATGCCCTCATAGCGCCCGCACACCAGCACCATCTGCCCCGCGGGCTGCGAGGAGAAACTGCGGACATAAGCGTCGGTAAGACGCTCGCCTGTCGGCGAAAACGCAATCACGGGGCCGCTGTTGCCGGACGCGCGGACATATTCCAGTGTTTTTGCAAGAGGCTCAGCCATCATCACCATGCCGGGGCCGCCCCCGAAGGGCCGGTCATCGACCGTCCTGTGAACGTCCTCGGTGACGTCTCTGGGGTTCCAGAAGTGAATGTTCCAAAGGCCCCGCTTCATCGCGCGGGCACTGATCCCGTAGTCGGTGATCGAGGCAAAGATCTCGGGAAAAAGCGTAATAACGTCAATACGCATGGCGGTTAATCCCAGTCGGCGTGCCAGTCAACGTGCACCACGCCCGCTTCCGTATCGATTTTTTCCACGTAGGCGGGCACAAGGGGTATGAGGCGCATGCGCTTTTTGCCCTCTGCAGTAAATTCGATCTTCAACACCTGCTGACCGCCGTTATCCACCACGCTTTCCACGGTTCCGAGGTTCTCCCCTTCCCGGTTAACGACACTCGAACCTTCAATATCGGTCACCCAGTGTTCACCCTCTTCGAGTTCCGGAAAGTGCTCGCGCGGCACGGCAATGCGGCCCTTCATGCGGTCGGCGTCTTCTTTGCTCGTGCTCTCTTCAAAGCGCACGAGCAGAACGTCACCGTGCGCCTTCATCTCAACCGGTGTGAGGGGCTTCACATTGCCCCGGAGATCCTGCAGCCACCAGTCGTCCGTTTCCATGAGCGCCTCACCCGTTCCCAGGGGCACCACGCGCACCCAGCCTCTGACGCCGTAAGCGCCTGCGGTACGGGCTACCGGCACCAGGTCTTCAGGCGGCGTCAGTGTTTCGTGAGTTGATGCGGTCATGGCACGTGTTCCTAAAAAATGACGGGCAAAAGAAAAGCGGCCTTGGCGTCCTTACAGGAAGGCGCAAAGACCGCTATCCGGTTTATCGGTTCATTGAGGGTTTTGTTTAACTATCCGCACCGAAGGTAGATACCGGACTCATCTCAAAAGAGGAAAGTCGGCTGTCGCATTCGAGTGTGCTTTGACACGGGAGGCACGGCGAGGCAGTCGGCATGGTCCGCGGTCGGAGCGGCGTTAATTAAAACGCAAACCCTTCTTGCCGAAAAACTTATTCAGCAGCAGCCGGAGCAGCGGCGGCAGCCTTCTTGGCCGTCTTGATGATACGGGCCACGGTATCGCTCATAGTGGCGCCCTTTTCAACCCAGTAGTTCAGGCGGTCTTCCTGATAGGTCAGACGCTGCGGACCTTCGGCGATCATCGGGTTGTAAAAGCCGATGCGTTCGTTGAAACGGCCGTCGCGGCGGTGACGGGATTCGGTCACAACGATGTTGAAGAACGGACGCTTCTTGGCGCCGGAGCGGGAGAGACGAATAACAACCATTTTTTCCTCTTTTGCTTGAAATGACGCCCGTACCAGGCGTCGGGAATATGTTTCTTTCTGAAGCGGGAACACACGCCCGAGATCAGAAAACGCGTGATTTTACACGCCGAAAGCACTAAAAATCAAGCCTCTGCAAAGCGGCAAAATCCTGAGCCCCCAGCACCGGCGTTTCGGCGGCGGTACCGCGGCCGATCTGAGGCTTCAAGGCAACGATTCCGTGTTCCTCTTTCCTTTTCCGCGGCTTCCGCAATACAAATAAATAATAAAATGTTATCAAATAAATGGATTTTCTAGCTCTAACGATAATATGTTGTCAATTAAAGTCAAAACGCCGCCCGACGTTGCGAGCGAACTTGCCGGGCGCGTTAAGGCCAGACGCCTGGAACTTAACCTCACACAGGCAGCCTTTGCCGCGACGGCGGGACTGAAGCTCCCCACGTACCGGCTGTTTGAACGGACAGGTCAGATTTCGCTGCGCGGGCTTTTGCAGTGCGGCTTTGCGCTGGACATGCTTGCGGACTTCGATGCCGTCTTTGCCCAAAGAAAATTCCGTACGATGGAAGAATTTCTGACAGCAGAAAAACCGCCGCGCAAAAGAGCGTCCTCCCGCAGCAAATGACTGCTGTAGTGTCTTCGAAGAACATCTCATCACAGCCTGCCGGAACGATTCGCTGTCCTGACGAACAAAAACAAAGGTCCGGAAGCGATAAGCCCGGTGCGCTAACACCGGGCCCGTCCTTCACGAGGCGCTTAAGATGCCGCACCATCTGTCCTCGGCGCCGACTGCAACGGGACCGCTCTTCCTCTCGCCCCTTCCTTTGGCATTTATCTGACAAAAGTCAAACAGCCGCTTCGCGTTTTTCGGGGAATTGATCCTCTGCAACAAACGCGAAAAAACAAGTGCTTCCTGCAAAAGCAAGAAGATTGCCACCGACAAAAGCTCAGTTATTTCAGTGAGCTTGCCCGCAACGAGTAGTGGATCAATTATTGAGATTTATACTCAAAACTGACTCTGAAAAACTCGGAAATCCCGATAAAATTCAGCCCACCACGAAAAGCAGTCAAAAGTTTTGCGTTTCCCAAAGTATCGGCTCGGTGCCGGGACTCTCTGAGTTTTGGCGAATGTCGGAGTCATCCGGCATGAGCCTCTTTGGGCCCTTCGGGGATATAGAAACGACAAAACCCAGTGCGACAACACTGGGCTCGTCATTTTGTGAGGAGCTTAAGATGTCGAACCATCTGCTCTCTTCGTGGGAAATTGTAGCGGAGTTTGCTTTCAACCTCAATATCCGGGTCGATTTATGGATCCTGGTGGTTGTGCTGCTCTTGTCGAAAATCCGCAAGAAGCCTTAAACAGCGAGGGGCGACTCCGCAAGGAGCGCCCCGTTTGTGTTTTCGGCCCGTCACCGTCTGAAAGAGCTCAGACACCCGCTCTTCTTACAGTTTGTCTGACAAAAGTCAAACAGCCGCTTCGCGTTTTTGCTGGAATTGATCCTCAGGGCAAATCCAACAACAAAGCCCGTCCGCAAAGCATCAGCAACCCGTCAGCACCAAAATATCGCGGTTTTAAGCGGTCTCCGCCACAAGAAGCAGAAGATCAATCATTGAGTTTTTCTGTTTGAGCAGTCGCTTCTCTCACACCACAATGCGGTTCATAACGATCCGTTTTGAGAAAACGCCATGAGTACCGTTCTACAAAACCGCCGTCCGTGCGAAAAAGCCCGTCAGATTCCTGTCATTGAGCTTGATGCGCCCCTGCACCTGGCGCCCGCGCTCTTTGACTACTTTGCAGGTAAGACGCGCGCGGCTTTTGTGACGACCGGGCCCGGCGCGGCACTCCCCAAAGCCCGAGGGCATTTCGTGAGTCCGTGCGCCACCGTCAAAAGCGCTCTGTGGTGTCTGGAAACCGTTCTTTCCGGCGAAGCCGATGTCCGGTGCCTCTTTGTTGCCGTCACGGACGAAACGGACGCTGACCTCTACCGGCTTTTTGCGGTACTCGGCAACCTTGCTCAACGCCGCTTAATTCCGGTCGTTCTTTTAAGAGCGCCGTCAGCGGTGGCACTTCCCTCGCCCGCCTCCCGACGCTTTGCCGTAACAAGCCGGCCGGGACTTTTCTCAGAAACCGTCTTCATCGCGGAAACAGTGCTCGGGCAGCCGCAATACGCTGATCTCCCGTTACTTGCGGCGCCCGGGCAACTGGCCGCTTATGCAGAATCGGTCGGCCGTTATCTGCACGCGATCACAGAGCGCATGACGCGGGCAAAAACAGCTCAGAGCCGCCGCACGGTCCCCGCCTGAGACACTGCCCTTAGGCGCTGGCGGTAAGCCAGAAGCGTCCCGCGATATAGTCGCCCACGGCGGGACGCTCACCCAAGAGCTTCCTGGAAATCAAAAGATGCACTTCAAAGGGTGCAGCCCCTTCGGCGCGGATACATTCCGCCTGCACGGCAAAGCAGCGCTGCCCGCAGTAGTCACTGTTAAAGACCTTCTTGACAAGCACCCGTCCGTCGTAATAGGCCGGATAGTCCGTAGGAACGAGAAACACGGCGTCCCCCATTGCTAGACCCGTCGCCTTATTCTCTCCGTCCGTAAACTTCGTGCCGGCAGGGATGATTTCTGCCGTAAGTGCCACCGCGGAAAAAACGACCGGCACGTCTTTGCCGAGCTGATCCTCGGGAAGCCGTGCTTCCATCACGGGAGCCATGGCGGTGACGGCCCTCTCAGGCGCCACCATAAAGGCCACATCCCCGCACGGGCGCTTTTCCCAGGGACGCGCCGCAACGTAGCGGACCGTGCGCTCGATCCCGGGCATCAGGGGCACAGGCTCATGCACGCCGAACTGATTGCCATCTTCGAGCTGAAAGCGCATCATCAGCACGGGTTTCTTCGGGGGCATCTGCGTACAGCACACCGGGTGCGGCACACCGGCCTTGGTGCGCTCGGCAAGCATGCGCCCCACCTCAAGCATTTCCTTTTCATTGGCCTTTGCCAGGCCCCCCATAAAGCGGCCGAGCTCTTCTTTACTCTGAAAGCCGATTGCTTCCCAGACTTCCCAGAGATTCTCATCGCTTTTTTCCGGGAAAAGATCCGTTTCCCCGAAGGGTTCGGGGCGGTTCGATAAAAACTGAAACTCTTCGTTTGCTGCGTCTGCCATTTTTTCTTCCTAAAAAAGCGATCCTGTTGTGCCCACCGGCGGGGTCTTTGTACCTTCAGTCTGTCCCAAAAGGCACCTTAATTCATCTTCATCAATCACAAGAACGCCAAGCGCGCGGGCCTTTTCAAGTTTGCTGCCGGCCTCAGCACCGGCCACCACGTAGTTGGTCTTTTTGGAAACAGACCCCGAAACCTTGGCGCCCGCGGCAATCAGCATATCCTTGGCTTCATCGCGCGAAAGCGTGGGGAGCGTCCCCGTGAGAACAAAGGTTTTACCGGCCACTTCCGACGTTTTGGCTTCAGAAGCCGCAATCACGGGCCAGGTGATGCCTTCATTGACGAGTTCCTCAATGACCTTACGGTTGTGTTCCTCGGCAAAAAACGCCGTCACCGACTCGGCAATCACTTCGCCCACGTCGCTTACTTCCATGAGGGCCTCACAATCGGCCTTCATTAAAGCGTCAAGCGTTTTAAAGTGCGCCGCAAGGTCCAGGGCGGTGGATTCCCCGACGTGGCGGATGCCGAGCCCAAAGATAAAGCGCCCGAAGGTAGTGCTGCGGCTCTTTGCAATCGACGTTACAAGGTTTGAGGCACTTTTTGTGCCCATGCGGTCCAGAGCCGCAAGGTCTTCGATCTTGAGGCGGTAAAGATCCGTGGGCGTTTTTACCAACCCCTTGTCAACAAGGACGTCCACCATCTTTTCCCCGAGCCCGTCGATGCCCATCGCGCGGCGCGAGGCGTAGTGCACAAGGGACAACTTCATCTGCGCGGGGCACACGAGTCCCCCGGTGCAGCGGCTGTCTTTTTCTTCTTCGTCACGCACGACAGCGCTGCCGCAGACCGGGCACACCGCGGGCATCACAAAAGGCCGTGCGTCCTCAGGGCGCTTTTCGGGGAGCACCCGAACGATTTCAGGAATCACATCTCCGGCACGGCGCACAACGACGGTGTCTCCGATCATGAGGCCGAGCTCGGCAATATGGTCGGCGTTGTGAAGCGTTGCATTAGTGACGGTTGCGCCCCCCACAAAGACGGGCGTGAGACGCGCGACCGGCGTCATGCGGCCCGTGCGGCCCACCTGCACGTCAATGGCCTTGACGACACTCAAAGCTTCCTGCGGCGGATACTTGTGCGCGCAGGCCCAGCGCGGTTCCCGCGCCACAAACCCCAGGCGCTTTTGCTCGTCAAAGGAATTCACCTTGTAGACAACGCCGTCAATTTCAAAGGGAAGTGTCTCCCGGATCTGGGCCACGTGATCATGAAATTCGGCGAGCGGCGCAGGGCCCTCAACGACACGGCGTTCAGAGGCCACCGGAAAACCCGCGGCCTTCAGTTTGTCAAGGAGCTCAGATTGCGACTTGACCCAGGAGGCGTCTGAAATCTCGCCCACGCTGTAGGCGTAAAAGTGCAGCGGCCTTTCCGCCGTAATGCGGCTGTCAAGCTGCCTTAAAGCACCTGCCGCGGCATTGCGGGGACTCACAAAGAGCTTCTGGCCCGCGGCCTTTTGCCGGTCATTCAACTTTTCAAAGTCCGCCTTGTGCATGATCACTTCGCCGCGCACTTCGATCACTTCAGGGACGGCCTTGGCGTCCACCACCAGAGGAATCGAGCGGATCGTGCGGACGTTCGCGGTAACGTCTTCGCCGACGGTACCGTCACCGCGCGTGGCGGCAGAGGTGAGACGGCCGTTCACGTAATGCAGATTGACCGCAAGGCCGTCAAACTTGAGTTCACAGTCGTACTGAACGGGACGGTCGGCGTCGGTGAGGTCAAGCTCCTTTCTCACGCGCCCGTCAAAGGCAAAGGCCCCCTGGGCGGAGAAGTCCGTTTCCGTGTGAATGGAGAGCATCGGCACACGGTGCGTGATTTTGGCGAGGTCACTGCGCACTTCGCCCCCCACACGCTGTGTGGGCGAATGCGGCGTCTTTAAGGACGGATACTCGCTTTCGAGCTTTTCAAGCTCCTGAAAGGCGGCATCGTACACGGAGTCCGGTACCGACGGATTGTCGTTGACGTAGTACTCAATGTTCCAGCGGTTGAGCTTTTCGGCAAGTTCCGCCGCACGGCGCGCGGCGTCTTCGGGCACCGTCACGACTTTGGCAGAATCAAACAAATCATCTTGCTGCATGGTTTATCTCAGAAAAAAGCGCGCGGGTTTACACGGCCGCGCGCTTTTTAATGTTCTTAACGGACGGACTCAGACAACCGAGAAAATGCGGCGCGCACGGGCGCTGCCGGCAGCGGCACCCGCAGCCTGCATTTCGCGGTAGCGCTCAGCAAGCTGACGCGCGACACCCGCGGCAGCACGGCTTCCCATGGGAGCGCCGAGCTGGTCGGTCAATTCGAGATCCAAGCGCGCCGCAAGGTCGTTGGCGACACTGAAAATCTGCGCCAAGGGGTCGGAGGCCGGCACCGAGAGCGCAATGTTTAACGCAAGTCCCAGTTCGTTTTTAAATTCGGGCATGCGTCCGAGCACGATCAGGGGTTCGGTCTGCGTGCCCTCACGCTTTTCATAGTGCCCCTCGGTGTAGGAAAAACCGCAGGCCACGGCCGCCTGATTCAGCGCCGAATCATCGATGTCACGGCACCCCACGAGCTTAAAGGTGAGGTACTGCGAGAAGCGCTCCACGATGCGGCGCACTTTTTCGCTTTTTGCAAGAATCGTCTCGCCGTCGGGAACTTCGGCTTCGGCCGGAAGGTCAATCGCCAGGCGCTCAGCCAGCGAAATAAAGCGGGAGGCCGACATGCTGTCAAGGCTTTTCACGCTGTCCGCGGTCTGCACCGAGAGGTAAATCTGAGAGCACGTGCGGCAGCCGGCAAGCAAAGACGCCGACCAAAGCCCCGTATCGGCATTAAAGAAGCTGAGGTTTAAGGGGAAGGGCATCTCGGTGTCCCTCACCGCGGCCTCACACATCGCAATCGCTTCGGGCGTAAAGTATTCGCCCGCTTCCGGCGTAAAGTGCGCGACCGCCTCAACCCCTTCGTCGATCTCGGCGAGGCGGTGTCCGGCCGGACGCACGTAACGCGGCACTTCAACCGAAGTCTGCGAGAAATTCAGTTCCTTTTGTTCGGGCTCACGGGGCGCTGGCTTTTCTTCCGGGGCTTGCGCAGATTCAGACTCCGCAGCGGCCGAAGCCTTCACTTCCGGCATGATCTGGTCTGCGGCCGAGAGCATCGGCGCCTCTTCTTCGTCGGCGGCGAGTTTGTCCTTGAGTTTTTCCTGATCGGGATCGACCTCGCCCTTTAAGGGGTCGTTTTTCCCCTTCTGATTGCGCAGTTCGTCAAGGATTTTGCGGTCTTCCTTATCGGTTTTGACGTTTTTCTGACGGTAAAACCAATAAGCCCCGCCGCCGATCACGGCAACAGCAAGCGCAATGTGCCACGGCTCGATTTGAAACGACATGAACGTATACCCTGTGTTCTTTCTGTGCTCTTTATTTCAGCAGAGGGCTCACTTACACGCGCACTGTGCGCGCAAAAAGATTCCCTTTGCCAAGCAAATCAGACGAATCATAAGAGAAAGGAGCGCGGCGGGAAAGCGGCGGGACGGAAAAACCGAAAAATTTTCTGTGAGGCGAAGAAAACCCACCTTAATGCTGCGCCATGCGGTCGGCTTCGGCAATGTCCACGCTCACCACGCGGGAAACGCCGGGCTCACGCATCGTCACACCCACAAGCTGCCCCATGTATTCCATCGTCACGCGGTGGTGCGTAATCATCATGAACTGGGTGGAGCTGCTCATCGCCACGATCTGACGCGCAAGGCGGTCCTGGTTGGCTTCGTCAAGCGGGGCGTCAACTTCGTCCAAAAGACAGAAGGGAGCCGGATTAAGCCGGAAAATCGCAAACACCAGTGCCGTTGCGGTCATGGCCTGCTCACCGCCCGACAAAAGCATAATCGTCTTATTTTTCTTGCCCGGGGGCTGCGCCATGACTTCCACACCGCACTCAAGGATTTCGTCTCCGGTCATCTCAAGGCGCGCAGTGCCGCCGGAGAAAAGCGCCGTAAACATTTCGGCAAAGTTGGCGTTTACGGCTTCAAAGGTGGATTTGAGAAGCCCGCGGGTTTCGGTGTCGATTTCGCGGATCGTGGCTTCAAGGTTTCTGATCGCTTTTTCAAGGTCCTCCACCTGCCGCGCGGTCTCTTCCATCGCTTTTTTGCTCTGCTCGAGATTTTCGAGCGCCGCGTGGTTTACGGGCCCCAAAGCCGCCATACTTTCCGCGAGCTTCGTGACGCGGGCCTTCATCTGAGAGGCCTTATAGTGCTCGGTCTCGGCTTCAACCGTGAGTTTTTCACGGTCGGAACCGAGTTCGTTAAGGCGCGCGGTGAAAATTTCGGTCTGCGTCAAACCCGCCTGGCGCTTCGTTTTAAGGTCACCGATCACTTCAAGTAGCGGCCCCTGCTCTGCGGTTAACGCGCGGCTGCGTTCGCTTGCTTCAGCGAGCTTTGCTTCGGCAGCGTCTGACGCCGCAAGCGCCTCAGCTTCCGCGGCCTTAAAGCGCTCAAGCTCCTCAATGACGGCCGCAAGCCCCTCACGCTCTGCGGTTTCATCCAGGCCCTCAAACTGCGCGCGCAATTCCTCGATTTCCGCGGCGGTCATTTCGATTTCGCCGTCGGCATCCTGAAGCTGCCGTTCGGCGTCGGTCTGACGGTCTTTGGTGGCCTGCGCCTCAATCTGTGCGCTCTTGGCTTTTGCCTGCACCGCGCGCTGCCGCTCTTGGGTCATCGCCTGCGCTTCTTCGGCTTCCTCAAGGTGCGTCTGCGCGTCCCCGGCCTTTTGCTGCAGTTCCGAAAGTTTGGCGTCCAAGGTCTCAAACCGTCCTTCGGCTTCTTCCTGACGGCGCGCCAGTTCCTCGGCGCGGGCCGTGAGTTCCTTTAAGGTCTCTTCAATCTGTCCCCGGCGGTTTTTCCAGGCCGCCAATTTTTCGCTTTCGCGCGAATAGTCAAGTTCGAGCGCATGCACTTCACTTTCCAGGCGCTCGGCACTTTGCTGCCGCTCGTCCAAATCGCGCCGGTCGGCGTCAAGCGCGGCTTTGGCGCGCGTCATCGCGGCGTCCGCGGCCTCAAACTGTGCCTTAAGTTGCGCGAGGGCTTCCGTTAAGTGCTTGATTTCCGCGATGCGGCTCATCAGGCCCGCGGCCGCATTTTCTTCGGCCCAGAAGCTCACGCTGTCGCGCTCAACGATGTGGCCTTCCGGCGTCACAAAGCGGGCACCGGCAGGCAAATCCGTCCTCACTTTAAGGGCCGCCGCAAGATCGGGAGCTGTGAGGCTCGTCCCAAGCCATAGTGTCAAAAGTGCCGCCACCGCCGGATCGTCGCTTGTGACGAAGTCCGTCAGGGGCTTGGAATCGATCCCTGCCGGGGGCGTTACGGCCTCTGCCTTTTCCGTAAAAAGCGTGTTGTAAAACACGAGCCGCGCGGGCGGCGCGTCAAGCGCAAACCCCGCCACACGCGCGAGGTCGGAAACCCCGATCGCAAGCGACCGCACGCTTAAAACCGCCTCAACGGCCTTAGCCCACTGCGCGTTAACCATCGTGCGCTCAAAAAAGCGCTTCACGGAACTTAACCCCATTTTTTTGAGCCACTCGGGGAGTTTGCCTTCCGCCTGCGCCTTCGCCTGGACGGCTTCCAGGGTCTGAAGCCTTGCTTCACTGCGGCTGACCTCACCCTGCATCCGCGTTTTTTCTTCGCGGGTTTCTTCTAAAACGGCTTCGCTTTCTTCAAGGGACGCCCTCACGTCCTCCATAACCGCCTTTTGTTCGTCAAGCGCCGCACGCTTTTCACTGAGCTTTTCGCCGAGCTCGGCGACCGCGGCTTCGTCGGGAGCGTCCGAGGCTTGCCTTTCCCCCTCCAATTTTTCTTTCTGGCGGTCAAGTTCAATCGCTTCACGCTGCATCGATTCGATTTCAACGCTCACAACACTGATGCTTTTTTCCGCTTCCTGCGCATCCGCCCGGGTGTCTTCATAGCGTGAGCGCGCTTCCTCGCACTGCGCGGCGCGCTCTTCGACTTCGTCCGTAAGAGCCTCAGCTTCCGCAGCGGCTTCTTCCGCTTGCGCATTTAATTCCTCGATTTTGGCAGAGAGCATCGCAATACGTTCAGCCGCCTCTTTTTTTGCGTCTTTACGGCGCTCAAGTGCGGCCTGCGTCTGAGAGATACGCTCTTCAAGCGTTCGGCGCTGCTCGATGATGTGGCGGACGTTGCCTTCGGCCTCCGTCACGCGGGCATTGGCTTGCCAGGCGGCTTCGCGGGCTTTGTCGGCGGCGTCGCGCTTTTTGCGGGCGGCTTCTCTTAAGCCCGCTTCTTCTGCGACGAGCTTTGCGGCTTCGCCTTTAGCCGAAATCAGGGCATTTTCTTTTTCGGCAATCTGCGCTGAGAGTTTGTCGGTTGAATTCTTGGCGTCACGCTCCTGAAGGAAGTACCACATCTCTTCCGAGCGCGCTCTTTCGTCGTCCAGTTTTTTCCAGGACTGCGCGGTTTCGGCTTCGGCGGTGAGGCGCTCCACCTCCTCGGCTTTATTGGCCTGCAGCATCGCGACCTTTTCAAGGTTGGCGCGTGTGGAATTAAGGCTTGTTTCGGTTTCCCTGCGGCGCTCTTTGTATTTACTCACGCCCGCGGCTTCTTCAAGGTAAACGCGCAGTTCCTCGGGTTTTGCCTTGATGAAGTTACTGATCATCCCCTGGCTGATGATGGCGTAGGACCGCGGCCCCAGGCCCGTGCCCATAAAGATATCCTGAACGTCGCGGCGCCTCACCTGCTGGCCGTTAATAAAGTAGGCGTTTGTGCCGTCACGGGTCACCACGCGCCGCACGGCGATTTCACCGTAGCGCCCCCAGGCGCCCTTCACCGACCCGTCGTTATTGTCGAGAACCATCTCAACGCTTGCGCGGGAGCTCGCTGGTCTCCCCTGAGATCCGGCAAAGATGAGTTCGCTCATCGAACCTTTACCCCGGAGTTCGCTTACGCGCCCCTCGCCCAGGACCCAGCGGATCGCGTCAATGACGTTGGATTTTCCGCAGCCGTTGGGGCCCACGATGCCGCTTACCGCCCCCGGGAATTCAATCACCGTGGTATCGGCAAAACTTTTAAACCCGCTGATTTTGAGCTGACGCAGACGCACGGCAATGGGACCTGACGGTTAAGGGAAAGACGGAAATGAGCGGGACAAACCCCGATCTCGGGCGGTACGTTAACAGATTTCCGGGAGGCTGCCGCGGTTAACGGGACCTGAACCGGCTTTCGTCTTTACGCAGCAAACGAAAAACCGCCCGGTAGCCGGTCCACAAACAAAGACCGGCCGCACGGGCGGCGTCTGACTTTAAACGCCTGTCAGACTCAGACCTTCCAGGACGTATTGAGCATAAACGCGTGGTTTTCGCTCTTATCCGACCCGTTGAAGCTGTAACTTAACGTGGAAGAGAACATCTCGCCGGTGATAAACCTCAGGCCCGCGGACACGCCGTAGGAGAGATCCCCGATGGTTTCAGGCCGCACATGGTCAGTACTCGTCAACCCCTGCCCCGTCACAACGTTATCGGCTTCCGTGTCCCGGAAGTTGGGCTGCACGTAAACGTCCATCCGCGGGCGGAGGATGCGGCCTTCCTCAAACTTAAAGTCAGCCTTCATCTTTAAGCCCGCGGAGACGCTCCCGATATGCCGGTTTCTTGCTTCCGTATGGAAGGCGTTAAGGCCGTTGAGTTTCGAGGTGTAGCTTCCGGTTCTGAGCCACGTGTACTGCAGTGACGCGTGCGGCGTCACGGACACGTTTGTGAGGTTGATAAGCATTACTCGATACGTTTTATTCATTTTTGCAGGTCGAGACTCAATGGCCCACTCAATGGTTACTGAAAGTTATAATTTTATAAATTTCCACCTTTGTACACCTCTATCAAACCCATATTTTCCGCGGCTTTCAAGGCTTTGCACACACCCCTTAGGCAACTTTTTTCCAACGAACGCCGGCTCATTCGGACTTCTCCCTGACTTCGACAACCGCACTCAGCTCAGAGAGCACTCCCTCCCACCCCTAAGCCAAACCGCCCAAATGCCCTCAGGCATCCGCCCATATAATGCGGGATTACCAACGGGAAACCGTTTCCCAATTCCACTTTTTGTGTGACGGAGTTTTATCCATGTCAACCACCGCAAGCCGCGCGCTTGAAACGTTCGACAATCCCAATCCCGCACGCGACTATCTCGTGCATATTGAAATCCCGGAGTTCACGTGCCTGTGCCCTCTCACGGGCCAGCCTGACTTCGCAACGCTCGTTCTTGACTACATTCCGGATCAGAAGAACCTGGAATTGAAGGCGCTCAAACTTTACATGTGGAGCTTCCGCAACGAAGGGCACTTCCACGAGGATGTCACGAACAGAATTTTGAACGACTTCGTCGAAAAGACCGATCCGCGCTTTATGCGCCTTGAAGCCCGCTGGTGGGTCCGCGGCGGCATCTACACGACCGTGCGCGCCGAACACCGCAAACCCGGCTGGGAGCCGCAGCCCACGGTGGACCTTCCGCACTTTGCCGACAACAACCCAATGCGCACCATCGGTTAAGAGGATTAACGCCCGTGACAACTCCCCGCCTGCGCGAAACCCGTCCCTACCCGTTTGCCCGGTTACGAAAACTCTTTGAAGGTGTGACACCCAACCCGGCATTCAACCCGGTGTCGCTCGGAATCGGAGAACCCAGGCATCCGACGCCCGAGTGCATTACGAAGGCCCTGGCAGCAAACTTCGCGGTCCTTGCAAAGTACCCCGGCACAGCGGGCAGCCCCGAATTTAAGGCGGCCGTCATCTCGTGGTGCGAAAAGCGCTACGGCGTGACGCTCACGGCAAACCAGGTGCTGCCGTGCCTCGGAAGCCGCGAGGCGCTCTTTAGTTTCGTGCAGTCGGCGGTGGACAGTACGCGCGAGGCGTATGTCGTCATGCCCACGCCCTTTTATCAGATCTATGAGGGCGCGGCGATTTTGGCGGGTGCGAAGCCCTACTTTGTGCCCCTGACACCGGCAAATCACTTCCGGATGAATATTGAGGCGGTACCCGCCGAGGTGCTCGCCAAAACCCAGGTCGTTTTTGTCTGCTCGCCCTCCAACCCCACGGGAAGCGTGATGCGCTTAGCTGACTGGAAGCGCATTTTTGAGCTTTCCGACACCTACGGGTTTGTTGTCGCAAGCGACGAGTGCTACAGCGAAATTTATTTTGAAGAAGGCAAAGCCCCCTTGGGCGCCTTAACGGCCGCCAAAGAACTCGGCCGCACCGACTTCAGAAACCTCATCGTCTTTCAGAGTCTCTCCAAACGCAGCAACGCCCCGGGCTTACGAAGCGGCTTTACCGCAGGCGACGCCCGCCTCATGGAAGACTTTCTCCTGTACCGCACCTATCACGGCTCTGCGATGAGCCTTACGGTGCAGGCGGCTAGCATCGCGGCCTGGAGCGATGAAGCGCACGTCATCGAAAACCGCCGTTTGTACCGCGAAAAATTTGCAGCGGCGCAGCCGGTGCTCGCCTCGGTCCTTGAAGCCCCGATGCCGGAAGCGGCGTTTTACCTCTGGGTCAAAACGCCCGGGGATGATCAGATTTTTGCACGCGAGCTCTACCGCGAAAAAGCGGTGACGGTGCTCCCCGGGAGTTTCCTTTCCCGGCCCATCAACGGCATTGATCCGGCGGCCGGCTTCGTACGCCTGGCGCTTGTCTCGGAACTAGAGCTCGGGCTCGAAGCCGCGCAGCGCATCCGCGATTTTGTGAAAGAACACTACTGATTAACAAACAACAAAACAGGGAGTCAACGAAAATGACCGACCAGAACCTCATCCGCGTGATCGACACCGCGTGGGACAGCAGAAGCGAATGGAAAGACGCGACAGTCGAACTTAAGAACGCCGTCGAAACCGTGATCGCAGGGCTTGATGACGGCACGCTCAGAGTCGCCGAAAAAATCGACGGCAATTGGGTCACGAACCAGTGGATCAAAAAGGCGGTGCTCCTTTCTTTCCGCCTCACACCCAACACCCTGATGACGGCAGGCCCTGCCGCTTATTACGACAAGGTCCCTCTGAAGTTTTCCGGGGCCTCCGCAGAAGACTTCGCGGCAGCGGGCGTGCGCTTTGTGCCGGGCGCCGTGGCCCGCCGCGGGTGCTTCCTTGAAAAAGGCGTCATTCTGATGCCGAGTTTTGTCAACATCGGTGCGCGCGTGGGCGAAGGCACGATGGTTGATACGTGGGCAACGGTGGGGTCCTGCGCTCAGGTGGGCGCTCACTGCCATTTATCGGGCGGCGCCGGTATCGGCGGGGTTCTTGAACCCGTTCAGGCCGGTCCCACCATCATTGAAGACAACTGCTTTATCGGTGCGCGCAGTGAAATCGTCGAAGGCGTCATCGTGGAAGAAAATTCCGTGATTTCGATGGGCGTCTTTATCGGTCAGAGCACGAAGATTCTGGACCGTGCCACAGGCGAAATCTACCGCGGCCGCGTGCCCGCGGGCTCCGTCGTGGTCCCGGGTTCGATGCCTTCCAAAGACGGCACCCACAGCCTCTACTGCGCTGTGATCGTAAAGCGCGTGGACGCGAAGACCCGTGCCAAAACGTCAGTGAACGAACTGCTGCGCGACTAATCTTTCCAGAGATCAGGCCGGGCCGCATGCCCGGCCGCTTTTTTCTATTCCCCGCCATGACCAAAGCCCTCTCGCTTGCCCAAAGTCTCATCAACTGCCCGTCGGTGACGCCCGATGAAGCCGGCACGATCCGGCTTCTTTCCGACGTTCTCTCGCCCGCGGGCTTTACCGCGGACGTTGAAACAACGCCAAACGGCACCACAAACGCGGTCTTTACGCACGGCTCCGGCCGCCCCGTCTACGCCTTTGCCGGGCACGTGGACGTGGTGCCCGCAGGGGACCCCGCGCGCTGGGCAACGCCCCCGTTTGCCGCGACCGTTAAGGACGGCGAATTACGCGGCCGGGGCGCGGCGGACATGAAAAGTTCCGACGCTGCCGCAGCCGTTGCCTTTGTGCGGTTTGCTGAGGAACACCCCGATCACCCGGGCACATTGATGCTCATCATCACAAGTGACGAAGAAGGTGACGGCGATGAAGGCACGCGCCTTGTGGTGGAAAAAATGAAGGCACAAGGCGTCACGATTGACGCCTGCATCGTGGGAGAGCCCACCAGCAGCAAAGTGTTCGGCGACACCGTCAAAAACGGCCGCCGAGGGTCGTTAAACGGCGTACTCACCGTCAAAGGTAAGCAGGGCCATGTGGCCTATCCGCATCTTGCGGACAACCCCGTGCACCGGGCGGCACCGGTTTTAGCCGAACTCACCTCCCGCGTCTGGGACAACGGCAACACCTTTTTCGGGCCCACCACCTTTCAGATTTCCAACATTCATGCGGGTGTGGGCGCCACAAACGTCGTTCCGGGTGAATGCGTCATCACCTTTAACTTCCGCTTTAACACCGAGTGGACGGCAGAAAAATTAAAGGCTACCGTGACGGATGTCTGTGACAAGGCGGGCATCCGTTATGAAATCAAGTGGCAGTTGTCTGCCGAGCCCTTCCAGTCAACGCCCGCCAAACTCACCGCGGCGCTTACCGCAGCGATCACCAAAGAAACCGGTGTAACGCCGGCTCTGAACACCGCGGGCGGGACGTCCGACGCCCGCTACATCAGCCGGATCTGTCCCGAGACCGTAGAATTCGGGCCGGTGAACGCCACGATTCACGCGGTTGACGAAAGGATTGACGCGCGTGACGTAGAGCGTCTTGCCGCCATTTACCACGACACACTCAAAACGCTTTTTGCCTGAGGAACACTACCATGCCCCATCAACCCGTTGCCAATTTACTCACCATTCGCGACGTGACCCGCTGGGCCATGACGGAAATGGAAAAAAACTCCATTTCGCTCGGGCACGGCACCGAGGACTTCTGGGAAGAAGCAACCTTTCTTGTGATGCGCACGTTAAAGCTCCCCTTTGACCGCCTGCAGGCCTTCTGGGAAGCGCATTTAACGCCCGAAGAACTTGAAGAGGTGCTCTGCAACATCGATCTTCGCGTGCACATGAAAAAGCCTGTGCCCTACCTCATTAAGGAAGCGTGGCTCTCAGAGCACTGCTTCTACGTGGACGAACGGGTGCTGATTCCGCGAAGCTTCATTGCGGAGCTCCTTGAAGAAAGCCTCTCCCCGTGGATCGAGGATCCGGAGTCCGTCACAAGTGTGCTCGATATGTGCACGGGCAGCGGCTGTCTTGCGATTCTTGCCGCTGAAACCTTCCCCAACGCCAAAGTGACGGGCGCTGACGTGAGCCCCGATGCCTTGGACGTTGCGGTCATCAACCGCAAGCGCTTCGGGATGGAAGACACGCTGGAACTCGTTGAGTCCGACCTCTTTGAAAATCTGCAGGGTCGAAAATACGATCTCATCATCAGCAACCCCCCGTACGTGACGCAGGCCGCGATGGACGCGCTGCCGAAGGAATACCAGCATGAGCCGGCGCTTGCTTTGGGCGCCGGTGTTGACGGCATGGACATCATGCGCCGCATGATGCCGGTGCTTGCCGACCACCTCACTGAAAACGGGATCGCCGTCATCGAAATCGGCGACGGGCGTGAAGCCTTTGAAGCGATCTGGCCGGAACTTCCCGTCACGTGGCTTACCACATCAGGGGGCGATGACATGGTCTTTATGGTAAAGGCCGAAGATCTCAGAAACCACCTCAAAGCAGCTGAATAACGCAGTTTATGTTGAGACTCAACGACGTTACCATCGCGCGCGGCACGCGCATTCTCTACGAACACGCCACGGCGGTCGCCGATGCCGCCGACCGCGTGGGGCTTGTGGGCGAAAACGGCTGCGGCAAAAGCTCTCTTTTTGCCGCCATTCTCGGGGAACTCGCGCCGGAAGCAGGCACGATTGACGCGCCGCCCTTAGAGCGCATTTCCCACGTTGCCCAGTCCGTCGTTGAAACTGACGAAGAGGCACTTGCCTACGTTTTAAGCGGCCACGCGCCGCTCATGGCAGCCAAAAAGGAAGCCGAAGAAGCCGCAGAGTCCGGTGACGCGATGCGGGAAGCCGCAGCGCTTGCACAACTCGCGGAAGTCAACGAAGGTGCCGTGCGCGCTCAGGCCTTGACCATTATGGGGGGCTTGGGGTTTCTGCCCGCGGACGCAACGGCCTTGGTTAAAAGCTTTTCGGGCGGCTGGCGAAACCGTCTGGCTTTGGCGCGCGCTCTGATGCGCCCCGCAGACCTCTTGCTTTTGGACGAACCCACCAACCACCTTGACATGGATAGCCTCATCTGGCTTGAGGCGTGGCTTAAACGCGTGCACTGCACCGTTATCATCATCAGCCACGACCGTGAGTTTCTGGATCGGGCCACCAACACCACCTGGGCGATTGAAAACGGAAAGCTTGAGCGCTACGGCGGCAACTACTCCTTTTACGAAACGCAGCGCATTGAAAAAATGCGCCTGCAGGATGCGGCTGCCAAAGCCTATGAACGGCAGGCCTCGCACCTTGCGGCCTTCATTGAGCGCTTCCGCTACAAAGCAACGAAGGCCCGTCAGGCGCAGTCGCGCATCAAGATGCTCGATAAGCTGCAGGCCGTCGAACCCGTGCGTGCGCGGCGCGAATGGCGTTTTGAATTTCCGGTGCCGGAAAGAACGCCTGAGCATCTGATCGACATCGAGCATCTCACCCTCGGATACGGCGAACACGTCGTTTTAAAAGACGTGACGCTCACGATCCGAAGCGGCGACCGTGTGGGTGTTTTAGGTGTGAACGGCGCGGGCAAATCCACGCTCATCAAAGCGATTGCCGGGGCTTTAGAGCCCATGTCAGGCACATTGCGGCGCGGCCAGGGTCTTGTGATCGGGTACTTTGCCCAACATCAGCTTGAGCAACTCGATCTTGAGAGCACCCCTCTTGAAGTCTTTAAGCACAAGGCCCCCACGGTGCGCGAACAGGAACTTCGTGACTGGCTCGGGCGCTTTCGCTTTTCTGGGGACTTTGCCGACACCAAAATCCGGACGTTTTCAGGGGGCGAAAAAGCGCGTCTGGCGCTCGCGCTCATTGCCTGGGATAAGCCTAACCTGCTCGTTCTTGACGAACCCACAAACCACCTGGATATGGCAACGCGCGAGGCGCTTACGATGGCGCTTTCGCAGTTTGAGGGGGCATTGCTTCTCGTCTCGCACGACCGGCACCTCCTTCGCAGCACCTGCGACAGTCTGATCCTTGTGCATGACGGAAGCTGCGGCGCCTACGACGGAGACCTCGACGACTACGCGGCGCTTGTGCTCGAACACCGAAAGTCCGTTTTGGAAGCCGACCGTCAGAGCCGTGCCGTGCCTCAGGCCGAACCTCAGGTGAACCGTAGGGAAGAGCGCCGCCAGGCTGCGCAGGAGCGTGCGCAAAAAGCGGCCCTTAAAAAACCGCTTTTGAAAAAGCTCGCGGACCTTGAAAAGCGCATGAATGAGGGGAACGCGAAACTTGCGGAACTTGATGCCAAGATCGCCGACAGCGGCTGGTACGCCTCCGCCGCCCCCGAAGAAGTGCAGACGGTGATGAAGGAGCGCGGGCTGCTTGCCGATGAAGTCGCCAAGATTGAAGAAGAGTGGCTCACGGTTTCAGAAGAAATTGAGGCGATCGGCTAAGCTGCCTGTAAAGGAACCTGACAAACGGGTTCCTTTTTTTCATAGCGGCGGACTTTCCTGCACGTGCCCGCATAGGGCAAACTTCCCAGCCCGCTTGACTTTCGAAGAAGCCCGCCCACGGCAAAACCCTGAGCCCAGCCTCTGCCTGATAATCTCCGATAAGAAAAAAAAACAAAGGCCGCGGATTTGCCCCGGCCGCCAGGGAGTATCAACACAAATGCAGGAGACAAACAATCCGGCCCTCAGGCGTTGCTTCGGCATGCGCGAGGCCGTCACGATTACCGCGGGGTCCGTGATCGGCGTGGGCCTTTTTACCGTGGGCTCCAACATCGTGGGCTCGATGGGCTCAAGCGTCATTTTCGCAACGCTGGCGGCGCTCTTGATCAGCATCTATCCGGCGCTTTTGTACGCCGAGATGGGCGCGGCGCTTCCCTACGCAGGCGGCACGTACCAGTTTGCTTCGCTCGGCCTTGGGCGCGCAGCGGGCGTTCTGGCGGGCTGGAACTTCATCATTTCGCTTGTGGCTGTGACGGGCGGCGAAGCGCTTGCCTTCAGCTATTACTTCAAAACTCTCTTTTCCGCGTTCGGTTACACGCTTCCGGTCTCGGACGTTGCGCTCGCGCTCGTTGTGACGCTCGGCTTTATTGTCGCGAACGTCTGCGGCGTCAAAATCGCGGGCAGGCTGCAAAACGGCTTCATGTTCTTTTTCTGGGGCGTGGCGGTCATCTGGTTTCTCACGATGATCCCGAACATTTCGCTTCCCGCCTTTGTGCAGACACCCTCTTTCCTGCCGCAATCCGCGGACATGAGTTTCGGCGCAGCGGTGTGCATGATCTGGTGGTGCTTTGCCGGGTTTGAAGCGTGTGTGGCGATGGGCGAAGAAATCAAGTACCCGCGCATCAACATTCCGCGGGCCCTCTTTTTGGCACCCTTCGTTGTGTTCGCCGTCAACGCCCTTTTCCAATGGTTCTTGATCGGCATTACGCCTGTTGACAAGCTCGCGGGCTTGGCAGCCGCGCAGGCTCCCTACGCCGACGCCATGGCTGCAGCAGGTATTCTCGGCTTTCCGCTCGCACTTTTAGCCGCGGGCATTGCCTTCGGCGGGGACTTCTCGACGCTTAACGCCTCCACCGCCACCACGAGCCGCTACCTCTTTACGATGGCCCGCGACGGCGTGATGCCGGCCGTTTTTGCCAAAACAAGCAAACGCTTTCAAACGCCCTACGTTGCGGTCATTGCGCTCGGCATTCTGACGCTTGCGCTGATTGAAACGGACTCGCTCATTTACATTGCGTCGCTTTCGCTTTTTGCCGATTTGTTCTATTACGTGATCGGCATTGTCGCAGCCTGGGCCCTGCGCCGGAAGTGCCCCGGTCTTGAACGCCCCTACCGGGCACCGTGGCTGATGATCGGCGCGCCTGTCTCCGCGGTCATTTACCTCTACATGATGACGCAGCTTGACACAAACGCCTTTGTGACCGGCATCATCTGGAGTGTTCTGGGGCTAGTGATTTACTTCGTCTGCCGCAAAACACGCGGCACGGCACCGGTGATGACGCCCTCCCCAGAAGAAACGGGTGCGGCTGAGCTTCCCGCAACCGAAAGCGAAAAACGGGCGATGGACCGGGAGTACCGCCTCTGGCAATTGATTGTGGGAGCGGCGGTGGTGATTTCTCTGGCGCTTTACGCCCTGCCCTGGCTCATGCGTTAACAGCACCGCCTTCAGACGTGGTGCCAAAGCCGGAAGTCTTAAAAAAGGCCTCCGGCTTTTTCAGGCCTTTTGTTTAGCAAAGACCGTGGAGGCCCAGCAGATTAAAGATCCCGCCACCACAAAGCCAACGCCTTTCCAGAAGTTGGCGGAAAGCTCCGCCCCCAGAAACATCCAGCAGAAAATGCAGGAGAGCACCGGCGTAAAGTAACTCACGACCGCAAGAACCGTCATGTTGCCGTTCATCATGCCGATGGTCCAGAGCGCGTACGCCAGGCCCATCACCACGGCAGCAACCGCAACCACCACACCGCCCTCAAGGTCAATATGCATGGGTTCACCGACACCTGCGGCCGCCATCGCGATAAAAACGCAGGTGTTGATGAAAAAGATAAGGACGACGGGGTTTGCGCCGTGCGAGAGCGCCCGCGTAATGGAACTATATGCCGCCCAGGAGAGGGCCGACCCGAGCGCAAAAAGGTAGCAGGCCGGGTTACTTTCCATGTTGCGGGCCATTGCCATAAAGTCAAAGCCCCCGGGGCCGGATAAAACCGTGCAAACGCCGTAAATGCAGGAAATAAACCCGAAGACAATCCACCACTTTGCCTTCTGGCCGTTAAAGATCACGGCAAAGACCATCGTGAGGCACGGCCAGAGGTAATTGACCATTCCGGCTTCGGCGGTCTGGGTGCCGCCCCCTGAAAGTGCCAGAGCCCACGTAAAGCAGATCTCACAGGCGACCGCCGTCGTAAGCCCGAAGAAAAGATATTTGCCGGAAAAGTGCGAGAGCCTGGGGCAGCCGAAGATACACGCAAGAATCACGCAGGCAAGCCCGCACAGAAGAATCATGCCGCCCGGCTGTCCGATATGCTCGGACACCAGGCGCACGAAGGGAACGCTCATTCCCCAGCAGATCGGTGCAATGCACCCGATTAACGTAGCATGCGAGCGGGAAAGCTGCATACTCCACCTGCAACAAAAAAAGAGTTACAAAAGCGTGCGGACCTACACAAGCTTAAAGCGCACGGCACCGGCTCCGGAAACGCCGGCGTTGACCGTTTCACCGCGGTTGACGGCGCCAACGCCCCCGGGAGTGCCCGTAAGAATCAAATCGCCCGGGGCAAGTTCCCAGTACTTCGAGATTTCGGCAATGACTTCAGCCACCGACCAGATCATGTCGGCCGTCGTGCCGTTCTGGCGCTTTTCGGCATTGATGTAAAGCCAGACGTCTGCCTTATCCATCGCGGGGCACTTTGCTGCCGGACGGATATAGGAAATCGGCGCGGAATGGTCAAAGGCTTTTGCGGCTTCCCAGGGACGGCCCTTGGCTTTGGCTTCAGCCTGCAGATCGCGGCGCGTGAGGTCAACGGCCACGGCCCAGCCCCAGACATGTTTCGCCGCTTCTTCGACCGGAATATTGCGGCCGCCTTTGCCGATTGCGGCCACGAGTTCCACCTCGTGGTGCAGATCATTTGTCATCGGGGGATACGGGATCTCGGCGATGTCGTTGTCGGCAACCGGAAAAACGGCGTCCGCGGGCTTCATGAAAAAGCACGGCAGCGACCGGCCCGTGCCGCCCATTTCGAGGTCATGCGCACGGTAGTTGCGGCCCACGCAGTAGATGCGGTGCACCGGAAAGTAATCGTCTTTGCGGCCCCAGACGGGAACAACGGCCTGCTGGCCGGGAGAAAACACGAACATGACTGAACCTGCCTTAATGGTGGTGTGTGTGTCGGGCAATTCTAGCGGGAGGCAAGGGCTCTCGGAGCCGGTTTAACGGCCGGCTTTTTGAGCAAAACGAAATGCCGGTTGCGGCGGTGCGGCAGGCGGGCCGAAAGCAACACGAGCCAGGCTCAATATTCCCGGGGAAAACGGCTGGCCCCCGGTTAAATCTGCTTAAGCAGCGCAAAACCATGCACCGTTTTTCTAGGACTGCCAAAATGCGGGCAATACCGGACGAATACAGGGAATGCAATGCCGTCAGTAACGTGCAGAATGAATTCTCCGTGTGGGGGTGAAGAGTTCATCAATTTCATTGCCGCAACGCTGACCTGCCGTATTCTGAGACGGGCCGAGAAAGCAAAACTTCTGGACAAAATGACTTTCAGCGAGATGCTCGAGGGCCTGGAGCAGTCTTGGCGCCCTGAGAAGGATGCGGAGATAAACGCGATTCCTGACTCCACCGACGGAAAGTGGGTAAATACAACGATCGGGACGATGGAGATGCTTTCGGCTTTGGGTTTGGTTAAATCCCCCGATAAACCTGAGCATAAGAAGCCCGGCAGGCCGAGAAAGCAGAAGTTGGAGTTTGTGGGACCGAAACGCCCGCGCGGGCGTCCCCGTAAAGTTACACCGGCCGCCAGCTCTGCTGCGACGCCTGCCTAAGCGGCTATAGTTCCACAGGTTGAGAAACTTTTAATTCAGCGTATTTTTCATATGCGTATTTTTAATACGCAAAATTCAACAAGACAACACTGCCGCACAAAACTCACCGCCAATCTGCCGCTTTAACAGCAATTCCGCCTACAATCAGAGCATAACAACACGTTTATCCCGCCATGACCACGACCGCCAAAGATCCGATGGCTGCAGTACCCTCTCAGGCCTTTGCCCGCGTCGTTTTCGTTGACTGCGAAACAAACGGCACAGGGACGGAACTGCTTGACTTCGGTGCGACGGACACCGCAGGGGACGTGCTCCACTCGACCAACCCCCAATCCGTACGAGGCTTTATCGGAGACGCGCGGTTTTTGTGCGGCCACAACGTCTTTGCGCTCGATAAGCGCTTTACGACGGCACTTACCGGGCTCGTGCCCGGAGGACACGCATGGATTGATACGCTCGCGCTTTCCGTACTTCTTTTCCCGCAAAAGCGCTTTCACGCGCTACTAAAAGACGAAAAACTTCTCACGGGCGAAATGAATAACCCGGCCACAGACGCCCTCAAAGCCCGCGATCTCTTTTTCGAGGAACTCACAGCCTGGCAGAAACTCGCGCCCGCGGTCCGCACAATCCTTGCCGCGCTTCTTTCCCGTGATATTCGCTACCGGGGGTTTTTCGCGTACGCCGGTGAAACACCGGCCGAGGACTCAGCGGAGAACCTTGCCCGTACGATCCGGGCGGCCTTCCCTGACGCCTTCTGCGCCAACGCGAACCTCCCGCTTCTCATTAAAACTAAGCCCGCCGATCTCGGTCTCGTGCTCGCGTTTTTGGCGGCGGGTGACTCTGCCGAATTGCTCCCTCTTTGGACCGTCAAAACGTTTCCGGCCGCGGAAGACGTCTTAACCGCGCTCTGCGGCACGCCCTGCCGCGCAGGTTGCCCCTGGTGCAGCCGCACGTTTAATGCCCGACACGGCCTTAAAACCATTTTCGGGTTTGAGGCTTTCCGCACCTACGGAGGAGAACCTCTGCAGGAAAGAGCCGCGCAGGTAGCCTTAGAGGGCGACTCACTGCTTGCGGTCTTTCCGACGGGCGGAGGAAAGTCAATTACCTTTCAGATTCCGGCTCTGATGCAGGCAAAGGCGACACGGTCTCTCACGGTCGTCATTTCACCGCTGCAGTCGCTGATGAAGGATCAGGTTGATAACCTCACCGCCAAAGGTATTGACGGCGCCTATACGGTAAACGGCCTTTTAAGCCCTGTGGAGCGTGCCCGCGCGTTTGATGCGGTGGTCACAGGCGAGGCGTCACTTCTTTACATCTCGCCGGAACAGCTGCGCTCGGTAAGTATCGAGCGAGTGCTCTCAACACGCCGCATCGCGCGCTTTGTGATTGATGAAGCGCACTGCTTTTCGGCCTGGGGACACGACTTTCGGACCGACTACCTTTACATCGGGGACTTCATCGCAGGGCTTGAAAAGCTTCAGGGCGCGCGGCACCGGATTGCCGTCTCCTGCTTTACCGCCACCGCCAAACAAAAAGTCATTCAGGATATCTGCGAGTATTTTCGGGAGAAGCTCGAACTTGAACTCAAGCTTTTTACCACCGAAGAAGCCCGCAAAAACCTCCGCTACAAGGTGCTGCACGCAGAAAACGACGCGGAAAAGATGACGCTCGTCCGGGAGCTTCTTTCCCGTCATCCATGCCCGACGATTATCTACATGTCAAGCACCAAGGGCACGGAAAAACTCGCGGAAAAGCTCACTGCTGAAGGCTTTAAGGCCCTTCCCTACCACGGCCAGATGGACGCGGCGCTTAAGATCGAGCATCAGGAAGCGTTTCTTTCGGGGGCAGCTCAAGTGATCACTGCCACAAACGCTTTTGGGATGGGCGTGGACAAAAAAGACGTGGGATTGGTCATTCACTATGACATTTCGGCATCTCTTGAAAACTACGTGCAGGAAGCCGGCCGCGCCGGGCGTGATCCGAACCTTGAAGCCGACTGCTACGTGCTTTTTAATGAGGATGACCTCGACCGCCACTTTGCGATGCTCACGCAGTCCAAGCTCTCGCAGGCCGATATTCAGCTCGTGTGGCGCGCGATCAAACAGATGACGCGCACTCAGGAGAGCGTCCCGGTGTCGGCTCTCGAACTCGCGCGAACCGCCGGGTGGGACACGGAAACGATTCCGGATCTTGAAACACGGATTAAAACCGCGCTTTCGGCCTTGGAAACCGCGGGCTACATCCGCCGCGGCCGCAATGTGAGCCGCGTCTACGCCACAAGTATCGCTGCCAAGAGTTTTGAGGAAGCGCGGCAGCGTATGGAAGTCTCCCCCTACTTTCAGGATGATGAAAGCCGCGTGAGAGCCGGCCGCATTCTGCAGGCACTCATTTCCAAACGCAGCCGCAGTAAAGCCGATGCCGGAGAATCGCGCACCGACTACCTCTCAGACCGCCTCGGGATCCCCGTCGACAAAGTTGTGGAGTCCGTAAATGCCCTGAAACTTGCCGGAATCCTGCGTAACGAAAACGACATGGCGGGGGTTCTCATGAAAAACGCCCGCACGAAGACCGCGGACGCCGTGAGGCTCGAGCAGTTTCTTTTCACGCAGCTCTCCAAGGCTGAGCACGTCACGGAAGTAAACCTCAAGGCGCTTAATGCAGCTGCCGGGGCCGCGGGCCTTACACGCATCACGCCGCGCTTAATCGGCACCTTGCTGCGACATATGAAGCGGACCGGCGTTTTGAGTAACCTCCACACCATTCCCGCAACGTCCGTCGTGCGCATTAAAAAGGCGGAGACCTTTGCTGATGCGCTTGAGTCACTGCCCGTCAAAGCCGCGCTTTCTGAATTCATTCTCACGACCTTTGAAAAAGCCGCCAGAGCGGAACCCCCGGAAGGCGCCGCCCGTGAAACCGCCTTTTCCACGACGGGGCTTTTAACGGCCTGGGAAGAAGACGCCTTCCGGCAGCAGGCGTACAGTCAGAAAGTGACCGTCCGAGACATCGAAAACACGCTCCTTTTTATGGCAGACGCCGGGGCATTGCGGCTGCAAGGGGGCTTTATGGTGCTCTACCAAGGCATGCTCATCACACGCCTTGTGACCGATCCCAAACGGCGCTACCGGGCCGAAGACTATAAGCTTCTTGACGGCTACTACCGCCAAAAGCTGCAGCAGATTCACATCGTGGGCGAGTACGCAAACCTCATGATGAGAGACTACGAAGCGGCGCTCACCTACGTACACGACTACTTTGCGCTTGACTACAACGTTTTCCTGCGCAAGTACTTTGCCGCCGACCGCCGGGAAGAAATGCGGCGCGGAATGACCGCGGCGCGCTTTAAAAAGCTCTTTGCAGATCTCACCGAAACGCAGTTTTCGATCATCGATGAAAAAGCGCAGTTTGTGGTGGTTGCCGCGGGCCCGGGAAGCGGAAAAACGCGGGTACTGGTGCATAAGCTCGCCGCCCTTTTGCTCTTAGAAGACGTCAGGCCCGAGCAGCTTTTGATGCTCACGTTTTCGCGGACCGCAGCCGGCGAATTTAAAAAGCGCCTGATTGAGCTTATCGGCAAAAAGGCCGCGTACGTAGACATCAAGACGTTTCATTCCTACGCCTTTGACCTCCTCGGACGCCCGGGGTCGCTGGAAGAAACGAGGGACGTCGTAAGCCGCGCGGCCGCTCTCGTCAAGGCCGGGGGCGCCGATCCGGCCCGTACCGCCAAAACCACGCTTGTAATTGACGAAGCGCAGGACATGAGCCGTGAGGACTTTGCGCTTGTGATGAGCCTTATTGACTCGAATAATGCGCTGAGAGTCATTGCCGTAGGTGACGACGATCAGAACATCTATGCCTTCCGGGGCTCGGACTCCCGCTACCTCAAAGCGCTTCTTTTGGACAAAGACGCCGCCCGCTATGAGATGACGGAAAACTGGCGCAGTACCCCGGCGATTGTCACGCTCGCGGACGCCTTTGCGGGAATGCTGCACGGGCGGCTTAAAACGACACCGAACCGGGCCGTGAAAACCGAAAACGGGATTGTGCGGATTGTGCGGCACACAAGGCCCGGCTTTGAAGCAGCTATCTCGGAAGAAATTGCCGCGGCCCTCAAAGCCGGAACGCTCAAAGGGTCAACGGCGCTTTTAACCGTCACCAATGAAGAAGCCCGGCTCTGCGCCGTGCTTTTAGCGGATGCGGGCGTCAGGGTGCGGCTTATTGAAGGCGAAAAGAAGCTTAACTTCTGTGACCTTCTGGAAACACGCACACTGCTGCATTTCCTTAAAAAACGCGCGGGAGCCGGTGGGCTCATCGAAAAAGGCGTCTGGAATGAAGCCCGGGACTTTGTGAAGGACCGCTACCAGGGGAGCCCCTGGGTAGAAAACGTGACGACCGTCATGAAGGCCTTTGAAGGGCTCACGCCCACAGAACACCTCTATCTCTCGGACTTCGCGGACACCGTCACGGAATTGAAACTTGAAGAAACCTACACGGCCGCCCGAGGGCTCGTGACGGTTTCAACGATGCATAAAGCCAAGGGCCGCGAATTTGAGAATGTGTGGCTTTTAGCCTCCCGCACGACGTATCCCGACGATGAAGCGCGGCGGGTTCTCTACGTTGCGATGACGCGCGCCAAAACAAATCTCTTTGTGCATGCGGCAAGCGGCGTGCTCTCGGACTTTACGGTGGAGGGGGTAGAACACAGCATTGACACGCGCACCTTCCCCGCGCCCCGCGAGATTGCCGTGGCGCTCGGGCACGACGATGTGTTTCTTGACTGGTTTATTGCCCGCAAGCAACGGATCTTTACGATGACGGCCGGAATGCTTCTTACGCCCGCCGAGCATGGCCTCACGATTGCCGGGCCCGAAGGCTGTGACATGATCGTGCGGTTCAGTAAATCCTTTGAAGAGAAACTTGCGGGGCTCACCGCCAAAGGCTACCGCATCACGCGCGCCGCAATCCGCGCGATTGTGGCCTGGAAGAAAACAGAGGATGAAACCCTCTACCCCGTGGTGTTGCCGGAATTAAGGCTCACGAAAGCTACGGACAATGCCGTCATTTCGCCTTAAAAACAAAGGGGTATCCGTGAAGTGTCATACGCAAGTGTAAACATACAGGGCGGGATCTGTTACACCTGCACCGGGGAAGGCAAGCAATTTCTCTTAACAGATCAATAAGTTACGACCAATTCCGCACTCGGATTTAAGAGTAACAGAGGGATTTCACACCGAAGCATCTGCCAAAAAATAAAGCGGCCTGCGGCCGCTTCATTTTTTGCCCAGAACGTCTTGGGCGATGGGAATCTTACCTGAAAAGGCTTACTTCGCCTTCTCTTCCTCAGCTGCAGAAGCAGCAGGCACCGCCTCCTTTTCCCCCGGCACCACGGGATTGGGCTTATCCGCAAAGAAGAGATACGCCTGGTAAACGTAGCCGCTCAAAGCGTACAAGCAGAAGAGAATGAAGACGGCAAGCGACGGGCGGCTTGAAACAAGGATAAAGACGATGCTTCCGAGCACAATCACCCAGAAGGGGGCACACTTTAAGCTTATGCCGCTTTTGCCCGAGTAAAAGGGCGCGTTACAGACCATCGTAAGCCCTGCGTAAAGCGTCAAAACAAACGCAATCCACGCGAGGTGTCCGGAGATAAATTCAGGGAGCTTATTTTCCACCGCAAGCCACACAAAGCCCGCGATCAAAGCCGCTGCGGCGGGGCTGGGCAACCCCTGGAAAAAGCGCTTGTCCACAACGCCCACATTGCAGTTAAAGCGCGCAAGGCGCACGCCCGCGCAGAGGCAAAAGACAAACGCCGCAGCCCAACCAAAACCACCTAATTCAAAGAGGCAGAACTTATACATCACCAGAGCCGGCGCCACACCAAAGGCCGTCATGTCGGCAATGGAGTCAAACTGCACGCCGAATTCGCTTTGCGTATGGGTTAACCGTGCCACACGCCCGTCCATGCCGTCAAAGATCATGGACAAAAGAATCATCAAAGCGGCGAAACTGAAGTTCTGATCCATCGCCTGCACGATGGAGAGAAACGCGCAGAAAAGAGAAGCTGCCGTAAAAAGGTTCGGTAGCACGAAAATACCGCGGGTACGCACAATATGCGCCTTACGGCGCCCGGCTTCAATCATGCGGGTGCGTGCCGGACGACGGCGGATGCGGGTAACGGTCATGGCTGACGGCTCCAGCAGGAAAACTGCTCAAAATGGAAGAAAAAGCCCGCACAAAAACTGGCAGGCTCTCATGTTAGGGCTTTTGCACCGCAATTTGCGTTGCAACACCCGTGACTTTCTGTCCGATTGTTACAGAGATGTCCCAATTTAAGGGAATGTAGACGTCAACGCGGGAACCAAACCGGATAAAGCCGTAACGCTCACCGCGGGAGATGGCTTCCCCAATCTGCTTGTAGCAGAGGATGCGGCGGGCAACGAGCCCCGCGATCTGCACAAAACACACGCGCGCCCCGGATTCGGTCGTCACCGTCACAGCGTTACGTTCATTGAGTTCACTGGCTTTATCAAGCGAGGCGTTTAAAAACTTCCCGGGCCAGTATTCGATCTTGTCGATTTTCCCGGACACAGGCGCCTTCTGGCTGTGCACGTTAAAAACATTCATGAAGATCGAAATCACGCGGGCTTTGTCCCCGGTGTACGGGCACACCGTCTCTTCGATCTTAATAACGCGCCCGTCCACGGGGCTCACAACAGCCTGGGGATCCGCCGGCGGTTCACGGCAGGGATCACGGAAAAACTGCAGCACAAAGGCAAAGAGCACCCAGAAAATGAGGGCCGCCCAGCCGCCCGCAAAAAGCTGCACAAGAAGCGCAACGATCAGCGTTCCGCCGATAAAGGGCCAGCCTTCACGGGCAAAGAAGGGATGCGGATAGAGTTTTTGGTTCACGGTAGAAAATACTCCGAAAGAATCCGGACAGAAGTTTTTTAAGCACCCCGTCTCAGAGACGCTTTTCAAGGTGATGACGGACAACGTCAAGGTCTTCAAGGAGCTTGGCGTCCGCCGGGTACGTCTTTTTCACGTACTCGATCGTGCGCACGAGTTTTTCCCAAGCGCGGCGGTTTGCTTCAAGTTCACTTTGAACCGCCATCGCGGAGCGTTGGGAATCTTCCGGTTTGATGTCCAGGAAATTGACATCGGTTTCGTCCTGGCGAAGCGTCGTCATTGCCGTAATCCTCAAGGTTCGTTGTGCTTTATGGGACCGCAGTCCCGCACTTTGATTAGTTTAGGTGAATTATAGAAGCGCGAAGGCCCGATCTTGGGCAGAGTCTCAGAATCAGTGCCGAGTCACGGGCTCCGGGGATTCTTCAGACGCGTCGTCCTCATCATCGCCCTCATCGATAATCTTGTCGGCAAACCCGAGAAACGAGGGCACCACCGTATCGTCCGTCCCCACAGCTTCCTTGCCGTCAGTGTCTTCCACGTTTAAAACCGTGATGTCAAAGGCAAGCCCCCAGCCTGCGAGCGGGTGATTGGCGTCCAACACGGCCTTGCCGTCAGCAACATCCGTCACACGGTAATGCCGCCCGTCGTTTGCCTCCCCTGGAACATGGTCAAACACAAGACCCGGAACAATCGTTTCAGGGTCCCCGAGCTTTTCCACGTCGGTCACAAAAACCGCGTCGGGGTCAAATTCGCCGAAGGCGTCTTCGGCTTCAAGGCGCACACTTGCCTTGTCGCCTTTTTTAAGGCCCTCAAGCGCCGCTTCAATCTTGGGGAAAATATCGGCGTGCCCGTGCAGGTACGCCACACCCTCTTCGGGCGTTTCTTCCAGAAGATTTCCCTGCAGGTCCGACATCCGCACGCGGATCGTGACAAGCGAATCCTTGTTAATCGTTAATTCAGGCATTTACTGTCCTTTGAGAATCCGTTCTTTCTGAGCTCTAAATTCGGCGTCCGTAATGAGGCCCTTGTCTTTGAGGGCCGCAAGTTCCGTGAGCGCCCGCACCGTCTGATCCGCGGGCGTCTCACCGGCGGGTGCGTTCCAGCCCGGCCCCCAGCGGTTTGCTCCGTCGCTACCCGCAAGGCAGCCGAGAATCAGAATCCCGATCTGCCCCAGAACCGGCACGATGAGGAGCAGAATCACCCAGAGACCGCTTCGTCCGATATCGTGCAGCCGCCGCACGATAAGCGCAACACCGAAGCAAAAGACAACGAGCGTTGCGAGAATAATCAGTACCTGCGACAGATTCCAGGCGTTTTCGGTCATCTGCACCCAGTAGAGGCCGTCGCTCACGTTCTGCAGAAGCGTCGTCGCGACCGTAAGCAGTATCAAACCCGCCCAGTAGTGTGAGCGCTTTGTGCGGGCGTTAAGCCTGAAACTCAGAATATCTCCCATGTTCTTTTCCTTACCGCTGCCTCATAAAAAACCGGCATCCCGCACTTGTTGAGGACACCGGTTTTTATGCGAGCGGCAAAACCAAAAGGCTTAGCGCGTCTGCTCACCAATGAGGGTCACGATGTTGGGAGCGACTCCCGTGGTGTCGGCCCGGCCCTCGGCGCCCGTCACCGTCACGCGGGTCTTTTCACCCTCAGGCTGCAGACGGATCTGATAGGGAACGGGATCAACGGCAGAGCCCTTACCGAACATATTCGTAAAGAACCCCTGCTCCTGCTTCTGGGCCTTTTCATAGTCCGGATCGAGGTACTTCACCATAAAGAGCCCGCGGCTTCTGTCACGGTCGGTGACATCAAACCCGGAGCGGTCAAGCGCAAGGCCCACACGGCGCCATGCGCGGTCAAAGGGCTCATTGATCAAAACAGCTTCGGCCTTACCGTCTGCGCCCTTCACGATTTCACTCTGCGGGGTGTACTTGACAGCAGCCAGGGCATCAAGCTGCTTTTGCTCTTCGGGCTTAGCCTGCGGATTAAATTCGCTTTCAAGCTTCTGTGCAAGGCACGTGAGCATCTCGGCCTCAAGCTGCGGGTCCGAGGGGCCCGGCTGCCAAATCGTCGAATCTTCCTGCTTACCCTTTAACACTTCCACCATCTGACGGTGCGTGATGTAGATGTTGCAGGTGTTGTCGTCGTTACGTTCCATGCGGGCGCGGTACTGATCACGCTCACCCGTGTCGTAGACGAAGTCGAGAACCTTACCCAAGGTGCCGCGGATGATGTCGCGCGGCAGGTTTGCCTTGTTTTCCGCCCACTCCGTCTGAATCACGCCGCTTGCCGCGTCCTGATCCTTAATCTGAAGACCCATCGTGGCCCAGAAGTCCTGAAGCACCGGCCAGACTTTTTCCGCCGGGGCATTCACGTGCACCCAGCGCACCTGGCCGTCGCGCATGACTTTGGCAACCTGCGTCACAGGGAGCAGCGACCCCGGCTTATCACCGCTTTTTTCCGCGTTAAGTTCCACCTTGGCGGCTTCAGCGTTCGCGCTCACAATCTGCGGGCGCTGCGGCACCGTGTAGCGGTCGTTTTTCGGAATGGCCGTCAGATCCGGCGGGATTTCCAGCGGAGCACGCGACGTGCTCGATTCGTACTGCACCGAGTCGTCGGAAAAGTTGATGCCGAGCATAGAGCAGCCCGACAATGCGGCGGCACACGCCGTAAGCGTCGCTGCACGGATCGCTGTTTTGACCATGAGACGAAGATTCCTTAGGAAAATGCGGTAACGGGCGCGGCAACCAGTATACAGTTACATATACGCATTGCCCCACCCTGAGTAATTCGGGAGTTTAGCAAAGCCCGGTCACAATATACGGGCCATTTGCAGTTCGAAAAGAATTTGAACGGGCCTGCTGATGTTCCAACTTTTCTCCGATCAAACTGCTGACACACATATACATGTATGCACAGCAAAATTCCCGAACAGGCGTTCTCTGAGGCATTTCCTCTTTTGAAAAACCCGGTATTTGTCAAGACAAATTTCCAGTTTTTTCTCCAAAAAAACGGGAAAACAGGAACGTCTTGAATTTTATCCCTGGCCGGAAACCGCATTACGCGAAGCGCTCACCAACTCCCTGGCCCACCAGGATTACACCTCACCGATACAAACTACCGTCAATATTTATCCGAAGCGCATTGTCTTTATCACGCCCGGCGGCATTCCGCCGGAAATAACTCTTGATGATGCACTCACTGAGGGAGTTAGTTTCTGCCGGAACGAAAAGCTCGCAGACCTTTTTCTGCGCCTTCGGTGGATGGAAAAAGCAGGTTCCGGTTTTTCAGATATTTTCCGTGCCTACGCACCCTATGCCGTCAAACCCATACTGCAGCACATTGTCCGCATTTTCCGCGTTGAACTGCCTAGAACCGATACCCCCGTTGACAGTCGGGCCGGAGCAGTACTCTCCTTTGTCCGAGCAGACAAAAACGGCCGCACACGCGCCGATATCGAAAACTATTTAGGCGTCAGCCGTCCGACAGCCCGTAAAATCATCGAGGGCCTTCTTGCCTCCGGCGAGCTCATGCGCATCGGAAAAACACGAGCCGTACGCTACTGTCTGTCCTCCAAAAATTCTTAAAAAGTACACTGCGGCCATCCATTTTGAACCATAGAAGAACGGGACTTTACAGAAACCCAAAACTTCAGCCGGCAAAAAGCCCTATGCAACCAACTGATTACAAAGGGCTTCTTCGGTTTCTGTAAACCTTTCTGCCAAAATCTGTAAAGGCCTCCGCTTTACAGATTGGCAGAAAAACGTCAGAGCTTCATGCCGGCTTCGCGCATCGCAGCTTCCACCACCTGTTGATTCGCTTCCGACAAGAGCGTGAGCGGCAGACGGATCGCCTTCCCGATTAAGCCCATACGGTAAAGGGCCCACTTCGGTGCCACGGGATTGGGTTCCACAAAAAGCTTCTGATGCAGGGGCATCAGGCGGTCATTTAACGCACGGGCCGTTTTGATGTCGCCCGAAAGGGCCGCCGCAGCCATCTGATGCATTTCTTTGGGCAAGAGGTTCGCGGTCACGGAAATGACACCGGCCCCGCCCACAAGCATCAGCGCGAGGGCCGAGTCGTCGTTACCGGAATACACCGCAAAATCGCGGCCCCCGGTGGCCGCAGGCAGCCTTCTGATCAGATCAATCGCGCGGGCAAGATCGCCGGTCGCGTCTTTAAGACCCACGATGGAGGGAAGTTTCGCGAGACGCAGCACCGTGTCGTTTTTAAGGTCCGCAACCGTGCGGCCCGGCACGTTATAGAGAATCACAGGAATGTCAACGGCTTCAGTAATCGCCTTAAAGTGCTGGTAAAGCCCTTCCTGCGTGGGCTTATTGTAGTAAGGCACCACCTGCAGGGAGGCGTCCGCGCCCACTTTCTTTGCAAAGCGCGTGAGTTCAATGGCTTCCGTGGTGGAGTTGCCTCCGGTGCCCGCAATCACGGGCACGCGCCCGGCGGCGCTCTTAACCGCACACTCCACAACCGCGTTATGTTCGTCAATGGAAAGCGTTGGCGATTCGCCCGTCGTTCCCATCGAAACGATGCCGTCGGTGCCGGCTTCGATCTGCCAGTTAATGAGCTTTTTATAAGCGTCAAAATCAACCGATTCGTCATCCTTCATGGGCGTGACGATCGCCGTCAGTGATCCGCGCGCAATCATGATTGTTTTCTCCCTGTGTATCGGCGCTTTTGAAAATTCGTATTTTATGCGGCAGGCGTCGCTTTTTTGCCGAGAAGCGCAACGAGTTCGGCAATAACCGGACGCAACTCCCGACGGTCCACGATCATGTCGACGGCGCCTTTTTCGAGAAGCATCTCCGCCCTCTGAAAGCCCTCCGGCAATTTTTCCCGCACCGTCTGCTCGATGACGCGGGGCCCGGCAAAGCCGATTAAGGCATGGGGTTCGGCAATCACAACGTCACCCATAAAGGCAAAGGACGCGGAGACGCCCCCCATCGTGGGATCGGTTAAAACCGACACGTAAGGAACGCGCGCTTCACCCAAAAGCCCCACGGCCGCGTTGGTCTTAGCCATCTGCATAAGCGAGAGCAACCCTTCCTGCATGCGGGCGCCCCCGGAACTTGCAAAGGTCACAAAGGGGATGCGCTCACGTAAGGCGCGCTCAACGCCCAGCACAAAGCGCTCACCCACGACGCTTCCCATCGAGCCACCCATAAAGTCAAACTCAAAGGCGGCGGCTACGATCGGTTCTTTTCTCAGTTCCCCGCGCATCACAACGAGCGCGTCCGTCTCATCAGTCTTGGCCTGGGCTGCTGCCACACGCGCCGGATAGGGCTTGCTGTCCACGAAGTTCAGGGGGTTGGTGGGTCTTACCTCCGCGCCGATTTCTTCGTGCGTTCCCTTCCAGTCAAGAAAGGCGTTGAGACGTTCACGTGCGGAAAGGCGCATGTGGTAGCCGCACTTGGGGCACACCCTGATGCTGTCCTTTAATTCGCTTTGATAGAGCACCTGCTCGCAGTTGGGGCACTTCACCCAAAGGCCCGCGGGAATCGGGCTCTTGCGCTTTTCGGTCCCTTCATTGGACTTGGCGGAGATTTTCGGAAGGATACGTGTGAGCCAACTCATAAACTGTCTTGTGTTTTTTACGTGTTCGGGCGGGAGCCAGTGTCCGTCAGAGACACGGACGCATTCAGAGCGTCTCCCGCAGATAAGTTCAGTCATTTTAAGCCGCAAAGCGCGTCAACGCCTGAGATTTTGTCGGTATCAGCCGCAAAAAGTGCCCAACATCAGCCGATTGGATGACACGGAAAGCGATTTTGCCCATAGATTTTTAACTTCAGGCCGCGAAAATCCGGGGCGCCGCGACCTAAAATAAGCGCAACTTTTATTTGAATGCGCCTCCTTACGCCATTTCCCTTTTTCCCCTGCGGTCTGACGCGCATTCCGCACACAAAAACTTATGTCCGACCTTACCGCTCAGATTACTTCTTTGATGGCCTTAGGGCCTTTTGCAGCCGTTGCCGCCGCAACGGGGTTTACCTTTTCCATGACCGCGCTCGGCGCGTCGTTCGTGTACTTTATCCGCGACACGCACAATCAGTTCATGCAGAGTCTCACATTGGGCTTTGCCGCAGGCGTGATGATTGCCGCGAGTATCTGGTCACTGTTAATTCCCGCGATTGACGCGGCGGAAGCCAGAGGCGACATCGGCTGGATTCCGGCGGCCGGGGGCTTTGTGCTCGGGGTGGCGTTTCTGGCGCTTTTAGATAAGCTCCTGCCGCACCAGCACGCTGACAGCAATACGCCGGAAGGCCCCGTGTGTGACCTCGACAAAACAACACTGCTCGTCTTTGCCGTGACGCTGCACAATATTCCGGAAGGCATGAGCGTGGGGCTTACCTTTGCCGCTGCGGCGTTAACGGGCGACCCCCTCGCCTACTCCGCGGCTGCGGCGCTTGCCATCGGTATCGGAATTCAGAATATCCCGGAAGGCACAGCCGTGGCCCTCCCCTTAAAGGGCTGCGGGTTTTCCGCCAACAAATCGTTTGCCGTGGGGGCACTTTCGGGCATCGTGGAACCCGTTTTCGGGATTCTCACGGTCGCGATCGTTCCCTTTGTGAGTCCCTATCTTCCCTGGCTTTTGGCGTTTGCCGCGGGCGCGATGCTTTACGTCGTCGTGGAAGAACTCATCCCGGCCGCGCACCTTAACTCCCATTCGGACACCGGGACCCTTGCGGTGATGACGGGCTTCTTACTCATGATGATTCTTGATACGTCGCTCGGCTAAAGTCCGGTTAACAATTGGCAAAACAACCGCCGGCGGTGCCCTGCTCGGGCCTGCCGGCGATTTTTTAAAATATCGGATTGTTTTTCAATCTTTTGCACGAAGCCCGTCATGCAGTTTCTCATTGTTGACGACCACACCCTGATTGTTTCCGCTTTAAAGGCACTTCTTACCGCCAAATTTCCGGACGCCGTGATTCACACGGGGTCTACGGCTGATGAAGCCCGGGAACTTGCGCGCACCTACGGCGCCGACACCGACCTCATGATTCTGGACCTCAACCTCCCCGGAGCTCAGTCGACCACCGGGTTACTTGAGGAACTCGTTGCCGCGGAAAACGCAATGAAGATTCTGGTGCTCTCGGGAATCGTTGATCAGCAAAATATCCTTAAGGTCCTGCAGCTCGGGGCCGCGGGCTTTGTACCGAAGTCACTGGACGCCGCGATGCTCACGGCCGCCATTGACTTTGTACTGAAAGGCGGAGTCTTTATTCCGACGAAACTTTTGTCTGACAGCCAGAAGGCCGGGCTTTTAACGCAGGGAAACACCGATACCGCCGAAGCTCCGAAAGAGACCGTGCATCTCACCGCACGCCAAAAGGACGTGCTTGCGACGCTTGCGCGCGGGCTGCCGATCAAACGCATCTGCCGGGAACTGAACCTTTCCGAAGGGACTGTGAAGACGCACGTTGCGGCGATCTACCGCGCCTTTGGCGCCACCAACCGTACCGAGGCATTGATTGCTGCGCGGCGCGCGGGATTTCAGATTGACCTCTGATACGTTTTACCGGTAAAGACACTGAGGGCCGAAAAGTTCGGCCCTTTTTAGCAACAAACGTTGCGCTTTGGCAACGGAAAAGCCAAAGTTCGAATTAAGGAAAGACAAAAAAGAAGCACTGAGCCGACTCAGGGGTGCACACCCTTGAAGCGCGTTTTCCGGCATCTACTCTTCTCCGCGCAACTGCCCCTTCCTTTCAAGCGAATGCGCCGCATAGCCGTAAAGCCAGACACCCAAAAACGTCGCAAGCCCGCCCCACATCATCGCCTGCTCGCCGCAGGCGTATAGCGCGTAGAGGGAATAAACGGACGCAAAGGTCGCAACCATGGTCGTGCGTTTGGCGGTTTTGGTGTCCACAGCGCGTTCGTCTGTTGAGGCGCGGTGCATGATGACGTTCACGGCCGCAAAGGCAAGAAGGTACGGCACGAGGTTTGTGACGACCGCGAGGTCTTTGAGAATATAAAACTGCTGCTCAAGCCGGGGATCAATCGAAAGCAGTGCCGCCGCGGACTGCAGTATCAGAATGATGAAAATCCCCTTCATCGGGACGTTAAGGCGCGTGACCTGTCCGAAAAACTTCGGAAAATACCCTTCATGCGCGGAGACGCGAAAGACCTCCGAAATCGTAAACTGCCAGCTCACAAGGCACCCGATGCACCCGAGGCACATCAGAGCCATCACGACTTTTCCAACCTCAGGCGAAAAAAGCGTGGCAAACACAAGCCCAAACGGGGCCGTTGAGCGCGAGAGAACGGAATTGTCGACAATCCCGAAACTGATGTTGTTCGCGAGCACATAAACAATGCCGGCACCAAGGGTTGCAAGAACCATAGCCCGCGGCACGCTTTTTTCGGGGTTTTCCACGGCTTCGCTGTTTGCGCACGCGGTCTCCAACCCCAAAAAGCCCCAAAGCGTCATGGAGATCCCTGCGGAGATCCCGTCAAAAAGACTCATGTTCTGGGGATTCCATCCGGCGACGTACCGATCCACCGAAAACCCGCTCCAGCCCATGACGATCAAAATGAGAATCGGAATGAGGATCCCGTAGCTTGAAAGATGTGCGAGCGACCCGATAAAGCGCGCTCCTCCGATGTTTGGAAGACTGCACATCCAGATCACAAAGATGCTCGCCAGGCCCACTTCCAAAGGAGTGAGTTGCACATCAAACAAAACCACCGCATACCCCACGATGCTGATCGCGATCGTGAGGTTTGCGATCACCAGAGACAGCCCGTAGCTGAAATTGGCAATGAAGCTACCCGACTTACCGAAGGCGTAGGCGGCGTAACCGCCAAGGCCCCCGGTCTTGCGGCTGAACATCCCACACTTGGCAAAAACATAGGCAATCGTTGTGGCGCCCGTGATGGTGACGACCCAGGAGAGAATCGATAAGGTTCCGACTTCCGCAAGTTTCGTGGGCATCAGGATGATGGAGGAGCCGAGCATATTGAGCATCACGGCCATCGTAAGTTGCAGGCAGCTCATCTTGGGCTTGGTCACAGCGCGCGTTGTCATTGTCTTGCCAGTATCTTTCGCAAAGTGAGTTCAAAAGGAAATGCGGCAGAGAAAGCGCCCTGCCGGTTTGATGCGGAGCCTACACGAAGTTAAGCAAAATGCCCAAGGTGTTAACCCGCAAGGTTTCTGCCGCACACTAACTGTCGGATTTGCACCACAAAAGGCCCGCAAAAACAGAAATTTCAGCGTTCGGCTACGGCGCGCCTTAAGGCCGAGGCCAGAGACTCAGCGGTCGCGGGTTTCTGCAGGATGACGGGCATCGCCTGCCCGGCGTTGTCGGGATTCAGACACAGCTGCCGGTAGGCCGCCCGGATTTCGTCTTCGTTTACGGCCGTTAAAAGCACACAGGGAATCTTGCGGCCCGAGGCTTTCCGTACCGTAAAGATGGCTTCCAGGCCCGTAGGCTTGCCGCTTCCCAGGTTGTAGTCCGAAATAAAGGCAGACAAGGTTCCGTTTGTGGCCCGGTCAATCACGTCACTCATAAAGGCGTCATCGGGTTCGCCCGAAGCCACCACATCCGCGCCCCAGCTTTTCATCATGAGAACCACCGCATCGCGCACGATCGCGTTATCTTCAAGAAGCGCAATCGAGCCCCGGATATCCAGGCCCGAAGCGATCGGAAGGCCGTTACCCGCGGCCTTTACGGTGCTCTCCGTTTCCACAAAGTTCAGATGAAACACAGAACCTTTCCCGACGCGGGAGGCCACACTCACAGGGATTGAAAGCCGCTGCGCAAGGCCCCGGACAATGGAAAGTCCCAGACCGAACCCCTCTTCCATGCCTTCACTGGATTTACCGCGGTAAAAGGCGTCAAAGATTTTTTCGCGGTCCGCGGCCTCAATCCCGGGCCCCTGATCGTAAACACCGATCTGGATTTTCCCTTGGGGGCGGCGCCTTGCACCAAGCACAATCTTGGAGCCGGGCTTTGTGCTGTACCTCAAAGCATTACTGATGAGGTTTCGGAGAATCCGGGATAAAAGGAGCGGGTCGGTTGAAATCATCACGTCCACGGGCCGGATCTGAAAGAGAAAACCCTTGGCGGCCGCAACCGGCGCAAACTCACGGCTTAACTCGTTAAAGAGGTCCGCAATCCGGATGTTTTCAAACTTGACTTCGATGTTGCCGGTTTCGATGCGGCTGACTTCCAAAAGCTGCTCCACAAGCATCGAAATCGTCTGCGCGGTCTTACTTAACTGCTCCACCGCTTCTTTGTCCGAGCCGGTCGCGCGCGCCTGCAGAATCTGCAGATAAATCCCCATCGCCTGCAGGGGCTGCCGCAGGTCATGGTTCGCGCCCGCGAAAAACCGTGCCCGGCGTTCACTTGCCAGGGCCGTCGCCCGGCGCTCACTTTCCGCGAGCGACTTTTCGGCTCTGAGTTTTTCCACGAGCTGGGCGTTTTGCGCCTCGCGGATAACGCCTCGGGCCACAATGTCGTTAAAGTGCCGCCCGCAATAGAGCACGCACACCGCGACCACCACAAGAATGAGGCTCACGGCGGCCTCCCCCACGCCGTAGGCCGCGGCAAGCACCAAGAGGACCGGGCTCAAAGACACCACGGTAAAGACAGTGAGCCCGGGCAACCAGCAGGAAAACGCGGGCCAGGAGGCAAAAACGACCGCAATGATGATGCAGACCAAAATCATCTGATCAAGCATCTCATGAGCCATGAGCTGAAACACAAAGCCCGCCGCGCCCCACAAAAGGCCGCTTGCGCCGCAGAGCACCATCCAGCGGCTTATCCACTGACGGACGTTAGTCTGCCGGGCGTCGTCCCTGGCAAAGCGGCGCTTAAAGTCAGTCCAGTACCAAAGCACCGCAACCACCGCGGCCGCCCAGACAAAAAGCACGGGCTTAAAAGCGACCGACCAGAAGTAAAGAAGAATCGCAACAGCGGCCACCGCCTGGGTGGCAATCACCACGGGCTGCAGCCTCAGAGACTGACTGATCTGCTCCACGAGCATGTGCGCCGACACCGGGGTCTGGCTCAGGCGCATGAACGACCGCAGTTTTTCCAGGATCACGCTCGTTTTCACAGCCGGTACTCCACAAAAGTTCTAATGCCACCAAAGGTCTGCCGGGGGCGCTTCCCTCCAGGGAAGACTTGCAGGTGACGCGCACCCGTATGCAGTCACGGTGAGGCTACTGCCGTCAGAAGCCACATCAGACTCTACCCCGAAGGGCAGCGTCAGGGTATCGGCAAGATGGCCGAAGCGAAGCCCTGAGGCGACGGGAATTTTGGCTTCACGGCGAATCCACGCGAGAGCGTCACTTAGGGAAAAGCGCCCGGCGCCCTCACCCGCCGTTTTATCGGCCCCGGTCATGCCGCCCACGATAAGCGCCCTCTGGCGCGTGAGCACTCCCGCCTGGATTAACTGCAGCAGCATCCGTTCAATGCGCCAGGCCGGTTCCGCGACGTCTTCCACGTACAAAATGCCGCCGTCAATCTTAGGAAACCAGGGGGTACCCACGAGGCTTGTCAAAATCGCGAGGTTTCCGCCCCAGAAAATGCCGCCCGCGTTAAACGCCTCGCCCGTCACAGAGGCCTTGAGGTGAAAGGTTTCACTCATCAAGGCCGCTTCAAAGGCGGCGTCTCTTGCGGGGTTTACGAGCCTGAAGGCTCGTGCTACCGGCCCCTGCCAGGAGGCTTTGCCCGTTACCGCGTAAAGCGCGCAATTGACGGCCGTTGTGTCGCTCAAACCCACAAACGCGGCGCAGCTCGCGCCCGCTCTCTCCCAGTCAACTTTTGGAAGGAGCCTTGCCGTCCCGTAGCCGCCCCGAAGACACAAAATGACGTCTGCGTCCACTTCGTCAAAGGCTTCCTGCAGGCCCGCGGCCCGCGCAGCGTCACTTCCTGCAAAGCGGTGATCCATGAGGCGGACGTTGGCGGTTTCTTTGACGCGCCAGCCGCGGCGCCGAAATTGAGCCTCACAAGCGTCAACCGAGGCCGTATCGTAAGCCGCAAAGTCCTCACCCAGCGTAGGCACCCGTGCGGGCGCGGTGATCACAAGAAGCGGATCGCGTACGGTTTTGACTTCCTCAGTCATCGGGCCTTCTCCTTTCTGCGTCCGGCAAAAAAGTCCTGCAGGAGTTTGACGGCCGCTTCTTTTTCCACGCCGCAGGTACAGAGGGGGCTGTGGTTCATGCGGCAGGCCTCAATCACGTTCGTGGTGCTTTTAAGCGCCCCGCATTTGGCGTCGTCTGCCCCCCAGACGATGCGCTTAACACGCGCAAGGGCCGCCGCGGCCGCACACATAGGGCAGGGTTCAAGGGTCACGTAAAGAACCGCCCCGGTCAAACGTTCACTGCCGAGCATCCGGCCTGCCTGCCGCAGTACCAGCACTTCGGCATGCGCCGTTGCGTCTTTCATTTCTCTCACGCGGTTGCCGGCCCTCGCGATGATGCTTCCCTCATGCACAAGGACCGCCCCCACAGGAACTTCCCCGCGGTCAGCCGCCGCGCGGGCTTCTGCTAAAGCTTCCGCCATACACCGCGCGTCAAATGCGGCGTCAACAGCCGGCGCCTGCGGGGCGTTGACGGCCTTGTTTTTCGCCTGCAGCGTTGCGCGGCGCGCGGCGCGCTCGAGGGCGCGCTTTTGACGAAGCTCAGAAACAGCTGCTTCAAAGCCGGCAAAGGAATCCTTGTCCGAAAAAAGGCGGGGAAGAAGAATACGCACCGTGGTGCCGTCAATGGTGACGGCACCGCAAGCCCTTAAAAAATCCGTGATATCGGGGTTTTGGGCGGCAAGCCACCCGCCGTCACGTTTGAGGAAACTGCGGATGCGGCGCAGGAAATTGGTGAGCCCTGCGGTGTCATCCCCAGCGTTGGCGCCCGCCGCGATGAGGACATCGCGCAGCAGGCGTGCCTCTTCGGGGAAACGCGTGAGGCCCGCGGGCGTAATGCCGCGTTTTAAGGACATCCGCTCCCAAAGGAGCGCCGCATCCGTAATGACCTTTGCCTCAGCCGCGTCCATACAGCCTTTCCTACTTCACGGCCTGACCGGCCTTCACTTCAGCGGGCTTTACGACCGGCTGACTCTCAACATTGGCGGCCGGGGTGAGCGCCACCGCGCCCGAGAGCTTCACTTCGCTCTTGGCGTACGGGATTTCGATGTTTTCTGTAGCAAAGCGCCGCAACACCTCACGGAAAATCGCGGATTTCAGGGACCCTACGCCGGCCTCGGGGTCGCGCACCCAGAAGACGCCCTTAAGCGTAATTTCACTGTCGCCAAAACCGCTGATCACCACCCTGGGGGCAGGCGTCTGCATCACGCGGGGCTGTGACTTCATGATGTCAAGGAGGATCTCGAGCGCACGGTCAACGTTGGCTTCATAAGCGATACCCACTTCGACGCTTCCGGTTGCCGCACGGTCGCTGCCGGAGAAGTTCTTCACCGAACTTGTCACAAACATTTCGTTCGGGACCACGAGCTCTTCGCCGCTTAAGTTACGGACCACCGAATAACGGGTGTTGATCTTGGTGACCACCCCCTGAAATGCGCCGACTTCAACGAGGTCTCCGATACGAACAGAGCGGTCGAGCAGAATAATGAACCCCGAGACGTAGTTCGAAGCAATCTTCTGCAGCCCGAAGCCTAAGCCAACGCCGATCGCGCCGCCAAAGACCGAGAGGATTGTGAGGTCCACGCCCGCAAAGGAAAGCGATATGAGAACGGCTAAGGTTAAAAGCCCCACACGGCACACGCGGGAGATGACGACCCGGAGGTTTACCTCGATGTCGCCGTTAACCATAATCCGGCGTTCAATGAGGCCCGCAATCCAATTGGCAACCACCAGCGCCAAGGCAACGGTCAAGACGCCGACCATAGCCGACCAAAGCGAGAGTGAGCCCGAACCGATCGGAATCGCCACTTCGTGCATGGCGTCAACGACGTTACCCAAAATCCCCGCAATCTGTAAAACAGCGAGCACCCAGAAGACAATCTTGACGCCCTTTTCAATCGCCCCGTTTTCAAACTTGGGACCGATCATGACGCGCAGCACCTGCAGGATGATGATAATGAGAGCCCAGGCGTAAAAGACGGAATACGCCACCCGCGCAAAAACCGGTTCACCGCCCGCGGCAAGCATGCCCGTTTTCTGCAGGATGTTCACACAAAGCGACAGCACCAGGGCCGCTGCGAGCGAAAACGCCACACCCGAACAAATCCCGAAGAAAAAATCCAAGGGGCGGTTAAATTTTTCGCTGATTCTGTTTTTACTGCGCCAGTAGGCGTGCTTTTTGCCGACAAAAGCGGAGACCCCGGCCGCAATGAAAACGGCGAGCGCGACGGCGGCAAACTGTATCCAGAAGTGCTCTGACATAAGCTGCGGCAGGACCCGGCCTGCGATGTCCCGGAGAAATTCCGGAATGAAATTTAATGTTGATTCAGTTGTAGACATGACGGTGGGGACCGTGTAAAAAAACAACAGTTAATCATGAGGCGGCCGGGACCATCGGCCCGCTTTTTTACGACTTCAGAGTGCGGCGGTTAAAAGAGCCTCCACGTCTTCCGTCGTTAAAACCTTAAAGTGCCCCAGCGGCCCTTTTTTCGTCGCAAGCGCCGCGATTTCCTTCACCGGCACCGGTTTGTCGGTGAGCTCAGAAAGACGCGTGGGAAGTTCCATCTTCTGCAGGAAAACCGTGAATTTGGCGATACCAAGGGCAATCACTTCTTCGGCACGGCCCTCTTTTTCCACGCCCATCACGTTGCGGGCAAATTGAACAAAACGCGCTTCGTTGGCATGCGCCACATAGCGCATCCAGCTCGGAATAATTGCCGCGAGCCCAAAGCCGTGCGTGATCGTGGTGTCCCACCCGGACAAAGCATGTTCCATGCCGTGGCAGGCCCAGTCTTCTTCAAACCCGAGACCGAAGTAGCCGTTGTGCGCAAAGGTGCCCGCAAGCCCCACCTGACTCCAGGCATCGTAGTCGCGGACGTTTTCCATCACTTTAAGGCCGTTTGCCATAATCGTTTTCAAAGCGGCTTCGGCCTGGCCGCTTGTGTAGTCCACGGCCGGGGTGTTTGTGAAGTAGCGCTCCATGATGTGGCTCATCATGTCAATGACGCCCGCCGCAACCTGCTTTTTCGGGAGCGTAAAAAAGAGCTCCGGATTGATTGCCGCCACTTTGGGGCGGATCACGCCGTTACCCATCCCGAACTTTTCGTTACCCTGGGTGATGACGCAGCGGATTGACGATTCGCTTCCGGCGGCCGGAATCGTGAGGACCGCCCCCACCGGAAGGCACGTTTCAGGCACCACTTTCCCGGTAAAGAAGTCCCAGCCGTCCCCGGCGTAAGGCACGGAAGCGGCCACAGCCTTGGCGGTATCGATGACGCTGCCGCCGCCCACAGCGATGATGAGGTTCACATTTTCCGCACGGGCAAAGGCCGTGACTTCACGCACAAAATCCATTTCAGGGTTGGGCTTGACGCCGCCCTTTACGAGCACCGTAAGGCCCGCGGCTTCGCAGCCCGCGACAACGTCGTCCAAAACGCCGCTTCGCTTGGCCGATCCGCCCCCGTAAATCACCAGGGCTTTTTTGCCGTCTTTGGCCCAGGGGAGCATGCGCATCCCGATTTCCTTATGCGCACCGCGCCCGAAAACAAGTTCCGTCGGATTACAGTAAACGAAGTTCTGCATGACGCACGACTCTCCCAAAAATCAAAGACTCACCACGGCGCTTTTCTGTGCCGTGCCGCGCGCAAGATTCACGCGCGATAAAACCAAAAGACCGGCAACGAAAAAAAGGCCGGTAACCAAAATCGCAAGGCGCTGATTGTTGCCGCTCATCCAGCTCACAGCCCCGTAGGTTAAGGGGCCCACTGCAGCCGAAAGCCAGAGCGCCATATTCCAGAGGCCGTAAAACTCCGCGAGGCGCTTTTCAGGGGCCAAAAGCCCCACCATCGCGCGGCCTGCGGACTGACTTGACCCCATCGCAAGGCCCGCGAGGTTGGCGCTCACCCAAAAAAGAGCTTCGCCCTGCGCGGCAGCAGCTGTTGCGACCATCGCAACCCACAAAAGAAGCGTGAGCGCAAGGGCCCGTTTGTGCCCCAATTTATCCTGCACGTACCCAAAACAAAAGGCACCGACCGCCGCCGTAATGTTGACGGCAAGCACCATGATAAGCGTTTTGGTGACGGTAAAACCCATGACGGCCGAGGCGTACACGGCCGCAAGCGCAATCACGGTCGCAATGCCGCACTGATATAAAAACCCGCAGCAGGTAAGCCACGCAAAATCGCGGTACGCGGGGATAAGTTCCAGCGTCCCCCGCATTTCCTTAAAGGACGCCAAAACCGTTGCGGTAAAGCTTTCCGTGACCGCGCCGGCGCTGCTGCGCTCCTTCACCCACAGGAAAAAAGGCAGCGCCGTCACGGCAAAAACAACCGCCACCACAAGGCTTACCGCCGGGACGCTTTCAGTCTGCGGTATATCAAAGGCCCCCGCAATCTGAAGCACAATCAGACAAAGCGCCAATGTCACAAGGCCCCCGCCGTAGCCCAAACTCCAGCCCCAGCCCGACACTCGCCCGAGGGACTCGGGTTTGGCAAGTTCCGGCAAAAACGCCGAATTCATGGATTCCCCGACGCTGAAACCGATGTTGCTCACAATCACAAGAAGCGACGCGATGGCCACCGTTCCCGGGCCCGTAAACGTCAAAAGGGCCGTGGCCGCAATGCAGCAAAGCGTTGCGATAAAGCACCAGCGCTTTTTCTCGGCACGGATGTCGGCTGCCCGCGAAAAGGCGGGCATCAGAATGAGGCAGAGGATGTTGGATGCCGCCACCACCACGGTCCACAAAAAGGTCGCCCAGTCGGCACCACCGCAGATGACGCTCACAAAATAGGTGTTGAAAACGGCTGTGAGAATGACGGTGCTGTAGCCGGAATTAGCCGCATCAAAAAGCGCCCACCCCCAGACTTCGCGCACACGTACGCCCGTCTTTAAAGCCGCCGGATCAAAAAGCGCCATGATTAATGCAGCAGCACTTCGGCGGGCGCCCCGGTAAGAAGCCTCGCCCAGAAGTTGATGAGGCGCGCAGCCTGCGGAGAGTTTTCGACACCGTCCATGTTGACCCCGGCCCGGGAGAGGTCGTTCAAAATCCGGTAGAGGTCGGCCAGAAACACCGCGGCCGCCGCAAAAACGACTTCTTCGTTGTCTTCGGGCACCGCCCCGGCGGTTTCTCTGAGCTCATCGGAAATCATGTCCCGCAGAAAGACCGCAAGGCCCCGCGGATTCCAGTCTTCGCCCGAAGCGTAATGGGGGTTTCCGCCCGAAAACGTGGTGCCGAGCCAGTCCACGAGGCGGTTGTCCGCCTCATCAATTTCCTGGGGACTCATGTCGCCCGCGGCCGCCGAAACCGCGCGCCGCACGGTGTTGCGAACCGCCTGAAAAAGAAGGTCACCCACGACTTCTATGGAAACAAGGCTCGGCAATTGCGCCGCGCGGCTTGAAAAGTCATGGCAGCCGCACCCCGGAGAGCACCGTCTTGAAGGACAGGACATGGCTTACCTCCTACACCGACGCGATCGACGGGGTAAAGAGTTTGGCCCAGTCGCTGCAGAAATCATGCACGCGCCGTCCGCTCATTTCAGCGTCTTCCACAGACGCCTCGTTTTCCCGGGCAATGAGTTCGGAAACGGCTTTTTGCAGCTGCAGTACGGCAAAAAAGACGCAGGCCTCATCATCCTTTTCAAAAATCGCGCGGTGCTCGGGATCAAGCGCCGCGATCTCATCGGCAAAGTGTGTGCGGAGAAACTTCCCGAGTCCCCCGTCACTCCACCCGGGCACGGGCTTAAAGTGCTCCGGCAGCGCGCCGCAGAGAATCCCCGTGAGGTTGCCGGCGAGTTCAGAGTCGGCCTTGGCGCAGTCCTGGGCCGTCACCTTTTCCTGCATCAGAGCATCCAACTGCTCCACGTGGTGTTCCACACAGGAAAACACCAGCGCATAAACAACGCGTTCGTCTGCGAGATCCTGAACCGCTCCTGCGGTCTGGTTTGCTTCACCCATGACACTTTTGCCCGTAAAAATTTGTTACTTCGCGATTTTAGCGGCTTGCGAAGCAGGCGACTTCGAGCCTTGAACAATTTTGAGAGCCCCCGTAATGAGCGTTGCCATATCGCCCATATTGGCGGGCACAACAAGGGTGTTGCCTTTTTGGGCAATGCCGGAGAAGGCTTCGACGTACTTTTCGGCAATCTGCAGGTTCACGGCGTTCATGCCGCCCGGGGCGTTTGTGGCTTCTGCAACGCGCTTTAAGGCTTCGGCGGTCGCCGTGGCAATCGCAAGCGTTGCCGCCGCCTCACCTTCTGCCTTATTGATCTGCGCCTGCTTTTCACCCTCAGACTTCGCAATCGCCGCTTCCTTTTCACCGGTTGCGATATTGATCTGCTCGAGTTTGCGGCCTTCAGAGGCAGCAACCACCGCGCGCTTTTCGCGCTCTGCCGTAATCTGCTGCTGCATGGCCTGCAGAATCACCGCCGGGGGCGTCAAATCCTTAATTTCATAACGCAGGACTTTGACACCCCAATTAAGCGCCGCTTCGTCAATCGCGGTCACCACGGACTTATTGATGAGGTCACGCTCTTCAAAGGTCTTATCGAGTTCCATGCGGCCCACGACGCTGCGCAACGTGGTCTGTGCGAGCTGCGTAATAGCAATGATGTAGTTACTCGTCCCGTAACTCGCCCTCTGGGGGTCTGTGACCTGGAAAAAGAGCACACCGTCGACAGTGAGCTGCGTGTTGTCTTTGGTGATACAGACCTGGCTCGGGGTGTCCAGGGGCACTTCCTTGAGGCTGTGCTTATAGGCCACGCGGTCAATAAAGGGGATGATGATATTGAGCCCCGGGTTTAACACGGCATGAAATTTTCCCAGACGCTCCACCACCCAGGCGTTTTGCTGCGGCACGACCTTAATGCACTGCGTCACGAAAATGACGGCAATCGCCGCAAGCACCACGGCAAAAATCAGAAATTCGCTGATGATCATTTAAAAACTCTCGTTTAGGAAATCGGTTCAACAACAAGTGCGGCACCGTCCACACGCACGATGCGCGCAGAGCCCGCGGTGAGCGGGCTGCCGTCCGCGGTTTTTGCGCGCCAGGACGCACCCCGGTACATGACTTCGGCCGTGCCGTCGGCAGAAACCTTTGTGACGGTGACGATATGACCGGCATCGGGGTGGCTCACGGCGTCATCTTTTTCCGGGTGCTTGGCCTTAAAGCCAAACACCATAAGGCACCCTGCCACGGCGCACACCGATGCGGCAGCGCACTGCCAGGCAAGACTTAAATCCGCCCAGTAGACAACGGCCCCGGCAAGGCACCCCAGGCCGATCATCAAAAGGTAAAACGTGCCTGCCACCATGTCGATCCCGCCCAGAATGAGCGCGGCAACGAGCCAGCAAAGTCCGGCAGAAATCTGCATACTCACACTCCTTTGTGTGGTTCGATGCAGATCAGGCTAGCACACAAAGGAATAAAAACCGCGGTTTTTCGCGGCTTGTTACCGGTTTTTTACGGGCGCGTGTTGCCCGGACGATTCGCTGCGGCTCACTCGTCTTCGGTTTTGGGCGCGTAGTGCGCGTAGATCGCACCCGCAAGGCTTTCGGCCGCCGCTTCCTTATCGTTAAAGACCCCGGTGATGCCGGTCTTTTCAAGCTGCAAGGCTTCGTCATTGTTCCGGGCACGCACCATCACTTCGATGTCGGGATTCAGGGCTTTGGCATTTTCAATGATTTTTGTGACCGACAAGGGGTCGCCTGCCGCGAGAACCAAAAGTCGTGCCGAAGCAATATGCGCCTGCACGAGCACCATGGGGTCTGCGGGATCGCCCTGAATCACGGCCCTTTTAGCTTCTCTTAAGCGCTCGGCCGCTTCAGGCGTTGCCACAACGCACACGACCGGAATGTTCTTTTCCGACAGTTTCTTTTCAAGAACCCCTGAAACCATCCCTTCGCCAACGAGAATCACCTGGCCCGCAAGCAACCGCCTCGGGGTTTCCTGCGGCAGTACCGAGAGTTTGTCAACGACCATCGCGGCGCGCCTCGCCCACGCAAAGTGCCGGATGAGAAACCTCCGGCCCCACTTGGTGGAAGCAAAGACCGCGGGGTTAAGCGCAATCGACAAAATGGAGGCTGCCACGAGCAGGCTCATCACGGAAGGATCCATAAGCTTTAACGCGATCGCCTGGCTTGCGAGAATAAAGCTGAATTCCCCGATCTGCGCCAGTGCTGCCCCGACTGATAGCGTCGTGTGCAGGGGGTAGCCCATAAAGTGCACGAGAAGAAATACCGCGACCGACTTACCGAACAGAATGATCGCGAGAACCGTGAGCACGCCCAAGGGGTCGTTGACGAGCACGCGCCAGTCGAGCATCATCCCGACGCCCACGAAAAAGAGCACGGAAAACGCGTCCTGCAGGGGGAGCGACTCCACGGCCGCTCGGTGCGCAAAACGGCTTTCGCGCATCACCATGCCGGCAAAAAAGGCGCCGAGCGCAAAACTCACGTGAAAAACCAGAGACGCCCCGTAGGCTATGCCGATTGCGGCGGCCAGCAGCGAGAGCGTAAAAAGTTCGCGCGACCCGGTTTTGGCAATCTTCATGAGTGCCCACGGAATAAAGCGCCGGCCCACGATCATCATCACCGCCACAAAGGCTGCGACCTGCGCAAACGTTTTGACGATCACCCAGGCAACGTCAAGCCAGGAAACCGCCTTTTCGCTGCCCGCGACAAGGCCCGCGGCGGCGGGCAGCAGCACGAGAATTAAAACGCAGATGATGTCTTCGACAACGAGCCACCCGACGGAAATTCGGCCGTCAACGGTGTTTAACGTCCCCTCCATTTCCAGAGCCTTTAAAAGCACTACGGTTGAAGCGCAGGAAAGACACAGGCCGAAAACCACGGCCGATGATATGGGCCACTGCCAGAATTCGTGCGCCATCCAGGCCCCGAGAACCGTAGCGGAGGCCATCTGAAGGAGAGCCCCGGGAACGGCGAGTTTTTTAACACGCAAAAGGTCTGTGACGGAAAAGTGCAGCCCCACTCCGAACATCAGGAGCATGACGCCCACTTCCATCAATTGCGAGGCAACATTCATGTCCGCCACCGGCCCCCAGGTGTGTTTTCCGGCCATGATGCCCGCAACCAGGTAGCCTACGAGCGCCGGAAAGCGGTAGCGCTCTGCAATGTAACCAAAACCGATAGCCAGTCCGAACGCAATCGCAAGCGTCGAGATCAGAGGCAACGAGTGATCCATACAAACGTCAATTCCGAAAAAGCATGGTGGGGAAATGGGATTTTTGTGTTCCGGCACAGTGCTGAACACGTCTAAAAATTGTATAAAAATCACGCGCAAAAAAGCCCGTGCGCACGAAATATTTTTCGTGCAGTCACGGGCTCTCCGGCACTGCACTCTTCTCTTACGAGCGATTTTTTACCGGTCTTACCTCGATGAACCCCACCTACTTAACCCAGTATCTGAGAAAAATGACAGAAGCCGTCAGGCACTGAAAGCTTAATCCGCTGCCGGCGCATGCCCCGCTAGCCTGAATTTTGCATGAGCGCTGAAAAACAGCGCTCTTTTCATGGCTTGAATTCTGATTTCAATAAAGAAAAAATGTCTTTTTTGTTAATATTTTTCTACCACAAAAAACAAAAGACCTTTCCATGCGTTTTACTCGAACAGCAACAACTGATGGGTTCGGCCGCAGCGTGCAGATCACCAACGGGCGGTTTGTCGCCACCATGATGACGGGGCTGCTGCCCGTCGCCGATATGGTCTCCCGGATTCAGCTTTTGGCCCCCTTTGAGCAGGCGTTGGAGCAGACACACAAGCCGAAAGACCGCAGTCTGTATTCCGCCGGAGCCATGTTTCGGCAGCGTGTTTTCGCACATATCTGCGGATTTGAGGATTTGGCTGACCACGACGTCATCACAGAAGACGAAGGCTTTCTTTCCGCACTCGGGGTTAATGATGCTGCAGGCAGCTCAACCCTCTGCAGATTTGAAAACTCAATAACCCGACACGATCTTGATCGCCTCGACTGCTGTTTTTTTGGACGCACTGCTTCGGGCTAACCGAAAGCATCGCATCTTTCCCAGGGCCGGGGCCAGGAAGACTCCGGTACTCACCACGACCGGCATGGCTCACCGCACCATCGGTGAACTCGTTAATTACAAAGCTAAGTCCTGGAAGCAGGAACGTCGGCTCATCGCCCGACGACAGCATGACGCTCGTACCAACCAAATGGATCTGCGCCTGATTCAGACCAACATCAAACATGTCAAAAAGGGGGAAGACGGCTGGTACGGAAAGTATTCCGAGTACGGCGCTGCCAAGCTGTATGAAGACCTTTACTGCGGTCGGGCGGCTGACTGCGAACTCAATATCGCAGAATTTAAAACGGATTGCTTTGGCGGCAGAGCTAGTTCAACGCGCTTCTGCACCAACGGCTACCGCATGATATTGGGCATGGTGACATTGCTGGTGCTCAAGTTGGCCCGGCACTATCTCTTTGGTGTTGTGAAGGAAAGCGCGAAAAAAGCTGTACGTGTTTCCATTGCCCGGCTCAGAACCACTGTCATCCTGGTGACTGCTAAATGGAGCTCAACGATAAACACCGTCCGACTGACGCTGCCCTCTGTTTTGCCGGGAGCCCGCGAGCTGGGAGCGCTTTTCAAGATACCGATACTCTGACGCCTGAGCGTCCCCGACTCACAAAGCGTGCCATCGGGGGTTGGGGGCAATGCACCCAAAATCGGGCTCCGCGTGAATTTTTGCCATGATGTCCCCAGAATTTTCTCGATTTTTGATCTTGCACCAGCCTGCTTTTCTGAAAAATCAAGCTGGTGCAAAATGCAGGCTAGTGCTCCGGGAGATCAGGGGAGGGCGCGCGCTCGATGCGGCGCCCTGCCGCAAGCATCAGCCCGCGCTCTTTTCGGGCTTGGGAATGATGGTGCCGGCCACAAGGCCGCGCACGGTGCCGATGGCCGCGGCGAGCCACACGAGCATCAGGAGCCCAAAGAACGCCTGCGCGAGATGGCTCAGAAGCAGGAGGTTGGCGAGGTTGCTCAGGCGCACGGCGAGCACCGTCAGGGCGCCCACCGGGAAGACGAAGGCCCACCACGACAGCGCAAAGGGTAGTTCGCCGCGCACGTAGTTGCGCACGGTCATGGCGATGCACAGCAGCAGCCACCAGATCGAGGCGCCCATGAAGCCCGTCGAGACAAGGATGCCGTAGGTGAGGGCGCCCTCATTGCCGATGGCGTGCAGCAGTGAGAGGAGGCTCAGCGGAATGACCCCCAGAGGCGCCAGATGCACCCAGAGCGTGGGGGTCATCTTGCCGGTGATGCCCGGGCGTAGGAAGTGGCGCAGCATCGACATGGCGAGCAGCCCGATGTACATGAAGCAGCCCGCGCCCAGGCCGAGCATGTTGATGCCGAAGTAGACCTCGCGCATCAGGCCCTCGGCGTGGGCCGCCAAGCCTGCGCCCGCCACCGGAATCACCACCAGACCCACGGCCGGGATGAAGTGCGCGGGCGTGACCATCTCGAGCTTGAGCTTGTCGAGCGTGAAGAGCCGAAAGAGGATGATGTAGCTCGCAAGGAACGTCCCCGCGGTGCCCGTCCACCACAGCGCGCCCACGCAGACAGGGTCGATGCCGCGAATGCTCCACTGGCCCGCCATCACCAGCATGGCGATGGGGAAGGTGGCGTAAAAGCTCCCTTCGACGGGGTGCGACATCGTCTCAAACACGCGCCGCGGGAACATGAGGATGCGCGCCAGGCCCGCCAGGCCCAGCACGACCATCATGACGATGGCCAGATAGTGCAAAACGTCGGCGACGATCTGCCAGGGGGTGCCGGCAAAAAGAAGCCATGCGGCCAGACCGGCCACCGAGGTGCCCATGACGGAGGCAAACCAGCCCGGCGCCATGGTTTGGATGAAGTGCTTCATGATGAACGAGATGTTTCAATGAATGAGAGAAATCGAAGTGACGGGCGGCGCGGCTTGCCTCAAGCCGGCTGCTCTTCTTTTTCAAGCAGTTCGTCCCTGCCATCACCGCGCCAGTCCATGACGCCCTCGCGGATCACCAGCAGCTCCCGGCCGTGCTCGGCAAAGACGCGCGCCGCGCGCTGCGCAAGAAAGCAGTAGGAGCCCCGGCAGTAGGCCGCGCACAGCTTGTCGGCGGGCAGATCCGGGAGCATGCGCTCGATGCATTCAAGCGGCATGCTCTTGGCGTTGGGCAGATGCCCCGCGTCGAACTCCTCGCGCGGGCGCACGTCGATGAGCACCAGATCACCCGCGTCGGCAAGCTTTAAGGCCGACTCGAGATCCACGCCCGCGTCCTCCCGCGCCTGGGGCTCCTCGTGCTCGCCGCCTTGCGCGTTGCTCGCCGCGGCGACTTCCGTGACGCGCGCCGTCTGCTGCAGGACCACCACCAGATGCAGCACCTCGGTCGAGGAGATGGCATACTGGCGGAAGCGCCCGAAGCGGCGCACCGACACAAGGCCCGCCTGCAGCAGCACCTTCAGATGCGCGCTCACGTTCTTGTAGTCGATCTGCAGAAGGTCCGTGAGCGTCTCGACCGTGCGCGGGCACTGCGCGAGAAACTCCAGAATCTCCAGGCGCACGGGCTGGCTGCACGCCTTGCCCACGCGGGCGACCTGCTCGTACAGGGAGCGCTTGTGCTCGCGGGGGTCTTCAGGCAGAGGGTACACAAGAGGTGAATCGGTCTGCGGCATGGGTGAACGGGTCCGGGGAAAAGAGAAAAACGTGCTTTGCTGATATTCTAATAAATTTTAGAATGAAGTGAAACCCCCGGTTGAACCCGAATTTCAAGGCAAAAAAGGGGCCCGTCTCCACCCAAACTCCCGGCCTGCTAGATCAGATCCGGCTTGACCTTTGTCAACACGCTGATTAATAAAGTTTTTTGCATTTGAAAATCCTGCATTTTTCGGTCGCCCGGAATGCAGGATTTTTATTTTTGCTATAATAGATCATATTTTAATTAATTTGATCTATCACGCCGCGAATCACAGATAAAGACGGGAAGCTCTGGTCGTTAATGTCCTACAAATCTGGTATCGGCCGCGTTTACATCCGCGCCTATCGCAATGTCTGGGATCGTCAGAAGAAGCGCTCATTTCCGGAGGCGCGCATGCAGGTCGGTCCCTTGCAGCCCGACGGCATGGTCAGGCTCTCAGCAGAGTTTCGGGAGCACTTTCCCGCTTACGCTGAGGGTGATTGGTTCTGGGCGGATCATGAGCTTGTCAGCGAGGAGCAGTTCAGAGAGGAGTTCCCGACAACCCCTCAGCCCAAAGACATCAGCTGGAGCGATGAAACGATCCGCGTGGGTCTGACTTTTGCGGCCTGGACGACTGCTCAGAGAATGGGAATCCTCGAAGATTTGACGAGGATTTTTGGCAGAGAGGGATGGGCTGCTGGGCCATTCGCACCAATGCCATTGTCGATCCCTTTGAGACCAACAGCATCTATCGTCAGCGCGACATTATTGAAAAGGGCTTCAACCAACTCAAGAACGAGGTGGGTGGCTCAAGGCTGGAGGCCACGGAAAGCGCCTACAGAGGCAAGCTCTTCATCTACACGCTGGCTCAGTGAGGATGTAAGGTTTTTTGTGTCCAGGCGATAATAGCGCTCCCGTAGGGCGCGAAAGGAATCACCGTGGCACACCGT
>ENA-UEQM01000104-UEQM01000104.1-human-gut-metagenome-genome-assembly--contig:-NODE-104-length-57675-cov-13.297406_pt1 | contig 57675 bp, 35 predicted proteins | sample MGYA00242948_ERZ507948 | MGnify/ENA primary metagenome ERZ507948 (study PRJEB26167, sample SAMN06115440) | human gut metagenome | host: Homo sapiens | place: China:Hubei | collected 2015-07-28... | reverse complement strand
TCTCAAGTATTCGGCACCGGCACCTTGCCGGTCGGGTTCCAAGGGCGAAGCGCCTTGGTCGCCGAAGGCGAAATCCCGGTTCGGAAAGTTGCACACGGCGTAAAGGCAACCTCGGGACGAAGCGCATCCGAACCGCCGGAGGCGACTCGTGACGATGGCGGCAACCGTTACTCCGCCACCACCCGGTAGTAGTTGATCGCCAGCAGGATCAGCGCCACACTCAGGCTCACCGTCAGCAGCACCAGCAAAATCAGGTAGTTCCGGCCGATGAACAGTCCGGCGTGCTTCAGCGGAGAGGCGTTTTCCGCCTTCGGCACATAGCCGGACTGAAACGCGAAAATGTCCTCCCGCAGCTCCCGCACCGTTGCATACCGGTCCGCCGGGCGCAGCGCCATCGCCTTCATGCAGATCGCCTCCAGCGCGGCGGGCACATACCGTCCCTCGGGAGCGACCTCCGTGGGCGGCGGCAGTTCGCCGGTCACGGTGCGGCGCAGAATCTCATCGACCGACAGCCGCGCCAGCGGATTGGTCAGCGCCAGCATCGCATACAGAATCGCCCCCAGCGCGTACACGTCGGCACGCACGTCGATCGGAGCGCTGTTCAGAGTGCGGATCTGTTCCGGGGCCATGTAACCCGGTGTGCCCTTCACCCGGCCGGCCACCTCATCGCCCGCCTCATTCGGAGCAAGCAGTCCGCCGGAAGCGGGACTTTTCAACGAACGCGCCAGCCCCCAATCCAGAACCAGCACCTCACCGAAGTCGCCGAGATTGATGTTTTCCGGCTTCAGGTCCAGATGGCAGATTCCCTGCGAGTGTGCGAATTCGATCGCGTGACAGATCCGGGTGTAGATGTGGAGCAGCCGGACCAATCCGTAATTGGCGATCGTCTCGGCGTCCTCCTTCTGAATCTTGCGCAGCACGGAAGCGAGCGACTGCCCGTGCAGGTATTTCATCGTAAAGTAGGGAGAACCCGAGCCGTCGATGCCGATATCGTGAACCGGCACGATGTTCGGGTGTTCCAGATGCGCGGTCAGCTTGGCTTCGCGCACGAATTTCTCCAGGTCCGTCTTGGGGCGGTCCCGGAAATCCGGCATGATCGCCATCGCGACTTCGCGGCCGGTGTCCTGGTCGAATACCAGCAGCACCCCCTTCATTCCGCCGAAACCGATGCTCCGGATAAACCGGTAGCGCTCCTGCGGTTTGACCGGAAGCGTGGAAAGCACATCGACCGAATCCCCCGCTGCCAAAAGCGGAGAATCCGTCGAAAGCACCCGGGTTTTCGTCTCCATGCTGTCAGATACGGTATTCATGAACCGGAATTTCGTAACCGCTATTGTGCCTTACGCGTTTCGCCGAGCAGCTGCGGCTCCGCTTCGCCGCGGATCACCGCGCCGTCGATCACGCAGCGGCTGATCCCCTCCCGGGATGGAGCGTCGAACATCACGTCGACCATCATCTCCTCAAGGATTGCGCGCAGCCCGCGCGCGCCGGTGCCGCGCGCCACCGCCTTGTCGGCCAGTGCTTCCAGCGCGTCCTCGGTGAATTCCAGCGTAACCCCTTCCATACCCAGCAGCCGCTGGTATTGGCGGATCAGCGCGTTCTTCGGCTCCTTCAGAATCCGGATCAGGTCCTCCTTGCGCAGCGGTTCGAGCGAAGTGACCACCGGAAGGCGGCCGACAAACTCCGGAATCAGTCCGAACCGGATCAGGTCCTCGGGTTCGCACTTCGCATAGGGATTCTTCGCGAGATGCTCGGCATCCAGTTCCGCCTGCTCCGCTTCATCGTCCACCAGACGCTTGAAACCGAGCACCTGCTTGCCGCAACGGCGCTGGATGATCTTATCCAGCCCGACGAACGCACCGCCGCAGATGAACAGGATATTCGAGGTGTCGATACGCAGGAACTCCTGCTGCGGATGCTTGCGGCCGCCCTGCGGCGGCACATTCGCAACCGTGCCTTCGAGGATCTTCAGCAGCGCCTGCTGCACTCCCTCGCCGGAGACGTCGCGGGTGATCGACACGTTCTCGGTCTTGCGGGCGATCTTGTCGATCTCGTCGACATAGATGATCCCGATCTGGGTGCGTTCCACATTGGAGCCGGAGGCCTGAAACAGCCGCAGGATAATGTTCTCCACATCCTCGCCGACATAGCCGGCTTCGGTCAGAGTCGTGGCGTCGCAGATCGCGAACGGCACATCCAGCAGCCGGGCCAGCGTCCTCGCCAGCAGCGTCTTGCCGCTGCCGGTCGGTCCGAGCAGCAGCACGTTGCTCTTGTCGAGTTCGACGTCGCTGAACAGATCCCGCGCCGCGGAAGTGTGGACTCCGGCCTGCGTCTGAAGCCGTTTGTAATGGTTGTGAACCGCGACGGCGAGCACCCGCTTGGCGCGTTCCTGCCCGATCACATACTGATCCAGTTCGGCCTTGATTTCAGCCGGGCTCGGCACCCGGAGGCTGGCAACCGGATTTTCCGCGTTCTTCTCCTTGACCGCCGCACCGGCAGCCTGATCGGCGCAGAGGGCGGTATAACCCTGCTTCAGGCAGTTTGAACAGATCGCCAGGCCTTCATAACCGCTCGGAGCAAAAATCACCGACGGGTCGTCCCCTTCCGTGGCGCCGCAGAAGGCGCAGATCAATTTACGGTTTCCGCGTTTTCCGGCCATCGGTTACTTCTCCTGCGAAGGCCGGGCGACGACCTTGTCGACCAGACCGTATTTGACGGCGTCTTCGGCTCCCATGAAGAAGTCGCGCTCGGTGTCTTTTTCGATCTTCCTGATCGGCTGGCCGGAGTGCGACGACAAAATGCCGTTCAGCATCGCCTTCAACCGCTGGATCTCCTTGACCTGAATATCCATATCGGCCGCGGTCCCCTGCGCACCGCCCCACGGCTGGTGAATCATGATCCGGCTGTTCGGCAGCGCGAACCGCTTGCCGGCGGCGCCGGCGCAGAGCAGCACCGCGCCCATCGACGCGCACTGTCCGACGCAGTAGGTTTTCACGTCGCAGGAGAGAATCTGCATCGTGTCGTAGATCGCCAGACCGGCCGTCACCGAACCGCCGGGGCTGTTGATATAGAGGTCGATATCCTTTTTCGGGTCTTCGGCCTGCAGAAACAGCAGCTGCGCCACGATCAGGTTCGCGACATCGTCGTCGATCGGGGTTCCCAGCAGAATAATCCGGTCTTTCAGCAGCCGGCTGTAGATATCGAATGCGCGTTCTCCCTGTCCGGTCTGTTCGACCACCATCGGAACCAGAAACGAATTGCTCTTCATAACTTTATCTCCGTACGTTAAATATTGAATCGGAAAATCCGGCGGCCGCAGCCGCCTCGCTCTTCCGCTAATATAGCAGACATTGTCAATAAAACCAAATGGGACCCGGCTGCCGCTGAAATTTTTCGGCCGCCCGGTCCCGTCGGAGTAATCAATGATCCGGATGTTTACTTCGCCGCGGATTCCGCAAGCATGCTCAGCACCTTGGCATTGATGAGATCAAGCTGGAGATCGTCCATTCCGCCGTTCTTTTCGAGCATCGCGCGGAATTCCTTCTCCTTGTAACCGTAATAACGGCTCATCTGATTGAGCTGTTCATCCACTTCGCCCTGCGACAGCGAAATATTCTCCAGTTTCGCGATCTTGCGCAGGATGAAGCTCTTCTTCAGGGACTCCCGCGCGGCCTTTTCGGCGGCGGCCTTGTGCGTTTCCAGCTCCTTCTTGAAGGTTTCGGCATCTTCCTCGCTCTTCACCACTTCGCGGGCGATCTTCTGGAGCTCCTTGGAAACTTCGGACTGCAGCACGTTCGGAGGCAGCTCGACGTCGCCGACCTGCTCGGCCAGCCGCTTGTAGACCGCCTCGACCACTTCATTGTGATGCTTGGTTTCGCTCTCCTGCTCCATCGCCTTGCGCAGCATATCGCGGAACTCTTCGAGAGACTTCACGCGGGCCTTCTCGGCCAGTTCCTCGTCGGTCAGCACCGAACGGCGCTGGATGCCTTCGACCTTCACCGTGTATTTCACGGTCTTGCCGGCGAGGGCGGCTTCGCGGTAGTCGGCCGGATAGACCGCGTCAAAGGTGTATTCCTTGCCTTTTTCCGCACCGGTCAGCGCCTTGATGCAGCCCGGAATCGACTCAGGTTCGCTGAGCCAGATGAAAGTGTTGTCGGCTTCGGCCTGGCGCTTCACCGCCGGGGTCGCGTCCTCCGGCAGCTCGAAGTCGCTCTTGTAGCTGACCTTGAGCATATCTTCGGCCTGCGCGGCGCCTTCGACGTCGGCGTAGTTGCCGTACATCGTACGGTAGAACTTCACACGCTCCTCGACCTGCTCGTCGGTAACGGCGTCCTTCGGAATTTCGACTTTGATCGCCTTGTAGTCGCCGACTTCGATCTCCGGAGCGACGTCCGCGCCGAGGGTGAACTTGAATTCTGCATCGAGCTTCAGCTCGGGCTTGCCTTCGATGCCGCAGGAGATGATATCGTAGACCTCATCCTTGCTGGCCATCTCAAACGCGGCGTACATGATCTTACGCTGCAGTTCTTCCCTGATTTCACCGTCATACTTGGTCTTGATCATGTTGACCGGAGCCTTGCCCTGGCGGAAGCCCGGAACCGACACCATCCCGGCGATCTCGCGCATGGTCTTCTCGGCCTCGCTCTTCACCACGTCCGCCGGAACGACGAAATCAAATTCCTTGCGGCACGGCTGAGCATCCCGCACTTCCATCTGGATGGAATCCACCAACTTCTTTGCCATCAAAACACCAAACCTTTCCTTAAAAAAGCCCCCGGTCGACGGGTTTGCATTCATATTCAACCATATCCGTCCACATTGCAGACAGACTTTTAATATATCGTATCAAATTTCAAATGTCAACCGCTTCGAAGAAATTTACCAATTTTCGACGATTTTTTTTGAAACAGGCGCCGCATAAGCGGCTTCCGGCTTGCGGCACGGCGATAATTTCGCCGGAACCGGAACGGTTTCCGGTTGCAAAATCCCGGAAAACAGGCTAAATTATCCCCCGAAGAAACACCCGACCATAACGTACAACCGCAAGGGGTGACCCGTGAGCTACAATCCGATCCAACTGCTGATTCCGGCGGTCTGGCTGTATTTTGGACTTTTCACATTGAAATATGTGGATCAGCACGTGGCGGAGAAGCGCGCCTGGCGCCCGTGGCTGAACCTCGCGGCCCTCTTTCTGGGGCCGGTCGTTCTGGCGCTGTTTCCGGTCGGACGGGCGATAGCCAAAAGCGGTTTCAGCTTCCGCAAGCTTTTCCTCGCCCGCAAGCCGAAGCGCCCGGCTCAAGGGCTGGAGCTGATCGGCGCTTCAGGCACGCCGGTGCTCGACCCGGAGCGGCCGCACGACAATCCGGCGGCCGTCGTACTGCTGCGCGCGCTGCTGACCGACGCGATCCGCAAACAGGCCGGGGAGATCAATTTCGAGCCCAGGCCCAACCGCACCATGACCATCCGGTTCCGGCACGGCGCCACCTCAAAACCGGTCCGCGAGGTGGATTTGGAGCTGGGCGAGGCGATGATCGACGAAATCAAGACCGCCGCCGACCTGAATCTTGCCGAAAAACGGGCGCCGCAGGAAGGCGGTTTCTCGGCGAACCTGCCGGAGAGCATGATCCGGTTCCGCGCCTCCACGGCGGGGATTTTCGGCGGCGAAAAGCTGACCATCCGGCTGCTTCTTCCGGGGACCGGAACTGCGGGGCTCGACGCCCTCAACCTCGGCGGCGGCGAAACCGCCGCGATCCGCAACGCGCTCAAGAAACCGACCGGCCTGATCCTGATCTCCGGCCCCCCCGGCAGCGGCCGAACCACCACCATGTACACGTTGATGGAGGAGGCCGACACCACACTGCGCATCGCATTCTCCGTGGAAAACCGGATCGGGCGGGCCATCTCCGGCGTCAGCCAGATGGAGGTCGGCGGCGGAGCGGCGGACAATCAGGCCGCACTGATCGGAACCGCGCTGCAGCAGACTCCCGATATGCTTTTCATCGACGAGCTTACCGCCCCGGAAAGCATGAAAATGGCGCTCCGGGCCGCCCGGGAGCTGCTGGTGATCGCAGTGATTCCGGGCGGCGACCTCGGCCGCGTCCTCTCCCGCTTCCCGGAGCTCGGCATTTCACCGGCGGCGCTCGCCCGGGTGCTGCTGCTTTTGCTCTCCCAGCGATTGGTGCGCAAACTTTGCAGCTGCAGGCAGAAGGGACGGCTCACTCCGGAAATACAGGATTATTTCCAGCAGGCGCACCTGAGCGACGCAAACGTCTGCCTGCCCGCCGGCTGCCGCAAATGCAACGGCACCGGCTACGACGGAGTGCTGCCGGTCTTCGACCTGGTTCAGGTCTCCGACCATTTGCGCGACCTGCTCGACGCGGACGGAGTGCCGATCAGCATGGTCCGGCAGGAGCTGGAGCGCGAGCACGGCAGCTCGATGCTGGTTTACCGCGGCTTTCAACTGGTTTCAACCGGCCAGACTTCTGAAGATGAAGTCCGCCGCGCGATCCTGACACAGGAGTAATCACGATGGGGTACGCAATTCTGTGGCTGCTGCCGCTGATTTTTTTCGCATTCGGTTTCACCTCCCGGCTGCTCAGTTGTTTCTTCCGGCTGCTGGGAATCTCCCTTGCGGTCTATGTCGGAATCCTGACCGGGCCGCATTTCGCCCCCGCAATTCTGCGCTCTTTACCGGAAGAGGCGCAGAACGCCCAACTTGAGGGAATGCTCTCCTGCTGGATCACCGCCGCCGTGGTGTTCCTGATCCTCGCCATCGTCGGCAAAATGCTGAACCGCGAGAGCGAGGAGTACGCTTTCCCGGAAATCATCAACCGTTTCGGCGGCGCGATCTGCGGCGCTTTATCCGGAGTCGTGCTGACCAATTTTCTGGTCCTGCTGGTGCTGATGACTCCCTTCCGGGAAAAACTGCCGGTCGAGGCCGATCCGGCGATGCTGGAACGGGTTTCCGTAACGGTCCTGACCCGCACCCTTCACACCGTCGACCGGATGAGCTTCCAGAGATTCACCGAAAAGCAGCGGCAGGAGCTGCTCGCGTATTATCTGTATGTGCCCCCGGAAGACGAGGAGGAAAATCCGAACAGCGGCAGTGGAGCTTCCCGGCCGCCCGCCCGGACGGCTCCGCAGACAGGAAACACCGGTGGTTCCGAAGCGGTGATCCATTCCTCCCCGTCCGGCCCCAACGGCGCGTTCTTCAACCGCATCCGGGGACGTGTGAACGCCACCTCCGACAAGCATAACCGGTCGGTCCGCGACGCAGCGAAGTAAAGGAGAAACCGTCATGTTCGTACCGGTCAGCAATTTCAAGATCAGCGCCGCCAAGGCTCCCGCCGACATCGACCGGAAAATCGCCCGGTTCGTGCTGAAGTCGATGCACCTGCCGGAACGGGCGCTGCTGGATTTCTTCATCACCGGCAAGAGCGTCGACTCCCGGCGCGGCGGGCCGTCGCTGGTCTACTCGCTGATCCTGGAACTGGACGACCGCACTCCCGGCGCCGCCCGCCTCGAACGGCTGGAGCCGGAGGCGGTCCGCGCCATGCGGTTCCCGGAGCTGGAACTGCCGCCGGAATCCGTGCTGCGCCATCCGGTCGTGGTCGGCACCGGCCCCGGAGGCATCTTCGCGGCGCTGGCGCTGGCGCTGGCCGGAGCCGAACCGGTGATCCTCGACCGCGGCCCCGAAGTCGGCCCGCGTTACGAAGAGTATCAGGCCATGCTGGAGAGCCGCGAACTCGATCCCGACAGCAATCTGCTGATCGGCGAAGGCGGCGCGGGGACCTTTTCCGACGGCAAGCTCTACACCGGCACCAAAGACAGCCGTTCCGGTTTCATCCTGCGCGCCTTCGTCGAAGCGGGAGCGCCGCCGGAGATCCGCTGGCAGAAACGCCCTCATATCGGTTCGGACTACCTGCGCATCGTCGCGGCCAACCTGCGCAGGCGGATCGTCGAACTCGGCGGCACCTTCCGCTTCCGCACCGAAGTTGCCGCGCCCGTGATCGCCGGCGGCCGCTGCACCGGCGTGCGGCTCCGTTCCGGCGAAGTTCTGGAGGCTCCGGCAGTGCTGATTGCTCCGGGGCTCGGCGGACGGGAACTGGCGCGGTCGCTACGCCGGACGGGAATCGCCTCCGACTTCAAATCCTTCCAGGTGGGCTGCCGGATCGAGCATCCGCAGGAGTTCGTCGACCGCTGCCAGTACCATATCGACGGGGCGCGGCCGGCAGTACTCGGCGCGGCGGAATACCATATCGTTTCACGTCCCGGCAACGGCGTGCCGAACGTCAGCTCATTTTGCATGTGTCCCGGCGGCACGCTGCTGAATGCGACAGCCTGGCCGGGCCGCTCCGTCACCAACGGCATGAGCGACTTCGCCCGCGACGGTGAGTTTGCGAACGGCTGCCTGATCGTCACGTTGCCGCCGGACCGGTTCGACTCCTGCGATCAAGCCTACGGACTGCTCGAAACAATGGAGCGCGCGACCTTCGAGCAGGGCGGCTCCGACTACACCCTTCCCGCACAGGATGCGGCGGCATTCCTGTCGGGGAAAGCGGGCCTGACCCGGAAGCAGACCGGCGCCGCGACCGGAATCACTCCCGGACGGCTCGACCGGATCGTACCGCCGGAGTTGGGAGCGGGCCTGCGGGCGGCGTTGAAACACTTCGACCGGACCATGCCGGGCTTCCTGAAATACGGCAAGCTGGTGGGCACGGAAACCTGCGTCTCAAGTCCGATCCGGTTTCTGCGAAACCCGGAAACGCTGGAGAGTTCCGTGGAAAATCTGTATCTGTGCGGCGAAGGGGCCGGCTGCGCGGGCGGAATCATGTCAGCGGCGGCGGACGGTCTGCGTCAGGCCGAAGCAATGCTGAAAAAAAACGTTCCTCGCGCAAAATAAATCCGGGAAATCGGGATTTCGCCTTCGGCGACCAAGGCGCTTCGCCCTTGGAACCCGACCGGCAAGGTGCCGGCGCCGAATACTTCAGATCCGGGAAAGGCGAAACGCCTTTCCCTCCGGGGGGGGAGGCTCTACTGTGGACAGGCAGGCGGGTACCTGAGCGGCACACCGCTCCGGTCGGCGCAAAGCCTGCTTTTTTGCAGGCTTCAGGCACTCCCTGCGGTGAGCTGCCGCCGGAGTTCACGCGCGGAACCTCCAGATGCTGACCAGATAATAGAAAGGTACTCTCATGGAGGCTGAACTCTGCCTATCCTCATAATACAGGCAAGGTTTAGTAAGGCTCGTATTCCAAGATGCTTGCCTGTGGGTTGGCAACTGCATTGTTGCCTGATCTCGCCTTGCCTATCCCATAATACAGGCAAGGTTCAGTAAGGCTCGTACTCAAAGATATGCTTGCCTGTGATATGGCGATTGTATTGTTGCCTGACCTCGCTTTGCGTATATCGGCAGATGAGTTCTTATCAGCCTCCATCAGGGTATCTTTCTATTATCTGGTCAGCATCTGGAGGTTCCGCGCGTGACCTCCGGCGGCAGCTCACCGCAGGGAGTGCCTGAAGCCCGCAAAAAAGCGGGCTTTGTGCCGACCGGAGCGGTGTGCCGCTCAGGTACCCGCTTGCCTGTCCACAGTAGAACCTCCCCCACCCGGAGGGAAAACCGTTCCGGTTTTCCCGGCTCTAAGTACCCGGCGCCGGCACCTTGCCGGTCGGGGTGCAGGGGCGAAGCGCCCTGCTCGCTCCAGAGGAGCGAAATCCCGGCAGTCAGCGTTGCAGGATGAATTTCCGGTAGGCGTAGGGATTTTTGGCTTCGCCGATGCCGGGAGTCAACCCCATCCAGTAGTTGCGGCCGTGGCCGTCGTGATCGTTGGCGATGAAGTTCAGTCCGAAAACGGTTCCGTTTTCCGGTTCCATATTCAGAACCTTCCACGGGATCGCAATGCGGTAGCAGGTCAGGTCGCCGGAACGGAAGATATTGCATTCGACCTGCTTCAGCGAGGCGGCGGCGCGGCCGCGTTCGTAGATGTAGTCGAACTCCTTGTCCGGGCCGTTCGGAGTCAGGCCGAAGCTCATCTCGTAGTCGTCCGGCGCGAAGCCGTACACGTTCGGCAGCGCGTCGGCGCGGGTATCGATTACGAGCTGGATGGAGTCGGCGGCCCAGAGCTTTCCGGCGGAGAAGGGCTGGAAATGCACATCGTCGCGGACGTTGATCGCGAGATAGAGATTGTCGGAGTCGTGGCCGATCGCGCTTTCAATGCTGAGGTCGGCGGGGCCGTCATAGCCGTTTTCCGGGTCGTTCGGGATCAGGTAGTCGCGGCTCGCCATCGACGGCAGCCGTCCGGCGGCGGGCAGTTCCGGCGAACGGAAATCAGGCCGCCCGGCGGGACACGGCAGAAACTCGGCGCGGTAGCGGGCGGTCAGCTCGCCGAGCGTGGAATCGACCCGCAGCGTCAGTTCTTTGCCGTTCAGCGACCCCGGTGCGGCAAACACCTGCGTGGTCTCCTCCCCCGGCTGCAACGCCAGCGGCCGCTCCGGCTCGCGGAACTCCGCGCCGGAAAGCACCGCCTTGCCGGTCAGCGGCGCGGTGCGCCGGTTGGCCAGTGTCAGCTCCACCGTCGAGCCGTTCCGCAGCCGCCAGCCCGCGCTCACCGGGGGCAGGTCGTATTTCGCCTGCCGCAGTGCGGCGGCCAACTCGGCGGCGGCACCTTCCCGAAGCCGCAGGTAGACCGGTGCGCCGGAGAGGGCCAGCTCCGCCGGCCCTTGCTTCAGCGCGAGCGGACGGTTGAAAAAGTCGGCGGCCTCCAGCCGGGCCGCATCCAGCGGAATCCGGGCTTTGGTCGGAGTGCCGTCGGCGGTCCACAGTGCCGCGAAGGGGCGGCCGTTCCGGTCAAGGTAGGTGAAACACTGGATATCGGAGTCGGAGACGGTCTCGCCCGGCTTCGCCCCCTCCAGCCATTGCGCGCTGGCAGCGTAGGCCGGCGCCGCCGGGAGCGGCAGGGTGTTGCGCCAGAGTCCGTAGTAATAGCGTTCCTTCTCGATGCAGAAGTCGGCGAGAAAGTACTGTACGCGCTCCACTCCCGCCGCCTTGCCGATCAGCATCAGGCGTGACAGGTATTCGGCGTGACGCAGGGCCGCTTCGCTGAGGTAATCCTCCTCCACGTCGAGCGCCCAGCCGATTTCGCCGTACCAGACCGGCTGGCTGCCGCCGGTTTCGCGGATCAACTTCTGCAGCTCCCGGGTTTTGCGGTAGACCGCGTTGGCTTCGGGGCCGATGTCGCTGCGGTCGGCTCCGACATAGCGGGCGTTGGCGTAGGGGTGAACCGGCACGATGTCGATCACCCTGCCCGCCTTTTCCAGCACGGTGCGGGTGAACGGGAAACCGGTGTTGAAATCGACGCCCGAAACGCCGGAGGCGAGCAGCCGGAAGCGGGGATTCGCCGCCTTGATCACGGGAGCGGCGGCGTTCACATAAGCCGCGTAGTTCTCCGCCGCGTCATTTCCGCCCTTTTTGAACATGCCGGGAAACACGAGGTCGGGTTCGTTTTCGATCTCCCAGTCGCGGATGGAGCCGCCCCACGCGGCCAGCATCTGGCGCAGGAACTCATTCACCGCCGCGTGGTCCGCGAACCGCCCGTCCGGCCTGCGGTATCTGGGAGGCACGAGGCCGACTTTCACGCTGTTCATCTGATCCATCCCGGCCAGCGCATAGCGGATGTCGTGGTCGGAGAAGCGGTATTTGCCGTCCTTTTCCGGAATGTACCGCCAGCCGGGCATGTGGCGGATCGCGCCGACACCAATCCGGCGCAGGATCTCCGGGGAAGTCGGCCCCATCGGATGAAGCCCGAAAAACGGATTGCCGCTCTTCGGCGGCGGCGGAGCCGTGACTGCCAGCGGGAAATCCGCCTTGTAGACTTTGCCGTCCGCCTCGCCGCGCAGCCGGAGCACGTAATAGCCGGCTTCGCGCCTGGACAGCACGGTCAGCGGGCGCACCGCGGTTTCGCCGGGAGCGAGCGTGACGGTTTCGGAGGCGAGCCGCCGGGCGGGTGTTCCGAACGCATCGACCGAAGCAGTGAATTTCACCGTCATCGGCCTGCCGGAACTGTTGTGGAGCCGGGCGGCCTGCACCAGAGGTTCCGGGCCGGTGTACAGGATCTCGCCGGGAACACCGGTACGGTCCACGCCGATCGCCAGCGGAGTTTCGGGCACATAGGTTCCGGCAGCGTCCCCTTCGGCCAGCTGGAATGCGTCGAGCCAGACGGCCGCGCCCTCCGGCTTGGTGAAGCCCAGCCGGAAACTGGAGACCAGTTGCTGCGGCCGCAGCCGGACCGTGAAGCGTTTCCATTCGCCCGGCGCCAGCTCGACGCTGCCGGTGCCGATGGTTTCGTATTTGTGCGAATCCGCCTTGACCGTCAACTTGCCGGGCCGGTCGGAGGTGGCGTAGCCGCTGACCGTGTAGGTGCGGTTGGGACGCATCACCCGAAAGAGATAGCCGGAGGTGAGGCCGGTCTGCGCCGGCTCCATCCGCAAGGAACGCCGCCCGTGAAACGCCCGGGTCTCATCGGGCGGCAATTGAAAAAAAGTGCTGCCCCCCTCGAAGGAGCCGTCGCCGGGCCACAGGTTCACGACCTGTACCGGTTTTTCCGCCTGCGGCGGGGCGGCGGTGAAATCGTCGATATAGAGCTTGCCGGCGTCATTCTGCCGCCGCTTCAGGAAGAAAAGCAGCGAGGCGGCGTCTTCCGGGATCGCGTCCGCCGGAATCGAGAGCCGGAACTCCCGCCAGTCGAAGGTGCCGCCGGCGGTGCCGAGCACGTTCACGCCGCTGCCGGGCGGCATCGCGATCCAGCTGGTCTTTTTGTTTTTATGGTTCACGAGGATCATAAAGGAGGCGTCCTTGTCCGGCACTTTTTCCGCTTTCAGATAAAAGGAAAGCTCCAGCCCCTCGCCCGGACGGAACGGAATGCGCTGGTAGATCGAAGCTCCTTTCTGTCCCGGCGCGAACATGCAGTAGGAGCCGCCGCCGGAACGGGTCACGGCGCGGTCAATGCCGCCCGGCGCCGGAATTTTCCGCCACTTTTCGTATTCCCAGCGGTCGAGTCTGTCCGCCGGGGCCGCCGGGGGGACTTCGACCGGCCGGATCGATATTTCGTCGACATACAGATTGCCGATCCCGTTGTGGCCGCGTTTGACATAGAGGTTGGCACCGGTCACCTCCGGTGGGAACTCGGAGCCGGAGACAGTGAATTTCACCTGCCGCCAGTCATGGGTGCCGCCGGTGACCGCGAGGCGGTTCACGCCGCTTCCGGCCGGATTCGACGCCCAGCCGATCACCTTGCCGCCGCCGTTGCGCAGGATGCGGATTTCGGCGTCGCCGGGCGGCAGGCCGTCGGATTTCCACATCAGCGTGACCTGGTGATCCTGGCCGGGAACCGGCTTGAAGCCGGTGTAAAGATCGTTGCCCTTGTCGCCGGGAATCCCCATGCGGTAGGCGAAGTTGCCGCCGTAGACGATGTCGGAGACGACCGCGCCCGGTTCGGGTTTCCCTGCGTAATCGGCGTAATGCCACCCTTTGAATTTCTGTTCAAAGGTGCCGTTGGGCAGCAGCTCCGCCGCACCGGCGGCAGTACCGGCCAGCAGAAGCGGGAGAAGAAGATTGTATTTCATAGTGATACCTTCATGGATTATTGTTCATCGGTCCAGGCGAGATAGCTGTCCGGCATGCCCCACGACACGCCCATGCTTTCGACGTGGCCGTCCACCAGCGCGCAGTTGATCTGCTTGTTATGACGGTAATCGACGTTCTGCAAATTGGGAGTGAACCGGTTGCCGTTGTAGCTGTCGCCGTCGGAATCATAGCGGTTGAACAGCAGGCCGCCCTGAACGCTGGAGGAGACCGCTTTCATCCCCTTTCCGTCCAGAATCAACGCGGAGCGGGAGGCCTCGCGGACCCGCGACAGCTTTTTCGGCCCATAGTGTTTCGCCCAGCCGGTGCCGTTGGCGCGATACCAGTCGATCCGGCCGACCCGGGAGTAGTAGACGTAATTGCTCTGAAGCGCCCACCGGCTGCCTTCCGGCGTGGTGGTAATGATTTCCGACGGCTGGGTGGACGGCGTCACGTAATTGGTGGAGTCGCCGGGGCAGCGGAACAGAGTCATCTGCCTGGTCGGCATGATATAACCGGTGGTGTAGCCGCTGGTCCGGGTCATGATCTGGCTCCACCATACCTTCCAGCCGTCGTATTCCTCGCCGAAGCCGAGCGGCAGGTAGTCGCTGTAATCCTGTGCGTACAGGAATGCTCCCTGCATGATCTGGCGCAGGTTACCCCGGCAGACTCCCCCCTGCGCAGTCGCGCGCGCCTTGTTCAAGGCGGGCAGCAGCATCGCCGCCAGAATCGCGATGATCGCTATCACTACGAGCAGCTCAATTAAGGTGAATTTGCATTTTTTCATTCGTACATCCCTTTCCAGTTAGGCTTCCAGACAGAAATCGACCAGTTCGGAGATTGTGGTGCGGGCCATGCACATGCGCGTATCGGCCGCACCGTAATAAAGGAAATAGGAACCGTCGTCCATCTCGCAGCCGCCGCCGGTGAAAACCACGTTGGGAGTCTGGCCGACGCATTCGTACAGTTCCTCGGCGGCGAGCAGGAAGGACTTCGGGGCGGCGACCACCTTCCACGGTTCGTCGAGGTCGAGCAGGCACGCGCCGAGGTAGTAGTTTTCGGTGGAGGCGGTCATCGCGGTGGCGTGATAGATTTCGAGCCAGCCGTGCGGCGTGCGGACCGGAACGCAACCCGCCCCCTGCTTGAACTGCGCCCAGTCGGTCGCGGGCAGCATCACCGGCATCGAACGGCCCCAGAATTCGAGGTCGGGCGATTCGCTGTACCAGATTGCGCCGCGGCCGTCGATGTTCTGCGGGCGCTCCAGCCGTGCGTAGCGGCCGTTGATCTTTTCCGGGAAAAGCACCGCGTTGCGGTTGGCCGGCACCGAATGCGATACCGGCTCGAAATTCACGAAATCGGTGGTTTTCGCGAGGTTGATCAGGCTTCCCCACGGGTCGAGCCAGTTCGCGTGGAATACATAATAGACCTCGCCCATGCGGGTGATCCTCATGTCGAAGCGGTGGGGACGGGTTCCGAGCCGGTCCAGCTCGGTCAGCGGATAGCAGATCGGTTCGGGATTCACCTCGAAATCGATGCCGTTCCGGCTGCGGGCGACATGAAACTGCGTTTTGCGTTCGCGGGTTTCCACCCGGAGCAGCAGCAGCACGTCCCCTTCGAAGCGGGTCGCCCCTGCATTCATCACCGTATAGCAGTCGAACGGCATCATCGCCGGGGTCAGGATCGGATTTTTCGCGCAACGCACCAGCGGGCTTTTCACTGTTTTCACCTTTCATGTTGATATTTAGTTTTGTAACATCAAAATGCAAAAAAATCAGAGCTCGTGCCGCGGATTCCGGGGGGCGGCGAGGGAGCCGCCCGGCGTGAACTCGTTGGCGATCGAAATTGAAACAGGGCGGCTGTCGCGGTCGCGCAGCTGGTTCTGCAGCGCGGTCACGGCCTGCGCGGCCAGCTCCTTCAGGTCGAACCAGACCCGGGCCAGCGCCGGAGTGCGGAAATCGAAAAGTTCGAGGTTGTCGTAGACGATCAAACTGAAATCTTCCGGAATCCGCCAGCCGCGTTCGGCCAGGTAATCCGCGAGAAACACTCCGGCGTAGCCGTTCGGCACGAAACAGGCGGTCGGCAGCGGCGAAACGCTGGTGAAGTACTCATCCAGACGCTGCCGCCGGGTGCGGTCGTCGGCGGACTGGTCGTGTTCTTCGGAGAATTGGATCAGGTCCACGCGCGCTCCCGGCTGCCGGGCCTGAAATTCGGCGACGAAGCCGCCGTAGCGCTTGCAGAAACCGGATTCGGAAAGGGTTGCGAACACCGCAGCATGGCGGTGACCGAGCGCGGCGAACCGGCGGGCGGCGAAGGCGCCGCCTTCGTAATCGTCCGGCCCGACCTGGGTTACGCCGTCGACGCTGCCGAAAACCGAAATGATCCGCAGCTCCGGATAGCGCTTCCGCACCGTTTCCAGCCGCGCCTGCTCCACCGGGCCGAGCAGGATCAGACTGCCGCAGTTGTCGAGTACCGGAAACGCCGCTTCGGCGTGAACATTCAGGTCGATCAGCTGGCCGCGCAGCCCTTCGGCCTTCAGCCGCCGCTGGCACAAATAATGCAGACGCATGTAGAAGTTCAGGATGTTGTCGGAATAGAGCTTGTCGTCGCCGCAGTGGATCGCGACGTTCCGGTCGCGCTCCTGCCGGACGGTCCGGGAGCTGGCGCGAAAGTCGTAGCCGACCTCCTTGACCTTGGCGAGCACCCGCCTGCGGGTTTCCGTGCTGACTTTCGGGTGGCCGTTCAGCGCACGCGTGATAGTCATCGCACTGACGCCGAGCTCGGCGGCGATGGTTCTGACGGTCGGTTTGGTGCGGCTGATCATGATGCGCCTGTATTGATGTTTACTTTTTATTCTGTAACCCTCTTTAATTATACCATATTCGCGCGCCAAAAGCAATACCCGCTGTTGGAAAAATTCGTTTTTTTTCGTCGACGTCAATTGAAAGAGGCGGACTTCCGATGCAAGCGGCATGTTCAGCAGCTCGATCTCATCGGAAACCTGCACTCGGCGTCAATTCATTCCATGAAAGGATCATGATCGGCGCATTTCATCCGAAATATCCCCGATTCAAGCCGATTTTCTGCTGGTTTTTCTCAAATTCCGCTGTATATTAAGCAATTGTGATTGTCGCGGGATGTGGATGATCCGGGAAGCCGCGCACACTTGATAATAGTTCGTTTTAGTTCAATACCGTCTACTTGCGAGGTGCCCATGAATACCGACAACTTCTATGTAACCACCCCTATTTACTACGTCAACGACAAGCCGCACATCGGTCATGCCTACACCACGATCCTGGCCGACGTTCTGGCGCGCTACTACCGTTCGCTGAATGTGGATACCTTCTTCCTGACCGGCACCGACGAACATGGGCAGAAGGTCGAAAAGGCAGCGGCCAAACGGGGAGTTTCCCCGAAGCAGCAGGCGGATGAAACCGTCGTGCGCTTCCAGGAGCTGTGGAAAAGGCTCGGCATCACCAACGACCGCTTCATCCGCACCACCGACGAATACCACAAGGAGGTGGTCCGGGAGATCCTGCAGGAACTTTACGACCGCGACGAGATTTACAAAGCCGAATACACCGGCTGGTACTGCGTCGGCTGCGAGCGTTTCTATACGGAAAAGGATCTGGTCGAGGGCAAGTGCCCGGAATGCGGGCGCGAAGTCTCCGCGATCCGGGAGTCCAACTACTTCTTCCGCATGAGCAAATACCAGCAGTGGCTGATCGACTACATCCAGACCCATCCGGACTTCATCCAGCCGGCCTTCCGCGCCAATGAGACGCTCGGCTTCCTGAAGCGCGAACTGGGCGACCTCTGCATCAGCCGCCCGAAATCGCGCCTGAGCTGGGGGATCGAACTGCCGTTCGACGCCGATTACGTGTGTTATGTGTGGTTCGACGCGCTGATCAACTATATTTCGGCGGTCGGCTACCGCCGCAATCAGGCCGAGTTCGAAAAATGGTGGCCGGCCAGCTACCACCTGATCGGCAAGGACATCCTGACCACCCACAGCGTCTACTGGCCCACGATGCTCAAGGCGATCGGGCTGCCGATGCCGCGCACGATCTTCGCGCACGGCTGGTGGCTGACCGGCGACACCAAGATGAGCAAGTCGCTCGGCAACGTGGTCAATCCGATGGATATGATCGAAAAATGCGGCGTGGATGCGTTCCGTTACTTCCTGCTGTCGGAAATGTCGCCGGGCAACGACGCCAACTTCAGCGAGGAGAGCTTCGTGGCCCGCTACAACAGCGACCTTGCGAACGACCTCGGCAACCTGCTGAGCCGGGTGCTGAAGATGACGCTCCGCTCCGGCGGCGTGATCCAGCCCCCCGCCGAACTCAATGCCGACGACCTCGAACTCAACCGCGAAGTCGAAACCGCGATCGCCGCGATGGAAACCAGCCTGAAAGCGATGAAGTTCGACCAGGGGCTGAATGCGGTGATGAACGCCGTCCGCGCCGGAAACCGCTATCTGGAAAAGACCGCTCCGTGGGCATTGGCCAAGAAAGGCGAAGTCGCCCGGCTCAACACCGTGCTCTACACCGCCGCCGACGCGCTGCGCCGGATTTCGGTGCTGCTCGCGCCGGTGATGCCCGACAAGATGGCCGAACTGCGCGCCTGCCTCGGTTACTCCGGCGAGGAGCTGACCAACGCGCGGATCTCGGACCTCCTTTCCAGCAGGAGCGATCTGGCGGGGCGTACCGTGCGGGATTCCGCCGGTCTTTTCCCGCGTATTCTGGCGGAGGAAGCGGACAAACCCGCTCCGGCCTCCAAACCGGCCAAAGCCAAGCAGGAAAAGACGGCCGGACCGGTCAATGTGGTCGACCTGATCGCGATCGACGACTTCGCCAAAGTCGCGCTGAAGACCGCGAAGGTGCTTCAGGCCGAAAAGGTCGAAGGGGCCGACAAGCTGCTGAAACTCCAGATCGAAGTCGGCGGGGAAAAGCGCCAGATCGTCTCCGGCATCGCCGCCTGGTACACGCCGGACTCCCTGACCGGCAAGACGGTGGTGATCGTCTCGAACCTGAAGCCGGCGGTGATCCGCGGCGTCGAATCCAACGGCATGCTGCTCGCGGCCAAACAGGGCAAGGAGCTGAAACTCGTGACCGTCGACGGTGAAATCGCCTCCGGCGCCCAGGTCGGTTGAACTTTCTGACGAAACATTCAAACCTCCGGGCCGGTGGAAAGCCGGCCCGGAGGTTCGGTATATGCCGTAAATCATATCGAAGTTTTGAATTGAAACTGTGGTGCATTCTGTTATTTTGCAAGGGTTGCATTGATATAATGAAAGGCCGCTCCATCCTCCCTGCCCGGCGGAGATGCCGCAGACTGATATCATGAAAAAGAATATGCCTCTCAAGGAGTGGCTTCCCCTGCTGGGGATGACCTTTTCCGCATTCGTCGTCAACACCTCCGAATTCATGCCGATCGGGCTGCTGACCAATATCGCGGCCGATTTCGGGATCACCGAAGCGCACGCGGGGCTGCTGATCTCGGTTTACGCGTGGGTCGTGATGCTGCTGTCGCTGCCGCTGATGCTGCTGGTCTGCCGCATGGAGATGCGTAAACTGCTGCTCTGCACGCTGGCTTTGTTCGGAGTGTGCCAGATTCTGTCTACCGTTTCCGGCAGTTTCGGGGCGCTGATGGCTTCGCGGATCGGTGTGGCCTGCTCCCATGCGGTGTTCTGGTCCATCGCTTCGCCGATCGCGGTCCGGGTGGTTTCAGAGGAGCACCGCCCGCTGGCGCTGAGCATGATCGTGACCGGCTCCTCCGTAGCGATGATCTTCGGGCTGCCGCTGGGGCGGGCGATCGGCCTTCACATCGGCTGGCGGATGACCTTTTTGTGCGTGGGGCTGCTGGCATTCGCGATCTTCGCCTATTTGCTGAAAGTGGCTCCCAGGCTGCCGAGCCGCCAGACCTTCACGCTGCGCGAACTGCCCCGGCTCCTCAGGAATCCGCTGCTGCTCGGCATCTACTGGCTGGCGGCACTGGTCGCAACGGCGTATTACACTGCCTACAGTTATATCGAACCGTTTCTGAAGCAGGTCGCGCAACTGCCGGAAAGCTGGATTACGATGACGCTGGCTTTGTTCGGGGTGTCGGGGATTCTGGGCAGCTTCCTGTTCTCGTGGCTTTACAGCCGTTTCCCCCATACCTTCATCAAACTCTCGCTGGGAGGAATCGCGGGGGCGCTGCTGCTGCTGTATCCGGCCTCCTTCCAGGCCGGCGCGGTGATCCTGCTGTGCTGCTTCTGGGGAGTGGCGGCGACGGCGTTCAACATCGTCTGCCAGGCGGAGATCATCAAGCATACGCAGCAGGAGGCGACGGCGGTCGCGATGTCGATCTTCTCCGGCATCTTCAATCTCGGGATCGGCTGCGGAACGCTGCTCGGCGGAGCCGTCTGCACCTACTCCTCCATTTCCCGCATCGGATTCGCGGGCGGCCTGGTCGCCGTCGGAGCTTTCTTCTACTGTACGCGCCGGCTGCTGAAGCGGCTGAATCCGTAGAAGCTCCGCCGCCCGGTCCGGCAGGTACCGGACGATTTTCCAGATTTTTCCATTACCGCTCTTGACTTTTGCCCTCAAGTTTGGTATAATATAATTCAAACGTTTGACCAATTGCTTTTTCAGGGATTTCAGATTGATGGGACGAAACAACCGGGTTACATTGGCGGATATCGCCAGTCGGGCCAACGTGGACATTTCCACGGTCTCGCTGGTGCTGAACCATAAGGCGCGGGCGAAAAAGCTGACCGCCGAAACGCGCGACCGGGTCTTCGCGGTCGCGAAAGAGCTGAACTATCGGCCCTCCTATATGGCGCGAGCCTTGAAAACCGGAAAAAGCGGCGCATTCGGGATGGTGGTCGGCGACCTGCGCGACCCCTCTTATTCGATGCTGGCGTTTCACCTGATCACGGCGGCGCAGGCGCGCGGTTATCAGGTGCTGACCTGCCCGACTCCGTGGGGAGAGGAGAAGGAGCTCGCACTGCTGCGGCTGCTGCACGAACGCAATGTGGACGGCGTGTTTTTCCAGCCCGGTTCGTTCCGGAAAGACCCGGAATTCTACGAAACGCTCCGGCAGGAAAAGTTTCCGGTCGTGACCTACTGCACGCCTGATCCGGTCTTTGCGACGGTGGGAGTGAATTACGAACCGGGATTCCGGCAGGCGGTCGCCGATCTCGCCCGGCGGCACCGGAAAATCGGCCACATCTGTTCTCCGCACACCGACTCCCGCCCGCTGACGACCGTCTGCAAGGCGGCGGGAGTCGAACCGGTTGAACACCGGTTCCGGCACATCGGCCTGCCGGATTGCGCCGACGAAGTGGCGGAGTTCGTACGCACTTCCGGCTCCGGCGCGTTCATCGTCAGCGGTTCGGCAACCGCGGTACGGCTGATGTCCCGGCTGGCCCGGAAGGGAATCCGGGTGCCGGACGACGTGGAACTGGTCGGCGTCGGCAACCTCGAAGCCACCGAATGGGTGCAGCCCGAACTTTCCTGCATCGGCTACGATGTGGCCGCGATGATGGAAAAAGCAGTGGAGATGCTGATCGATTACCCGAATTGTGAACCGGGACGGAGTTTCATGACTCCGTCTGAATATATCGTCCGTCAAAGTACACGACCCTAACACATCAGGAGGTATGAAGTGAAAACGAATCATCTGCCCGAAAGCATCAGCAAAAAACGTATCGTGATCGCCGGTTTTACATTGATCGAGTTGCTCGTGGTAATTGCGATTATCGCGGTGCTGGCGGGCATGCTGCTGCCGGCGTTGAATCAGGCGCGCGAAAAAGCCAGACAGGCGAAATGCGTCGGCATCCTCAAACAGTACGGCACGGCCCTGAGCATGTACTTCAACGACTACGACGGCTTCGGGGTGCCGTGGGGAGGGGACTCCTACCACTGGTTCAAAAATCCCGGCTTCCGCGCACTGTTGGACGGGGCGAAGCCGGACCCGGCCAGCCCCGGCAACCTGATGTACGGCAACCGGATCACTCCCGGCCTGATCTGCCCGAATGCGACCTTTGCGTTTCAGGTGAAGAACAACGAGGGGTGTGAAATTCCGTTTGCCTATGGCCTCAACCACGACCCGTTCTATCAATACAACCAGATTGCCCCCAAGGTGACGCGGGTGAAACGCCCGTCGAAGGTGCCGGAATTCGCGGACACGCTCGGCTGGCTGTTCCGTAAAAGCCATGCGGAAAATCTCCTCGCCTGGCAGACGGTGACCACGCCTTCGGTCTGGGGGAACATCTTCGCCTACCGGCACGGTAACCGCGCCGCGCTCTGCATGCTCGACGGCCATGTCGAAGTGCTTCCTCCCACCGAGGTGATTCATGAACTTGTCTGGGCGGAGATTTACGAATGAGGCGGCTGCTTTTCACCATGTTGCTACTGTGCGTTCTGGCTGCGCGCGGAGAGGAACACCCGGTGCCGCTTGACGCCGCGTGGACGCTTCCTGACGGTGCGCGCCTCACTCCGGCGGGGACACTGGAAATCCAGATCAGGCCGGGAAAAGAGGCGAACCGCTTCCTGACGGCGCAGCGCACATTCGACATCATTCCCTACCGGGGCCACGACATCGAGCTGGTCTATCGGCTGCGGGCCGAAAAGGTCACGCGGCCGCCGCAGGATTTCACCGGGATCAAGCTGATCCTGAGCTGCCGCAGCGGTCACAGGGAGATTGTCGCCGACACGCCCCGGCAGTGGAACCACGGCGATTTCGACTGGCGGGAAGTCACAATTCCGATGTCGGTCCCGGAAGATGCCCGGACCGCGAAACTCATGGTCGGTCTGCAGAACAGTTCCGGCCTGATCGAGGTCCGTTCGATCACAGTACGCGACCTCGGCGAACGTCCCGATGCCGAAGTATCGCCGGCACCCTATCTGCCGCCGCGCGGGAAGTTCCGCCGGGCCGACACAATCGGCATCGCCGCAACCGGGCCTACGAAAGTGCAGCGTTCGCTGAACGGAATGTGGAAAATCTCCGAACTGGAGACTGCAGTGAAGCCGTTTCCCGCCGATGCCGACCGGGAACGGGGAATCGAGCGCCCGGAGTTCGACGATTCGGGCTGGGATGAAATCGCGGTTCCGCTGAACTGGTATCTGAAGTACCCGGAAAAGCAGAATCTCCGCGAACCTTACGTGAAAGGCTGGTATCGCACCACATTCGACCTCGCCGCCACGGAGCTGAAGCAGCGCCGCGTGATCCTGAAATTCGATGTGATCGGCTGCGATGCGACACTCTTCCTGAACGGCAGGGAAGTCGGCCGTCATCTCGGGGACTTCACCGCATTCGAGCTGGATGTGACCGATGCGGCGCGGCCCGGACGCAATACGCTCGCAATCCGGGTGTTCACCGATCAGGGGCACGCCGCGAATCCGGAAAAGATTCACCACGCCTACGGCGCCCAGTGGTCCGTAAAGGATATCAAGGGCGGCATCTGGCAGAACGTCACGCTGTCGCTGGAACCGGAAATCCGAATCGCCGGACTGTTCGTTACGCCACGGTTGGCGAAAAGTGCCGTCGAGGTCGATTACAAGATCCTCAACCACACCGGAGAAACCGTGAAAACCGCACTGGACTTTTCCGTTACGCCCGCAATCCGGCAGGATGCCGGCAAACTCGTCGGAACACGGCGGCATGCCGTCGCGCTGCAACCGGGCGTCAACACCGGCACGGTCGAACTTCCGCTCAGCGATCCGGTTAGGTGGTCGACGACGAATCCCTATTTGTACTTTCTGGTCTGTGAGGTGAAGGATGCGGAAGGGGACTTCTCCCGCGATGCGGTCCGGTTCGGCTACCGGGAATTCACAGCCAGAGACGGAAAGTTCTTCCTGAACGGCGAAGAAATCTACCTGTTCGGCCAGAATATCGGTTCCAAGTTCGGCGGCAACGGCCTGGACGAAGCACAGGAGGAGCGGAATATTCTCGGAATCCTGCTGGATTACCGCAATCTGGGCTATGTGATGACCCGCACCTCCCATATGCCGATCCTGCCCCTTGCATTGGAAATTGCGGACGAAATCGGCATGATGATCTACCACGAATGGGCATGGAGCTTCACCACGAATCTCGACTTCGAGGCGTTCGAGCGGAACAACCTGCGCGAAATCGCCGAGTTCGTCAAGGCGAGTTACAACCATCCCTCCGTCTGCATGTGGTCGCTGGGCAACGAGATCAAGCACCAGGAACCGGGAATCGCCCGGCAGCTGGATCTCCAGTACGACACGGTACGCGCGCTGGATAAATCGGGACGCCCGGCCTGTTCCTTTTCCGCCATGGGCAGTTGGTACTCCTACGGTACGAACCGCCTGAAAACCGATGTGATCGACATCCACGAGTATGCCGGGCTGGCTTCGCCGTGGAGCCGGCTGCCGGAACTGCTGGCCCGCCAGTATGAGGGCGAACTGCGGATCTACGGAGAAACCGGGCGGCTGTCGCGGCCGCTGGTTGCGTGGGAGACGGTCGGCTTCTCATGGGGAACGCATGTGACGGACCGCAACTTCCGGCGCGGCGATATCGGGCAATACGCCGACTATGTAAACAAGCCCAGTTCGTGGGGCAGCCCGAATGGGATCGGTTTCATCGGCTGCGCGCCGCTTTTCGAGGCGCTGACGCCCGGCTTCGCGGAGTGGGCGCAGGCGCTCTACGGAAGGCGCATCTATGAGATATTCCGGCTCGACCCGAATTTCAGCGGTTTCGCGCCGTGGTTCGGCGGCAATCCGGCGGCGACGCTGTGGACGCAACCGCTTTTCCCGGCTTTGCGGAATGAAAACTCGCTTTTCCCCCGCAACCTGTTCACCGGGGGGAACTACCGCTGGCGTCTGGAACTTGTGAACAGCAATTCCCGGAGATACCGGGCGCCGCAACTCGAACTCGCCCTCCACCGCACCACGCGCGAAGCGGTCATCCTGCATACGCAAAAGCTGCCGGAGATAGCGCCGTACAGCCGCAGTTCCGTGCCGGTCGCCCTGACGGTTCCCGCCGGACTCCGCTCCGGCGACTGGCAACTCCGGGTGACATTGCGCGAGGCGGATGAAATCGTCGCGCGAAATTACTACGATCTTTTCCTCTCGCCCCGGCCGGAAAAGATTACCGGGCGGCGCCCTCTTTTCGTGCTGGATACCGGCGCCGGGAAAAATGTGGCCGCACTTGAAACCCTCCTCGATGAGTTCGGCCTTGCCTGCCGGCGGATCGATTCCGCGGCGGAGGCCGCGGCGGACTCCGTGCTGGCCGTACCTCCCGAAACCGCGGAACCGCAGACCCTCCGGCTGCAGGACGATCCCGCAGTCGCCGCTTTCCTGAACCGCGGCGGCACATTGCTGGTGCTGGAACAGAAGAACATCAAAAGCATCCTGCCCGGCAACCGGAGCCCGGCGCCGGGAGGCAACACCTTCGTCGATGTCGTCACGCCGGACCATCCGCTTTTCGCCGGCCTCGATCCGGCCCGGTTCGATACCTGGAACAACCCGGACCACGGTTACGTGGCAGCAGCGGCTTTCCTCCCCTACTCTCCGGATGCGCTGGCAGTCAGGGGAACCGGCCTCGGGCAGAACGGCATCGGCGGAGCCGTTATAGAAGGAACTGTCGGCAGCGGGCGGGTCCTGCTGTCGCAGCTGGAAGCAACGGCGTGTTACCGGAATGACAGCGCAGCGGCCGCCTATCTGCGCAATTTGCTGGCCTATGCGGTCGGCGAAGAACGTTGGGAACAGGCACAGCCGCTCAGCGTCGGCCAGAGCCGGACCTTTGAAGTCCGGCCGGAGACGCAAAAGCCGATCGACCTTGCACCATATGCGAACGCCCCGTTCCGCGACGAATATGAAAACGACGGCAAGGGCGGCTGGACCGATCAGGGCAGCAACGACTTCCGCATGATGCCGGTCGGGGAGCTGACCGCCGCCGGAGTGCGGTTCCGCATCGTCGATCCCGCCCGGAACGGCGGCCGGGGATGCCTGGTGCTCCGCGGCTCCGAACGCCCCGGACTTCCGGCGGCAGTACGCGGCATCCGGGTATATGAAAAGGTGTCCCGGCTCTTTTTCATGCACACCGCCGCGTGGGGAAACCGGGGATTCGCCGGAGCCTACCGGATCCGCTATGCCGACGGCAAAACCGTCGATTACAAACTTCAGGGCGGCGAGAACATCGGCGACTGGTGGCGGGTCGCCATGCTGCCGGAAGCCAAAGTCGGAATCATCTGCCGGAACGCATTCGGCAGTGAAGTGGGCACTTTCGTCGCGGCGTGGCGGAATCCGCGCCCGGAGGTAAGGGTGGACTCCTTCGACTTCCTCTCCGCCGGAGAGGCGCAGGACGGGGGAATCGACTGGCTTCCGTCGAACTCCCCCGTCCCGGTACTGGTCGCCGTGACCGCGGAAAAGGCAGAGGAGAAAGATCATGGCCAATTGCGATAAAGAACTGCTCCGGCAGGTCAGGGTGTTGAAACCGAAGCTGGAACATTGGGAAGTCGCTCCGGAACAACAGGTGGCCTTCGCCGCGGACTCCACCGCCTGGCAGGGGTATGCGGCGATCGGCGTCGGGCCGGTCGCAGGAGTATTGAACCGGCCGTTCGCCGCGGGAGAGCGTTTCCTCCTTGACTTCGGAGAGCATTCGGTCGGCCGCCTGAAACTGGCGATGCGCACCACAGGCAAGCCGGCCGACGCCCCGGTACGATTGAAACTGCTCTTCGCGGAACTGCCGCAGGAGATCGCCGAAGCGGACCGGCCGTTCACCGGGTATTTGTGCCGCTCATGGATTCAGGAGGAGACCGTAACGATCGACGAGATTCCGGCAACCGTGGTGCTGCCGCGCCGCTATGCGATGCGCTATCTGCTTTTGGAAGTGGTCGGCACGCCGGACCGGCTGGTATTTGACGATATCCGGTTCATCGCCCAAAGCGCCGTGGGACGGAGGTTGCCGCCGCCCCCGCCGGGCGTTCCCGAACGGCTGGCGCGGCTCGACGCAATCGCGCTGCGCACACTCCGGGACTGTATGCAGGAACTGTTTGAGGACGGCCCCAAACGCGATCGGAGGCTCTGGCTCGGAGACCTCTATTTGCAGGCTAAAGTGGACCGGGTGAGTTTCCGTCGCTTTGACCTGGTGGAACGCTCGATCGCACTTCTGGCCGCCTTTACTTCGGAGCAGGGGCAGGTGGTTTCCAGCGTCTATGAAAAGCCGGTACCCGCCCCCGGCAACTGGCTGGCGGATTATCCGCTGCTTTTCCCGGCGCTGATCCGCGAGCACACACAAGCCGCCGGCGGAGCGGAATTCGCCGCCCGGTATTACGATACGGCCCTGCGCCAACTTGAACCGATGCGTCAAAGCTGGGGAGATACCCCTTGCCCCCATTCCGAACATTGGGCGTTCATCGACTGGTCGGAAAAGCTCGATAAGACGACCGCGCTGGCGGGAGTCTACCTCTTCGGCCTGCGGAACGCCGCCGCTCTGGCGGAACTGCTCGGACGCGAAAGCGACCGGGCGGCGCTGCTGGCCGAAGCCGAAAAACGAAGCCTCCGGCTGCGCCGCGAACTGCGCGATCCCCGGACGGGACTTTTCGTCAGCGGCCCGGACCGGCAGCTCTCGTATGCCTCGCAGATCTGGATGATCCTCGGAGGCGCGGTTCCCCCGGAAGATGCCGGCACACTGCTCCGAAAACTCGCTTCGGCACCGGAAGCAATCCGGCCCGTCACGCCTTTTTTGCATCACTTCCTGCTGGAAGCGTGGGCGGTCGCCGGCGAGTTTGAACAGCTGTTCCGCCACCTGCAGGAATACTGGGGCAAGATGGCGGATTGCGGAGCCGACACCTTTCAAGAGGTGTTCGATCCTGACAATCCGTACCGCACCCCCTATGGGGATGTCCGGCTCAACAGCGCCTGCCATGCCTGGAGCTGTGCTCCGGCATACTTCATCCGCCGCTACCGCGACCGGATTCCCGGCTGACGCCGCCAGCCTTATGCTTTCAGCGAATGGAAATAACCGAGATACTCTTTGTTCGCCTCGAACATTTCGTTGACCATGTCTCGGATTTCCGCAAGCGAAAGCACCGCGCCGGTCAGCGGGTCGAAGAGAATCGCCTGATAGATCATCTTCGGGTCTCCGGCGAAGAAACCTTCAATCGCCAGCTCCTCGCACCGTGCGCTGATATTGGTCAGCAGCGCCAGCTGAGGCGGCAGCGCGCCGACGGCGACGGTGCGGAGCGTATCGCGCCCGGCGATCACCGGAACCTCCACGCAACTGCCGCAGGGCAGGTTGTCGATGTAGTGGAAATTGCGGACGTTGCCGTTGAATTCAAACGGCGTGTAGTCGCCGAACACCGCGTTGAAGATACAGCTTGCGTATTCGTTGCCCCGCGCGAGGTCGAAAGGCTCGGCCAGCTCCTTGCGGGTCAGCTCCTGCCACTTGTCGTTGCGCTCGCGGTAGCAGTCGACGATATAAGCGTGCACTCCCGGATTCCAGCCGGTTCCCGGCAGGCAGTAGGTTTCGATCAGGTCCGGCCGCTTGCGGAACCACGCATTGTATTCGGAGTTGTGGCCGCTCGACTCCGTCACGTAATAGTCCAATGCGAGAAACATTTCGTTGCGGACGATCTCCTCTTTGTAGACCTCCTCGCGGGTGGTGACCGCCTCCCGGATCAGCGGATAGGCGTCTTTGCCGTTCCACTTGAAATCGAGGTAAAAGGCCTGATGGTTGATTCCGGCGCAGGTGTAGGTGATTTCCTCCATCGGCGCGCCGATCCATCTGGCCAGCATTTCGGCGGTTCCCTGCACCGAATGGCAAAGCCCGGTAATCCGCAGTTCGGGAAATTCACTCTGCATCCCGCGGCAGAGCATCGCCATCGGATTGGTGTAGTTCAGCACGATCGCCTCGGGACAGCACTCCCGGATGTCGCGGCAGATGTCCAGCATCACCGGCAAGGTGCGCAGCATCCGGAAGATGCCGGAGGGGCCGCGGGTGTCGCCGACGTTGATGTCGACCTTGTACTTCATCGGGATTTCCACATCGCTGCGGAACACCTGGAAGCCGCCCTGCAGAATGGTAATGACCACACCGTCGGCGTCTTTGAGCGCCTCTTTGCGGTCGAAGGTGCTGACGACCCGGGCCGGATAGTTGCCCGCTTCTACGATCTGCTTGACCGCAGTGGTCACGAAGCCGAGTTTTTCGGCGTCGATGTCCATCAGCGCGATGGTTGCATCCCGGAAGGCCGGGAACGTCAGGATGTCCCGGACCAGCTTACGGGTGAAGCCGAAGCTGCCGGCTCCGATAAAGGCGATTTTTTTACTCATGTTTCTGTACCTCTTGTTGATGGTTTTTCCGGAATCCCTCCTGCAATGCCCGCAGCCTTCCAGTCGGAACCGCCGCTTTTACATAATCCTTGTAACTGCCACCTTCGTATTCGACATCCCAGGTTTTCGATTCGCGGAAGGCGTGATAGCTCCAGTCCCAGCCGTACTCCTCGAAAATCGAGATGCAGTCGCCCATATAGCGGTCCGCCCCCTCGGCCCAGCGGACCGCCGCGAACTCCCCGACGTAGATCCGCGCGCCGTATTTCCGCTGGAACTCCCGCACCGGCGCAAGGATTTCCTTCAGTTTTTCCCGGTCATACATCACGCCGTTGTTCACCCCCGGATAGGCGATCGGCTCTTTCAGCTCAAGCCCCTGATGAGTGTAGTTTCCCGGTCGGTACATATGTACCTGATAGATCACATCCTTGAGCGGCAGCGGGGTCAGGTAGGCGAAGGTGGAAGGCGCGGACGCCAGGTTCGACTCGATGATGACTGGAATGTCGGGATCGACCTCGCGGACTGCCAGCGCCGCCTCGTACTGCAACTGCAGATAATTGAACGGAGCCTTCTGTTTCTGAACCGGCTCGTTGACGAGATTGTAGCCGAAAATCGCACCGGTTCTCCCTTTGAAACGCACGGCGATCTTCCGCCAGACTTCCGAAAACGCCTTTGCGTATTTTTCCTCGTACAGCATCGCAGTTTCCTGCGCCTCGTTGATGCCGCCGGGAGGGGCGTGGAGATCGAGTATCACTTTCATGCCCAGCCGCTCGCAGTCGGCAAGGGCGGATTCAAATTCGTCGAGTTCGCCGTCCAGCCAGCGGTTGTACTCCTCAAGGTCGCTCCCGACGCGGATTCCGCCCCAGTTGCGCGTCATCTGCCAGCGGACCAGATTGGCCCCCCACGAGGCGAGCACGTCGAGGTCGCCCTTGCGGTACTCCCCCGGAGACATCGCGCCGCGCAGAACTGGCGTCGAAGTTACGCGCGGTGTGTATTCCGCCCGGAAATTCTCCGGCAGTTCCGCAACCGGCGGAAAGAGGTCGGCGACCTCCAGCACTTCGGCTTTCAGCCGGGCGAAATCGACGACGCCGGAACTGTCCTGAAGCCCGAGATACAGCTTCCCGTTGACGGCGTTGTCGGGAACCAGAAAGGAGAAGGACTCCTCGCGCCAGTCGAAGCTCCCCCAGACCCGCGCCAGATTCATCCATTCCGGCGTGGTTCCCCGGAAACTGACCATCAGCTTCACGCCGTTGAAAGCCTGCGGCGGCACACTGACCTTGTCGGCTCGGATGCGGCAGGAGACCCGGAGCGTCCGTCCCCGGCACGCGGCGATGTCGAAGGGGATGGTCATCAGGTTCTGGCCGGATTTCTTCGCCTCCGGCACGGTGAAACGCACAAAGTTGAAATCGCCTTCCCTCATACCGGCCGCCTCCGGCGGCATACTCCATCTTTTCAGTTCGGCAGGGGAGAACTCACACCGGAACACCTCCCCGGCGGCAAGCACCACCCCGCAGCACAACAACAGGCCCGACAACAGAGACTTCATGGCTTTCTGATCCTTCTTCTTTATATTAAACTTAAACTGCAACTCTATTTTTTCCCAGCAGCTTTTCAAAACAATCCGCAATTCGGCGCGGTGCAGTCCTGTATTTGAAGTGTTCGCTCTCATTCTGGAGCGAACGCAGCCGCGGAGCCTTTTCCAGACGCGCCAGCAGCCGTGGCCAGTCGATCGTACCTTCCCCCGGCAGCCAGTGCCGGTCGTCGCTGCCGTCGTTGTCATGCAAGTGGCAGGTGACGACGTCGGGAAGCAGGAGGGCGAGCGTATCCACTTCAAACCGGACCTCCCCGTTCCAGCGGCGGCGAATCCACTCGACCATATCGGCGGAACGCTTTCCCGGCGTTCCGTCCATCAGATTGGCATGCCCCGCATCGAAGCAGATTCCGAATGCGTCACAGCGGAACCGCCGCAGATACCCCAGCAGCTCCGCCGGGGCGTCGATCGGAAAAATGGTGTTCTCCAACACAACCACCATGCCGAGCGTTTCGGCGCGGCGGATCAGCGCCTCCAGGGAACGGGCGGTCCGTTCCCGCAATACCGCCAACGGTTCGCCGCCGTCGTTGGTTCCGGCGTGGACGGTCACGGTTTCGCAGCCCAGTTCCGCATAGGAATCCAGCAGCCGCAAATGGCGTTTCAGTACCGCGCCGTCGGGTGAATTAAGCTCCCACCCCGGCATGTGCGGAGCGTGGCAGTTGAGAACGGCAACCCCGGCGCTCCGGCACTCCCTTTGCAGCAGTGCCCGGTAACCGGCCTCCTCCGACAGCCGGGCGCACGTGCCGCTGTTCAGCGAAATCAGCCTAAGACCGTATGCCGCAAATTCGCCGAGTATCGCCGCAAGCTCCGATTCGGAAAAGCGTTCCCACGAATGAAAATGCGAAACAGGAATATTCATCGTTCAGTTCCGTTCGGTCGTTCCCCAGAAGTATCCGGCGTCGCCATCGGTGTAATCCTCCGGGATCCTATCTTTCAAGAGCAGCTCTACATGTCCGTCAGCAAAGCAGATATTCGCTCCCCGGCCGCCTCCGTGCCGCCACTCACCGACCCCGTTGACATTGGAGTTGACCATGCCGTTTCTGGCTGCTGCCTGCGGAACCGCCCAGCCTCCCCAGATGTCGATATCAAACATCGCCGCCCGCATGGAGGGTTTTCTGATCCGTGTGATTTTCATATTGAACGTCTGGTTGCAGGCCGAGGCAAACCCGCGGGCGGTATTATCGTCAAACGGATCGTTGATCCCATAGTGGCGGTAACTTATGGTGGGATCAAAGCTGCGCGATGCGGGGCAGGCGAATGGCCCGACCGGAAACTTACTTCCGGGATTTCCCTGCAGATGGCAGTAATCCCACGTTGCCGGCTGAAGCTCGGGAGAATACAGCCTCATCAGCATATCCTGCCACCGGCCCGTCCATGGCTTGACATTCCACGAAGCGGACGGAATTACGCCGTTATTCTGATCGACATACATATTCATATACAGCCCCAGTTGCTTCAGGTTGGAAGAGCATTTCGCATCCTTCGCTTTCCCACGCGCCTGATTCAGCGCCGGCAGCAACATGGAGGCGAGAATTGCGATGATCGCTATCACCACGAGCAGCTCAATAAGAGTGAAAAAGCGCAGTTTCAAATGTTCGGGGATTTTCATAGACGATTCTCCTGATTGTTATATGTCCACAATTCATTCCATTGTTTTTCTTGTGGATATTTATGGATATATTATGAAGCATTCCGGTTGCAATGTCAAGAGTAGTTCGGAGTGAATCTCCGCTTTTTTCCGTTTTTTTTCAATATCCAGTTCAAAAAAGGTGGTATTATCGCCGCCTGGACTATTTACGGTATACCGTCTTCGGCGTGGTCCGCTGGTCATAAGCCGGATAGCCGCCGTGGTCAAGTCCCTGAAACATTGTCAGCTTCGCGGGGCTGTTCAGGTTGTTGTAAAGCACCCAAACACCGGAGGGTGGGCAGACCCAGTCGCTCAACCCGGCTTCAATCTCCACCGGAGCTTTGACCCGTTTCGCGAAATTCACCGTATCGAAGTAGGCCAGCCCCGGGGCGGGCTGGGGACGGAAGGTACTCTCGACGCGGCCGAGCGCGATTCCTCCGAGATCGCAGAACCACGGAACCCGGATGAAACAGCCGGTGACCCCGTCCGACAGCGCCGCCACCGCAACCACCTGAAACGCCCCTTGGCTCCCCCCGGCAAGATAGAGCGTCGAACCGTCCCACTCCGGCAGCGACCGGGCAAACTCAAGGGCGCGCAGATCCCGCAGGATCATGTTGTTGAAGTAGCTGCTTTCCGGTTTTTGATTCCCGGCGGCCCACAGGCCGTAGTTGTGCAACTCACCTTGTTCAAGTTCTTTGTAATAGGCCAATTCCCGGCCGTTCTCGATGCCGTGCGCGTTGACCGAAAAGGTGATTTCGGCGGGATTTTCACGGATCGGGGCACTGCTGACACCGTACCCCTCATACCAGACCCGGAGCGGCAGCGATTTCGGCCCGGCGCCCTTGGGAATCGACAGATAGCCGGAAACCGGCCGTTTGCCGACACAGGAGATTTTCACGTCGTAAACGAAACATTGATTGCTCTCCTTGACCAGCTTCTTTTCCAGCAGTTTCGGCGGGACGGCGGCGAGTGCCTCCAGCTGTTTTTTCCAATACATGTCGAAATCCGCCGGATCGGGAGTCCCCTGCTTCAGCGCTTCCGGTTCCACCCCGCCGCCGAGGCCGTACTGGATATTGCGCCCCCCGTTCTGTGCCGGGAGGCCGTGAGGGGTCAGCAGCGTGGCCTTGACCATCACGAAACCGGGGCGGTCCAATGACCGTTCCACACGGACGGTTCCATCGGCATCCGCCTGTTTGTAGAGTACTTCGCTCTTGCCGTCGTCTCCGGCGCAGGCCAGGCGGAGGAAGCCGGCCGCGGGCCTGCCGTCCCTGCTCAGGCTGAAGGTGAATCCCATCGTTTCGCCCGCGCGGTATTCGCCGTTCTCCCTGTCGGTCGCGCCAGTCAGCCGATAGCCGCGATAATCAATGGGAATATCCTCGACGATCCGGACATTACGGAACCGGGCCGTGCCGGAGACCTCCTCCAACGCAAGGTCGATCCGCGCCGACCGGATATCCGCCGGAACCGTCACCGCGACCGCGTGCGGAGTCCACGGCAATGAACCGGAAGAGTTTTCCGCCTGAAGATAGCCGGTTTTCCCGTCCGCATAGCTGGCGACCAGCATCAGCTTCACTCCGTTCCAGTGGTTGGGCTTCTTTGAAACATCCTCCTGTTCGATCTCGGCGGTGAGCAGGATTCTTTTCCCGGCGATTCTTTCTATCGGAACTGGAATATTCGCTGCGGCTTTTCTTCCCGGTGTCCGCAGGGAAACACTCCACACCCCAGAGGGGCCCGGATCAGGGACGAACAATACATTTTCCGCCGTAACCGCCATTGCGAGCAGCAGAACAAACAGAACCAACCACCTGTGGATCTTTCTCATGCCAGTCTCTCCTTGTTTAACAAAACCACATATTGCCATCAATATATATTAGGGATCTATATGGTGTAAATATAAACTCAATTTCCGACAATGTCAAATACAGTCATATAATTCCCGGCTGATTTTAATAAAAAGTAAATAAAATTCCATTTACTCTTGAAATATCCATCAATATAGACTATGGTATTATTATAAATATAATAAGCAGAGGTGTCTGGAATCATGGAAAACCGCCGTCAGCCGTTCCTGCAGGAGGAACTCAAAAAACGCATCATGGCCGGAAAACGCGGCGATCTGTTGCCGACCGCCGCCGAACTGGCGGCTGAATACGGGGTCAACATCAAAACGGTTAACAAAGCCCTGAACCAGCTGGCAGCGTCAGGACTGCTGGAACGCAAGCGGCGCACAGGAACCGTGATCCTCGGCAACTGGCAAGATGTACCGGGTAAGCGGATCGTCGAAGTCGTGTTTTCCGGATTCGTCGATCCTTTTCTGCATCCGTTCTGGGGTGAACTGCTCAAAGGGGTCCACGAGGTGCTCGCCGATTCCGACTATCGGCTGATCCTCAACCATATCAGGTCGAATCCGGAAACCCATCTCTTCGACCTCGACAGAATCGAACTGTCCGAAGCGGCGGGGCGCATCACCGTCGGCCCCAGTGAAAAACGTCTTCTCGACTGGATCCGGGCGGCTAAACGCCCGATGATCGCGGCGGGGGACGAATTGGCCGATCCGGAAATTTCCTCGGTTTATTTCGATTTTTCCAAAGCAATCACCGAAGCGGTCGGTTATCTCTACCGCAAGCGCGGCTGCCGCCGGATCGCTTTCCTCGGCTATGTGAACAATCTGGTCAATCCGGCCGCGCAGCAGAAGCTCTACGCCTATACGCTCGCCTACCAGAAGTTCGAGCAACTGGATATGAATCTGGTACAGGAGTGCTGGCCGATCCCCGGCCACGGCGGTCCCGCGACGGAACAGCTCCTGAAGAAATCCCGGCCGGATGCCCTGATCGTCGGCTCGGACCTGCTGATCCCCGAAATCGACGCCGTGCTGCGGAAGCGGAAAATCCGCATCCCGGTCGTCGGCTGCGACGGCGTCGTGCCGCGCGAACCGCCCGACGATTACAGCACGGTGCAGGCGCCCCGCCGGGAGTGCGGGCGGCTCGCCGCCGAGCTGCTGCTCAAGGCGGTCCGGAATCCGGGAGGGAAAATCGGGCGCCATCCCCTCGCCGCCGTATTCCAGCCGAAAAACTGAACCTCCCGGCAACGCCGTTCAGAACAGCAGCGGACTGCCGGATTCCAGCGCGAGCAGGCGCTCTTTCAATTCGACTCCGCCCGCGTAGCCGACCAGTTTTCCGCTGCTGCCGATGATCCGGTGACAGGGGATGATGATCGCGATCGGGTTGCGGTTGTTGGCCAGCCCGACCGCGCGGGAGCCGCCCGGGTTGCCGATCCGCTCCGCGATCTCCCCGTAGGTCGCGGTCGCGCCGTAAGGCACCTTTACCAGCTCCGCCCAGACCCGCCGCATGAACGGCGTCCCCTCCGGCGCCAGCGGCAGCTCGAACTCCCGGCGTTCCCCGGCAAAGTATTCCGCCAGCTGGCGCATCGCTTCAGCCAGCAGCGGCGTCTCCCGCTCCTCCGCCGGAAGCACCGCCCCGGCCGGATTCAGATACAGATGAGTGACGGCTCCCTCTTTTTCCTCCACCCCGAACCGTCCGAACGGAAAATCCCGAAAAATCCTGAAGCTCATAACATCATGCCCTCCATTCCGTGTTTTCCAGTCTCCTGCAATATATCCCGTCAACCCCTCTTCCGCCTCCCCTTTCCCTGTAAAAACGGGAAATTTCCATCGCCGCCCGAGGCCGGTCGGAATAAAAAATGTGACTTTTTTCGATTTCCCTATTGACATAGATGTGATACGGTGTTCAAAATATATATGACGATATGCGAAACACTCTACAATACGGAGGTGAAATGTTTGTTCCGGTTTACCATGAACTCGTCGATAAAATGAAGACGAGCATTCGCAGCGGCGACCTCTCCGGCAGGCTGCCGGGGGTGCGGGTGCTGGGAAAGCAGTTCGGCGTCAATCCGGCGACGGTTTCCAAGGCGCTCCGGGTGCTGGAGGAAAAGGGATATGTTTCGGTGGTCCCGAATATGGGAGCTTTCGTGATTCCGCGGGGAAACACCGCCCCCAACCATACCATCGGCGTGATCTGCATCCGCCGGAACGAGGCGGCGGAAGAGACCGAGTCGCGCTATCTCAGCAGCCGCTACCACTATTCGCCCTACACCGTATCGCAGATTGCGGCCGAGATCGACGCCGAAGCCGCGCAGGCCGGATTCCACGCGATCCTGATTCACATCGGGGCGGAGCAGCTGCGGCAGAATCCGGGTTATCTCACGAGTCTGCCGGTGGACGGCATGGTCTTCATCTTCTCCTCGCTGACCTACGAGATCGCCGACATCCTGAAAAAGCGGCATATTCCGTTCGTATCGGCCAACGCCTGCTACGGCATCTCCGAGGTGAACTACATCGATTTCAATATGGCGCAGGGGATCGGCGACCTGCTCGACCTGCTGCGGGAACGCGGCTATACCCGCATCGGCTACTTCGGGCCGCCCGGCAAGTACGGCTTCAACGAGAGGGTCTACAACATCTTCCGCAAAAAGCTCGGCGGACTGTTCCGGCCGCACCTGTTCGCGGCGGGAGCGGAGTCGTTTGAAGCGGATTTCGGCCGGGAAGAGGAGCCGCCGTCCGAACGGGCAGCCGCCCTGATCCGCAACGGAGCGGAGCTGCCCGAGGTAATCCTGTGCAACGCCGACCTCGCCGATTCGCTGGAGGAAACGATCCGCCGGCAGGGGCTGCGGGTCCCGGAGGATATCCGGCTGGCGGTCATCACGATCGACCCGAAGCAGGGAACCGCCGGAGTCGCCGGAAGCGCGTCGGAACTGTTTCAACGGGTGACGCAGCGGCTGATCTCCGTGATTCAGGAGGGAGACGACTCCGTGATCCAGCAGTGGCTTCCGGTCCGGGTCTGCTGGCCGGAAACCGGCAGTTCCAATGCGATGCACCGGCAGCAAGCCTTAATTGCCCAATAAAAGAAGGAGGATTCGTGATGAAAACCAGAAATTTCACCTTAATTGAGCTGCTCGTTGTGATAGCGATCATCGCCATTCTCGCCGGTATGCTGCTTCCGGCCCTGAATCAGGCGCGGGACAAGGCGAAAAGCACCAAATGCGCCGGCAGCCTGAAACAGATGGGGCTGACGGAACAGATTTACGCCTCCGATTACAACGGCTACGGCGTATACGGCGCCTATTCGGACTCCTCCGGCTCCAAAGCCACCTGGATTAAGAATGAAACCTATTTCAGGATGCTCGGAGTCAACTTCAAAAGCGGCGAACCCCAGTTCGTATCGCCGGGATTCCTGTGTCCCAACGGCACGCTGGTCTCCCAGAGCGGCCGGAACAAGGACGGCTACAATGACATCAGCGTGGTCTACGGCCGCAACAACGAATTCGGCACAAGCTGGCGGATACCCAACCACCGGGTGACCAAGATCGACCGCCTGCGCAATCCCTCCGGCAAACTGGCGGTGATGGATGCCAACGACTGGAACGCGGAATATCCCAAGGCAAACTATAACACCAATTACCTGATGACCGGCGAAGTGCTTCCGAGCGTCGACAATGTGATGCCCGCCTACCGGCACGCCCGCAAGCTGAACGCGGCCTTTTACGACGGCCACGTGAAAGCCGGAATCGACTGGCGGGAGATCTGCGACACCCAAACGCCGAACCGTCCCTCCGATCCCAAGAGTTCGGAAATCTACGATCAATACTGGAATTTGTGGCCGGATAAACAGTAACCTATTCAACCCGAGGTGATTTGATGAAAAAAATATTGATGTCTCTCCTGCTTTCGATCGCGGCGCTCCTGCTTCCGGCCGGTCCGGTCGTGGACGGCAACGGCAATCTGCAGATCGGAAAACTCGCGCTGCGCTGGACCTGCTACGCCCCCGACTGGTCCGCCGCGGTACTGGGAAACGACAGCTTCAAAGCCGCTCCCGGTTTCCCGCGATACAACTCCGGTGAATTTGAAACCGCGGGGACGTGGAACGGCTTCCGGTTCACCGTCACGGCCGCGGCAGTGAAAGAGGACACGATCACCTATTCCGCCCGGTTCAAAGCCAATCCTCCGGTCGAAGCTCGCACTGGTGATGAATCTGCCCGCCGACACCCCGGCGCCCGGCGTGCTGGTCGACGGACGGAAAATCGAACTCCCGGCAACGTTCGAGCGCATCCAGCTCTTCGGCAGCCGCAAGGTCCACTGCCTGCAATTCGAGCTGGACGGACGGACCGTCACCATCGAAGGCGACTTCACGCTGCTGATCCAGGACGACCGCAAGTGGCGCAACAACCATTTCGTGTTCCGTCTCGGAGCCGATCCCGTTTCGGGCACACTCAAGGAGGCGTCGCTGGACCTGCGGCTCCGGGTCGCGTCGCCCCGCACCGTCGCGGTAGACCTCAAACCGGCCTTCAATATGGGATTCCGCGATGAAAAACTCAACGACGGCAAAGGCGGCTGGACCGATCAGGGGCCTTCCAACGATCTCTCCATGATGAAGCCGGGCAAGCTCGCCGCGCTCGGAGTCGAGTTCGATATCGCCGACCCGGCCCGCAACGACGGTCGCTCCTGTCTGGTGCTCTCCTCCGGCCAGAAGAAGTTTCCGGCGGAAAAGACGGTGAACTGTGCGAAAACCGCCGGAGAACTCCGGTATTTGTATTTGCTGCACGCCTCCGCGTGGACTCCCGCCGCCGGACAGCCGGTCGGCACGATCGCCGCCGAATATGCCGACGGCGGCAAAAAGGAGTTCCCGGTCCTCGCGGGCCGCGACGTCGGCAACTGGTGGCAGCCTTTCAGCTTCCCGAACGGCGCGCTGGCCTGGACCGGCGAAAACAAGGAGTCCTACGTCGGGCTTTACCTTTCCTGTTTCCCCATTGGCGGCACGCCGAAAAAGCTGACCTTCCGGGCCGCTCCCGGCGGCGACGCGGTCTGGATGATCCTCGGCGCAACCCTCGGCGACCGCCGGCTGAACCTGAACCAGATCGAACCGCCCTCCTATATCGTCGCGGGCAACGACTGGCTGCCGCTCGACTATGACGGCACGACGGCCAAAGGCTCCCCGCTCGATTTTTCGGTTTTCCTCGACGTTCCCGCCGGGAAATACGGTCCGGTCACGGTGAATGGGAACGGGCACTTCTCCTTCCGCGATGCGCCGGAAAAACGCATCCGTTTCTTCGGCCCGAATCTGGTGGGCAACTCCAGCTACCTCGACAAAAAAACGGCGGACGACTTCGTGACCAAAATCGCGCGGCTCGGCTACAACACCATCCGTTTCCACCATTTTGAAAACGACCTGCTCGATCGCGGGAGCGCCGATTCGCTGACCTTCGACCCGCAGGCGCTCGACAAATTCGACTACCTGTTCGCGGAACTGAAAAAACACGGCATCTATCTGTGCCTCGACCTCTACGCCAGCCGCGCGCTGCGCGCCGGGGACAACATCGAAGAGCGCAACGGCAAGAGCTTCGGCCGCTACGACTTTGAAATGAAAAGCCTGGTCACGTTAAGCCCCTCCGCGATGGCGAACTGGAAGGAGTTCGCACGCCGGCTGCTGACCCACCGCAATCCGTACACCGGTCTGACCTACGCGGAGGACCCGGCCCTCTACTCCTTGAATCTGGTCAACGAAAATCCGCTCGTGTCGATCTGGAACCGCAACCCGCCGCTGATTCCGCTCTTCGAGGCGAAATATGTCGAATTCCTGAAAGCGAAGGGGCTGGACACCCCGGAAAACCGCGCCTCGCGCGGCGGGCTTTTCATCGAATTCCTGAATGACCTCCAGATCCGGTGCATCGAAGAACAGAAGCGGTTCCTGAAGCAGGAACTGAAGCTCACCGCGCTGATCACTGACCTCAATATGACCAGCAAGTTCACGCTGAACCCGGCCCGCGAGCGGCTCGACTTCGTGGACAACCACCAGTACTGGGACCATCCGAGCTTCCCGGTGCGGCAGTGGGGAATGCCCTATCTGTTTTCAAACATGTCCTCGATTGCACGCCTCGCGCAGAATCCCCGCTACCTGATGCCGACGCGCATCTTCGGCAAGCCGAACACGGTCACCGAGTTCAACTTCTGCAATCCGAATCCGTACCGGGTGGAAGCGGCCCCGCTGATCGGCAGCTACGCGGGCCTTCAGGACTGGGACGGGCTCTACCGCTTCGCGTGGTCCCACAACCGGCTCAATATGGAGAAATTCAATATCCCGATGGGCTTCGACATCGTCAACGACCCGCAGGCGCAGCTGGCGGAGCGGATCATCAATCTGCTGTTTACCCGCGACTACATCCGGCCCGCCGCGCCCGCCTTCGCATTCACCTGTACCCCGGAGCAGCTCCGCACGCTGGCCGGCCCGCCTGAAAGCGACGGCAACTATCCGGACGCCTTCACCGAACTGGGCCTGTACGGCCGGATCGGCACCCTCGGCCCGAAAGCGACTTTCCCCGGAGTACAGAAGGTCGATCCGCTCACTTCCGGCTGGCAGGCGAAGCTGCCGCAGGCCGCGCGCGCCGCGCTGGCGGGACTTGAAAAAAGCGGAACCATCACCAGCGCAGGCGGCGAAATCACCCTCGACGCCAAAGCGAAAACATTGAAAGTCGTCGCTCCGAAGTGCGAGGTATTCACCTTCGCCGGAAACGAAACCGGCAAGGTCATGCGCCTCTCCAACGGCAGCCGCTATCAGACGGTCGCGCTGCTTTCGCTCGACAGCCGGAAACTCGGCGAAAGCCGCAGCCTGCTCCTGATTCAGATGCCCAATCTGGCCGCGACTAAAATGAAGTTCGCCAACCGGCGCCGCAACCTGCTCGAAAGCTGGGGGCAGCTGCCGCTGCTGCTGGAAAAATGCAAAGCCGATGTGGAGCTGACGCTTCCGGCCGGTTTCCGGGTGGAGGCGCTGAAACTCGACGGCACAGCCGCCGGAGCGGTTCCTGCCGCTTACCGCGACGGCAAACTCCGGTTCACCGCCGACACCTCCGCCCGAAAAAGCGGCGTAATGGTCTACCACCTGACCCGGTAGACTTTCGGCCTCCGGCGGCCGGGGGCGTTTCGCCCCCCGGGCCCCCCGACCGGCAAGGTGCCGGTGCCGGGTACGGTTTTGAGATTTTTGCGCAGCAAAAATCTCAAAACCGAGGGTATTATCTATCAGTTTATCCGCTCTATCGGCAGTACTTGCCACCGGGTGCTACCCGGTCGGGTTGCAAGGGCGAAGCGCCTTGCCCGTCGGAGACACCTGTGCGCTATGCGCCCAGCTGCCAGAGCCTGATTGCAAATCAGACCGCGTAGCGCACAAGGTCTGCCGCCCGACAGGGCGGACAGACCCGCCTGCCTTCAAAACGGCAGGCTTCCCCCGCGATTCGCCTTTGAAGATCATAAAAAATATAAGCCCTGCACTTTCAAAGCGGCAGGCTTTCCCCTTCCGCACCTCACGCCGGGCAAGATACCTGTTCACCACTCCTTCTGCGCAAAGCGCGGAAACTCCAGCGCAAGGCCGCCCCACGCGGCCGTGACGCTTTCCGGGCCGACGCTCTCCGTGAAGGCTCCGGCTTCGGAAGCGCCGCCGGCGGGAAGCACTTCGACGCCGCAGGCCAGAGTAAGTTCGGTTCTCTCATCGAAAAGCTCCGAACGGGACGGCCCCGCATAGAAGACCGCCTCCACCCGCGCCCCGTTTTCAGAAGAACTGCACTCCCAGCGGACCGGAATACCGCTGAATACACCCGAACCGGGACGGATCACCGCCTGAATCGAACCGAGCCGCAGCGTGAAAGTTCCGTCCGGGCTGCGGCTGACCTCCGCTCCCTTTCCGGTCAATTCAAAGCAGGCGGCAAGCCGTTCAAAATGGAATACGCCGTCGGCGGGCCGGTCGAGTCCGGGATGGTGGTCGCCGAGGTCGCGCCGCAGGCCGACGCCGCACAGGACGCGGTTCCGGCACTGCCGTGAATAGAGCTGCGCCGACGAGAAATCCCGGTTGTCCCGCAAGAACCGGAACCGGAACTGCGCAGGGACCGCCGTTCCCGGCACCCGCCAGTAGCCGAGCAGCGGACGGCTCTGAATCCAGAAGATCGACACGCTCGCCGAGCCGACCACAAAATCGTCGTTCAGGAAGGTGGTGCACCAGGTCGAATGGGTGTCCGGCTGCCGCCTGATGCAGCGCAGCGCCACCTCCGTCTCCGGCTCCGGCAGTCGGGCGAAGCGCACCGCGATATCCGGCGGGCAGGGCCGGTGGCGGATTCCCGAATAGGTGAAGTGGCAGAACTCCTCGCCCTCTTTTCCCGGTGCGGCGATCGGAATCTCCACTCCGGTCGCCTCGCGGATGAAGCGGGCGTTGTCCGCCGGCAGAAAGTCGCCGTAGGCGCGGGACTGCGGCCCGCCGAGCTGCCCGGTCGCCGGATGGAAGTGGTTCGCCAGTTCGTTCCAGAAGAGCCGCAGCAGCTCCCCGGCATGGCTGCGCGTCTCCGGCTCGCGCACCAGTTGCAGAATGCGTTCGACCTCGAAAAGCGCGACGAAAGTGTAAGTCGGGCTGTTGTACTCGTTGATCCCGCCGGTTTCGCGGGTGTAGGCGAGAAACTTCGCCAGCCGGTTCTTCGCGTATTCGCGCAGGATCGCATTGTCGAGAATCTCCCCGGCACAGCCGGTCACCGCCGCCCCCATCAGCGCGATATTGGTGTAACTGGGCTGGATATTGCGGCGGAAAATCGACCATGCGGCGCGCTCCAGCGCGGCGGTGATTTCCCGCTTCAACTCCGCATCGAGCTTGCCGGGGTGTTCGACCAGCATGTGGCACAGCCCGGAGCCGATGAAATCCGCCCAGTTCCAATCGGGCGGAGCCATCTGCGCGACCGGTTCCTCGTCCAGCCACGGCCAGATGCCGTAGGCAGGATCGTAAGGATCGGTGACCTGACTTTTCAGCACCGCCCGGATCACCTTTGCGGCGCGTTCGAGATACTCCGGCCTGCCGTCGTCGAGCAGCGCCAGCGCGTAGTAGATCGACAGCCGGGTCTGGTGCACCCAGCTTCCGTTCGGAACCCGGCTGTGATAACCCGGCCCGTTCCAGACGGAGCCGAGCAAATTGCGTTCGGCGTTGAAATCAGGCTCGACAGCCGCGATCATATCGGCAAGTTCCATAAAGACGTCCCTCTGAATTATCATTGTAAGGCCGGAGACAAATGCAAATAAAGTATAATCCGGATTCCGGCGGTTTCAAGCGGTTTTCCGCCGGAACCGCCTTGTTTTTCGGTAAAATACAGATATATTCTCCATACGAAACAGTTTCAAACCTCGGGGAGCATCGGATGATGAACTATATCGGAGGAGTCAGCAACTCCTTTTGCCGCAAGAGTTTTTCCATAGACAGAACGGTTGCGGAAGCGATCCTGACCGTCGCCGCCGATCCGCATACTTATTTGTGGCCCTCCTGGATGGAGGTGGAGCATGAACACAACTGGCTGCTGGCCGGGAGCTTCCTGAAATACCGGGTGTTCCTGAACGGCGCCCCGGCGGCGGTCGGCCCCTTCCGCCCGGTCCGGGACGGCCGCGCGGTCGCGGAACGGTACGATGTGACCGGCCTTCTCCGGCAGGGTGAAAATGTGCTCGCCGTGCAGTCGCGCGGTGAAAAATACGGCTTCGCGCTGACCCTGGAGCTTACGTTTTCCGACGGTTCCCGGCAAACCGTCGCCACCGGTCCCGGTTGGAAACGGCAAAACGCCAACGACTTCTGCAATCCGGTCTGCTGGTGGCACCCCGCCCTCGGCATGTCCCGCGGCACTTTCGGCCCCGGCGAACAGCCTGAACACCTCGACGGCACCCGCCTGCCGCAGAACTGGGAACGGCCCGGCTTCGACGACTCCGGCTGGGAGGCCGCCGCCGTCACCGCCGTCGATCCCTTTGAACTCGAAGCGGGAGAAGCGCTCCACTACACGCCGGTTTCCATCGCACCGATCCGGATCGAACAGCTCGGCGACGGCCGCATCGTGGCCGATTTCGGGCGGGCGGTGGCCGGCGGAATCGAACTGACCTCCCCCTGCGGCGCCGAAATCGAGCTGCGGCTCGGCGAAGAGCTGCTCCCCTCCGGCGGCGTGCGGTTCCAGATGCGCACCGGCAACTGCTATCAGGAGGGGTGGCGCTTCCCGGAAAACGGCGGGACGCTGAGCCACTTCGGGATGCGCTCCTTCCGCTACGCCGAGCTGCTCGGATATCCGGGCAGGCTCGATCCGGCGGCGATCCGGGCGGTGTCGATCACGCTGCCGTTCCGCGAGGAGGATTCCGCCTTTTCCTGCTCCGATCCCCGGCTGGAACAAGTGTGGGAGCTGTGCCGCAACTCCATCCGGTACACCACGCTCGATGTTTACTATGACTGCCCGAGCCGCGAACGCATGGCTTACGAAGCCGACGCCTATATCAATATGCTGACCCATTTCGCGGTCGAACACCAGACCGCCACCGCCCGCCGCACCATCCTCTACCAGATGAACCACTACACCTGGCCGTGCGAGTGGCGGATGTTCATGATTCCGGTGGTGTACGAATATTACATGCACACCGGCGACCTCGGACTGGTGCGGGAAGTCTGGCCCCGGCTCAAATCGGAGTGCACCTTCCACCACCTGCTCAAAGACGGGCTGGTTGAAAAATTTCCGATGCGCGTGATCGTGGACTGGCCGATGTCCTGCCGGGACGAATACGAATTCGGTCCCGCCGAAGCGGTTCCGAACGCATTTCTGTACCGCGACCTGTGTGACCAGTCCAAACTCGCCGCAGCCCTCGGCCTTGCCGGCGAAGCGCGCGAATACGAGGAGCTTGCCGTCCGGGTCAAACGCGCCTTCAATACCCGGCTTTACGACCCGGAGAGCGGTCTTTTCCTCGACAACGCCGCCTCGCGCCACGCCGGATTCCATGCGAATATGTTCGCGCTGGCCTTCGGCGTCGCCGATGACGACAAGGTGGAAAGGCCGCTCGCCTTCATCGCGCAGTCCGGCATGAAGTGCAGCGTCTACGGCGCGCAATTCTACCTCGAAGCCCTCTTCCGTTACGGTTGCGCCGAAAAGGCCGTCGAACTGATGACCTCCGACTCCGACCGCAGCTGGCTGGAGATGATCCGCCTCGGCGCGACCTGCGCGACCGAAGCGTGGAATCCGGAGCTGAAGCCCAATATGAGCTTCGTGCATCCGTGGGGCAGCGCGCCGGGGAATATGATCATGCGCGGCGTTTTCGGCCTGCGCCCGACCAAGCCCGGCTGGGAAGAGTTTGAATGCAAGCCGCAGCCCGGCGGCCTGAAGTCCGGCCGTTACCGCATCCGCGTCCCTTCCGGCATCATCACTGCCGAATTCGATCACGAAAACGGCGAGCTGGTCACCCGCTGCACCCGCGACAAATAGCGCCTCCGGTTGTCCAAGGCGAATCGCAGCGGGGGAAAACCTGCCGTTTGCAGGCCTTGCCCGCTGCACGCATGAAGATCTCCGGCGGCAGGGGGGGGCGAAGCGCACCCGGCCGCCGGAGGCAAAGTTCCGGGGAAGCCATGCCGCTTTCGCGGCAGGCGGGTCTTACGGCCTGACGGCCTCCGGCGGCCAACGGTTTCGCCGTTGGATCACGACCGGCAAGGTGCCGGGGCCGGGGGCGAAGCGCACCCGGCCGCCGGAGGCGTTCAAATCAATCGATTTCAATCATCGGCGAGCTGTAGCAGCAGCCGTTGTGGTCGAACACCGTAAAATAGGCGGCAGTTGCGCACCGCGGGATCTCAGCGCCGATGCACCCGTCCACCGGCTCGACCGGCAGCGTGTTCCAGCAGCGGTCGCCCCAGTAGCCGGCCGCCCGGGTGAAGTTGAACTCCGCTTTCCTGAGCCGCCGTTCAGAGGCGACCGCTGCCGAAAGGCGGTTTCCGTCGCGCGCGATTTCGGAGACGGCGGGAATGGAACGGTTGTTCAGCACCGCATCCGCAAAGTCGAAGATCGTCTCCTCGGTGCGGCACTCCGTATGATTGTGCGGATAGGCAACCCGCACACCGAGCCGCTTGAGCTTTGCCGGAACCGTCCGGAACGAGCGGGACAGCGCATCGAACGGAAACGCGAAATCATTGGTTCCCGAAAAGAACAGCATCGGCAACTTCGCCCGCGCCAGATAGTGACCGGGGTCCCACAGCTCGAACCACTGCTTTCGCAACTCTTCCGTGACATCCGGGTGCTCGAAGCAGAGCGCCGAGGCCTCCTCATGGAAGAATCCGCACCCGTACACCGGAATCGCAAAGCGGAAACGGTCATCCACGCCCGCCGTGATGCAGGTCAGCACGCCGCCCCACGAAATCCCGGTCAAACCGATCCGGCCGGAGTCCACACCAGGCAGCGAACGCAGCAGCGAGTGGCTCAGGATCACGGCGCTGACCGCGTGGAACGGCCACTGCTCCTGCGGCGGCAACTCCGCCTCCTCCATCCTTCCCCAGCCGGCGGGGCCGCCGTGCGGCTGCCGGGGCCACTTCGCATACTGCGGATTTTCCGCCCAGCACGGCGCCGCTCCGCAGGTATCCATCGAGATCGCGGCATAGCCGCGCCGGTTCCACAGCGCGACCCAGTCGGCGACGGCGGTCGCCCCGCCGCCGTGAACCAGCACCACGCCCGGCGCCGGCCGCTCCGGCGTCGCTCCTTCCGGCAGGCCGTAACAGGCGAAAAACCGGGTCGGCCTGCCCCTGTAGGGAACACTCTCCACCCAGACCGGCTTCGCGCCGGAACACCACGGCAGCTCAGCCTCCCAGGTCCGCGGAACCTGAAACAACTGATCGAGTTTGTCGTCGAATACAGATGTCATCGTTCTATCCTCCTGAAATAAATCTCTATGATAATATACTGTTTTCAAATCCCAAAACCATTTCGTGTTCCGGGAAAGTTGCAAAAAGGTTGAAAACAGTGCTACAGGCCCGCAAGACCACCCTGGCGAACCCGTATATGTTCCATTTAAAATCACTTTTTCGGCAACGCCTCTTGACATTTTCATTTCTCTGTGGTATAATTAATGTGTACTAGGACAATTTCATTTGTATCCACAGAGGGCCTTCGCTGTATGGCACAGAAAGAAAAATATCAGCAAGTTGCTGATTACATCGAAGATTTCATTAAGCAAAGACAACTCAAGCCGGGCGAGCGCCTGCCAAGTGTCCGAACGCTTATGACCATTCTCGGAACTACCCGCGCGACCATTTGCAGGGGAATGCAGCTGCTGGCCGAGCGCGATGTCATTTCAAGCAACGTCGGCAGCGGCACATTCGTCGCGGATCCGCTCCGGGTCCGGAAAGCGAAAAGCCGCAACAGCAACGTCACAATCGGCGTGATGCTGCCCGCCGGAGCCGATTCGTACGCCATCAACGTCCTGAACGCCATCAACAACGCGGCCGAAGAGCTGCCGGTCAGGCTCAAACTCGTCTGTGTAAGCAATCTGGGCACGCATATCATAAAAGTGGCCGCGGAACTTCTTCAGGAAGGATGCGACTCTCTCCTGATTCCATGGTTTCCTCCTGGAAATCTGATGGAACTCGCCGCGTTTCTGAAGATTTCGCCGCTGCCGGTCTGCCTGCCTGCCGCCCTCCCGGGATTCGAGGAGTGCAACATCACAATTCCCCCGCCGGAACAGATGGACTTGAGCAGAAAGACGGATGAAGTGTGCCGGTATTTCCAGATACTCGGCGAAAAACGCCTCGTCCTGCTCGGCCCCGATATCTGCCGCGTCCCCAATATGCGCGACAATGTGTTGAGCTTCTCCCGGTTCATGTCCGCCAACCCGCTGGAGTGCCATATCCGCATGACCGGCCCCTCCGCCCGTGACATGGATGCAACGGCGGCGGAACTGAAGAGATTCAAAGGAGAGCTGGCGCTTATCTGTTATGACGATATTCATGCTCTGCGCTTTATGGTCGCCATGCACAAACTGGGCTTGAGCGCGCCTGCGGACTTCCGGATCATCGGGGCAAACGACACGCCGGAAGCCGTCTACTGCGAACCGCCCCTCTCCAGCGTCCGGCCCGATTACGCCCAGATCGCCCGGATCGCGCTGAAGGCCGCCATTGCCAGGGCCGACGGCAAACTGTGCCAATATCCGGGCGAGCTGTCGCGTGTTCTGGTCATACGCGACTCATGCGCCGGAAAGGAGAAGCTCTCCGGGAGAATATGCGAAGAGTTGCGTGCGGCGGGGATCGCTGTCACCAAAGGAGAAGGTCCCGGCGCGTTCAATCATATCGCGTCGTAAGCGGAACAAAAGAACCAAAGCGAAGGAGTGGAAAATGTCACACAAACGCCGTCTGTTTACATTGATAGAATTGCTTATCGTAATAGCAATCATAGCGATACTGGCGACGATGCTGCTGCCCGCCCTGAACAAGGCCCGGACGCGGGCCCGACAGACCCGGTGTCTGGGAAACCTCAAGCAGATCGGGCAGGCCGTCGCGATCTATGCGGATTCTTCGGATGGAAACCTGCCTCCGCTCTACTACGGCAATTATCAGGCGCCTTTTCTTCAGCCGACCCTCGCCCGGACGGTTTTCAATGTGGAGCTCGGTGCTTCCTCCTCCGCCGAAGAACTGCTGAAAACCATGAAAACGCCTTTCTATTGCCCTGATGTGACGGCGGATTCGCTGGGCACGCATCAGCACGGCTCTTTCGCCGCCAATCTGTCGCATGTGTTCGCCACCAGCCCCGCCAATGCCTATTCGCCGAAACCCAGAAAGATCTCCGGCTTCCGCCGCCCCTCCCAGATTCAGATGTTCGTCGATGCGCGCGGCGGCACCGGCCGCAACAACTGGGAAATCGCCTGTCTGGTGGAATTCGCCGGCCATGCGGCCAACCTGTCCGGCAGACACAACGGCGGGGCCAATATGGCGAAAGTGGACGGTTCCGCGACCTGGGACAGGCGCGAGGCCATCATCGACAACCGCAATGATCTCTGGGGACACGACAATCAGTGAATATCCGGAACACCTGTCCGCAACCGAAACAGCAACCATAACCATAACTCTTTACGAGGGTCCTCATGAATCTCCGGCATGTTACAGTCATCGTCGCGCTTGCGTGGTTTTCCGGTACGGTAATTCTACCGGCGGAGGAACCGGCGCGGGAATTTCCGGAAAAGATCATCTTTCAACATTCGTTCCCGGATGGTTCGGGGAAAGACGCCGCTTCCGGCATCCTGATCCGCACAGTTCCCGCCGGCATCCCGGCGAATGCGGTTCGAAGCGGAACCGCCCGGAAAATGTTGCGCATCGACAGTTCGAAGGCGTTCCGGGAGGGGGCGCAAAAGGTCAGCCTTGTCTTCACCGGGCTTCCCCTGCTGGAATATCCCGCTCCCCGCTATGAGTTCTCCGCGCGGTTTCAAGGGGAAAAGGGGCGGAAGGCTTCCCTTTTTCTCGAAAGTTACGATCAGGACAACAAGCATCTCTGGTTCAGAAAGGATATCGACCTGACCGGGGAGCCGCAGACAGCCGGCCTGACGGTTTCGTTTCCGCCGGGAGCGCGGAAGGTGTACTTGCAGATCGATATTCCATACGCCGGAGAATTTTTCCTCTCCCGGGCCGCATTCCTGCAGAAAAGCTCCTCGCGGGGGCCGCGGGAACTCCTGTTCCACCACACCTTCGACAACGGGGCCGGGGCCGATTACGCCAAAGGCGACGGCCGGCCGGTACGGGCGGAACGCCTGGAATTCGCGGACGGACTGTTCGGCAAGGCCCTGCGGATCAACCACCGGAACCGAGGCGCGCTGGAATTCGCGCTGGCAAACAACATGCGTCCGGAGCGCGGCACCATCTCACTCTGGTTCAAGCCGGAATGGGACCGTCCGGTCGATTTCGCCAGCCCGGCGGACGAGTGGCGGCAACTGGTCATGACGGAACAGCCCGATCCCCGGGCCGGTTCCGGCGCGATCTGGTTCTGGGCGTACGGCGGTTTCCTGCGCGGCGACCTCTCGGATAAAAAGGACCGTTACGTGTTCTCCTTTTCCCCGATCCGGAACCGCAACTGGAACCATCTGTGCATGACGTGGGATGAGGAGCACGGGCAAAAAATTTATATGAACGCAAAGAGCCTTGCGAGTCCCGGCGACGAACATTCGCCGCTGGTCAGGCGGCCGCAGGTTCCGCAGTTCGACCGTGTGCCGCTCAAAAGTCTCTTCATCGGCAACCATCACGGCAGGCAGCAGGCGGACGGGCTGATCGACGAGGTGAAAATCTTCTCTTACGAATTATCACCCGAAGAGATCCGGCGCGAAAGCGACAGGCGCCTGACGTTTGATCTGGAAGTGCGGAAACGCTACTTTTCGCCGGACGCTCCGCTCGTCGCCGATTTTGAATTGACCGCCCGCGCCCCGCTTTCCCAGGTGAAGTGGCAAATTCTGAATTCGGCAGGAGAAACCGCAGCCCCAGGGGAGTCCCCGGACAGGCTCCGCCAAGGCGAAAAGCTCCACCTCTCCGAAACCTCCAGCCGGAAAAGCACTGCCGGCGAAACCTATACGCTGCGCGTCACAGCCGGGGGAATGACCGAAGAAGAGCCCCTGTTCGCATTCCGCCGGGAGAATCCTTTCCTGACCGAAACTCAGGAGGCCCCCCAAGAAATCCTCCGCATCCTGCCGGATCCCGATCTGGGCGACAGCCGCTTCGCATCGATCGGCGAAACGGTGCGCAAGCGCTGCGATGGCAAGCCCTATCTGGAAGCGGGCAAAGAACGCGGCGACCGTTTCGCCGTCCGGCTGCGCCTCCCCAAGGCTCCCGCGATCTATTTTCTGGAATTCGATTACCCGGATGACGCAGCGCGTACCTGCGACGTGATCGTCCAGAATTCCGCCTCGCACCTTGCAACCTTCAACGTCGGCTATTGCAGCGGCGACGAATACCGCAACACCGGCAAAATGCTGACGCAGCGCAATGTGTTCTTCGCGCTGTCGGACGATGTGACCGCCATTTTCATGACCGCCCGGGAAGGGCTCCCCGCCGCGGCCGGAGAAATCCGGATATATGAACCGAAAGACGGCAAGCTCCCGATATCGCCGGACCGCCCGGCCCCCGCCGTGAACGGACAGACCCGGAATGTGGTCCTCTATTTCGAGGACCCGGCAGTCAACAGCGCCTTCGAAACGGCGGCCTCGCGGATGCCCGGCTTCGAGAATATGCTCGACAAGCTGGTCGCCTATATGAAATACAGCGGCCAGAATATGCTGGCCTATCCTCTCGTCTGGTATCAGGGATACATCGACGGCGAATACAATCCCCGGATGCACGCGGACACATTCCTGGACGGCTTCCTTGAGAAATTCGACCGGGCCGGGTTGCAGTTCATGGGAACCGTCAACCAGCACAACCTCAAGGCCTGTCCGGTAAAATCGGTTCCGGCGGAACAGCAAAGTGACGGCAGCCTGCTTTCCTCGCCGTTTTCCATCCTCGCTTCCGGACGGCCCAATACCGGGTGGCACGGCACGCCGCCCAACTATAACATCCTGCATCCGGCGGTTCAGGCGGAGTTTTTCGCCGACCTGCGGCGGATTCTGGAAACCGGAGCGAAGCATCCCTCATTCAAGGGAATCGTGATGCACCTGTCGCTGCATTCGCTGCACTCCTTCGGAAGTCTCGAAGCCGGTTATAACGATTACGCGGTGGAAGCCTTTTCCCGTGATACCGGGATCGCCGTCCCCGTCAACCGCGAGGCCCCCACGCGGGGAAAGCTGTACGCGGAATGGATTTTAAAGAATGCCCGGCAGAGCTGGATCCGCTGGCGCTGCGGGAAACTCGCCGCGTTCTACAGGAAAGTTGATTCAATGGTCCGCCAGGCCCGCCCCGACCTGCGGCTGGTGCTCCTGCCGATGGAGGGAGGCAACCTGTACGGGAACGCGGATTACACCGATCGGGATTTCGCGCAAAAACAGCTGGCGGAAATGGGGTTGGACCTGCACTGCTTCTCCGGAACGCGGATCATCACGGGCCAAACGGTTTTCCCCGCCGACCACCGTTTTTACTCCGACCGGAAGATGTCCCCGGAGCGGCGGAAACGGCTCCGCGAGTTCTTCGACACCCGGGAGTGTTACAATTTCATGATGAATCCCGGACGCTCCTGGCTTCACATGCACGACCGCTATTGGGAATCCGCGATCGGTTCGACGTTCCAGAACCACTGGAGCGACAAGCCCAACCGGCTGAAGGCTTCGTGGCTCAATGAGAAACCGTGGCGCGCCTCGACGCTGAATCCGGCCGGATTTCATGCGATGAAGCACTATGTGCTGCCGTTGCGCTACGCCGATTACATGAATGTCTCCAAAGGAGGATACCTGATCGGCACCTACGGCATGGACACCGCCCTGGCCGCCTTCAGCCGGGCGTTCCGGTCTCTTCCGGCCCTGCCGTTCCGCGAGCAGCCGCTGAATTCGGAAACCGTGAAGCTCCGGACGCTCTCCTTTCAGGGGGACACCTGGTTTTACGCGGTCAACACCGACGATCGCCCCGCCTGCGCCGAACTGCGTTTCGACGCCGCGGCGGCGGAAGATACCGCTTCGGGACGGAAACTGTCCTCGCCGCTGCGGCTGGAACTGGCGCCCTACCAGCTCCGCACATTCCGGATCAAGGGCGGCGCGACACTCACAGGGCAAGTCAGATGAAGCGATACGTACCGCTCGCCGCCTGCGGGATTCTCCTGTCAGCCGGCTGCGCCTCCGACGGCAGGGCAAAGCTGCTGGAGGAAGCCTACCGCACCGGCAAGGGAACGCCTGCCCAATTCGCAACGGATAAAATCATCCGCGACCGGGAAACCGGCAGGGCGATCCGTTCGTGGCTCGGCACCGATATTCCGCGCATACCGGAGGCGGAGGCGGAAAGGAGCGTGAAAGCCCTGTTATGCGACATCCGGAGCGGTTTGAACTGGCGCCTGAAGCCGCCCCGCTATAATCTGCCGCGGATTTCCGCCGGAGAGTGGACGCACGCTTTGAAGTTTGACCGGGCGTTTCCGCTGGGACAAACGGCGGGAGCAGGCGGAACGCGATGGTTCCTGGGCTGGACTCCGGAAACACTGGAAGTCCGGGTCGAATGCGTCGATCCCGCCCCGGTTTCATCGCGCAAACAGCTGTGGGAAGGGGATTGCATTGAGCTTTTCCTATGGCCGGATATCCCGCTGATGCTCTATGCGGAATATCTGGTCACGCCGCATGGCGGGAAACGTTCCATATACCACCTACGGACCGAAGAGGGAATCGTCCATTACGGCATCGACCGGCGCGGACCGGAATTCACCGCCGCCGCGGGACTGACCCCGGACGGTTATTTCGTGACCTGCTCCATTCCCTGGAACAAGCTCGCCGGACTCTGGGAAAAGCGCGAAGCCGTCCCCGGGAACCGGGTCCGCCTTGCGCTGGTCCGGTGCGACTGGAACGGAGAATCCGGCAGCCCGCCGGTGAAAACCTCGCCGTATCCGCTTCTCTATGACGGCCATAACCTCTACGGATATGCGGAATTCATTCTGACGCGCTGACCGCCGGGCCATCCCGGTTCCGGCGGCCGCCGAACAATCCAACCATAATATGGAGTTGCCGAACATGCAGCCAAAAGAGTACGATTGCAAATACGCGTATGCCGTTAAATTCCACGAACGCGTATCGCGCCATCTGCTGGGTGAAACCATCCCGCTGAAGGCGGAGGTGTTTCATTCCGTTGAACCGGTGCCGTTTCAACTGGCGGCAGCAGGAAAATACCGGCCGATTTCCGAGGGGGAAAGCTGGGGGGGAGCATGGGAATCCGGCTGGTTCCGCCTTCATGCGGAAATTCCGGCCGATTGGACCGGACGGCAACTGGCGCTCCGCCTGAATCTGGGCGGAGAAGCCCTGTTGTTCGACCGGGACGGCGTGCCGCAGTTCGCCTTCAGCGCGGGCTCGCTGCTCGGCCCGGATTTCCGCAAGGAGATTTACCGTCTTCCCGATTGTCCCGCCGGGCGACAGGCCGAATTCCTGGTGGAGGCCGCAGGCAACGTCGTTCACGGGCTGCTTCCCGACAGTGACCCGGAATTGGGAGAACAGAACCCTTACGGCCGGTTCAGAGCCGTTGCCGCAACAATGCGGATCGGCTGTTTCAACCACGAACTCTGGCAATTGTCGCTTGATCTGGAGATTCTGCTGGACCTGCTGAAGGTTTTGCCGGCCCGCTCCCGCCGCAGCGATCTGATCCTGGCCGCCGTCAGCCGCGCTGCGGACATCTTTGCGGAGGAGCCGGGAAACGCGGCCAGGGCGCGGGCCGAGCTGGCTCCGGAACTGGCGCGTCCGGCGTGTTCGAGCTCGATGACCGTAACCGGATTGGGGCACGCGCATATCGATACCGGCTTCATGTGGCCGGTCCGGGAGACGGTCCGCAAATGCGGCCGTACCTTCGCCAACCAGATCGACCTGCTGGAAAAATATCCGGATTACGTATTCGGCGCCTCGTCGCCGCTGCACTACCTCTTTGTCCGGGAGCACTACCCGGCACTTTATGAAAAAGTGCGGCAGTCCGTGCGCTCCGGCCGCTGGGAACTGCTCGGAGGAATGTGGATTGAAGCCGACTGCAATCTGTCGGGCGGCGAATCGCTGGTCCGCCAGTTTCTCTACGGCAAGAATTTCTTCCGGGATGAGTTCGAAATCGAAGTGAAGAACCTGTGGCTGCCGGATATATTCGGCTGTCCGGCTTCTCTGCCGCAGATCGCCCGCCTCGCCGGATGCCCGAATTTCGTGTGCCAGAAAATGTCCTGGAACCAAACCAACCGTTTCCCCTATCACGCCTTCCATTGGCGCGGCATCGACGGAAGCGAACTTCTGACCCATTTCCTGCCGGAAGACAGCTATATCGCCTTCGTCAGGCCTTCCGAGCTGATTCCGGCGGAAAACCGGTTCAACGAAAACACGGTGACCGATGAGTTCCTGAGCCTCTTCGGGATCGGAGACGGCGGAGGCGGCCCCAAGGAGGAGTATCTGGAAAGGGCGCTCCGGCTGAAAAATCTGGAGGGGACGCCGAAGTTCCGCTTCGGGCGGGCCGATGCGTTCTTTGAACGTCTGAGCCGGTGCGCCGACTCGCTGCCTTCCTGGAGTGGCGAACTCTATCTGGAAAACCATCGCGGCACCCTGACCAGTCAGGCCCGCGCCAAGAGGAGCAACCGGAAGCTGGAAGAGCAAATCACCGCGACCGAGATATTGTGGAGCGCGTTGCCTCCGGATCAATATCCGGCCGGAGAATTGGACCGGGTCTGGAAGATCATCCTGCTCAATCAATTTCATGATATTCTGCCCGGTTCTTCCATTCGCGACGTGTATGAGAATACCGAAAAAGAGTACGCCGATGCCCGCGCCACCCTGATGCGATTGCGGATGGAAGCCGCAGCCCGGCTCCTGAAGCCCGACACGGAATGCGTGACGTTTTTCAACTCCCTGAACACGGAATTCCGCGGTTCGGTCGAACTCCCGGCGGACTGGGACGGAGCGGGCCTGGCCAGGGACGGAGTCCGCGTACCCGTCCAGCGGGAAGGAAACAGGCGGTACGCTGCGGCGCTTACCGTCCCGCCGCTGGGTTTCGTCACACTCCGGCGGATCGGCCGGGCAGAACACCTCCGGGCGAAAGAAGAGAAGTCACCCGTTTTGGAAAACCAATTCATCCGTTACCGCTTCGATTCCTGCGGCCAGCTGATTTCCGCGTTCGACAAGGAATTGCAGCGGGAATTCATCCCCTCCGGTGCCTGCGGCAACGCCTTCACCCTTTACGTCGACCGCCCCGCCGTTTATGAAGCGTGGAATATCGACGATTCCTACCGGAACCGCCCCTGCGCGAAGGTGCGCGCCGAAGCTCCCTGCCGCATCACACGCGGGAGTGTGCGCGACATAGCCGAATTTCATTTGAAAATCGGTTGTTCCACCATTGTTCAGCGTGTGATTCTCGGAACATCTTCCCGCCGTCTCGACTTCGTGACCACCGTCGACTGGCGTGAGGCGAGAAAGCTGCTGCGCGTCGCCTTCCCGGTAACGGTTCAGGCGGCGGAAAGCACCGCCGACATTCCCTTCGGCTTCATCCGGCGTCCAACGCACACCAACACCAGCTGGGACAGGGCACGCTTTGAAGTCGCAATTCACAAGTACGCGGACCTTTCTGAACCCGACTTCGGAGCGGCCCTGCTGAATGACTGCAAGTACGGTTGCAGACTGCAGGGAAATACGATTGATCTCGCCCTGCTGCGCGCCCCGAAGTTCCCGGACTGGGAAGCGGACCGCGGAGAGCAGTGCTTCACTTACAGTTTTCTGCCGCATCCGGGAGATGCGGTATCCTCGGCCGTCCGCCTGGAAGCGCAACAGCTGAATCGGCCCCCATTCCGCTTCGACGGCCGGAGCGGAACTCCGCAGTTGCCGGTTGCAATCGAATCAGAGCATGTGGAGTTGAGTGCCCTGAAGAAGGCCCAACAGGGTTCCTGCCTGGTAATGCGCCTTATCGAGCGGAGCGGCCGTTACTCGCAGGCGGTCATCCGAACGTCATACCGGCTTGTGGAGACTTCGCTGCTGGAATGGGAAGATGGCCGGGAAATTCTCCCGGAGGCAGGCCTGACCACCATCTCTTTTCACCCCTTTGAGATCAGAACCTTCAAACTATATTGAAACCGAAAGATGCGGATTCCCCAAGGTGATAAGACCAGCTTAACTTATTGATAATAAACCAGTGGCCCAATATAAACATACTCATGGCAAGAATCTTGAACTTTCACAAAGCCGGTTCGGGCTTTATAATGAATCTATCAACGACTTGAACAGAAAGTGACGCTTTGCGAAAGCATGACCGCTGCCGGATTGAGATAATTTCGCCTGGCTCGCAGAAAAGAATGGCTTGCCGGCCCTCCGACGCGCTGCGCGCTATGGAGGACATCCTTCCCCTGCGGGTACTCCTGTCTGCGCTCATCCTTTTCACTCGCTTTCGCTCGCAAAAAGGAGAGCTTGCCATCCGTAGCTCGACTTCGTCGAGCGAAGGATGGTGGGCCGATTTCAACTTAGCCATAACAACTGTTGTTAATTGCTGTATTGGGCGACGCATCAATTAGGATAGGTGTAACCCGTTAAGGAGTGAAATAGTTCTACTTCTTTTTGTGGTTGCTTGCGATTTCCCCAATCTAAAAACAGAGCTTGTTTTTCATCGTTCCATATAATTAGTTTATCTTGAATCCATCGATTTACTATGGACAATGCGGAAAATACTTGCACTCCAAATTCTTCTGATGCAAATAATGCTAAATTTCTATCTTCAGTACATAAATCGTAGCAAAAAGCGACAGCTACTGAAAGAATCTCCTGATCTTTTTTACTTAAGCCATAAGATTTTCCATAACGATTCGGACGTGTTCCTGCCATAAGGGAAATTGTTTTTAACGCAGGCTCAAATTGCGGATTTTTTTTAGCTTCGGAAATGGATATTCCTAAATGTAAGAACTGTTTATATTGTTCTCGCCAAGGGAAGCGAACCTTAAATTCTGGTTTCAATATAAATTCCTGATGTGCATACTCCGGTAACAAGCAACCGAATCTTTCATCTTGGAACATTTTAGGCGCTATTCTCAAAAGAAGAACAATCGCATTAGTATCAGTAAGTACAACCCGCTTGGCTCGCATTGACACACCTTT
>ENA-UEQM01000101-UEQM01000101.1-human-gut-metagenome-genome-assembly--contig:-NODE-101-length-58171-cov-12.850484_pt1 | contig 58171 bp, 45 predicted proteins | sample MGYA00242948_ERZ507948 | MGnify/ENA primary metagenome ERZ507948 (study PRJEB26167, sample SAMN06115440) | human gut metagenome | host: Homo sapiens | place: China:Hubei | collected 2015-07-28... | reverse complement strand
ATGGAAGCCGGCGGCTTAACGGCCTTAACGCAGGCTCATTTCAACGAAGCGATGAAGATCGTAGCCCAACGCTTCATGGCAGACACCCTTGCTCTTGGCTATGTGCTTGGTGCTACCCCCTGCACTCGGGACTTTCACCCGTTAGAACGCCCTCATGCCGAGCGCACCCAAAGCAAAGGCCGCAGGCAAATGACTGTCTGCGGCCTTTTTTTACTTCAATCTGCGTTCTGATCAGAGAATGAGAAGTGAAGCGATAAAGGTAGCGATAAGGCCTCCCGCCATCACCGGAATCGTGCGCCGCACAAGTTCAAAGGGCGAGACTTCCGCAATACCAGAGACCGCCATCACAACGCCCGCAATCGGCGACATCGAGCGTGCGATGCCGCTTGCAAGCTGCACGGGCACGGCCATCGTGACAGTGGCCCAGCCCACAGAGCCCGCGGCCTGCGGCAGAAGCGGAGAAAACGCAAAGAACGCGGCGTTACCCGACCCCGTCACAAAGGCTGCAAGCGCCATGATGAGGAACATAACGAGAAGCATCGTGACGCCGCCCGCACCCTGCATCTGCGCCACGCTCTGCAAAATTGTGTCGATGCCGCCCGAGCGCTTGAGGCCCTCGGCAAAAACTTCGGCGCAGACAATCAAAAGCACGGTCGAGGAAAAGATCTTGCCCATGCCGTTAAACATGGCTTTCGTGCGGTCCGTGCAGGCTCTGAGGCTTCTTACCGTCAGAAGATCCACGATGAAGGCAATGAAGGCGCAGGAGAGAATTGCCGTCACCACTTCAAGGCGCACTCCCGCATAAACAAGCTTACTGAACACAAAAAGGAGCACCACCGGCAGAATCGGCAGAATCGCGTAATAGACCGGCGCATCGGGCTGCGCCGCGGCGCCTTCCTGCTTCACCTCCGTTCTGAGCTTAAAGTCATCTGCCGTCAGACGGCCGCTTGCGAGGTCCCGTTTATCGAAGAACTTTCCGAGAAGCACGTGGCCGGCGGCAATCACAACTGCCGCCACAACGCCCACAGGAAGCTGGCTCTGGATAAAGAATTCCATCACGTGCAAGTTGGAGATTTCTGCCGCGAGAAGCGAGTTACCTGAAGCCGGCCCCAGATCCAGGCAGCTTGCCGTTGCGACAACCGCTGCAGCCGAAAGACGCGAAACACCCACGGCAACCAAAAGCGGATAGATCGTCACCATCAGCAGCATCCCCAGGCCCACAGCCGAGGGAATAAAGACATTGAGCAGCTGCCCGACCAGGTAGGCGAACCCCAGGAGCAGATACGGTGCATGCACATAGGAAAGGGGCTTGATGCAGATTCTCACCAGCGCTTTCGTTGCGCCGATTTTGTCCATGTAGTAGGCAAAGCCGCCCACGCAGATGATGTTCATGCCGATGCCGGCGGCACGGCTCTGCAGCAGGTTTGTGAAGACCTGAACGATGTCAAAGACCGCGCTGTGCGTGGCCTTTTTGCCGGTCACAAGCGGATCGCCTGAAATGAGCGTCACGCAGATAAGCAGCAGAATACCCACCATGAGCAGCGCCCACGGTGCGTAATAGCGTTTGATGACAAGGTAGGCCGCGAGCACAACGCCCGCGATGACAAGAAAGATCCCCAGCATTTGTAATGTTCCCTTTGTTTGTCGGACAAGACGAAATCCGCGTCTTCTTCTTTTTCGGATTTCGTCCGCAGTCTACCGACAGAGTCGCGGTTTACAAAGAGATACAATCGAACTGAAAGGCAAAAATCGTTAAGCGGGCCTGACAAAAATCAAAGAGCACAAAAAAGCCGGTGACGCACTTTAGGCGGACACCGGCTCTTTTCTGACAGAAAAGCCTACACGTCAACTTCCACATCGTCGCCGTGCAGTTCCATCCAGCTGCGTCGCCCCGCGGCTTCGCCCTTGGCCATGAGCAACCCCATGACGGCATCGGTTTCCGCCTTGTTGACGTCTCCCATCGTAACGGGAAGCAGTCTGCGGGTGTCCGGCGCAAAAGCCGTTTCGTGCAGCTGTTCCGACATCATTTCGCCCAGGCCCTTAAAGCGGGAGACAACGAGCTTATCTTCGGCAAAACCGTCTTTTTTGAGTTTGGCAAGGGTTCTGGCGAGTTCCTTGTCGTCAAGGCAGTAAATGTTCTTGGCGGGCTTATTTCTGAGTTTGGGGACATCCACGCGGAAAAGCGGCGGCTGCACGATGTAGACGTGGCCTTTTTCCACAAGCGTCGGGAAATGCCGGTAAAAAAGCGTGAGAAGGAGCACCTGAATGTGGCTACCGTCCACGTCAGCGTCCGCGAGAATGCAGATCTTGCCGTATCTGAGGCCCTTTAAATCTGCGTCTTCCCCGGGCTTATGGGGATCCACCCCCACCGCCACCGCGATGTCGTGGATGATCTGGGAGGCAAAAATGCGATCGCTGTCCACTTCCCAGGTGTTCAGTACCTTGCCGCGCAGGGGCAGAATCGCCTGGCATTCCTTGTCACGGCCTTGCTTCGCGGTGCCGCCTGCACTGTCACCTTCCACGAGAAAGAGTTCGTTGCGGGTGATGTCGTCGGTTTCGCAGTCGGTGAGTTTACCGGGGAGCACCGCAACGGCCGAGCCCTTTTTCTTTTCCACCTTCTGCGCCTGCCGCTGGCGCTTCTGGGCCTGGCGGATCACGAGCTCGGCGAGTTTCTTACCCTCTTCAATATGGTCGTTCAGCCAAAACTCAAACTGCGGGCGCACAAAACCCGCGACAAGCCGCAGGGCATCGCGGCTTGTGAGCTTTTCCTTGGTCTGCCCCTGAAACTGGGGATCGAGGGCCTTACAGGAAAGGACGAAACTCGCGCGTGCAAAAACGTCTTCCGCGAGAAGTTTCACGCCCTTGGTCATCAGGCCGTGGGCTTCCATAAAGGCCTTCATGGCGCCGTAAAGGCCGTCTCTGAGTCCCGCTTCATGCGTACCGCCCGCAGGCGTCGGAATGAGGTTTACGAAACTTTCGCGCGTCAAAAGCCCGTCCTCGGTCCAGACCACAACCCAGGCGGCGCCTTCGCCTGCGGCAAAGCCTTCCGTCGTTTCATCAGCCCAGCCTTCGGCTTCAAAAGCGGGTACCGCCAAGGGGTCGGTGACTTCGGCGAGAAGATACTCTTTAAGGCCCCCTTCGTACTTCCAGTGCTGCTCCGTCCCCTTCACTTCGTTAATGTAGGTAACGGACGCCCCGGGCAGAAGCACGGCTTTACTTTTTAAAAGCCGCACGAGCGACGCTTCAGGGATTTCCGCGCTGTCAAAGTACTTGGGATCGGGAAGGCACGTGACGCGCGTGCCGGTGGCGCTTTTGGGGCGCGGGCTTTTTTTGCTTGTCAGCGGCCGCACGACGTTTCCGCCCTCAAAGCCGATGTCAAATTCCTGCCCGTCACGCCAGACGGTGACGTCCATCCTGAGGCTCAGGGCGTTTGTGACCGACACACCCACACCGTGAAGGCCCCCGGAGAAGGTGTAGGCGCCGCCTGCCGTCTTATCGAACTTACCGCCCGCATGCAGCTGCGTAAACACAAGTTCCACCGTGGGCACCCCTTCGGTGGGGTGAATGCCGGTGGGAATACCGCGTCCGTCGTCTTCAACCGTGATCGAGCCGTCCGTGTGACGCGTAAGGGTGATCTTCGTTCCGTAGCCCGCAAGGATTTCGTCGCTTGCGTTATCGAGCACTTCCTGAATGATGTGCAGGGGGTTATCGGTGAGGGTGTACATACCAGGCCTCTGCCGGACGGGTTCAAGCCCCTTTAAGACACGGATGGAAGAGTCGTTGTATTCGGAACTGCGCTTGCGGACTGCCATAAAAACAAACGAAAAAACGGTAAAAATCAAAGCGGCGTCATTTTAGCTGACGCCGCCCGCACCAACCCCGGTCAATCGGATTCCTACATATTGAGAACGGTCTTACGGTAATGCTTCAGTTCATCAATACTTTCCTGAATGTCGCTTAAAGCCTCGTGGCGCGTGGATTTCTGAAAGGACGTCACCGCCTCGGGCTTCCAGCGCCTGGCCAACTCTTTGATGCTTGAGACGTCAATCGTGCGGTAGTGGAAAAAGCTTTCAAGCCTCGGCATCCAGCGCGCCATGAAGCGCCGGTCCTGCCCCACGGTGTTGCCGCACAAAGGCGACTTCTGAGGGCCCACAAAGCGACGGAAGACTTCCAGGCACATGTCGGTCGCCTCCTCTTCGTCCACGGTACTTGCCAAGACCCGATCCACGAGCCCTGACTTCGTGTGCGTCTGCGTGTTCCAGCTGTCCATGTGGCTCATCACGCAGGGGCTCTGATGCACGGCAATCACCGGGCCCTCATGCAGGATATTTAACTGAGCGTCGGTGATGATCGCCGCGATTTCAATCACGCGGTTCACCTCCGGCTGCAGCCCCGTCATTTCCATATCGATCCAGATGAGGTTGGAGTCGCTGAAAGACGGATCGCGCAAAATGTTGGTCATTTAAAATATTCCGGTTCACGCCGCCCGAGCTCACACAAACCGGGCTGAAGCGGCTAAGCTTAAAGGTTGAGCCGATTGTACTCTAACCCGATTTATGTCCGATACCGCAGCACTGCTTAACACCCTCTTTGTCGCGGCAGCCGCGTTTTACGTGTGCATGCAGACGGCGCTTGCCATTTTGCAGGTCAAAGCCGCCGAGCACGCTGCGGTAGGGCTTCCGCCGGCCTTCCGCAGCGCCGTAGACCTCAGAGTGCACCGTAAGGCCGCAGACTACACGGGCGAAATCGTGCAGGCCGATCTCGTAAACGCCATTCTGGGGGCGCTCGTGTGCCTCACGCTCACCTTCGGTAACGGCTTTAACCTCATCACGGCCGGTTTCAGTGCGCTTTGGGGCACCGGTATCATCTCCCAGTTTTTCATCGTCTTTACGGTGTCTCTCATTCTCACCGTCATCGACATTCCGGTTGCCTGGTGGAAACAATTCCGCATCAACGAGCGCTACGGGTACGAAAAAACGGTGCGGGGCCTCTGGTTTAAGCGCCTCATCACCGACATTGCGACGGGCTTGGCCGTTGAAGTGCCGCTTATTTTCATTGTTCTTGCGTTTTTAAACGCGCTTTCTTATGCCTGGTGGTTTGCCGCGGCCGTGGTGACGGTCGCGTGGTTTGCCTGGCGCATCTTTATTAAGCCGCCCCTTACCGCTGCCTTTAACGGCGGCGTGCGCGAGATGCCGTTTGGCCCCATGCGCTCAAGAATTGAAGCGTTTCTGCCGGAAGTGGGCCTTGCGGGCGCCGAAATCCTTGTGGGTGAGCGGCCCCGCGACCGCTTAATCGGCAGCGCCTTTGTGTTTCGCCGCCCTTGGGGCCGCGCGCGTCTTGTGGTTTTCAGCAGCAGCCTCGAAAAACTCACCCCGGAAGAGATCACGGCCGTTGTCGCGTGCGCCGCAGGGCGCTCGGGCCGCTGGCACAACACCGCGCTTTTTGTCTTTTTTGCCGGGCTCTCGACTGCCTTCTGGTACCTTTTTTCGCTTGCGGCCGTCACGCCCTCCTTTTATGAGGCGTTAAATATTGAGCCGACCCTCGCGCTCGTTAAGGGGGCTGTGAACCCCGGGCTTTTAATCGTTATTGCGCTCACGGTCGTCCCCATTGTTCTTTACCCCTTTGTCTTTCTCATCCACGGCTTTACGCGCCTCATGGACTTTGACGCCGACGCCTACGGCGTGGATAAGGCGGGTGTTAAGCCCGTCATCCGGTCTTTGGTGAAGATGCACGAGGACTACCGCAACACGCTTACGCCGAGCCTTTTGTTTTCGCTTGCCAACCACCGCCATCCGCACGTGACGCAGCGCATCGAGCACGCGATTTTGGCCGACATCCGCATTCATAACGACCTCACCAATTCCCACCGGGCCGTTGAAGGCGACCTTGCCGACCGCTTCAGCACCGTGCTTGAAGCAAGACGCCGCGCCCGCGCAAGGCTCCTCGCGCAAAAACTCCTTCTGCGCAAAGAAGTGCTTCTTGAAAGACAGGCCCTTGCCGCAAGGCGCCTGTGTCTTGCGCCCGTAACCGGCACCGCCCAGCGCGAAAGGCCCCCTTATGACTGATTCTCTTTTTAAAGCGCGCGTCACGGCCGGACACGGCCGGCATCACTACGTGGAAGATGACGCGGGGCATCTTTTTGAAGCCCGCCGGCGCGGTAAGAAAAACGACGTGACGGTCGGAGACTACGTCGAGTGCCGTCAGGCCGATTCTGAGACCGTGGCGGTGGAAGCGGTCCTCCCCCGTAAAACCCTTCTTTTCCGAAGCGATGAGTGGCGCGTGAAAGAATTGGCTGCGAACGTCGACCTCGTTGCCGTCGTCTTTGCCTCCCGCCCCACGTTTAACCCGTGGTTTGTGTGGAAAGCAGTAGTTGCCGCCAAAACCGCCGGAATCGACGTTGTCGCGATCCGCAATAAGGCCGATCTCACTGAGGGGCGCGAAGCCTGTGACGCCTTTGCGGCGTCGCTTCCCGCGGCGGGCTGCCCGTGCCTCACGCTTTCCGCTTACGATGCGGACGACGTGCTCACCAAACTCACGCCGCTTTTAGAAAACAAAACCACCCTTTTAATCGGTCAGTCGGGGATGGGCAAAAGCACGCTCATTAACGTCCTCTGCCCTGAAGCGCAGGCGAAAACCCGCGAGTTTTCCGAGGCCCTGGACCTCGGAAAACAAACCACGACGGCTACGCGCCTATACCGCACGCAGTTTGCCGGCAGTAAAGCGTCGCTTATTGACTCCCCGGGCTTTCAGGAGTTCGGCCTCGCGCACATCACGCGGCGCAATATTCTCGAAGCCATGCCCGATATTGCGCAATACGCCCAGGGCTGCCGCTTTTACAACTGCACCCACACCCATGAACCGGGCTGCTCGGTGCGTGCGGCGGCTGAGGCCGGGAAAGTGAGTCCCGAGCGCTACGCCTTTTTCTGTGCCGTCACCGAGGAAGCCAAAGACGATGTTTTCTAAGAAGGACACGACGCGAAAACTCGGTACCTGGCCCGATCCGGTCACAGCTGACATTGCCGCAGGAACGCTTAAGGCAAGCGGCATTGACTGCGAGGTGAGAAACACGCTTCTCTGGTCGGCGGCGGGCGAACTGCCGCCTGATATCTGCGCGCCGGAAATCTGGCTTACCGACGCGCGCGACACGGCGCGCGCCCGGGCAATTCTCAAAGAAATTGCCGAAAACGCCGAGGCCCCCGCCTGGGTGTGCCCGAACTGCGGCGAAACCATTGAAGCGCAGTTCGGTCAGTGCTGGAAGTGCGCATCCGTGAAGCCCGCAAAGCCCTAATGCTGCGTCTGTGCCGCAAGAGGCCTCAGTTCCGCGAGGTTAAAAAGGAGTTTCACCGCGCTTTCCGGCGCATAAAGCCTGGAGCTTGACCGGTTCATCACATCAACGGTTAAAACCGTGTCAGCCGCGGCAATGCGGTAGCGGATGACGTTACCCAAGAGCTGATGGCTCACCACGCGCCCGTCCACGGGCTCTGAGCAAGTCTCGGGGTACTTGCCGCCCTCTTCCCGCACAAACACCGATTCCGGGCGCACGGCCACCAAGTCCTCGGGCGAGTCAAACTCCAAAAGCACTTTGGCTTCGGCCTTAGTAAGAAGGTTGTAGGACCCGATAAAGCGCGCGGCAAATTCGTCCGCGGGATTGAGGTACACCTCTTCAGGAGTTCCCTGCTGCACAATCGCGCCGCGGTTCATAAGGAAAATCCGGTCGCTTACCGTCATCGCCTCTTCCTGATCGTGCGTCACAAAGACGGTGGTCAGATGCAGGTCCTTCTGAATCGAGCGGATCTGCTCCCTGAGGTTGCGGCGGATTCGGGCGTCCAAAGCAGAGAGCGGTTCATCAAGCAGGAGAATCCGGGGTTCAATCACGAGGGCGCGCGCCAGGGCCACGCGCTGCTTTTGGCCGCCCGAGAGCTGATGGGGGTACTTCTTTTCGTTCCCCGTCAATTCCACCAAAGCGACGGCGTCAGTGACCTTTTTCGCGGTTTCCGCGGCCGGCACCCCGTTCATTTTGAGGCCGAAAGCGATGTTTTCCGCGGCCGTCATGTTGGGAAAAAGCGCATAGCTCTGAAACACCATGCCGATGCCGCGCTTCTGGGCCTTGACGTTGGTGATGTCGGCACCGCCGACATAAATCGTCCCGGCGTCCGGCGTTTCAAGGCCCGCGAGGCACCGCAGAAGCGTTGACTTCCCGCAGCCCGAGGGCCCTAGAAGCGTGATGAACTCCCCGCGGTCAATGCCGAAACTCAGGTCATCAAAAACCCGTGTGGCACCAAAGTGCTTGGCAAGTTTTTCAACCCGGACAAAAGATTCAGTTTCTGACATCGTGTTTTCCTATTCTTCTTCGGCCACGGCTTCCTCACGGCGGCTTCTGGAAAAGCGCATCGCAGCCCATGTCATGATGAGCGTCAGGAAGAAGTACGTGCTCACAATCGCGGCATTCAAGTGCCCGCTTGTCATGCGTTTGGTGTAAAGGTAAACCTGCAGCGTTTCGTAGCGCGTTCCGACGAGCATGTTGGCAAAAACGAATTCGCCCATCAGAAATGAAAAGCTGATGAAAAGCGACGCCAACAGCGCGCGGTTCAGGTTCGGCAGAATAATGCGCATAAACGCGGAAAATGTTCCCACGCCCAAAAGGTGCGCGGCATCGATCAAGTCCCTCAGGTTGATGCCCGCAAGGCCGTTTGCAAGCGCCCGGTACATAAAGGGCACCGTAATCGTGAAGTACGTCCCGATCAGAATCCAGGGCGTACCCACGATCGGAAGGGGGTCACCGGCAAACATCTGAAGAAGCCCGACGCTCGAGACCACCGGGGGCACGGCAAACGGAAGGATGATGAGCACTTCCATGATGCCCTTAAGTTTCGGGAAGTAATAAAAGACCGCAAAGATCATCGGCAGCACGAGTAACGTCGAGACGATGAGCGTTGCAAAGCAAATGAGAAGGCTTCTTCCCAACGCTGCAAGAAACCGGGGGTCGGTCAGAAGTTGCGCAAACCACCTGAAGGTCAGGCCGTCCGGGAGAATCGTTGCGCCCCAGGACGAGGAAAAGGCATATAAAACGGTCGCCGCAATCGGAAGCGCCAAAACAAAGGCCACAACCCCGATCACCGCCTTATGGTAGGTCATCAGCCCCGCAGCGTTACGCGACATGGTAAGACCTCCTCAAAAGCCACCGGTAGACGGCAACGACAAACGCAAGAATCACAATGAGAAGCACGGAAAGGGCTGCTGCAAGATTGGGCTGAAAGAAAATATCCCCCACCACCAGCTGCCCGATGCGGATCGTCACAAGGTTGTAGTTACCGACCGTGAGCGCATAGGCGCTTGCGTACGCACCCATGGCGTTGGCGTACTGAATCGTAAAGGTGCCGAGAAGTGCGGGCGCCAAAACCGGCACGGCCACACGCCGCCAGTAGTCAAAGCGCGAGGCGCCCATCGTGCGCGCGGCCTCTTCCCATTCGGGCTTAAGCGCTGTAAAGGCCGGAAAAAGAAGAAGGATCCCCAGGGGAATCTGAAAGTACGTGTAGATGAGAAAAAGGCCTTCGATGCCGTAGACATTAAATTTTTCAATGAGCCCGAGGTCCTTTAATAGCAGCGTAATCGCGCCGTTAAAGCCCAGGATGATGATGAAGGCAAACGCAAGCGGCACGCCCGAGAAGTTACTCGTCATGTTGGTGAAACTCACCATCCAGTCTCTGACGCGCCCGGGCACCTTATTGAGGCTTGCCGCGGCAAAGGATGCGATCACGAGGCCCACCAGAGAACTCCAGAACGACAGCCACAGGGAGTTCGAAAAGGACTGCATGAAGAAGGGATCAGCAAAAATCTCGAGGTAGTTGTCGAACCCCCAGACTTCCTCTTCCTCAACGTAAAGGGAATTGATGATGACCCAGATCATCGGAAGGATCTGGAACAATAAAAACACAACGGCAAAGGGCAGAACGAGCAGGCCGTGCCGTACAAGGCCGCCTTGGTTTTGTGCCTGCGTGGAATGCATTTACTTATCGGCTCCTTTGTCTGTCCGTTGTTTCTTGTGTCGGTTCACGGGATTTTACCCGTACACGGGCGCAAACTTAATGTGCTCTGCACCGTCGGCCATGGTCAACGCGGGCGTAAGCCCCAGGGTGCGCGCGAAAAAGGCCGCGAGGTACCGCTGCTTTACGGGTTCTTCGGTAACGGCAAGTCCGTTCATCCCCTCCCCGAAACAAAAACAGGGCACGCGCCGTTCAGCGGCGTCCGTTCCGCCGTGAGAGCGGTCTTCACCCATCCCATGATCCGCCGTCACGATGACGCGGTAACCGGCCGCAAGCCAAGCGGGGATCCTTTCCGCAAGAAGCCAGTCAACGTTGCGTGCGGCTCGGTCGTAGTCGGCGTCTGCCCCGCCCATGTCCGAAACGTGCCCTGCTTCGTCAACACCCATCGGATGAATCACGCAGAAGTCCGGACTGTAATTGGCAATCAACCAGTCTCCCTCGGCAAAAAGCTCGGTGTCGGGCAAATCGTCGCGCGTATAAAACCACCCGGCGTCCACCGCGGAACCGTTGCCGGGGGCAAGGTGCTTATGTTTGGCGGCACAGTAGGGAGTGTGAGCAAAAAGTTCACACATCCAGCCGTAACCGGCGAGCGCCGTGACGCCGCCCGCGGCCTTCACAAGATCGAAGACGGATGCGGCTCCGGCTTTTCTTTGGCTGCTGTTTGTGACAAAGCCGCCCGTGACCGGGACGCGCCCGGTGAAAAGCGTTTCATAGAGGGGCCTTGAGAGGCTCGGCAGTTCTGAGACGACGGAAAAGAGTGTTCCCCTCTTTTCTTCAACAAGCCCCATAAGAAATCCACAGCACTTGCGGGCTGTGGATTCCTTCAGGCCGTCGACCAAAACCACGATGAGTTTGGACGAAAAAGCCATGCGTCTTACTTCATGTAGATCGAGACTTTGCTCTGCCAGTGACGCGAAATGCGGCTGCTCGTCTTTGCCCAGGCGTCAAAGTCAGAGATCGGACGGGCCTTGGCGTACTGCGATTCCGGCAGCATCTTCGCGGCCGTTTCCGCAGGCATCTTCACGTAGGCCGCGCGGATCGGGCGGGCGTAGCCGTTGGCAAGATTAATCTGGCCCCGATCCGACAAAATGAACTCGCGGGCGTACTTAGCGGCATTGGGGTGCTTGGCCCACTTATTCAAAATCGTCGTGTAGCCGCTCGTGACCGACCCTTCGGCGGGGATCAACACCTCAAAGCGGTTGCGGTCGATCTGATCGCGGTAGTTCAGAGCATTAAAGTCCCAGAGCATACCGACTTCGACTTCACCCTTTTCGAGGTTGGCGACCACCGGGTCAACCATCGAGAGACGGCCTTGCTTGGCGATCTTCGCAAAGAACTCATAGGCAGGGTTCAGATTCTTTTCGTTGCCGCCCATGGCGATTGCTGCAGCGAGCACCGCGTAATTGGCCTGCGCAGCCGACCCCACGGCGCCCACGGACACACGGTAGGTGCCGGTCAGAAGATCATTCCAGCTCTTCGGGGGATTTTTGACGAGTTCCTTATTGATGATGAAGGCCACGGTACCGGTGTAGCCGAGACACCAGTGACCGTCCTTATCCTTGGCCCAGGCGGGAATCTGATCCCAGGTCGAGGGCTTGTAGGGCATCGTGATACCCTTTTTGCGGGAGAACTCACCGAATTCAAAACCGACGTCACCGATGTCCGCCGTGGCGTTTTCACCTTCGGCCATGATTTTGGAGATCTGCTCGGCCGAACTCATATCCGAGTCCTGGGTCTTGATGCCGAGTTTCTGCAGATCCTTCCAGGTACCGACCCAGTTGGCCCAGGTGTCGGGCATACCGACGGAATTTACCTGACCTTCTTTCTGCGCGGCCTTTAAAAGCGCATCAACATTGGCGTCAGCGGCCCAGACGGCGGCAGAAAGTCCCGTGGCGGCAACGGCACACGCGGCAACAGCGTACTTGGAAATCGTATTCAATTCGCAGCTCCTAGGTTGGTTGGGCCGGCTGTGAGCCGGCCTCGGCACCGCCCGGAAGTCTCCTTCCGGACGGCCGGATAAAACGCAGTTTATCGAAAATGCGCAAAAGTCTGTATTTCCGCGCACCGGCGCTCTCCTTAATTTCCGTGATTTTGCGCTGCGTCGATGACACACCGATGACAAATTACGGCAGCGTCGCCTCTTTAAGCCGCGCTCCCAGCCCGCTCATACGCCGCACGGGCGAAGCGACCGCTTTTTTGAGTACCTCAATATTGGCAAAGACCGCCGCCTTTTTCACGGCACGGGTAATCCCCGTGTAGACAAGCTCACGGGTGATGAGTTCAGAGTCCCCTGAAACCGGAAGCACCACCGCCACACGCTCAAACTGCGAGCCCTGGGACTGATGGATTGTGAGCGCATAGGCTGTTTCGTGCCCCGGTAAAAGCGCCGCAGGCACGTACTTACCCTCACCGAAATACACCCAGAAGGTCCCGTCCGTACAGTCTTGCGGGTTCGGCACGACAATGCCGACGTCACCGTTGTAAAGCTCCGTCTGCTGATCGTTCACGCGCACGATGATGACGCGCCCGGGGTAAAAGACGGCGTCCGTTTCTGCCCCCGCCGTGTTTTTGACATGCTCCTCAACAAGGCGGTTTACGGCACTCACGCTGTCCGGGCCCCGGCGCTGGGCACACAAAACACGAAACGCGTTAAAGGCCGCAAGCATTTCATCATTGAGTTTGTCGGATTCTTCCCTCCCGGCAATTTTTTTCGTGCGTTTTTTAACGAGCTCCAAATAGGGCTTCATTTCAAGCCGTATCCACTGTCTCAAGTCCTCATTCACCCCGAACTTAAATCGCTTAGGCAACGAGAACGAAATTTCTTCGTTCTGATCGTCCGTGTAAGAAGCGTCAAACTTTTTATCGTGCGCAAGAAGCGTGCGTACGGTTGCTTCATCCCCGGTATTCACCGCCCGAGAAAGGTTTCCCACCGGAGAGTCCGCGCCAAAGCGGAAACTGTAGGTAAGTTCTGTCACGGCCTCAGAAAGCGCTCCACCCGAAGCCGTCATATCGGCAAAGACCGAGCCCGGACCAACGGCTGCCAACTGGTATTTGTCGCCTAAGAAAATCAGCCGCGTCTTTGCAGGATCCACGGACCGCATGAGTTTTAAGGCAAGCGATACATCAATCATGGAGGCTTCGTCAGCAATGAGGACATCGGCTTCCACGGGGGCCTGAGGGCCGGGCCGCACGCCCGAGGTGTTGGGGGTGCTCAAGAGCCGGTGAATGGTCTGCGCCGTGATGCGCTTTTCCTTTACGCCCTTATCCACGAGGGCATAGAGCCCGGGCTCACGCAGGCATTCCTTCTGCAGCGACTCCTTAAGGCGCCCTGCGGCCTTACCCGTGGGTGCTACGAGCGCCACCGTAAGCGCTCCGTTTCGTGCCAGAAGCGCGGTTAAAAGACGCACCACCGTTGAGGTTTTCCCCGTGCCCGGTCCCCCGGTGATGACGGAAAGGCGCCGCTTCAGAGCATTTTCCACGGCCTCATACTGGTGTCCCGCGCCTTCGCGCCAAAGAGCCGTGCGCTCAGCCGTTGCGCAGGCGTTGTGTTTTTGCCAGAGCGTTGTGTCCGTTGCCTGAAACGCTGTTTTGAGTGCCGGCGCGAGCTTGGCTTCAGGCGTCACGTACTGCGCGGCCCGCGCGAGCAGCCGTCCGAGTTCGGCTTCTTCCTCAAAGCGCCTTAACTGATAAATAAAGCCCCCGCGCACGGTGTCCGCAACAAGCGGCGCGTCCGCAAGTTTCAGGGGATCCTCGGCGCCCGTGTAGGAAACGAGGAGCCCTGCGGCCTCCCAGGCGTCAAGCATCTCTGAAGTCACCGACGCAGGAAGCTCCGCGCAACTGCTTTTTTGCGCGTCCGCAGCCGCGAGCGCTTCAATCACAGCGGCAAATGCCGTGCTGTCCGTCTCTGCAAGCGTCCTTTTGGAGCGCTCCGCAACCGCCAGCAACCGTTCGCCGTAGGCCTTCCAGGCCGCTTCAATCGTCACGTCCGTCATTTGCGGGCCTCCTTCACGGGACGCTCACCCGTTTTAAAAAATGTATCGAGCGCGCGGATCAATTCCGCGGGCGGCCTGTCGCGGAAAATCCCCTGCGTGGGAGAGCCCTCGCCCGCGCCGCGCAAAAAGACGTAAAAAACGCCGCCGATCAGATCGCAGCCGTCGGCAACACCCGTTTTGACTTCCAGGAAGCGCTTCATGGCGGTGAGGTAAATCAGGTACTGCAGTCTGTAGTTATGCCGCCGCATTTCGTCGTGAACGGCTTTTTCCGTGTAGTCCGCGGGCGTGCCCGACCCGATGAAATTACTCTTCCAGTCAACGAGCCAGTATTTGCCCTGCGCCTTAAAAACGAGGTCGGCGGTACCGGTGAGGTAACCGGTGAGCGCCGTATCGTCGAGCTCATCAATCGCGTACTCGGGTCCGAACGCTTTTAAAAGCGCCGCAAGAGTCTTTGCCCTCGGAGCCTTCTTTCCCCCGGCGCCCCGGGCAACGCTCATCGTGAAGGGCCACTCGGAGTAACGGGCCGCAAAAGGCACATCAGAAAGCTTTAAAGGCGCATCACCATCCGTCAGATGCGCTGAGAGCACCGCTTTCATCATCCTTTCAATGTAGGCCGCCCACTGCGTCTGGGCTTCTTCGCGGTTTTCTTCCGGGAAAAGATAGGCGTACTTGCGGATCATCGCGTCAATCAGACGCGGGCGGCCCGTGTCGTCCGTGAAGTCCGCGCGCTGCATGATTTCGTGCAGAAACGTGCCGACATCGGGTCCCCTCATCGTGCAGGCGTTAAATAAGGCAAGACCCGCCTGGGGCGCTTCTTGCGTGTCGGCATCAAAGTCTTTCACGTCGTCAGCGGCATCAAAAACCGGGGTTTCTTCGCAGGCCAATACGGGCATGCGTGCGGGCGTGAGGCTTCTTCTTACGATGGAAGTAAAACTTGAAACCCGACTTGTGAGAGGATAGGCAGCTGACTTATCCGCCGTCATCACGCCGGCCGCTTCTTTTGTGATTTCTGCCGGCAGGGTCAGGTTTTCCGCTTCGCCCTTCGTTTTGGTGACGACCCGGCACAAGGGCCCGGCTTCGTCTTCAAAACGATGCTCAAGTTCTGCAAGCAGATCGCAGGCCTTTTCATTAAAGGCACCCTTCGTGGCCTCTTCAGGACAACGCGTAAGACCTGCCAGAGCCCGCAAATAGAGGTTGTTGGTACGGTAATGGTTAATTTTTCCCTTGCTTTGGCAGTAAATTTGCGGCAGTACCACGCGGCTTGAAGCGCGGGTCAAAGCCACATAAGCCTTTCTGACGCCTTCCTCCTGCTCATCAGCAAAGCACTCTTTCACAGTGGAGCGGCTTACGCGGCAGGGCGAAAAAAGCCGCACGCTCCCTGAAGGGCCTCTTACGCGGAAAACGGCATAGCCGTCGGTGTTGCCGCTCGACGAGATCTGCATCTTCGCCGCGCCGGGGAGATAAACAACAGGATACTCAAGCCCTTTACTCGAGTGAATCGTCTGCACGATGACGAGATCCTCGTCGCTCTCAACACGGCACTTACGGTCCGTATTGTCTTCGCTCATCGTGCGGCTTTTGAGCGTTTCAAAGCGCCTTACGAGCCCCGAGAGCGTTCGGTAGCGGCGGGATTCTTTGTGAAGCAGCTCCACCACCTGTCGGGCGTCCGAGAGATAACGTTCACCCCCCGCCTGCGGCAGGAGGCGGTTTTCAACATTTCGCTCAGTAAAAAGGTGCGCAAAGGCCGCGGCAAGCGCCCCCTTCTCCCAGCGCTCCGTCATGGTTTTCATTAAAAGCGTGTCGACGATGCGCTCGTCAAACCCCTCCCGGATCACCTTGAGCGTGCGTCCGAAAAGTTTCGTTGCCTGAGCCGCCGCAAAAAGCGCACGGTTCTGCGGCATTTCAAGGGCCTTTAACACCGAGAGAACTTCGCTTGCGGCTTCGGTCTGAAAGACGTCCGTGTCCTCGCCTGTTTTAAGCACGCGGATGCCGCGCGCCGCAAGCGCTGCCACCGTTGCGTCGGCGTCCGTCTTTTTTGACACCAAAAGCGCGATATCGCGGGGCTTTAAGGATTTACCCTTGAGTGTCGTTTTGCCGTCCAGAAGCCGTGCAATATCTTCGGCGATAAAGGCGGCTTCCGCACCGTCAGCCGACCCCGTATCCGGGTACACATTGTCTTTAGCCATCGTCCAGACTTCAAACACGGGCACTTCTTTTCCGTCACGCATAAGGGGCTCGGCGCGCCCTGCGGCTCCCACGCGGCTGTAGGCGATTGTGTCGGTGAGAAACGTCCGGCGGCGGTCGTCCTCACCGTCAGACTGATTGCCCGAGAAAAAGGCGTTGACGCCTGCGACAAGCGCCTGAGAGGAACGAAAGTTGGTGGCAAGCCTCAGCGTCCGTCCGATATCCTTTACCGCCTGCTGGTAAGTCTGCAGATCAGCGTTTCGGAAGGCATAAATACTCTGCTTGGGGTCTCCCACAAAAACGAGTGATGCGGGGTCGCCCGTTCCACTCATAAAAAGTGTTTTAAAGACCGCGTACTGCAGGGGGTCGGTGTCCTGAAACTCGTCAATTAAAACGGCGTTAAAGCGGCTTCGTACAGCCCGGGCAAAATCAGGATCCGTGAGCGCTGAATCCATATCAACCAAGAGGTCGTCAAACGTACGGATACCGGCGCGGTGCTTGAGTTCGGCCAGGCGCGCAGGCGCCCAGTCGATAAAGCGCCGCAAAAGGGCCTCCTCTTCGGGCGAACATTGTGAGCGTTCTGCATCCAGAAGCTCCCACTGCGTCCGCTTGCTCCGGCGCGAGAGCGTGACGACGGTCTTTAAAACCGCGTCAAAGTCCGACTTTTCAAGGATGCGTGTTTTAAACGCCGGATCAAAATCCGGGTTTAAGAGTTCCCGGCGCATGAATTCATCGACGACCTGTGCGCGTAGTTCATCATCCGCCCCAAACTCACAGTCAAACTGACCGCCCTGCGAGAAAAGGCATTTATCGAGCATCTCACGGCAGAAACCGTGAATGGTGTAAACCGATGCATCATCAAAATTGTCCACTGCGGCCGTGAGGCGCTTGGCACAGTCACTTACCGTGAGGCCCGCGGCTTTCCAGCGTTTCATAAAGGGCGCAAGATCCGAAGCGTCATTATCGGGCCAGTCGTCAAGCCCCGCCAACGCGTCGGAGGCTTCGGCAAGCAGTTCCTTCACGCGGCTTTTCAGTTCCTCGGTGGCAGCCTTGGTGAAGGTCACCAAAAGGATGCTCCCGATCGGGAAACCTTCTTCTGCGACGAGCCGCATCACGATGCGCGAAAGCGACCAGGTTTTGCCGGTACCGGCACTCGCCTCAATCACAAGGCGCCCTCTGAGGTCGGTGGACGCAGCGTCAAAAATCGTTTCAGTTGCCATGGCTTTCTCCGCTTACGTCACCAGCCTCATTTTTAACCGCTGCAACGAGCGCGTCAGCGTAGGTTTTCAATGCTGTTACGAGAATAGGAATGTCCCCCTTCCTCTTTTTCTTGTCTTTTTTACCAACGTACGGATCCGGGGCAAACAGATAATCCAAGGGCTTACTGAAGCGCTCGGCGGCAGCAAGCCTCTCACTGCCTTCATACCCCCGCCACAAAATGGCATCGCCTCCGGAAAAACCGTTTTCATTGTTGTCGGCAACGACTGTCACCGACGTAAAGAGGCACTCGTAAAGGGATAAAAGACTTCTCGCAATCGTGTCGCAAACCGGTGTCTCCATCCCCGGAATCGTCCCGAAGTAACCCGGCGCTATCGCGTCATGCGGGGCATTACCCTTCATCACGTACATCACCCGAAGCGAAAAAGTCCGCCCGAACGCATTCATCATCGCCGACTCAATAAGCTTACGACGGACTTCAGAGCCGCTCACAGCAACAAGGACCGCCAAGGGTTCCCCTCCGTCCGGGTTTTCGTACAGCGTGAGAGCCGGCAACACCAGTTTTTTAAGATACGTCAGCCCCCAGTCCGCCGGAATCTCCACGGTTTCTTCCGGGAATTCCTGCACGATCCTCATATCCCGGATCTGTGCGTAAAAAGCGGCCGTCTGCTCAATCATCCCGCGCCGGATCCACTCCCGCACGCCCGGCGCCCCGTTTAAGGGATCAAGGGCCTCGGCTGCGGCGAGCCTCACGGGCGAGACGCCTTGAGCAATGGGCCCGCGCACGGCGTTTAACGCCTGATAGCGCCCCAGCCCGTCGTCAGAAGGACTTAAGGGCACGGTTTCGGCTTCACCGGCATCAGGCAGCACCACCCCGAACTTTCTTAAAACAAAATCTGAGGGCTTGGTGAAGTACTGCGCAATATCGTTGACGGTCACCGTGTTCTGCTCAGGAGTAAGCACCGACCGGGCATCGGCAAAACGGGGGATCTCCCCCCGGAAATTCACGGCGCAGGCAGCGTTTAAGGCGTCACCCGCTGCCGTATTCACGGTCTTCCAGCGTTTAAGTTTGCCCGTTACAAAGTTCGCGCGCCCCGTGGGCGTTAAAGCCGCAGGCACCGTCACCTGCCCGGCCACATCCCTGATCCCGCTTGCGGCCGCCGCAAACCTGAGGAAATCCTCCAGCACCACGGAGGGCGGCTTTAACTGCGTACGTTCAAACCCCTCGGCATAGGAGACGTAAAAGAAGCGCCGTGCCGCAAGAAAGAGGTCGAGGAAAATATTGCGGTTGTCGCTGCGGCTGTCGCGGTCACCGCGCCGCGCGCGCATACCCGCGCTCGTACCGGGCGCCATGAGGTCAAACTCTTCAGCGGTATTGGTACCCGGAAAAGCGCTGTCACGGTTAAGCCCCACGACCGCAATGACTTTATAAGGCAGCCCCCGGAATTCCTTCATGCCGGCAAAGGTAAGGCCGTTACCGGTTCTGTGAAAAAGCGCGTCCGCCACGTGCGTTGTTGCGGCCTTGGCAAACACGCGGGGGTTCACCGGCCGCCCCTTCATGGTTGCCTCAAGCGCCCTCGCGGCCGTTTCAAGGCTTCCCCGGATCGCCTGGGCGGCTTCTTCGTCTTCCGTAAAGTCCGTGAGTTCCGTTGTAAGCGACACAAAGAAATTCTTAAGTACCTCCGGGTCGGCTGCCTCACCCATTGCCGCGAGTTCCGCGCGTTTGGTTTCAAGCAGTGCAGCAACTTCGGTGAGCCGCGCAAAGAGTTCTTCGTTCTCGAGCACCGACTCCCAGCGGCGCTCCGCGCCCGGCGCGGGCCGCACGTCTCCGAAGACGCGCTCCCGGCTTTCGCCGAAAAAAAGCCCCGCGGTGAGGCGCTCCAGAGCCCGCGTGAGCGACCCGTCTGTGTCCGCCGCATCGGCTTCACCCTCAGACACCAACCGCTCAATATGTGCTTCAGAGAATCCAAAGCGGTAGCCCCCGGCAACAAGCCACGCGTGAATGAGCGCGAGGTCGTCTGCGGTCATCTGCCAGCGCTTCTGCGCCTGCGGCATCTCAAGCCACGCTTCCAGGTCTGAGGCATCCGCTCTGGAAAAGAGAAGTTCGACCAAGGCCTTCCACGTCTCAAGCGCCATCGCGCGGTCGCTCACCCGGTCGTCGGCTATCGTCCAGGCAATTTTCCGGCTCTCGGGCTGCGCATTCATCACGGCTTCAATCACGCCTGCCGCCCCTTCAATGTCCGGGGTGACGACAAGAACGTCTGCGGGTGTTACGTCCTTTTGCGTGCGGAAAATGTACTGCAGCCAGTCAACGAGAGTCTCAACCTCACGAATGAGCGACGGCGCCCGCCCCACGATCACCGAGCCGTCCGCGGGATCGGGCATCTCCCCTTGCGCGGTCTTAAGCGTCAAGACCGAGCGCTGCAGTGCCTTTAAAAAAGTGTCTTTTCCGGGATCCACAAAGTAAGCGTCCGCGTCCTGGGGGCTCTCAAGCTTTAAGTCCTGCAGGCGCTCCGTGACCGGATCAAAAAAGTGTCTGGTGTGGGTTACCGCGACCGGATCGTCCGGTTTGGTTTCCGGTTCCATCCCCACAAAGTCCGCTCCCCCTTCCAGATTTAAAAAGGTCCAGACACGCTCAATCATCGCGCGGCTTGAGGCGGCGTTGCGCCTTAAGTACTGATACACCGCGTTGTCTTCTGAGCCGTAATCCCAGTCAAAGGCCGCCTGCGGCAGTGCCTCATACCAGTATTCCGACGACGGATTTAAGACGTAGAGATAAATGTCGCTTTCGGCGTCTTCTGCCATCTGCTTAATAAGGGGCAGCACGAGGGGCGGCACCGTAAAGGGCATGAAGATATGCACGCTCTCCTCACGCTTTTCGTGCCACGCGCGCACCATGCGGTCTTCTATCTCAAAAAGGTCATTTAACTCACGGGCCTCGGGCATGTCGGTGACGCGCCGCGCAAGCTCCCGCCACATATCCTTCTGCCAGGCATAGTCGGGATGCCGGTTTAAAGCCGCTTCCTCCGCGGCATAGCGGGGATCATTTTCAGCATGCGCCCGGGGTGGTTTCCCCATCCAGCGCAATACCCAGTCAAGGCGGTATGTTGCATAGCGCGAAAACACGGCCGCGCAGTGCATCGCAAACTCAAAGCGCTCCGCCGGGGTTTTGCCATCCAGAAATTTTTTAAGCCGCGGATGCCTTTCGGGGAGATCCGAATGACAGATATCCCAGATCAGAAACTCAAGTTCCGTTCCCGCTTCCCCGAGGCCGATCAAGGGTCTGCCGAACTTAATAAACCACTGGCCGAGCGTTTTAAAGGAAAGCCCCGCGCACACGCCCGTGCGGTCGGCGAAAAACCGCCGCAGCATGTCGCCCGCGGCCTGCGAGGGGACCACGACCGTTGTGTCCTTAAAGACAAATCCGGTGTCTTTTTTATTGTCTGCCGCGAAGTTCACGGCCAGGCTTTCCCTGAGGACCTCAAAAGAATTACTGAAAACGGTATAAAGCATGTCGGCGGCCAGAAGCAAAAACAAAAGCGGGAAACATCCGATTCTACGAAGGTTTCCCGCGCTTTGAATGGTTTAAGGTTGCTGTTCACGGATCATAATGATTCGGCGCGGAAACCTCTTCCTTTAGGAAGGGGAGGAAGCGCCGACCTCCTTTCTAAGTTGAGTTAAAAAAGTGGTTTGCTTTTCGAGAAGCATCAGTTTTTTGGAGCTGATGCCGGCGGAAAGCCGGACTCCGTCCAGAGTTCTGACGTCGAAGTACCCGGAAGAACGCCGACCGAAAATGATCCCGATTCGTCCCTTGCATTTAACCTTGTCGAAAAGGCGGAAGCCCTTGACAAGGAACGGCGCCTGGTGGAGTTTTCGCACTCCACCCTTGAGAATCGAACACTTGTGGATCTGACGGTTGTGCTTGCGCGTCTGCCGCTGGTAGAGGAATTCTCCTCGTCGCAGCGCACTCAGATTTCCCGCAATGCAGAAGGCGTCGGCGCAATGCGTCTTGGGCAAGCCAAGAACAATGTGCTTGTGCTTTGTCAGATACCCGTAAGTGTTCTCGACAGGCAGTTCGAGATGCGCCTTGCGGACGCGCTCAAGCAACGTCCAACGCATGATTCCCATGAAGGCTTCTGCTCTGAACGGCGTGCCGCGTCGTGCCTTCAACTTGATCTTTCCTGCGTGATATGCCTTGTGGCAGGTCTCGCAGAGCGTTATCAGGTTGTTGGGCGCGTCACCGCCCGTCTTGCGGCTCTCAAGATGATGCACATTGAGGAACGGATCCTTGGATCGACCTCGACAGTGCCGGCAGACATGACCGTCTCGGAAAAGAACGTACTCGCGCACGTTCCAGAATCCGAGCTGGTCGCCCTGCAGATAGTCCGTGCCTTCGACTTCGGGATTCTTGATCTTCTGAATGTCGAAGGATGCGGTTTCACTCACGATTTTGGTGATCGGAAGCACTCGGCAAATCGCTTCAATGCGCGATATGTGCGCCTGAATGCGGTTCTCCACGGACGGCGCAAGCCAGCCCTTGTGCTTGGATCGAACGCGGTTGTCGAAGCGTGGTGCGCGGTAGCGCGTCTTGCGATTGCGCCTTGCACGTCGGAATTCCAGACGATCAGCCAGAAGTCCCTTGATGTCCTGTCGAAGCTCGACTTCGGACGCGAAGACTTCCTCCTTTTCCGTCGTGGCGGAAATGCCAACGTGTTCGGCGCCTGCATCGACGCCAAGCGTCACTTCCTGCTTCGTCTCGCCCGTGGCGACGGTCAGACTGATCGTGAACGGCGTGCGTCGCAAGACGACGGCCTTGCCCGCTTTCAGCATGTGTCTCGCCTTTGCAGGCGAACACGGCATCAGCGGCTTGCCGCGCATGTTCAAAACAAATACTTTCAAAGTGTCTCCTTTGCGGATACCCGCAGGCTCCGCTTGCTCGGCCCGAAGGCCGGTTGACATCCTTCGTCAATGTTGGAAAGGGTTTCTTGCCAGCAGCACCGCTCCTACCTCTCAGAGCTTTTAACCACTGGCCGCAGAGCGTGGAGCTAGGATGAACATCCCACGGTGCCTGTACATTCCCAACCAACGTAGCTCCCCTCCCGGAGGAGGTTTGCTGAGACTAGTCAATAAAGGCTTTTTCAAGCCTCCGCCTTCAGGCGGGGGTTATTGACCCAATGTACCGCCGTCACTTTTTTCCTTTCTATGGACAATCATTATCTGAAGGACTGCGACACAAAATGTCGCGTGAAAACGCGGAAAATTTTGAAGCGGGCTCAAGGACTCTGTAACGCCTGCACCGGGCTTTGGCTACACTGCAGCCGTCCCGGTTTTTCCCGCACTAACAGCCCGTCATGCGCCTTCTGAAATTTCTTTTCATTGCTTCTCCGGCCGCAGCCCTCGCGGCCGTCGGCGCGCATTACGTGCTTTTTGACCGCTATGACTATTTGGCGGAGGCTGCCGTGCGTGATCCGGAAAACTACTGTCAGACTCTTTTTGCGGAAAAGAATTACAGGGATCTCGCTGACTACGTGGCGTTTTACGCCTCGGTGCCGGGCCTCACCCCGACACCCGCAATGGAAAAACTCGCGGAAGAAGCCCAAGCGATCCGCAGTGATCCGTCCTATATTGCCAAAGAAACAGCGGCCGGCTTTTTCCTGGGAGAAAGTCATGAGGACTACGGGAGAGCGGCTCAGGCCGCCGGCGAATTTTTCCTTGTGGGCGACATCCGCGACATTTACACGGCCGGTACTAAACTCGCCGGCAACCAAAGCCTTACGGAACCTGAGACCTTTACGGCCGCGCTTTCAGCAGTCAGCCTTGCCGTTGCCGCAGCCAGTATCGGCCCACAGGCAACTGCAGGAGCCGCCGCCAAAGGCGGGATTGCGGTTTTAAAGGTCGCCAACCGCGCCCGCAAACTCTCGGCGGGCTTTATCCGGGAGCTTTCCGCTGCCGCAGCCAAACCGGCTGTTCTCAAAACACTGGCAGGGCCTTTAGCGGAAATCGCGGACTTTGCCCGAAAGTACGGCATTGCGCCGGCACTGGAAGTTCTCGCCCGTACGCCGAGGCTTGAAGACGCGCCGCGCGCGATCCGCTCGGCGCTGAGCTTGGGCGAAGATATGCCGGGCCTTCTTAAATTCGGCGGTCCCGACGTTTTTGCGGCCGTCAACCGCTGCGGAAAGACGGCCGTCAAAGAGGCGGCGGTCTACGGCGACGGCGCCGTGAGGCTTCTTGACAAAGTGCCCGCCGCTCGGCTTATGAAAGACGCCGCGCACTACACGAAAATCACCACGAAGGCCGCCTGGAAAACGCTCGGACTCATTTTGTCCGTGGCCTCCTGGCTTTTCTCAGCGCTCACAGGGATTCTCTGGATAACAAAAGCCGCCTTCCGATTGATAAGAAGGCGGCCCGAAAAAGCAACCGAAAAAAGCAGTTAGCCGATCGACTTGATGACGTGCTTCACAACCCCGAAGCAGACCCATTCGTCACCGTCACCGGGGAAGATGTCGTCGTACAGACCGGATCTGTTTTCCGGGTGCAGGTAAATCTTTCCTCTTTTCTTCATGAAGCGCTTCACGGTGAATTCGTTGTTGACCTGCATGATCACGATGTCACCGGGCTTTTCCGTGACGCTGCGGTCCACGACAAGCAGATCCCCTTCATCGATTCCCGCTTCAATCATCGATTCGCCCTTGGCCTTCAGTACAAAGGTCGAGGCGGCATTGGTGATCAGAAGATCGTTAAAGTCGATACTCTCGCCCTGATACTGTTCGGCCGGCGACGGGAAACCGGCCTGCACCGCGGAGTACCCCGAAGGCACCTTCACATGAGTCTTCACCTTCACCGGAATCAGACCGTCAGGCTTAGAGACGCCTGAGGCGAGCTTGGGATCAGCTGCCATTGCCTGATTAAGCACATCACGGAACCAGATGGCGCCGCCCAGTGCCCTGAAACTCGTAACCTGCTCAACACTTAAACGCACCGTCGCGGTTTCGGTCATGGCCTTGTCGCACATGGGCTTGCGGCCTGCGCCGGGACGGCGTCCACCCCAGGTCCCCTTCACGCGTCCGGTTGTCTTGCTGATCGTTTTGGCCTGCGCCTTTGCGGTTGTCTGTTTCATAGTGATCTGCCCGTTGATTTTTGAATAAGCCCTTAACTTTCAAATAATATCCGAATTTTCAGTCCTTTGCATCCATGCACTACCTTTTCAAAACAACCTTCCGGAGGTAAACTTGAAAAAGATTAACCGTAAGGACAGAAGCAACCGTGTACGAGCTCATTGACGGCAACACCTTCTACGCCTCCTGCGAGCGCGTCTTTAACCCGGCGCTCAGAGGCCGGCCCGTCGTGGTTTTAAGCAACAACGACGGCTGCATCGTGACGCTCACCGCAGAAGCGAAGGCCCTGGGGCTCAAACGCGGCACACCGCTTTTTAAGGTCAGAGACGTCATCGAGAAAAATGCGGTCGAAGTCTTTTCGAGTAACTACGAGCTTTACGGCGACATGTCCTCGCGCATGATGCGCACGATCGCATCGCTTGTGCCCTCCATTGAGGTCTACTCTATTGACGAATGTTTTGCCGACGTCACCGGCATTGAATCCGTGACCGAACTCGGGCGGATGATCCGCAGCCGCGTTTTAAAGTGGGTGGGCATTCCCACCTGCGTGGGGATTGCCCCCACCAAGACGCTCGCCAAACTCAGTAACCACATCGCCAAACGTTACCGCATCTTTGAGGGTGTTTTTAACTGGACGGAACTCACGCCCGAGCGGCAGGAAAAAGCGCTCTCCACGATCCCCGCGGGCGACGTCTGGGGCGTGGGCCGTCAGATTTCCGCAGCACTTGAAACGATGGGCATCACCACCGCCCTTGATCTTAAAAACGCCGATGAAGCCCTCATCCGCAGGCGCTTCGGGGTGACGCTTATAAGAACCCAAAAGGAACTTGCGGGCACGCCCTGCATCGGCGCTTGCGGTTCACGCCGCTCAGGCCGCAAGGCGCTTAAGGCAGCAGCACTGCCGGGCTTTGGCCGTCAGTGTGTTTGTCCTTTCCAACACCTTTAACCCCCGCCAGAAGCAGCACGTGATTCACGAAACGACGGTGTTTAAGTACGCCACCGCCGACACCGCGCGCATCACGCACGCCGCGTGCGAGATGATGCGCGCGCGTTTTGTGCGCAGCGTGGGGTACAAAAAGGCAGGGATTATTCTCTCCGAACTTGTGCCCGAGGGCACACCTGAGCCCCTCGATCTCTTTGACACACCGTCCCCGGAGCAGGAGCGGCGGGAAAAACTCATGCAGGTATTAGACAGCCTGACGTCGCGCTACGGCGTAAGTCCCCTTACAACCGCCGTCAGCACCCTCTCCTCGGGCGCCGCCATGCGCCGTGAGCGGCTCTCACGCTGCTACACGACGCGTATTGCCGACGTGCTCACGGCAAATTAAGCACACCGGCACGTTGCCCGCTTTTGTCTTACTTCAGCTTAGCAGCCTGCTCTCCCGCCACCATGCCGGTAACACCCGCGTAGACATAGGCTTCGCCCGAGCGGCATCCGGTGCCGAAATGTTCACCGAAGGCAACGGCACCCGCCGCAAAAAGGCCCTTGGCAATAGGTCGGCCAAGCAGCGTCGTCACTTCGCTCTTTTCGTTAATCGTAATGCCGCCCACGGTTTCGATCATCACGGGCTTAACCTGCAGAGCGTAAAACGGCGCCTTGAGTTCTTTCTGATAGACCGTGCGGCCGAAGCGGTCGCGGCGCTTCTCTGCCGGCAGCCGCGTAACGGCGTTGTGCTCTTCGATATCGGCCTTAAGCCCATCTACCGGGCAGCCGATGTGTTTGGCAAGCGCCTCGTAGGAATCGCACTTTGCGGCTACGCCCGCTTCGATCATCTTCGCGACCACAGGGTGCAGCTCGGGCGTCACAATTTCCCAGACCGTCTTTTGCTTGAGCATATCGATGTTGGTCTGGGTGTAGATGACATTTTCATAGAATTTCCGCGAGGAAACCTGCGGCTTGAGCCGCAGGAGGAATCGCGGCTGTTTTTATTTTAAAAAAATTACTGCTGTCCAAAACGAAAACAAGTTAAAAGCGCGCGCGAGGCCTCAGCTAACAACTGGGGCCAATTTTTTAGGGTAAGAAAAAATCGGATCTCAATGGGAAAGGTGCGCTGAAAAGAATCATGGTGGTCGCGTATATTTGAAGCTTCCACACTACAAATTAGCGCGCCACCATGAATTCGGTCGGACTGCATGTCTTTGCGCAACTACTGAAGGTGTTGCCCATGGACACATTTGAAGCCATTGCGGCAAAGTATCCGCTCAAGCCTTGTAACTCGCGGAAGTTTACGCCACGGGATTATTTCACGGCCATGTTGTTTGGACAACTGTCAGGAGCCAGTCCCTTGCGGGAAGTGGTGCTCGGCATGGCAATAGCCGGTGAAAAAATTGTTCACACCGGGGCTAAGTTCATGAAAAGAACCACCTTGGCTTATAACAACAATCACTCCAATCCCCTGATCTTCAAGGACTTCTATTTTGCTGTTCTGGAGCAGTTTCGCTGCGAACTTGGCCATAAAAAACAAGCTCAATTTGATAAGGCGCTCTTCTCGATTGACTCCTCAACAATCAGCCTCGACTGCAAGCTTTATGGCTGGGCGAACTTTCGGCGGCACAAGAAGGGAATCAAAGTCCATACCGGACTGTCCAATGAGCTGGGACTACCCGAAGTCGTTGTTATTACGGTGGCCAAGAAAGCGGACGTCAGGTGCGCCAAAGCCGTCATCGAGCAACTGCCTCAGGAGGCCATTATCGTAATGGATCGGGGATATAACGATTACCGCCTGTTCAACTGGATTGACAAAAGAAATACGGTGTTTGTTACCCGGCTAAAAAAGAACGCTGCTCATACACCGCTCGATGAAAGCACCCTGGTCGGAGAAGGCAACAACTGGTCCGACTATCACATTACCTTTACCGGCGAGACCGCCAAGGAAGTCTGCGGCGAAAAGAAGTGGCGGGTGGTTCGGTACTTCGATACGATCGAAGATCGTTGGTTTGAATTCATTACGAATGATTTCGACAGCCCTGCTGAAACGATTGCAGAGCTTTACCGCGAGAGATGGAAGGTGGAGCTCTTCTTCAAAAAGCTCAAGCAAAACACGGTGGTCAAGGCATACTTCGGAACAACGGAAAACGCTGTCCGCAGTCAGGTGTGGATTGCTTTGATTGCGACATTGTTGCTGCAAATCTTGTTTCAGCGTAGCCGTGACCACAGGTATTTCAGCACTTTTAACTGGGTTGTGAGGCAGAGTCTTTGGAAATACATCCGCTTGGAACAAATCCTGAATCCGTCAATCCTCGGCCGAGATGAGCCAGAGGCTTCCTGTGAGGAATCTCCGCAGATGGAGCTTCCATTCGGAAAAGTAGGCCCCTAAAACCGAAAATTCGCGTTTTCTCTTTTAAATCAACAAACTATTTTTTGATGCACAAATCCGTTTTGGACAGTAGTGGCTATTAATAGTGATTCTTCAGTTAGAATGCTTGGTAAAGGTGAAGATTGCCCAATTAATGGTGAAGCTGATAGAGCTTGTATTCTTGCTTCCCTTGAGTCGGTTTCGCTAGTTGTTATTTTTGATGATAAGGTTCCGCTAAGCGCTGTCGAGTTGGCTCATCCGGATATTTATGTTAAAGGGGGAGATTATAACATTGAAGATCTCCCTGAAGCATCACTTATTTCTTCTTGGGGAGGAAAAAGTATTACAGTTAAGTTCGAGCATAAATATTCAACTACTTCACTATTAAGAAAAATCCGTAATATGTGATTTAAAGGACTATATGATGAATTATATAAGATACTCTTTAGAAGAGGCGCATACTATATTAGTGAACTTTCTCAATAACGATGAACAAATGACTAATGTTGAGAAAGCTATTGATATTTTAGTCTCAGCTCTGCATAACGGTGGACATATTTATTCATGCGGGAATGGTGGTTCAATGTGTGATGCCATGCATTTTGCTGAAGAGTTGACAGGGCGCTTCCGAAAAAATAGAAAGCCTTTGGCTGGTGTAGCAATTTCTGATCCCTCACACATGAGTTGTGTCGGTAATGATTACGGGTACCTTGAAATCTTTGATCGTTATCTGCAAGCTCATGCGCGCGAGGGTGATTGTTTGGTAGCTATGACTACGTCGGGGACTAGTAAGAATGTTTTAAAAGCAATACAAACGGCAAAAGAAATCGGTTTAAAAGTTATCGTTCTTACGGGTCGCCATAATGACGAATTGAAGAATATGACAGATGTTTGCATCGTTGCTCAAGCAGGGCAATGGGCTGATAGAGTTCAGGAGATGCATATTAAAATTCTTCATATATTTATTGAAGGTATTGAGCGCAACCTTTTCCCTGAAAATTATTAATAATAAGATTCTTCGGGCATATGTGTGGGTAGTTCGTCCCCCGATTTTGGTCAACGAGAGCCTGTAAACAAATACGGAGAGAGCCCCCGGTAATCGCGTAGCGAAATACCGAGCACGGCCGCAGGCCGCGCGCAGGTATGCAGCGTAGCGAGTACCGGGGGCTCTCTCCGTAACGGCCGCCGAATAGGCAGGGCGAGCAGCACGACTGCCGGCCTTTCTTCAGATTTCATTAACAAAAAAGCCATTCACAGTCTTTAAAGTTGTGGCTGTCGACACTCACAAAATAAGGACCGGAATGGCTCGGGACACCACTTTATTCAAGCATCTTCTCAATGTCAAAGGCACCGTCGTCGAGGACATCGAATTCTTCCACGAAACTGACGGTACAAAATCTGCAGTGGTCCAGGTTCACGCCACCCGGGGATACCGTTGCCGGTGCCCGCACTGCAACAGGAAGAGCCCCAGGTACGACTCTGCTCGAAACGATCAGGTTCGCCTTTGGCGCGCTGGTGATTTAAACGGCATTCGTGTCTATCTGCAGGCTGAGAGCTACCGTATTTGCTGCCCCAAACACGGCGTCGTAACCGCCGCCGTGCCGTGGGCCTTCCATGGCTCGCGCTTCACCAAAGACTTTGATCTGACGGTGGCCTGGCTGGCCCGCAGTCTGCCCCGCAGCATCGTATGTAAGTTCATGCGCATCGACTGGAAAACAGTAGGTCGCTGCGTTGAAAGGACCAAAGACTTTCTGGAACCTGACAGCTCGGCGCGCTTCGAAAATCTGAGAGCCATCGGCATTGATGAAACCAGCTACCGTAAGGGACACAGCTACATCACCGTTATCGTCAATCACGACACCAATACCGTTGTCTGGGTGTCCAAAGGTCACGGCAAAGCAGTCCTCTCAGAGTTCTTTAAGTTGCTGACCCCGGAGCAACGCGCCGGCATCAAAATTATCACCGGCGATGGTGCCCGCTGGATCGATGATTGCATCCGGGAGTTTGTCCCTCATTGCCAGCGTTGCGTGGATCATTTCCATGTCGTTCAGTGGGCTAACGAAGCTGTCGATACTGTCCGCAAAAAGGAGTGGCGCGAGGCAGCCAAGGAGGTCAGGCAAATCAGCAAGCAACTCAAAAAGAAACGCGGCAGGCCGAAGGCTGACGATAAAACAAGGGAAGAGTTCAATCAGGCCAAACAGACCGCAGATGAAATCAAATCTGCACTGTATGCCCTCGGCAAGGCCCCTGAGAACCTGACGGAAAACCAGAGGCATAAAGTGGAGCTGATTGCACGGACAAGCAAAGTACTGTTCCGCTGTTACACCAGCAAGGAGGCCCTGCGTTTAATCCTGAAAATGACTGATCCGCAACAGGCTTCCCAGGAGCTCAAAAGTTGGTATTACAGGGCAAGGCACAGCCGTATTGATGAGCTTAAAAATTTGGCCGCCAAGATACTCCGCCACGAACAAAACACACTCAACAGCATCACGCTAAAAATGAGCAATGCACGCGTCGAAGCCGTCAACAACAATATCAAGCTGATTATTCGGAAAGCCTACGGGTTTCGTAATGTTGAAAATCTCAAGGCAATGGTGCTTTTATGCTGCTCAAATTTGGTGATCCCTTTGCCAAACCATGCTGTCTCCGGAAAGCCCGCTAAACAACAGCCTTCCGGTGTAGTTGCTTGACTTGTTTACCCACAACTATGCACGAAGAGCCAAAGAAGACTTGACATCTACCGGAGCGTGTTGCCATTCCGCGTGTTCCGAATCGTGAACATGTAGCGGATATGTTTCTTTCCTCTGCGTTGTTTTCTTCCGATTCTTCGCAATCAACAATCTCCCACTCACGTACAGCCAAATCCCACTCCTTGGCTTCCGAGTTTTCAATCACCTTGCTAGGTAACTGATAGTTCGATTTTTTGTAGCCATCTGACAATCCCACGCACTTATCACCACTGATACGGCGAGCGAGACTGCTGTTGCCCACTGCCCCAGCTACCGTCATAACTCGGCGGCGGATTACCGTAGGTGCGCGGTGAGCCATACGAAGAACCATAGCCGTAGTCGGGACTACGAGTTCCAGGCTCGCCCGTGTACGGGTTCACATTTCCGCGAGTCGTCCAGTTGTCGTTACGCGTGGCGTTTGGACTGGAACGGTAGTGCGGCGCAACATAGGTGCCGTCGCTACGCGTATAGCCGCGGACATACACGTCAGCCATGGCAACAGAACTGCAGACCATTGAGGCCAGCAGGCAAGCGAGAAACTTCTTCATGTCAACTCCTTTGGAGTTGTTGGCTCCAAAATCATATGCCCGTTGGCCCTCTCTGTCAAAATACTTCCTAATCGCTAATCAGGAGGGCACGGAGAAGATAAATGGGCACCCCATACCCGCTCGAAAAGAAAAATCAAATCCTCGGGAGAATCCTTTCCAAGGAGATTACGGTTGAACAGGCGCACCGAGTCGACAGATTTTGCGCACCGTTCACGAAAGTAAGAAACGGGGGTGTTCACGAGTTTGAGAACACCGTTCACGCGGTTAAGAAATCTCAAGAAAAAACGGCCGGAAATGTATCCGGCCGTGAAAAGCGCAAAACCCGTGCGGTTAATCCTTGTTGTAGAACCTCTGAATAAAGGCTCGCACGCCCCGGGAGGCGGGCTGGTTTTCCACGCCTTCGGCCTGTTCGACCGCAAGGTTTTCTTCCGCGGTATTGCCCTGCCAGTAATCGGCGTGGGCAATGCCGAGTTTCTCGGGGTGGAAAACGGGTTCCGTGATTCCGTTTTTAAGCTGCGTTTCGTAGTCTTTGAGCGTTAAAAACGCGGTGTTGTGCAGACGCAGAATTGCAAGGATGTTCACCCAGGCCATGAGCCCGATGCCGATATCGGCACAAAGCCACACGATGCTTGAGGGCTTGATCGTGCATACGCCCACCGAGAAGATGAGAATTGCGCGTTCGATATAAAGGAGCCACGGTTTTTTAAGCGTGCGGTTGATGTACTTGATGTTGGTTTCAGCCATGTAGGCGTAGGCAAGAATCGTCGTAAACGCAAAGAAAAAGAGCGCGCACGCGACAAAGGGAGAGCCGAAATCGGGCATCACCGAGTCAATGGCTTTCTGTGCGTAAACCGGGCCCGCTTCGATACCGGTGAGGCCTGAAAACAAGGGCTTGCCGTCGGGGTTTATGACGTTGTAGCAGCCGGAGGAAAGAATCATGAGCCCCGTGGCAGTGCACACAAACCACGTGTCGATGTAGACGGAAAACGCCTGCACAAGGCCCTGCTTTGCCGGGTGCGAGACGCTCGCCGCCGAAGACGCGTGGGGACCGGAACCCTGGCCCGCTTCATTGGAGTAAAGCCCGCGCTTTACGCCCCAGCTCACAGCGGTACCCACGATACCGCCGAAAATCGAATCCATGCCGAAGGCGGACGTGAAAATCAGATGAAAGACCGCGGGGATCTTGTCGACGTTATAAAAGACCGTGATCAGAGCCACAACGATGTAGGAAAGCGCCATAAAGGGCACCACCACCGTCGTAAAGCTCGCGATACGCTTTAAGCCGCCAAACACGATGAAGCACAGCAGTGAGCAGATCACCGCCGCCGAAATCGGGGTTTCAATCCCGAAGGCACTTTCCATTGCTGCGCCGATGGCGTTGCTCTGAACGCCGGGGCAGAGGACGGCGGAGGCTAAAAGCGTAATGATTGCAAACACCCAGGCAAAGAATTTGCTTCGTGCACCGTGCTCAATATAAAAGGCGGGGCCGCCCGTGCATTCGCCGTTGATGCGCTCCTTGTAGATCTGGCCGAGCGTTGATTCCACAAAGGCACTGGAGGCGCCTAAAAACGCCACCACCCACATCCAGAAAAGGGCACCGGGGCCGCCGAAACAGATGGCGGTGGCAACGCCTGCGATGTTGCCGGTACCGACGCGCCCGGCAAGCGTCATCGAAAGCGCCTGAAAGGAGGAGACGCCGGAATTGTCGTTTTTGCGCTGAAACATGAGGCGCAGCATTTCGCCCACCATTCTCAGCTGCACAAACCGCGATCTCAGGGAAAAGTAGAGCCCGGTTCCTAAAAGGATATAAACGAGAAAGGGACTCCAGACAATCTCGTAAACCTGATTGGCAAACTCAGTCACAACAAAAGTCTCCGCTGTATTTTTATTCGTTTTTTCTGAGGGCACCAAGGGCTGTGCCCTTAAAAGATCAAACGGCGAAAGAGCAAAGATACTGCGCTTTCGCCGTTTGTGCGTCAGGAATTAATGTTAGGCAAGGCCCGTGATTTTGCCGTCCTTCACATCAATCTGAAGCGCGGCCGGGACCTTGGGCAAACCCGGCATGCGCATGATGGAACCCGTCGTCACAACCACAAAGCCCGCACCGGCATTAAGAATGAGGCGAGCCACCGGCAGCGTAAAGCCCTTCGGGGCACCGAGCTTTTTGGGGTCCGCGGTAAGGGAGAAGGGGGTTTTGGCGATACAGACGGGGAGCTTGTCAAAACCAAGGTCCGTGATGCGCTTTAAGTCCTTCTTGGCGGCATCTGACAGCGTGATGCCTGCCGCGCCGTAAACGCGCTCGGCCACCATCTTCGTTTTGGTGATGACGTCGGCGTCTTCGGGGTAGACGTAGTTAAGGGGGTTCGGATCTCCCTCACAGGCTGCAAGCACCTCGCGGGCGAGGTCCTCGGCACCCTTGCCGCCCAAAGCAAAACCGTCGCAAAGCGCAATCCGCACGCCCTTCGCCTTGGCGCAGTCAAAGAGCACCTTGAGTTCGGCTTCGTCGTCCCCGGCAAAGTGATTCACGGACACCACAACGGCGGGCCCGAAAGCCTTGAGGTTGTCGATGTGGGCTTCAAGGTTGCAGAGCCCCTCTTTGAGAGCCTCCATATTGGGTTTGCCGATTTCAGGCAGCGCCACACTTCCGTGCCAGTGCAGCGCGCGAAGGCTGGTGACAAGCACAGCCGCAGAAGGCGTCAGGCCCGTAGCCCGGCACTTGATGTCGTAGAACTTCTCGGCACCGAGGTCTGACCCGAAGCCCGCTTCCGTAATCGCAAATTCACCCAGCGTGAGTGCGGCTTTCGTGGCCGCGACCGAGTTGCAGCCGTGGGCGATGTTGGCAAAGGGGCCGCCGTGCACGAAGGCGGGTGTGCCTTCCAGGGTCTGCACGAGGTTTGGTTTGACGGCTTCAAGCAGCAAGGCCATCAGCGCGCCCGTGGCACCGAGTTCCTTACAGGTATAGGCCGTGCCGTCACGCTTGATGCCCACAACGAGCCGGTCAATGCGTGCGCGCAGGTCTTCTTCGCCCGCAGCAAGGCAAATCACAGCCATCAGTTCGCTCGCCGCCGTGATGTCAAAACCGGTTTCGGTGGGGATGCCGTTGGCGGGCCCGCCCAAGCCGTCAACAATGTTACGGAGCTGACGGTCGTTGACGTCCAAAACGCGCTTCCAGATCACTTCCTTGAGGTCTACCTGACCCTGGTGACGGGCGTTGTCAATCAAAGCGGCCAAAAGATTGTTTGCGGCCGTGATCGCGTGAAAGTCTCCGGTGAAATGCAGGTTGATTGATTCCATCGGCAGCACCTGCGAGTAGCCGCCGCCTGCGGCGCCGCCCTTCATGCCGAAGACGGGCCCAAGCGACGGTTCTCTGAGCGCCAAAACCGCTTTTTTACCGAGACGGTTCATGCCCTGCGCGAGAGCAATCGAAGTCGTGGTCTTACCGGACCCGGCGGGCATCCCGGACGTTGCCGTCACGAGAATGAGTTTGCCCGCTGCCTTACGGCAGGGCTTGAGGGTTACCTTGGCCTTGTCGCGCCCGTAGGGTTCGAATTCGGCATCTTCAAGGCCCCATTCGTGCGCAAGATCATCGATGCGTTTGAGTTTGGCGGCCTGGGCAATTTCAATGTCAGAAAGCATGTGCTGCTCCTTTAATAACAAAATAACGAAAAAACCGAAATCTTTTTGGACGCAACCGGACGCGGGCAGGGGGGCGCTTTGCAGACAGGCGCGCGTGCGGGGTCAGAGTCAATCTTCTAAGTGTGCCATAGACCGCGCCGTTTGTCTGTAGAACTTTCGGGGTACAGTGCGCGTTTTGCCGCGGTTTTGCGCCCGAAATCGTGCGTTTTGCCGAGGCGGGGCGGGCGTCGGCTTCGTATAATCGCGGACAGTTTGGAAAAAAGAAAGTGTGTTTTCTTTTTTCCGGTGCGTCCTGCCGGCCGAAGTGCCGCGCCCGACACACCCGAACCTCTTTTTTGCAGCGGAGTTCTCTGTGAAAGTATTAGTGACCGTCAAGCGAGTCGTGGACTACAACGTCAAGGTCCACGCCAAGGCCGATAAAAGCGGGCCCGATATTGAAGCGGCCAAGATGTCGATGAACCCCTTTGACGAAATCGCCGTGGAAGCCGCGGTGCGTCTGAAGGAAACGGGGGTCGCCGACGAAGTGGTGGCGCTTACCGTGGGGCCTGCGAAAGCCGTTGATCAGCTGCGCACCGCCATGGCAATGGGCGCAGACCGAGCAATCCACGTAACGCTTGAAGCCGCAGCGGACCCGGCTGCCGCAGCCCGCATCATTGCGGCGGTCGCAAAGAATGAAGCGCCGGACCTGATTCTGATGGGTAAGCAGGCCATTGACGACGACAGCGCCCAGGCCCCGGCCATGGTGTCTGCCATCCTTAATCTCCCGTTTGCCGCCTGTGCCGACGCCCTGCGCGTTGAAAACGGCACGGCCTTTGTGCGCCGGGAAACCGACGAGGGACTCATGGAAGTCTCGGCGGCATTGCCCTGCGTGGTCTCCGCGGACTTGAGGCTTGCCGAACCCCGCTACGTGACGCTTCCCAACATGATGAAGGCCCGCAAAAAGCCCGTGGAAACGCTTGATGCGGCAAGCCTCGGCGTTGATCTCACGCCCTCTATGACGGTCATTGAGGCCGAAGACCCGGCCGCCCGCGCTGCCGGCCAGATGCTCGCAAGCGTTGATGAACTGATCGACGTTCTCAAAAACAAAGCCAAGGTTCTCTAAGACGGACGGGAAACGAAAATGACAGTACTTGTGATTGCCGAACACGATAACGCCGGTCTTAAGGGCGCGACGCTTTCTTTGGTGGCGGCCGCCAAAAAGCTCTCGGACACCGTGGACATCCTCGTTGCCGGTACGGGCTGCGGCGCTGCGGGTGAAGCTGCAGCGAAAGTTGCTGGCGTAACCAAGGTGCGCGTGACCGATGACGCCAAACTCGCGCACTTTGAAGCCGAAGCCCTCGGGCACGCCGTTGCCGCAGCGGTGAAAACGGGTGGCTATACACATGTTTTGTTTGCGGCCGGGAGCAGCGGCAAAGCCGCCATGCCCCGCGCGGCGGTGGAACTTGCGGCTCCCGCTGTTTCGGAAGTAACCGACGTGGTCTCGGCCGACACCTTCAGGCGCTTTATCTACGCGGGCGGAGTGCTCGCCACCGTGAAAGTGACGGGAAGCCCGGTTCTGATGACCGTGCGCCCGACCGCGTTTGAACCCATTGCGTCTGAAGGCGGGTCGGCTACGGTTGAATCCTTTGCCGTAACCTTTGACGGCATCCGTCAGTTTGACTTTGTGAACCTCACGCAGACTAAGAGCGACCGGCCGGACTTGGTGAGCGCCAAGCGCATCGTGGCCGCAGGCCGCGGCGTTCTGGATGAAGCCGGTTTTGCGGCGGTGGAAAAACTTGCCGACGTCATCGGTGCTGCCGTGGGTTCCACCCGTGCACTCGTTGACCAGCAGATTGCGCCGAGCGAAACCCAGGTCGGCCAGACCGGTAAGATCGTGGCGCCTGAGCTTTACTTTGCCTTCGGGATTTCCGGCGCCATTCAGCACATCGCCGGCATGAAGGACTCCAAGGTCATCGTGGCTGTGAATAACGACGCGGAAGCGCCCATTTTTGAAATGTGCGACTACGGCCTTGTCGCGGACGCCAACACCGTTGTGAAGGAACTCACAGAAAAGCTCGCTTAAAGAGCTGACGCCCGGTGTTCTGAGACGGCTGCCGGTGGGGAGTAAATCCCTGCGGCAGCCGTTTTTCCGCTTTGCAGGTTCGATTGGAAAAGACGACGGCGATCGGATTTGTAGGCTCTTACAAATCGTGGCAACGCGGTTTCCGGCTTCAAAATATTTGACGTGCCGAAAAGTCTTACCGCGGGCATGTTGCGGTCTGTTAATATCCAGGGCAAGGGCGGTCAGAGACGTCTGATCGTTTTGGACTGGTCGAAAGACCCGGGTCCACCTGTCGGCGGGGAAGTGCCCCGCCATTTTTGTGCCTGCCGCTTTTGCGTCTGTCTCCTTCGGGCAAAAAAAAGCCCTTTCCCGCCGCCAGTGCGTTCTGAAGAACGCACCCACGCGGCAACGGGAAAGGGGAGTAAAAGCAAGCAGACGGTTGAAAACGGATTAACCGAGACGTTCACCCTGCTGCGTGAGGTCAAGCCCCGTGAGTTCTTCCTCTGGCGTCACTCTGAGGCCGATCGTCTTGTCGATAATCTTGAGAATCACGGCGCTCACAATGCCGCTGTAAAGCAGCGTCGCCACCACGCTTGCGGCCTGGATGCCGACCTGCGTCATCATCGGGGGAAGTTCGGAACCGGTGACGGCGCTCGTCGCAAAGACACCGGTTAAAAGCGCACCTACAATACCGCCCACGCCGTGCACGCCAAACGCGTCGAGCGAATCATCGTAACCAAGCGCCCGCTTTAAGCTCGTCGCACCCCAGAAGCACACGCACCCGCCGATCAAGCCCATCACAAGGGCCGGCATCGGCTCCACAAAGCCGGAAGCCGGCGTAATCACAACGAGACCGCCCACGGCACCCGAGAGCATTCCCAAAAGTGAGGGCTTGCCGCGCGCAATCCATTCGCAGGCCATCCAGGCGCAGCCCGCAGCCGCTGCGGCAATCTGCGTCACAATCATCGCCATTACGGCGCGTTCGTTTGCGGCGAGCCCTGAGCCGCCGTTAAAGCCCATCCAGCCGACCCACAGAACCGAGGCGCCGATCATCGTAAGCGTCAGGTTATAGGGGCTCATCGCTTCACGACCGTATCCCAGGCGCTTACCGATCATGATGCAGGCCACAAGCCCTGCAATACCGGCGTTGATGTGCACCACGGTGCCGCCCGCGTAATCGAGCGCTCCCATATCAAAGAAAAAGCCCCCGGCGCACCACACCCAGTGGCAGATCGGCGCGTAAACGAGCACCGACCACACGACCATGAAGATAAGCATCGCGGAAAACTTCATGCGGCCCGCAAAGGCGCCGGTAATAAGCGCCCCGGTGAGCACCGCAAAGGTCATCTGGAAAAAGACAAAAAGAAGCGTCGGAATGGATCCGGTCATGCTCTTAATGTCAATACCCCTCAAAAAGGCCTGCGAGAAGTTGCCGATCCAGGGGTTGCCTTCGGTAAATGCCAGTGAGTATCCGACCACCACCCAGACTACCGACAAGGCGCAGCAGATGACGGAGGACTGCGCAAGAATTGAGAGAATGTTCTTTTTACGGGCCATGCCGCCGTAAAAAAGGGCAATCCCCGGAATCGTCATAAAAAGAACGAGAATCGTCGCAACGAGCATCCAGGCGACGTCGGCCTTATCAAGTGCCGGAGATGCCGCAAAGGCGCCTTCGCACGTCCCTGCAAGCACTGCCGCGGCCGCAGCGTATTTTCCCCGCATCATCATTTTCATTGTCTCCCAGTGGTTTGTTTCTTAAACAGCAGCGGCATCGGTTTCACCGGTGCGGATCCGCACGGCTGAGGCAAGATCCATTACAAAGACCTTGCCGTCACCGATCTTTCCGGTGTAGGCGCTTTTGACGATTGCTTCGACGGCGCTTTCGGCGACCGCGTCGTCAACGGCCACTTCGACCTTCACCTTGGGCAGAAAGTCCACAACGTATTCGGCACCGCGGTAGAGCTCGGTGTGGCCCTTCTGGCGCCCGAAGCCCTTGACTTCGGTGACGGTCATGCCGGAAACCCCGAGGTCGGAGAGGGCTTCACGGACTTCGTCGAGTTTGAAAGGCTTGACGACGGCAATGATGTACTTCATGGCAAATTCCCTGTTGGTTGTTTTTCTCTAAAGAACGGTTGTTCTTCTTCTGCGGGAATTAATGCAAAAAGCGTGCCAAAACGCGAAAACGCGCGGTTTCTGAAGAAGCGTGCGGATGCACCGGAAACGTGCATGGATTTGGGGAGAGGACTGCACCAAAAAGGCGCATGCGGTATTACCACGGCACAGTAACGCACTTTGCCTTAAACTCAGCCGCACACAATTGAAAACCGGGGGATGCTTCCCGGTAAACCAACATTCGGAGAAAAAGACAATGCAGCGACGCACTCTCACGGCCGCCCTTTGCGGTGCAGCCGTTCTGGCTTTCGGACTCACCGGTTGCGGGGAGAAGGCCCCTGAAGCCCCCAAGGCCGTCACGCTCACGGTGGGCGCAACACCGGTGCCCCACGCAGATATTCTCAAATTCATTGAGCCCACACTCAAAAAAGAGGGCGTCAATCTGAAGGTCGTGGAATTTTCCGACTACGTGAAGCCGAACCTCGCGTTGTCCGATAAGGAACTCGATGCGAACTTCTTCCAGCACAAGCCCTACCTTGATACGTTCTCGGCGGAGCGGGGTCTGAAGCTCTCCGTTCTCTGCTCGGTGCACATTGAACCGATGGGCGTTTATTCCCGTAAGGTGAAAAGCCTCAAGGACCTCCCCGAAGGTGCCAAGATTGCGATCCCGAATGATCCCACGAACGGCGGCCGTGCGCTCAAAGTTCTTGCTGACGCCGGGCTTTTCGGGCTCAAGGATGGCGTGGGCGTGAAGGGGACGCCGGCTGACGTCATCAACAACACAAAGAACTTTCAGCTTGTGGAACTGGAAGCCGCAACGCTGCCGAGAACACTCGACGACGTTGACGCCGCGGTCATCAATTCCAACTTCGCCATGGGCGTGGGCTTAAATCCCGCCAAGGACTCGCTTGCGATTGAAGCCAAGGACTCGCCTTACGCGAACGTTGTCGCCATCCGCACCGGGGACAACCGTCCGGAATTGAAGAAACTTGCGGACGCCCTGCGTTCGCCGGACGTGAAGAAGTTCCTTGAGGAAAAATACAAGGGTGCGGTGGTGCCGGCTTTCTGATGTGCATTCCTGCATCCAACTAAAACGCCTTAGCCTGCTTGACGAAATGCATAAACCGGCTTTAAAGCCGGTGTAAGGCGGCAAAAGGGCCCCGCGCGGGCCCTTTTCTTTGGCACAATCTGCTGACTGCGTGAGGCTTACTCGCGCTTCATTTATCAACATTTCGGACTGTCATGACCAAACTTTCCTTTGCTGAGAGTTTTACCCGGGCAATCCGTGCCGCCAAGCCTGAAGGCTGGTATGCACGGGGGGCTTGGTCATGGCGCCGCTTGTCCTGACATCTTCCTGCGCGCTGCGTGTCGTACCAGCCGCAGTGCCTGCCGGCCTTCAGGGGTTTTTGCCCCCTCGCTGCCGGCCCCGTTTTCCTCCTTTGAAAACCCATTTTTTTTTCGAGGCCGCTTTGTGCCGTTATGTCTGCCCCGTGATCCACAGAGTGGCGGACGGCGGGTGACCGAGGCGGCTGAACCCGGAGAAACCCGATGCTCACAGAAAATGAATTGAAAGCGCTTGCCGACGAAGGCTACAACCGTATTGCGGTGGTGGAGCAGTGCCTCGCGGACCTCGACACCCCGCTTTCGATTTACCTGAAACTTGCCAACCGCGCGGAGAGCTTCTTACTCGAAAGCGTGGAAGGCGGCACGCGCTTTGCCCGGTACTCCTTCATTGGACTGCCTGCACGCACGAAAATCACGGTGAAACTCACCGAAACCGGGCCCGTCACCGAAGTCATAACGGACGGGAAGGTGACGGAACGCGTGACGGATACTGATCCGCTCGATTTCATTGAAGCCTTTCAGAAGCGCTTCAAAATTCATACGCCGGCCGGATTGCCGCGCTTTACCGGGGGGCTTGTGGGGTACTTCGGCTACGACACGGTGCGGCTTATTGAACCGGGAAAACTCGGTAAACCGAAGGCAGACGACCTGGGCGTCCCCGACATCGAGCTTTTGTTGTGCGATGAACTCGTGGCGGTTGATAACCTCGCAGGGCGCCTCTACTTCATTTTGAACGTGGATCCCCGTGAACCGGACGCATTTTTGAAGGCCCGCCGCCGTCTGCGCTTTTTAAAGGAAGAGCTTGCTAAGAGTGTGCAGGCCCCTTATAGCGGCGCGGGCACCGCGCACGAAGCCGAGCGCCCCTTTAAAAAGGACGACTACTTAAAGGCCGTCATCCGCGCCAAGGACTACATTGCCGCGGGGGATCTGATGCAGGTGCAGATCGGGCAGCGTATTGAGCGGCCTTTTACCGAAAACCCGATCACGCTGTACCGGGCTCTGAGAACGTTGAACCCGTCCCCTTACATGTACTACTACAACTTCGGGGACTTCTACGTGGTGGGGGCCTCGCCCGAAATTCTCGTGCGGGAGGAAAAGCGGGACGGCCGCTTCATTGCCGCCATCCGTCCGATTGCAGGCACCCGTGCCCGGGGAGCGACGCCTGAAAAAGACGCGGCGTTGGCTCAAGAACTCAAAAATGATCCCAAAGAGCGTGCCGAACACTTAATGCTTATTGATTTGGCGAGAAACGACATCGGGCGCATCGCCAAAACGGGGACCGTGCATGTGACCGAGCAGTACGCCATTGAACGGTACTCTCAGGTGCAGCATCTGGTGAGCCACGTTGAAGGCGAAATGAAGGACGGCATGACCCCGATGGACGTTTTAAAGGCGACATTCCCGGCGGGGACACTCACGGGCGCTCCGAAAATCCGCGCGATGGAAATCATCGATGAATTGGAACCGGTGAAGCGCGGCATCTACGGCGGCGCCGTGGGGTACTTCTCTTACGCGGGCGAAATGGATATGGCGATTGCGATCCGCACCGCGGTGATTAAAAACAAGGTGCTTTACGCGCAGGCGGCCGCCGGTATTGTGGCGGACTCCGTCCCGGAATTTGAGTGGAAGGAAACCGAGATGAAGGCGCGCGCCGTGCTGCGCGCTGCGGAAGAAGCCGAATTCGGCCTGCAGGGAAACTAGAAAATGCTTTTGATGATCGATAACTACGACAGCTTTACCTATAACCTCGTGCAGTACTTCGGGGAGCTCGGCGAAGACGTGCGGGTGGTCCGTAACGATGCGGCAGACGTGGCGGCGCTCGCTGCCATGCACCCGGAGCGCGTCTGCGTTTCCCCGGGGCCCTGTTCTCCGAAAGAAGCCGGCGTAAGCCTTGAGGTGATCAAATATTTTGCCGGGAAGGTCCCGGTCTTAGGCGTCTGCCTCGGGCATCAGGCAATCGGCGAGGCATTCGGGGGCAAGATTGTGCGCGCCAAGCGCCTCATGCACGGAAAGACCGATGTGATTACCGCCGACGGTAAAGGTGTTTTTGCGGGGTTACCGGAAAAAATCACGGTTGCGCGCTACCACTCACTCGTGATTGACCGCGCAACGTGCCCGGCGTGCCTTGAAATTTCGGCGGTCAGTGACGACGGCGAGATTCAGGGCGTGCGGCATAAGGAACTCATGGTGGAAGGCGTGCAGTTTCACCCCGAGTCCGTTGCGAGTGAATACGGGCACGAGATGCTCGCGAACTTCCTCAAAATGACGGGCGGCACGCGTTAACCGCTTTTGCTAATCTCTTCCCTGTAGCAACACAAAGGAGAAGAGGTTATGGCTGTCCGGATTATTGCGGCGGGTGACAGTTTTATCACGCGCCGGCTGCCCGAAAAGGGTTACGAAGGGTTTGAGGAACTCGCGGGGCTCATCCGTACCTTTGACGCGGCCTTTGTCAACCTCGAGTCCACCTTTCAGTGGCACGAGGGAACGCCTGCGGCCACAAGCGGCGGCACCTGGGCGATGTCGCCGCCGGAAACCTTGGACGACATCCGGCGCTTTGGGTTTAACCTCTTTAATACCGCTAACAACCACACCGGTGACTACAGCCAGGACGGGGTCCTGGCAACATTGCGGCACCTAGAAGAGCGCCAAATGGTCTATGCGGGCACCGGCCGCAACCTCACTGACGCGACGCGCGCAGCCATGCTTGAAACACCTAAGGGCCGCGTTGCCATGGTGGGCGTTACCGCGACCTTTGCCCCGGAAGCTGCCGCTGGCACCCAGGGTCCCGATGTGAAGGGGCGGCCCGGTTTGAATCCTTTACGCTTTAAGCGCATCCACCACGTCAATGCCCAACACTTTGCAATGGTCAAAGAATTGGCGGACGTGACGCTCATTAATGCCGCCAAAGAACTTTCGATTGCCAACGGCTACACCAATCCCTTCCCGGAAGGTTCCTTTACGCTTGGAAACATTGAGTTTCGACTGACCGACGGCGCTGAACACGTGGAGACGGTTCCGAACTCCAGGGACCTCGCTCGCATTACGGCAGAAGTGCGGGAAGCACGCCGCCAGGCCGACGTGGTTCTCGTGAGCCTGCACGCTCACGAGATGCGGGCACGGAAGAGTAACGAACCCGCAGAGTTTCTTGAAACCTTTGCACACGCCGTGATTGATGCCGGGGCAAACGCCGTTATCGGGCACGGGCCCCATGAGATGCGCGGCATTGAACTCTACAGGGGCGGCGTCATTTTCTACAGTATCGGGAACTTCATCTTTGAGACCGAGACCGTGGCGGTGCAGCCGGCGGACGCCTTCTTAAACAAGGGCTTTACACCGGACACGAAGGTCGGCGAATATATGGATCAGCGAAGCCTTAACGGCACGCGAGGTTACGTTGTGCAGGAAAACATTTGGCGCGCGGTGCTGCCGGGCTTTACGGTGGACAATGGGCGCGTGACGGAAGTGAAGCTCTATCCCGTGGATTTGGGGCAGAAGTTGCCTCGGTCGCAGCGGGGGCTGCCGCGGTTAACCAGGGCGAGGGAACCGATGCTTTATTTGGCTGATCTCTCCAAACCTTACGGCACGGAGATCACGGTGGATGAAGAGGGCGTGGGAACCGTCAGACTCAGAAACTGACGGGCAACGAAAAAGCTCCCGAACCTTGCGGCTTGGGAGCTTTCCTTTTTAAGCCCTGTCGCTTGGGCAGGGCTTATCAGCAATCACGCAAGTCGGATTAGAACTTGTGGATCAGGCCAACGATGGCTTCAACAGAGGTCGGCTTGACCTTGTCGGCGGTACCATTGGCTTTGTATTCGTCCTTCGTGTAGGAGAGGGTGGAGTACATGCTGGTACGCTTGCTGAAGGTGTAGCTGTAGCCAACAGCGCCGGTGAAGCGCTTCAGAGAAGCATCGGAGTCATCGACGGAGTCAGCATCGAGGTAGCCGGCGTAGGCAGAAGCGGTACCGCCCATGACAGGAACGCCAACACCGAGGCCAAGACCCCAGCCCTCGGCACCCAGGGTGCCGAGCTTATAACCCTTGCCAATCACAGCCTTCTTGTTCGCATCATCAACGGTCACGTTGTTGGTCGCTACCGCCTTGGCATTGTCGAAATACTGGCCGCCGAAGTAAACCTTCGCAACCTGGAAGTCATAGTTACCACCGATCGTGACGGTGAGAGCATCGTCCATGTCCTGCGCGACCGCGTTGTCACCGACAGTAGCGTAGTTAATGCTGTCCACAACGCCAACGAGAGTGAGGCCGCCGGCAACAAACTTGGCACCGATACCGTAGTAACGGTCAGAAGAAGACTCGTTTTCAACGCCGACCTCGTCTGCGCCGTTCGTGTCCATGGAGTACTGCGCATAAACCGTCAGACCGGCAAAGCTCGGAGTCATGTAGGTAATCGTGTTGTCAAAACGGGTAAAGCCGTTGGCACCAACGAACTTAAGACCGCTGGTGGCATCACCGTAACCCGTGGAGAACGGGCCCGTCACGCCGAGCAGGCCGTAGGAGCCGTTGGCGCTGGCAAGCTGGCCGACGCGGCCGAAGGAAACGCGGCCGAAGCTGCCGTCGACGAAGAGCTGAGCTTCACGGTCGAAGAGACGTTTACTGTCGCCGAGAGCACCGGTATCGGCGGCGAAACCGTTTTCAAGGACGAAACCAACCTTAACACCGTTGCCAAGGTCTTCCGTGCCCTTCAGGCCGAAGCGGGGGCCGCTGTTGGCACCGCTCTTCATGTCGACTTTGTTGGTTTTGTCAACGCCGGCCGTATCAGCATCAAGGTTCTGATAACGAACACCGTAATCAACCAAACCGTAAAGGGTCACGTCAGCAGCGACAGCGGAACCGGCAAAAGCGCCGAGAACAGCAACTGCAGCAAGTGTCTTTTTCATTTTAGGAGATCTCCAAAATTCTTAGCTAGCCGCCGGTGTAGTCATGCCGCTTCAAACTCTTGCAGTAAAAGCGGCCGCCAGCGGGCCTTTCTAGGCACCACCATTATGTGTTTAATCAGTAACACCTACAAATATTCTCCGATTTGTTAAAACTCCTACAGTATTAACCCTGAGACACAAATTGCACAGTCGCTTGAAAATCCAGTCGTGGCGCGGTTTTCAGCTATAAAAAAACTCCCCTTGACAGCGTAAAGCCTCAAGGGGAGTTCTGGTTCAACTCATGTCGCTAATTTCGACTTAAATTAGAACGTGTGACGCATACCGACGAAGACATTGGTGGTCGTCGGCTTCGTTGAGGTCGTACCGGTGTCCTGATCGTCCTGGTAGTAGGCAGCAACGGCGTAGACGTCGGTGCGCTTGCTCAGAGCGTAGTTATAGCCGGCAGAAACGCCCAAACGGGTAACTTCGTAGTCTTTGGTTGCAGCATTATCGGTTGCTTCTTCAGCTTTGGCGTAGCCGACAGCGAACATGGCGGTACCGCCGGCAACCGGTGCACCCACACCGGCCATTGCGCCAAAGCCCTTGGCCTGGTGGAGAGCGCTCCAGGCAGAGGCAAAGCCGTAGCCGTCAAGGGTCTTTGAAGCAGCATCGCCGGTGCCGGCGAGCATGTTGTCAAAGTACTGAGCACCGAGGTAGGCCTTGGCAACACCGAAGTCATAGGAACCGCCGAGGGTGACGGTCAGACCGTCATCGAACAGTTCCTTCTTGCCATTGCTGGAATCCCAGTTGTAGGAATCAACAGTGCCGACGAGATTGAGAGCACCGGCATTAAACGTAGCGCCCAAAGCGTAGTAACGGTTCGAATCACCCTTGTTTTCGGTACCAGCCACCTTCGTGTTCATGTCAGAGGAGTACTGAGCATAAACGGTGAAGCCGCCGAAAGTCGGGGTCTTATAGACAACGGTGTTGTCCATGCGGTTGTAGCCGACCATGTAGGTGGAGCCTTCAACAGAACCACCCCAGCTGGTGCCGAACGGAGTGAGGTTACCGGTCAGACCGTAGGAGCCGTTGCCGCTCGTGAGCTGGCCCATGCGGCCGAAAGCAATTTCACCGAAGGAACCGCGAACAAAGAGCGTGGACTGACGGCCGAAGAGGCGGTTGTTGTTGCCGAGAGCACCGTTATCAGCGCTGAAGCCGTTTTCGAGAACGAAACCGACTTCCACGTCGTTACCGAGCTGTTCAACACCCTTCAGGCCGAAACGGGGACCTGCTTCAGAACCGGAAGCCATCTGCAGCTTGTCGGTAGCGCCGGCAGCCGTGTCCGGATCGGAGTGGGTGTACTGCAGACCAAGGTCAACAACGCCGTAAAGCGTGACATCGGCAGCGAGAGCGGAACCGGCGAAGGCGCCGAGAACTGCAGCTGCAGCAAGAGTCTTTTTCATTTTGAGGTATCTCCAAATTATGAATTGCGTTCCGCCGGCAACGGTTGCTCCGAGAGGCAATGCGGTATTGATCAGACCGACCGGCAGGCCTTCTTTAAAAGGCCCTCCATTATTGGTAGTTAAGTCCGAGCAAACCACAAAAGTTTGAATGTCGTGACTTTGAAGGCGGGATAACCCTGAGAACAAACGGTTGCATAGTGCAAAAGGCTTAATTTACAAGGCTTAGATGAGGATAGGGCGCTTTCCTTAGATTGGCGGCGATCGCTTATTGACAGTTCTTTTTGAACTTAAACCATGCACGCCGGAAAACCTCTGATTAGTGTGGGTGCGATGAACAACAAAAATCTAGGCTAAAAATCATGCCGTTTAATCGTACAGGTCTTCCGCCGCTTCCCACGTTTTCCGATTTTCAGGCCCTGCGTAAGTTCGGGGAACTCTACTGCGACCGCTCAGTGCAAATAGCAAAGCTTGCTGCCCGTAAGCCCGGACTCTTTTACCTCGGCTGTCCGAGAATGTTCGGCCGCACGTTTTTCCTGACCACACTGAAGGCGCTTTTTAAGGAGGGTGCCGCGGTGTTTGACGGGCTTGCCGGCGAAGGCCTCTGGTAGGAAAAGCCGTACAAAGTCGTGGAAATCCTGCATATGAGTCTGTGTGCTCATTTCTCATCAGACGAAGACTTCCGGAAAAGACTGCAGTCCTACATCCTCCTGACCTTTGAGCCGTACGGTTTTAACCGGCAGGATGACGTCGGCAGCCGCTCCTTTTGGTATGCCTTTGGACAGTGGCTCGAGAGACAGGCGCCCCAAAGCATCGTGCTTCTTATCGATGATTTCGAGTTCCCGTTTATTGACACGGCTGACAGCCATGGGTTTCGTAGCGAGATGGCGTCGGAATACACGGCGTTTTAACTGCCTGAGGGAACACGAAGACCGCCTGCGGTTTTTGCTGATGACCGGAACCACCCGGTGCATTACGACGGGTTTTGACTGGGTGTTCCGGTGGCTTACCGACATCACGTTTGACGCGGACACAAGAGACATCGTCGGCTTTACGCGCAAAGATCTTGAAACCACTTTTTTGCCGTGGGTTCAACGGGCTGCGCAAACGACAGGCTTAACGCCGGTAGACGTCATGGATCGCCTTGAAGCTTGGGACGGCGGTTACCGTTTCTCTTTTGAGGAAAAGTCGCCGGTATTGTGTCCCTGGATGGTGATGTCTTACCTTCGCGATCCGCATGAACGGGTGGAGGTTGACTGGCAGTGCTACGGGCGGCAGCGCACGGTCGTTCTGAAATTTCGGGATGCCTGGCTTGAGCGCAATAGCCTGACGCTCACGGATACCATAAGGCTCACGAAAAAGGAACTCACCGAGCATGAGACGAACCGCGATTTCCGCATCGAACTTCTGATGGCGCAGGCCGGGTTTTACACAATTAAAAGCGTGGACCGGGACCGGATGGTGACGCTTACCTGGCCCAACGCCGAAGGGCGTCGGGCGATGCTGGCAAGCCGCGCCCATCGTCTGCTCGGCCGGACCCTGTTTGCTGGCTGGGCTCGGGCTGAAGACGTACCGTCCGATTCCCTGGCTGCCGCCGACTACTTTTCAATGCTCATGAACGGAATTGCCCGGCAGAGGTTTCCGGTGACTGATGCTTAAAAACGCCGTCATTTACTGGAACCGCCTCAAAACGATGATGGGTGAGGGCAAAGAACTCTCTGATATTCTCAAAACCTATATCGACAAGGCGATGAAAGAGGGGCATATGAGGGAGTTGCCTGCCGATCCGGGGGGGCGCTAATCCCATGGGCGGCATGAAGATGCCCGGCATGGGCGGTATGACCGGTATGGGTGCAATGCCTTCCGCGGGCATGGGGTCTTCGGGACGGGAACTGCCGCAGTCGATGCGCGACGCGGTAAGAGGTGTGCCTCAGGTGCCGTAGGAAAAAAGCGGTCTGCCGTGCGTAAACACCGGCAGACCGAAAAGAGAGGAGAAGGATTGTTTGGGGACGCCGTCTGAAGTGATTCAGGCGGCGTTTGTCCGCCGGCGTCAGAGCTTGGCGAGATACTGTCCGACAAGACGCCCGCAGGTCACGGTGCGGCCGCAGGCCATACCCGTTGAAAGGTTCGGGTATTCGTTGGCAAAGTAGCTGCCGCTGTCGTTACCGATCACGTACAGGCCCGCAATGGGATTGCCTTCCGTGTCAATGGCGTTCATGTGCGTGTCGATCTGAATGCCGTCCATCGTGCAGAGAATCTGACCGGTGGTTTTGGCGCCGTAATAGGGGCCCTGGTTCACCGGAGACAGCCGGAATTTCTCCTTGCCGTAGTCGGTGTCCTCACCCGCCGCGACGAGATTGTTGTAGCGCGCGACCGTTTCCTTGAACGTTTTTTCCGGTAATCCCAGCCCGCGGGCGAGTTCTTCAAGCGTATCGGCCTTGATCACGAACTTTTTGGCAATCAGATCCGGCAGCATCTTGTCGCGGATCGTCTGATACGGGATGTTGGGATCAGCGCCGTTTTCAAAGGGGACGAGCCGTGAGCAGCCGTGCATCTTGAATTGCGCCACGTACTTGGTCCAGTTGCTGTCGAAGATCACGTAGTGCACGTGGCCCTTTTGGTACTCGTCGGCGTGCAGGATGTTTTCGTAGGTGCCGGACTCGTTAATGAAGCGCCTGCCGTCGCCGTTCACCTTAAGCCAGGGCTGGGAGCCCATCCAGAAAAAGCCGCTGTCGCCGGACTTGCAGACCTCGGGTCCCGGGGTCTGCTCGCGCCGCAGCGCCGTGCGGTCAAACATCATCATGGAGTGGGTTTCGTCCATCTTGGCGCCCGCCCAGAGGCAGGCCTTGATACCGTCGCCGTGCGCGCCCGGCATCGCGCGGGTGCGGCCGACGATTCTGAGATTCCAGGGCTGCAGTGCCTGCATCATCGGGTAATTCTGCGCGTAGCCGCCGGTCGCAACCACCACGCCTTTTTTGGCGAGGTATCGGACGTAATCGCCGTCGGCGTTGACGCAGATGCAGCCTGTGACGCGCCCCTTGTCCTTAATGAGTTTGACCATGCGGGTGTTGTAGTCAAAGCGCGCGCCCTTTTTGACGGCGTAGTCATGGAGAATCCGGTTGCCGTCTAAGGGCTTACCGGTGCCGTCGTCAGAAGTGCGCCACCGCGGCGAGTGCCCCGTGGGAAAGTGGTGGTAGCGCGATTCGTCGACCTTGTCGCCGGACTCATGCCAGAGTTCCACACCGCGCTCGGCCAAACGGTCGCCGTACCAGTCAATGACGGCACCGGAGTTGTCGCAGAAGAGTTTGACGAGGTCTTGGTTGATGTGACCTGCGGCGTACTGCGTCGCCATCGTCACGTAATCCCATTTGTCAATCTTTGTGCCCCATTTCTTTTGATAGCGCGAGTTGACGGCACCGAGGTCATCACGGATGCCGGTCCCGGTGACAAAGCGGTCAATGCCGATTACCTTGGCGCCTTCTTCAGCAGCGGCGCACACGGCAAACATGCCGCCCGTGCCGCAGCCCACGACAACGATGTCGGCCGTGTGGGTGGCCTTGATTTGGTTTTCGGCGATTTCGGGTGCTTTGCCGAGCCAGTCGCCGTCGTCTTTTTTCGCTTCCGTCTGAATGACTTCAACCGGGATTTCGCCTTTGGCCTGGGCAATACACTTGGCGGCGGCTTTACTTACCGCGGCCGAGGTGATGCTTGCGCCCGAGACAGCATCAAACTGCGCGCTCTGGCGCGTGAGAAGGAGCTTTTTGATGGCGCCTGCGGCCGCCTGACCGATCGAGGGCGTTTCATTGGCAACGTTTAAAACGACGTCGGTGATTTTGTTTGAGTCAAAGGTCATCGTGACGATGACTTCGCCGATGCCGTTGGCCTTGGCTGAATAGGTGCCGGGTGTATAGATGCCGCCCGCGGCAAAACTCATGGGGCTCGCAGCCACAGCGGCGCTGCCGGCAAGACTTGTGCGCAGGAAACTGCGGCGGGAAAGTGCTTTCGTCATGTCTGTCCTTTTTTCAGTTCTTGGGTGAGGAGGGGCCTGCAGCCCGTTTCTGAAAAAAGAGTGTAGGCAAGGGCTTTTCGTGAATAAACACACTTTCAGGGCGGTCTTCTTGAGACGATCCCGCCCGTCTTCAGCTTGATTTCAGGGAAGAGAAATAAGGGTTTCTTTTTAGAAGTTTGGCGTCAGAAGATGACGGTGATTGCCGGAGGTGCAGTTGCTGAAGGATATCGCGGAGCGCTTTAAAGTTCTGTGCCGATACAATGAGCGGCATTCCCTGTGACCGTTTTCGGTTATTTCCATGACACCGTAGCGCGACTATCTGAGTTCCGTCAAGTATGACAATCTCGCCAACCTCCCGGCCCCGCCCGTGGAAGAGGTCGTTGAGCCGCATTCTTTCCGCAACAACATCATCAAGATGCTCTGCTGCACGGCGCTCATTCCGATTTTCATGCTCGGGCTTTTTCAGTCTCAGCAGATTCAGCGGGCCATGGAGTCGGCTGACGACGCGCAGCTTGCCATGGCAAGAAACATTGCGGAGAACATCCGGCTCAACGTGGAGGCCGGCAGACGTGTGCTGCAGGTGCTCGCGGATGTTCACGGATTTGACCGAGATAACGCCCGTGCCGTGCAGGCTGAGCTTGACCGCTTTGTGCGCAACAGCAGCCGCAGTACTCTGGCGGCGGCCGCCATTTTTGATTCCAACGATGCACTGATTGCTTTTTCCTCTCGGTTGTCTGACAGTCAGTCAGCCTTGCTGAAAAAGGAGCTGACAAAACTCGCGGAAGGTGTTGGTTCGCAAGGGGGCGCGGAAGTTCTGCGTATCGAGGGTTTGCCCTCGTTTGTGGCTGTCTGCGTCCGTCAGAAGGGAGAAACATCAGGCAAGGGGAGGTTGTCACTCGGACTTTACACAACGGAGTTTGTGGAAGAGACGATGCGGGTGGCGATCGGTGAGCATGCCTTTGACGGAGTGGTTGTTGATGTACAGGATCTGACAGTTGCCGGTTTCAATGATGCTTCGTCTGACAATGGTAACCAGGCTCTCATAGGCATTGCCGAGTCGCGCGCGAAACTGAAAGAGGATCCTTCGGGATACCTGACCCGTACCTCAGGCACACGGGATGTGGCTCAGATTAAGGCCTATGCATCGGTGCGCACCATGGGCTGGACGGTCGCTCTAAGTGAGCCTCTGAAAGTCAGAGACCGCATCATGCTCGCTTCGCTTGAAACCTCCGGGTTTTTCCTGCTTCTGGCGGTGGCCCTCACCTTTATTGTGGGCTCACTCATGCACAGGCCGCTTTCGCGCTCCGTCAACACGCTCATGCGCGCGGTGGAGCAGTTTGAGCGGACGGGGCGCTTTCATACGATTCAAAAGCAACTGGAAAAAGACGGCGTTTCAGAACTCACGGAATTGGGGCAGACCTTTGAGCAAATGGTCGGTGCGGTAAGCGAAGGCCGCAAAAAACTGGAGCGGCTTAACGCGAGCCTCGAGGATATGGTGAACGAGCGCACGGTGCGGCTTTTGGGACGCAATTCGGAACTGAGGGCGCTGCAGCGGCTTTTGCTGCCGCTGCAGGATGCCGACACCAAGCGCGGTATCGGGCTTAAGTCGCATGTGGCGGCAAGCGTGGATCAGTTCGGACTGCTTCTGGGGCAGCCTGATCTCACCTTCACGGCGGCAACAGAAACCGGACAGCCGCCCGCCGGTAAAAAAGTGCTGATGGCCGTTGAGCTCTCAGGCGTCACCTACGGGTGGCTCACGGTGCGTACGGAACCGCTTCTGACCACTGATCGGGTGGATTCGTTAAGGCGCCTAGCAAACTCCCTGGCGATTGTTCTCGCCAACGACACTCTGGTGCGGCAGCTTGCCAAGGAGCATGCCACGCTTGCCGCAGTCTTTGAATCGATGACCGACGGGGTGGTGATCCGCGGAAAAAGCGGCCGCATCATTTACGCCAACGAATATGCCTGCCGGCTCTTAAACGACGGAGCAGGTTTGGTCGGCATCAGTGGTAGAGAACTCACCGAGAAGCGCTACGGAACCGAGATGCCGGAAGGCAGCAGCTTCAGCCATGTCCGCCTTGTGCGGCGCACCGCGCAGGGTGTGACGCAGACACTGGATGTGACGGGGTTTGTCGTGAGTGACCTGCCGGGCTTTCCCGGTGAGCGAAGCGGTTGGCTTATCCGCGATATTTCCCGGGAAGCGGGGCTTGATGCCATGAAGGAAAATCTCGTTTCCGTTGTGGCCCATGAACTGAAAACCCCGGTTACGGCGTTAAGGCTTCTGGCTTCCAATATCGCCCACGGCGTGGACGGGGACAGAAAGGAGCGCGAGTCTGATGCGGCGGAGCTTGTGGACGAGACTTTGAGGCTCGGCCAGCTCATTGATGACCTCCTTGACGTTTCCCGTATTGAAGGGGGCGTCATGCGGCTTGATAAAAAGGTTGTACAGATCGCAAGCCTCATTGACCGTGCGGCACGTCTTACCCGTGCGCGCTATCCGATAGTTGTCGAACGGGTTATCGAAACCGATGCCGAGGCGGTCTGCGTGGATCCTGCGCGCTTTACGCAGATTCTGATTAACCTGTTTGTCAATGCCGCGCGCTACAAAAAGCCCGGAGAAGAAACTGCGCGCTGTAAGGTTTCGGTGCACCTCAGCAAAGACGGCAGAGTCTGTGTGGACGTGACGGATTTCGGATGCGGCATGGATTCAGACCGGCTCACACACATTTTTGAGCCCTTTTATCAGGGAGACATGACAAAACGGCGTGCGGCTGGAGGAGCAGGGCTTGGCCTTACGATTGTCAAAGGCATTGTTGAAGCACATAACGGAACGGTGAGCGTGCGCAGTACCCCCGGTGTTTCAACAACCTTTACGGTTTCCATCCCGGTATGAGAAACCAATGTATTTTGGGGGAAGCGAAGTGAAGGAACAACCGACCATCATGATTGTGGACGATGAGACGAAAATCCGGCGTCTTGTTGCCCGCAATCTCGAAGATTTCGGGTTTGATACGGTGCCTGCGGCCGACGGCTTTAAGGCGCTTGAGATTCTCTCGGCCAAAGAAGCCATCAGGCCTGATCTCATCCTCATGGACATCATGATGCCGGGAATGGACGGGCTCGAGTGTGCGCAGAAAATCCGCCGGTTTTCCGACGTTCCGATCACCTTTTTGTCGGTGCGCGGCGAGCGCGCCTACAAAATGGAAGGCTTTAACGCCGGGGCTGATGACTACGTCACAAAGCCCTTTTCCATCGAAGAACTGGTGGCGAGGATTCGGGCGGTACTCAGACGCACACAGGGAAAAGCCCCTGTGCAGACCGAAGGGGACCTTGTGAACGGGCCGCTGAAACTTAACACCGCATCGCGGCGCGTCTGGGTCGGCGCCACGGAGATTCATTTGGCAGACACCGAGTTTCGCCTGATGGCGGCCTTGATGAAGGAGCCCGGCACCGTCATGACGCACGAGCATCTGCTGCACGCCGTCTGGGGGGCAAGCGCTGTGGGTGAGCTGCAGTATCTGCGGGTGGCCTTTACCCGCATCCGCCGCAAACTCGAAGAGGCGGGGCTTGAAGGCGGCGTGATTTCAGCCTATTCCGGTGTGGGTTATATCCTCAGGGATCTTGCGGCCGATCCCCTTGCATAGCACGTTGTAATTTTTCTGTAATCTTTTTGTTTCTTTCGTTTACGAAACGGCAAGTTTCAGATTTCATAATGAAAATGAAGCATTCCGAAGGGTGGGAGTACTTCATAAAACATTCATGAAATCCGTATCCGGAAGCCGGCCGACACCGGTTTCCCGTACCACGGGAGAAACACAAAATGACAGCATCCGCTATAGCCCAAATCATCATGGTGGCGACTTTGCTACTGATGATTACGGGCAGAACTCCGATTTACATTACCGCCATTACGGGCGCAACGATTGCCGCGCTTGTGGCGGGCTTTCCGATTGCGGGCTCGGCCGACATGACCATCGCCAAGATGGTGATTTCGGGCCTGAACCCTGTGATTGCCGATATGACGGGTATTCTGCTTTTCATCGGCATCATGCAGGCCACGGGCTTTATGGACGTCATCATCCGCGATATCGTCCGTGTGGGCAATAAACTCGGCGGCGGCACCGGCGTGTGTACCGCGGGCGGTATTGCCGCCGGCGTGATCGGTGCTCTGACCGGTTTTACGCAGCCTGTGATCACGGCTGTGATTACCGGCCCGGCAGCGGTGCGTCTCGGTGTGGATCCCAATAAGTGCGCCGGTATCAGCGCACACGCCGGTCACATCGGCAACCTCGCCGGTTTCACCCATCCCACGCAGGTGGCCCTCATTGCCACGGCCGGCATCAGCTTCGGGCTTTTTAATGTCCTCGGCCTTATTGCCTGTCTGGTGATTTTTCTGGTTTCTGCCATCCGCTGCAACGCCGATATGCGCCGCCGCGGTGTGAAGATCACGCCTGAAGAACGCGCCAAGATCATGGCTCAGATCGAAAGCCGCTCGTATGCGACGACTTCCGGTAAGGCATTCCTGCCCTTTATCATCCTGCTCGTCGGGTTCGTGCTCGGCTTCCCGGTTTTCCTCGTGGGCCTTGCCGCCGCCATCGTCTGTATGCTTCTTGCCCGCATGCCCGCCCGCGAAGGTGAAGCGGCCATGATGAAGGGGGTGTCCCTCATTGCAACGCCCATTGTGGCAACGATCGGCTTTCTCTTTATGTCCACCGTCATTAAGCAGATCGGTCTCGTGCAGACCATGAGTGACGCCGTGGGTCCGATTCTCTCGGTTTCGCCTGTGCTTATTCTCTTCGGTGTGGCGTTTCTTACGGGTTTCCTCACCCAGTCCTACGCGGCCTCCGTGTCGGTGCTCGTTCCGATGCTGCAGGTGGTTCTGCAGACCGGTGCTGATCCGTTTGCAGCCTGCTTTGCCGCTGCTTCCGGCGCGTCGCTCATTCAGTACTTCCTCACCGGCGGCCCTGTGGCAGCTCTGGCAACCGTTATTCCGGTTGTTCCGGGAAGCGACCTCAAAACCGCCAATGCCTTCCAGCGCCCCTCGATTCTGTCGGGGTGCCTGGCGGCTTTCCTTATTACCTGCGCTCTGACGATCTTCTGATGAGAACGAGGTAGTACATTCAGTGTGACGGTATCCGGCTTTCCCTGCCGGGTACCGCCTTCAAAGCGGATTGGGCTTCAGTCCGTTTTGAAGGATTGAACAACACACAGGGAGATGTGTGATGACGGTGACGCTCAGCAAGGCAGGCAAGGGACGGTTCGGAATTGTGGGGCACGCGGGCTGCGGACACGCCAACAGCCATTGCGGCTTTATTCAGGATGATTCAGGCGGTTTGGCGGCCGTATTGATGATTCTGCAGCGCGCGACCGGAATTGATCTCACGATTTCACGTGTTGACGTAAAAACCGGGAAAGAAGGGGGCTTTACCGTCCATACAGCCGCAGGAGGCTCGGCCTTTGCCGCAGCCAGGCGGGGTGTGACGTCCTTTGAAGCAGAACTCGCGCAGCGGGCCGTGGGGCTTTCGGCGATCACCACGCAGGCAACGGCCATGAAGGTTTTCGGCCGTATCCTCGGGCAGGGCGCAATGGAAGTGCCGGTTGCCTTTCAGACGGCTGTCGCCAATGCTGCCGTCGCCAGTTTTGAAAAGCTTCCGGAGGCAGGGCAGTTTCTCTTCGGTACCGAAGAAGTGCCCGGTAATATCGGACGGCTTTTGGGTACCGTGATCAATGTTGACGGGATGGATGTCTCCCTGATGGCCGTTGTAAACGCCGCAGCGGGCGGCCTCGGACCCAACGAAGATATTGAAGGCAACGTAAATCTTGCCGGGAAAAACGCCATGATGGCGCGGCTCGGGCTTGACGCGATGCCCACGATTCTTGTTGAAGGCAAGGTCTGTGCCGGACCGGTGTCTCCCGTCATTAAGGAACCGACCTTTGTAACGCGGGCCTACAGCGGCGACGACAATGTGACGGTGAGTGAATGCCTTTTAAAGTCGGCTCAGAATCTGGGGCTGCCCATTGTTTACCCGAGGGAACTGCTCGGGCGTAAAAAGGGCGCGATGCGCGATCTCACGCGTCAGATGGGTGAGCGCATCAGCGCACTTGGACAAGAACTTGCGCAGGCCGTGACGTCAGAAGAAAAGGTAAGAATCGCCGCTGAAATCAACCGCTTTGCCAGTGAAGACCTCGGCGGCGTCACCTTTATGAGCGATGATATTCATGAGGTGATGGGCGGCGTCGGTGCAATTCCCGGTACAACGGGCTGTCTGTCGCTTTTTATTTCAAATGAAGAGTTGCAGAGGGTGGTGTATCCGGCTTTGACGCTTGAAGACGTCAATCATTTTGCTGACGTGATTTTGGGTGCACTGCCCCTTTTGGCTGAAAGGGAAGCTGAGGCACGCGCAGAGGTCAGAGCGGCGCATGCACGGGCAACGGAACACGGACTGACGGTCCGCTGAAATCTTTTTATTGCTTCTTTTTCGGAGAGCACACATGATCGATAAAAAAGTTGTAGTGGTAGCAACGGGCGGCACCATTGCCATGAAGTACGATGCCGCAAGTCACGGCTTGGTTCCGGCCTGTACCGGCGAAGATCTCGCGGCGGCAGTGCCCGGGTTGGGCGAGGTAGCACCTTTGGAATTTATTCAGTTTTCCAATATCGCTTCGCCCGGGATGACGCCGCAGAACATGTGGGATCTGCATGTGCGGATTGAAAAGGAACTCGCACGCGACGATGTGGCGGGCGTGATTGTGACGCACGGTACGGATACGCTTGAAGAAACAAGCTTTTTCCTGGATCTGCTGCACACAAGCCCCAAGCCCGTTGTCTGCACGGCAGCCATGCGCGGCGCAGGCGACACGAGCCCTGACGGTCCCATGAATATTTACTGCTCCGTCAAGACGGCGGCCAGTCAGGAAGCCGTCGGCATGGGTGTGCTGGTGTGTCTGAACGAAACACTGCATGCACCGGGCGAAGTAATGAAAACGCATTCGGCCAATCCCGCAACCTTCCAGTCGCCCTGGTGGGGCCCCGTGGGTTATGTGGATCTCGACAAGATCGTGATGCGCAGAAAGCCTCTGGGAGTAAAGCGCTTTGCCCCGAAGGCACTTACGGCCCGCGTGGACCTTATTAAGTGCATGACGGGTTCGACCCGCGACTACATCGACTTTGCCGTGAGTCAGGGTGTCAAGGGTATCGTGATTGAAGGCTTCGGCCGCGGAAATGTCCCGCCGCCCATGGTGCCCGGCATTGAAGATGCCGTCAAAAAGGGCGTTGCCGTTGTGCTGACAACACGTACGCCGGGCGGCCGCGTGCTTGACGTCTACGGTTATCCGGGCAGTGTCACGGACACGCGTCGGGCCGGACTTGCGATGGGAGGAGAGCTCTCTGCCGCCAAGGCTCGTCTTAAGCTCATGATCGTGCTTTCGGAACATCCGGAACTCGCCCGTGACCGCGATGCATTGGAGAAACTTTTCGATATCTGATGCTTTTGTCTAAACAACCCGCGCTTGAAAGCGCGGGGTTTCCTGACACGGTGCAGGCTTTCCCGTAACAGCCAAGGTTTTTGAGG
>ENA-UEQM01000098-UEQM01000098.1-human-gut-metagenome-genome-assembly--contig:-NODE-98-length-58818-cov-6.005107_pt1 | contig 58818 bp, 46 predicted proteins | sample MGYA00242948_ERZ507948 | MGnify/ENA primary metagenome ERZ507948 (study PRJEB26167, sample SAMN06115440) | human gut metagenome | host: Homo sapiens | place: China:Hubei | collected 2015-07-28 | study... | reverse complement strand
GCAATACCGAAGCCGTGTTCGTCGGGGCTCGTCATCGGAAGACATTGAATCCAGTCCATCTGCGTCACGCCGGCACCGATCATCTGCGCGCACGCCGTCGCGTCGCCCGTTGCGCCGACGTGATTGGTCGTTTCAATGGAGGCATCAAGCCGGGGATCGAATAGCATGCGCATCTTCGGATTGGCGGCAAAGCCGCCGCTTGCAAGAATGACACCGCCCTTCGTACGGACGCGTTCGAGCGTGCCGGATTCCGGTTTGCCGAAGACGAAGTTCTTGCGCACTTCGGCGCCGATGACGCGTCCCGCATCATCGGTAATAAGCGATGTGAGTTTGGTTCGCGTTTCGATGGACACGCCAAGCTCACGCGCCTTGACTTCAAGCCTCGGCATGAAGTTGGTCACGTGCGCATCCAGAAGCTCGGCGCCGCAACCGCGCATCACGCTGTGACCGCCGTGGTAGATCAGACGTGTGAACTTGACGCCGATGTCGTTGACCAACCAGTCGTAAGCGTCTCGCGCACCGAAGGCGACGGTCCGGGCCAGTTCGGGGAAGTTGAGATTGTTGCCGGCCTTGAGCATGTCGGCGAGCATCAGTTCCGGGCTGTCCTCAATGCCTTTTTCCTTCTGCATGGGCGAGCCGGGAACGGCGATACCGCCGCCGGTGATGCGTGAGTTACCGCCGGTGAAGCTCATCTGCTCGATGATGACGGGCGTACGTCCGGCCCTCTTGGCTTCAATGGCGGCGCTGAGCCCGGCAAAACCGGAACCCACGATGAGGATGTCAACGGTCCGATCCCAGCTCTTGCTTTCTTTGGCCTGGACTGCGAGCGGTGAGGCGATCAGTGCGGCTGCGCCGGAACCAAGCAGGGTGCGGCGGTTGAGATTGATGGTCATGGGTAAGGTCCTCCTTTGGTCGAAGTAAACTCAGTTTAGGATGGATGCTGACCCCTGTTAAGAGTGGATCTACAATCATTGTTGATAAATCAACAACAAAAGCTGTCGCATGAGGATAGAAAACAACATCGCGGCGTGGAAGGCCATTGTGGAAGAGGGGCGGTGTGCATCCATGCGGGATGCGGCTGTGGCTTTGGACATGGATGTCGCCATGGTGAGTCGTCTGATCTCGGCCATGGAGGAACGGCTCAACGCACGTTTCTTTGATCGATCAGCGAGGCCCATGCGATTGACGACCTACGGCGAAGAACACATTCCAAGCATCAAAGCTTTTTTGGATCAGCACAATGAGCTGTGGTCCAAGTTGACCCGATGCCGAAACGATCACGGACACCTGATTCGTTTCGGGGTGGTTGCCGGCTATCCGCGGGAACAGCTTTTGGCGATGCTTGCCGAATACAAGCAGATCGCACCGAAAATTGACATCGAGGTGGTGACCGAAGTGGATCACCTGGATTTGCTGAGGAACCGTGTGGATGTCGCCTATCTTCTTTACATTCCAGAGGATCCGAATCTCTGCAACCGCTTCATTCATTGTCTCGGCGTTTTGCCGGTCGCATCGAAAGCGTATGTAGAACGGCACGGCATGCCCGAAAGACCGGAGGATCTGTCCCGGCATACGTTGCTGATGAGAACAGCAAGGAACTATCCTGAATCGCATTGCCTCGTACGCGGCCTGGAGCGTCGCCCCTTCAAGGCGGCGCATATGCTGTCGGGAGATTTTCTGACGATTCAAAGCGCTCTGCGTGTGGGCTTGGGCGTTGCGCTCGACCTGCCGACGGCGAGCATTCGGGATGATTTGGCGTCAGGGGAAGTCGTGCCGGTTCTGAACGGATGGAGTCGGGAACCGTTTCGAGTGACGCTCACGGTAAGACAAAATTCGGCAGACGATCCCGAACTTGACTGCTTCATGAATTGGTTTGTCGAACGGGAACGTCAGGCTGCCCTGTCCCGTTATCGAACCGTGGGACTGCCGTTTGAGCAAAGACACAACGGACTGTTTTGGAAGGTTGGAGATAAGGGTCAAAGTTGAGGTGTCGGCGGCCATCCGAATTTCAAGCTCGACACAGCCTCTTTCAAGGAGTTCTTCCATGGCCATGCCCCGCTACCGGTTCACTCATGAGTTCAAGCTCAACGCCCTCCACCTTGTTCTCCATGAGAAGTACCCCCGCGTGTCAGGTCACCTGCGAGCATGACATCCCTCGCAAGCCCCTCTGCGGCCGGGCTCCGCCTGTACCGCCGCCCTTCCGGAGACGTCCACGGAGTCGGAAAAAGACCGCCTTCCCGTCGGAAAGCGGTCTTTGAGATTTCAATCCTTGGGGGACTTGCAAGAGCCCGCGGGCAGTGCGACCGGCCTCAGAGGAACTGAGCGAGGATCACGACCGCCGCAATGACGGCAACCACAATCCCGACCACACCGGCCCCGGAGCCGAGCTTCGTTTGGTAGGACAGGCCCGTCCCAGGAATTCCCACGCTCGCGCGCGGTCCTCTCTTGCCAACCGTAATGCCGCCGCCTCGCCCCCGAAGCGAGAAGCTTACGCCTGTTTTCGAAAGGTTCAGATATACCCCCTTGAAAATCCGAACTCGTCGTTGAAAACGTAGCCCCACGGCCGTCCTCCTTACAGCATCCGACAGACTTCATCCATTCTATCGCCGTGAGGGAAGTCGTCTTCGGACCGCACGAATCGGCGAAGCTCCCCGGAGTGACGACCTGTCGAATTATTCGTCGATGCGTTCGATATCGATCGTCGGCGTTTCAAAGGGCGGACGCGAGACGCGGGCCACCGCGCGGAACGTCCGATCGGCGTGCAACACGTGTCCCGCGATCACGTCGCTCAGCACCGTCGCCTTGATTTCGCCCGTCGCGTCCCGGAAGACGTATTCGTTTGCACGCTCCTTGCGTACGAGCGCCCCCGTAAGCATCACCCAATCTTCGTCCTTGCCCGACGCGAGCACCTCCGAGACCGTATCGATCGTCGGATGGATACGGTGCGGCACCACGATTTCGGCCGACACCGTCGTACAGCCGAGCGCGGCGACAAGCCCCAGAAGTACGAACGCCTTTCTCATTTTTTTCACTCCACAAACAAACAGTTGCACTTCGGACCGACGGGCCTCTTCTTGCCCGAAACACCCGATCCGGCGAATCCTAAGGTGTGCATTGTCGATCCGTTCGAGCGCGACTTCACGATCGGAGCGAACAAAAGCGAAACGGATGTGCCTTGAGGCAAAGAAGATGAGGACGTTAACGGAGAGGAAGCGTTTGTTCGACGGGCGTCCGATTTGTTTCCGGATGTTGACTCCGTCGCCCGAACCCTTTGTCCGACGGGCGACACGGTGTACGATTGCGGGCGGGGAAAGGCGAGAAACCGCTGGCTTTCCGGCGCTTTTCGCCCTCCCGTCGAAACTACAAAGCAACCTCGGGGACCGAACGGATGCCCGGGCACAACCGATACCCACGGGCGCGCATCCGACGCACGCCCGACGCGTCCCGTCCGATACGTTCGGCGGGACTTTCCTACGGAGACTGAACCATGACCAAGACTACGATTTGCGCCGCTCTCGCCGCCACGCTTCTCGCCGCGGGTTGCGCCTCGACCGGCGGGCGGGAAGGCCCCGCGGGCAACGCTCCCGAACTCGCCGGCAAGACCTTCGTGTGGGCCGAGGCCGTGAGCGAAAACTGCGAACTCCCGCCCTCGATCACGTTCGGTGCCGACGGTCGCGTCTCGGGCAACGCCGGCTGCAACAACCTGATCGGCGGTTGGAAGCTCGAAGGCAAAGCCATTGCCATGGGGCCGCTCGGCTCCACGATGAAGATGTGCGCCCCCGAATTCATGGAAGTCGAACAGAAGTTCCTCGGCATCCTCAATCAGGTGGCGTTCGTGACGAGCGAAGGCGACGGGATCACGCTCTGGTCGAAGGACGAAGAAAAGCTCGTGACGCTCGTCCCGGAAAAGGCCGGCAACTGCAAGTAAGCGAGAACGCCCGATCCGTGTTCGAAAAAGGGGAGCCCCCGAGGGGCTCCCCCTTTTTTCATTGGCGGTTCGCGTGCGAGGACGGTCGACCTCAGTGCGCCGCCTCCCAGCTGTCGCCCGAGCCCACCTCGGCGATGAGGGGCACCTCGAGTTCGGCCGCCTCGCGCATGAGCTTAGGCACTTCGGTCTTCACGAGTTCGACTTCGGCCTCGGGCACTTCGAGGATGAGTTCGTCATGCACCTGAAGGACGAGTCGGGCACCGAGCTTGCGTTCGCGCAACCAGGCATCGACCGCAATCATCGCTTTCTTGATGACATCGGCGGCCGTTCCCTGCATGGGAGCGTTGATGGCTGCTCGCTCGGCGGCCGCCTGCACGGGTTTGCGACCGCTCTTGATGTCGGGGATCCAGAGTCGACGACCGAACACGGTTTCGACGAACCCCTGCTCGTGTGCGAGCGCGCGCATTTCGTCCATGTAGCGCTTCACGCCCGGATAGCGCGTGAAGTAGGCGTCGATGTAATTGGCCGCCACGCGACGGTCGATCCCGAGGTTCTGCGCGAGACCGAAGGCGCTCATCCCGTAGATGAGACCGAAGTTGATCACTTTGGCCATGCGGCGTTCGTCGGGCGTCACCGCTTCGATCGGACGACCGAAGACTTCGGCCGCGGTCGAGCGGTGAATGTCTTCACCGCGCGCGAACGCGTCAAGGAGCCCTCGGTCCTTCGAGAGGTGCGCCATGATGCGCAACTCCACCTGCGAGTAGTCCGCGGACACGATGACCGAGCCGCGCTCGGCGACGAACGCTTCGCGCACGCGCCGCCCCTCTTCGGTACGGACGGGAATGTTCTGAAGATTCGGGTCGGAACTCGCAAGACGCCCCGTCACGGCCGTCGCCTGCCCGAAAGTCGTGTGCACGCGCCCGTCGACGGGGTCCGCCATGCGGGGAAGCTTTTCCAGGTACGTACTCCGAAGCTTCGTCAAACGCCGGTGCTCGAGGACGATCTTCGGAAGCGGATAGTCGAGTGCAAGCTCCGTCAGAACGTCTTCGTCGGTCGAGGGCGTCCCCGACGGGGTCTTCTTGAGAACGGGAAGCTTCAAGTCTTCGAAAAGAATCTTCCCCAATTGCTTCGGGCTCGAGAGGTTGAAAGCGGTCCCCGCCACGCGTTCCGCTTCGGCTTCGAGCGCATCGATACGCACCCCGAGCTCTTCGGATTCGCGCGCGAGCAGGAACCCGTCCACCGCAACGCCCGTATTTTCCATGCGGAAAAGGACCTTGAGGAGCGGACGTTCGATCTCGTCGTAAATGGGCCAAAGCACCTCGTCGGCGCGAAGCACGGAGCCCAGCACGGACGAAATCGCGCGAACGGACGCGGCTTCTTCGGCGAGAAGTTTTTCCACCTCTTCGCGCGGCACTTCGGTCCAGGCCTTGCGTTTTGCGCCCTTGCCGAACACGGCCTCGCGTTCCGGAATCGTACGGGCGAGGTAGCGGGCGGCAAGTTTCGGGAGGTCGTGCTTCACGTGCGCTTCGACAACGTAGTCCATGAGCATCGTGTCGTCGACCCGCCCTTCGACGGGAGCACCCGCGGCGGCAAGGACGTGAAGCATCGTCTTCGCGTCGTGAAAGACCTTGGGAGCATCGCCGGCCAACCAGCCCGAAAGCCCCGCCGCGATTGCTTCGGCGGGAAGGCTCTCTGACGCGAGAACGACGGTCACGTCCTTGGGCGAAAGCGCGAACGCAACGCCCGCCAGGCGCGCGCGACGACAGTCGCCATCAAAGTGAAGCGAAATCCCCGTCGGGAAGTCGCACCGCGCGGAGACATCCGCGAGTCGCGCCGCAAAGTCCGCGAGCTGCAGCGGATCTTCGATACGCGTAAAGGGAAGTTCGTCGGGAGCGTCGCCCGCTTCGCTCGCGCCGATCGCCCCCTGCAGACGGGCGACGCGCTCGGCCGTGCCGATTTCGACCGCTTGCGGGGTCGAATCGGGTTCGACCGCGAGGTTTCGGGGCGTGTCGCCCGGAACGGGGACGGGAGCGGGCATCGCGTCGAGTTCGCCCAAGTCGAAAAGCGACCCGGTGGTGCCCGTAGTGTTCGGAGCCTCGTGCGGAGTCTCGTGCGCGGCTTCAAGCGCCGTCTTCACGCGGGCGCGCATCCCGGGCGGAAGCGCTCGCAGAATCGTTTCGTTCGACATTTCCCAGCGGCGCGCGAATGCACGAAGCGCTTCCGCCGACGGCGTGCGAAAGTCGAGCGCTTCGAGACCCGAGACGGGCAGCTCGCAATCGTCCTTGATCGTGACGAGCTTTCGCGCTTCGTCAAGGAAGGGGAGACCCTTGCGGAGGTTTTCGCCGATCTTCCCCTTCACCTCGTCGGCGCGACGCTTGATTTCGTCGAGGCTTCCGAACTGGGCGATCCACTTGGCGGCCGTTTTTTCACCGCACTTTTCGATCCCGGGGACGTTGTCGACCTTGTCGCCCATGAGCGCGAGGTAGTCGATGATGCGCTCGGGCGGAACGCCGTACTTTTCAATCACGCCGTCTCGGTCGTAGAACTTGGTGTTCATCGTATTGAGAAGCGTCACGTTCTCGTCGACGAGCTGCGCCATGTCCTTGTCGCCCGTCGCGATGACGATTTTCATCCCTTCGGCTCGCCCTTTCCGGGCAAGCGTCGCAATAACGTCGTCGGCTTCGACACCGGGCACGACGAGAAGCGGCCACCCGAGATCGGGGAGAACCTTCTGAAGGGGCTCGATCTGCACGCGCAGATCGTCGGGCATCGGCGGACGATTCGCCTTGTACTCGGGATACATCGCGTGACGGAAATTCTTCCCGGGCGCGTCGAAAACGACGAGCGCACGATCGGGCTTCACCATGCCCTGGACGCGCCCGAGCATGCCGAGAAAGCCCCGCATGGCGCCCGTCGGTTCGCCGTTCGACGTGGAGAGCGGCGGCAGGCCGTGGTAGGCACGGAAAAGATAGTTCGATCCGTCAATGAGTAGTAGCGTCGACATGACTGGTTGCGTCGTCCGTAAAAATGCTTTGGAGACCTCAAGGATACTGGATGCGGAAGCCGTCGACCGTGCCGGAGGGTTGACGCCGCGCTCGGGGCGGCGACGTATTGCGTTTCCTCACGGCCAAACCGCTCGAGCGCCCCTGAAATTCGTGCTCGTCCCGAGGCGCCGGCCCCGGGCAACGTGGCAGAATGACGGTACGGAAGCGACTGCGACCGACCGTCCCCGAGCGGCACGGCCACCAAACATGTCGCACGAAGAACACACGACCGTATTCCGCGGCCCGCGAACGGGCGCAAAACCCGCCGCCCGGCCCTACTCCCGCTTTTCGGGAGATTTTTCAGCAAGGATATCCGTATGATCAAGCCGTTCCTCCTCACCGCCGCGCTTTGCGCTTCGATGGGGCTTGCGGCCGCCCCCGCAACCCCGTCCGACGAGCTTCCGCCCTACGCGGGCGACGTCTCCCCCTCGAAGGTTCAGGTGCCTCCGCCCGCCCGAACGCTGCCTCCGAAGGCCAAAAGCGAAGGCATGCAGATCGCTCCGAGCGAAGCGGACCTGGAGAAGGCCCGCGCCGATCGTGAAATGGGGATCGTTCCGAAAGTTCATAGCAAGCGTACGACGATCGAAGCCGTGCGCGACCAGGACAACCGCGTCACCGAATACGTCGTGACGCCGGGCTCCACTCAGATTCCCTATTCGATGCAAAACCAGGCCGAACGCCCGATAGACTCGACCCCGGGCGGCAACTCGAAGAGCACCCTCGGCACCCCGAAGTTCATCGAGTTCGGCTGGTAATCCCCGAACGACCTCGTTCGTTTTCGATGCGCCCGAGCGACATCGCCGCCCGGGCGTTTTACGTTGACGAGCGCCTGCTCCCACACCGCACTACCTAACCCCACCCCATGGCACAAACACCTGCTTTCTCGGACGGCCTCGTCTGGTTCAAGGAGAGTCTTTCCGCCCTTCGCCGTCAGCCCGTGGCGCTGCCCGGCATCGTGATTTTCTCGACCCTCGTGAGCGGTCTGCTCTCGGGCTTCCCCTTCATCGGTGCGATCCTCGCGAGCTGCTGGATGCCGTTCGGCGCCGTACTCACGGGCTACGCCGCGCGCGACACGCTCGAAGGGCGCGTCCCCTCGTACCAAATGCTTTCGCAGATTTTTCGCGACGCGCCGAGCCGCTGGCCGCTCCTCGGGATCGGTCTTCTGAGTTCGCTCTGGTTCGAAGTGGAAATGGTGATCTTCGACTACCTCGGTGCGGACGCCATCGCCGCCTGGAAGATCACCGAAAAAGGGATCGATTTCGAATCCGTGATGGCGAATCTTCCCGTGACGGCCTTTGTGACGACCGTCGTTCTTTACGTGCCGCTCCTCATGATGACGGTCTTCGCGCCGCTTCTTGTGGCCGACAAGCGCCAAGCCCTCGGAAAGAGCCTCTTTTATTCCTTCTTCGGGGTGTTGCGCAACCTTCCGCCCGTCGTTGTTTTCGTCGTGCTCCTTTTCGGTCTCACGGCCGGTTCGGGCCTGATTCTCGAAGCCCTCTTCGCCGCGGTCGGCCTTCCGAACGCGCTCCCCTACGTGGCTCCGCTTCTGATCGCCGTCCTTTCGACCGTGAGTCAGGCGGGCATCTGGGTGATGTACCGCGACCTCTTCGAGCAAGTGCGACACGGCTCGGTCTGAGCCTTCGCCCTGGCGGATGAAAAACGCGCCGACGTCCTCGCGGGGAGTCGGCGCGTTTCTTTGCGAGGGTCCTCAAGACGCTTCGAACGAAACCCGCAGGATTTCTCCGCATTCATGCGGGGACTTGGGTGGATCACAAGAGCGTCCCCTGCTCCGGCAAAGCGACGTTGCGTTCAAGAACGCCCGACACGGGCGAGCTCACCGAGAGTCCCAAAAGGCGCACGCCCCCGGGCGGAATCGCAACGCCTGCGAGGAGTTCGGCGCCTCCGGCCGAGAGCCCCTCCGGATCGGCGGGCCAGGCACCCGGTCGGGTCGAGCTGCGGGTAATCGTCGTGAAGTCCGAGAAGCGTACTTTGAGCGTCAACGTACGACCGCCGAACGCGGCCTTTCGCATGCGGCGCGCGAGCTCTTCGGCCACGGACGAAAGCTCCGTTCGAAGCGCTTCGGGCGCGCGGATGTCGGTTTCGAACGTCTCTTCGCACCCGACGCTCTTTCGGACGCGCTCGGCCAAAACCGGACGATCGTCGATGCCGCGCACGAACTTGTAAAACATGACGCCCGCCTGTCCGAAAACGTCCGTGAGAACCGAGAGCGGGAGCGCCCGCACCTGAGGAGCCGTGGTGATCCCCATATCGTGAAAGCGTCGCGCCGTGGCGGGTCCCACGCCCCAAAGCGCTTCGACGGGCAGCCGATCGATGAAGGCGATCGCGCGCGACGGGTGGATCGTGCAGAGGCCGTCGGGCTTACGGAAATCGGACGCGATCTTCGCGAGAAATTTGTTGTAGGAAACGCCCGCGCTTGCGATGAGATTGAGTTCGCGGCGGATGTCCTCTTTGATGCGCCGCGCGACCTCGGTGCCGACCTCCAGACCCAACTTGTTTCCCGTCACGTCGAGAAACGCTTCGTCGAGCGACAAAGGTTCGACCACGTCCGTGTAGCGATGGAAAATATCGTGAATCTGCGCGGAGACTTCGCGGTAATAGGCAATGCGCGACGGAACGAAAATCAGTTCGGGACAGAGCTCCCGCGCACGGCGGCTCGGCATCGCGCTTCGAACGCCGAAGCGCCTCGCTTCATAGCTCGCGGTGGCCACAACCCCGCGTCCGTCCTCGTGCCCCACGGCGATCGGACGACCGCGCAGCTCGGGTCGGTCGCGTTGCTCGACCGACGCGTAAAACGCGTCCATGTCGACGTGAACAATGCGTCGCGTCGTATCGTTTGCAAAGATGGGCGGGAACGTTCCTTTCGTTGTCATAAGCGCATTATCGCCCGTTCTGCCTACCAGCAAACGGGCATGGATGGGCTGTTTTCACGGCGCCCTTTCCGAAGGTCGCCCCGTACAATGCCTCACAACCGACGAATTCGTATTTCACCCGGAGGAACCCATGCGAATCGTGATCGTGGGCGGCGTGGCCGCCGGCGTCAGCACCGCCACGCGCTTGAAGCGCCTCAAGGCCTCGGCTGAGGTCGTGCTCTTCGAGCGCGGAGAGCGCATTTCCTTTGCGAACTGTGCCCTTCCCTACTACGTGGGCGGCGAAGTCGCCCGCACGTCCCTCTTTGCAACGAGCGCCGCAGCGCTGCGGCGCACGCAGGGCGTCGACGTGCGCGAGCGTCACGAAGTGCTCTCGATCGACCGCGCGAAAAAGTGCGTGACGGTCCGAAACCTCGAAACGAACGATGTCTTCGTCGAACCCTACGACGTGCTCGTGCTTGCGACCGGAGCCGAACCCCGTCTGCTTCCCGTCGAAGGCTTCAAGGAAAACGCGTTTCCGCTCTGGCGTCCCGAAGACGCCGACCGGTTGCGCGCCGCAGTCGACGCGAAGCCCGACCTTACGGTCGGGATCGTCGGCGGAGGTGCCGTGGGTCTTGAAACCGCAGAAAACATCATCCGCCGAGGCGGCACCGTACACCTTTTCGAGTACGGTCGTACGATCATGGGGCGCAACGACCCGATGCTCTCCGACTTCTTCCGTCGCGAGGCGACGGGGAGCGAACCGCGCTTTGTCTGGCACATGGAAACGTCGGTCGCGAAGGCGGAAAAGCGTCCCGACGGAGCGCTCGATCTCACGCTCTCGACGGGCGAGACGCTTTGCGTCGACTACCTCGTGAGCGCCGCGGGCGTGGCGCCCCGTTCGTCTCTTGCGCGCGAAGCGGGTCTTGCGCTCGGTCCCCGCGACACGATCCTCACGGACGGTTTGATGCGCACGAGCGACCCCGCGATCTATGCGGTCGGGGACGTCGCCACGTCAACCGACCCCGTGACGGGGAAAGAGCGCCCGATGATGTTGGCGGGCACCGCCGTCAAGGAAGCGCGCGAAGCGGCGGACGCCATTGCGGGGCTCGAACCCGCGCCGTTGCCCGGCGGGTTCGGCACGAACGCCGTGTCGCTTTTCGGGCTCCTGTGGGCATCGACCGGCAAAAACGAGCAGACCCTCTTGAACGAAGGTCTCCAACCGCGCAAGGACTTCTACCGCGCCACGATCGAAACGGCGAGCCACGTCTCGTGGTACCCGGGGTCGCAGTCGCTTCTTCTCAAGATTCTGTTCGACACGAAGGGGAAACTTCTCGGCGCTCAGGCGATCGGACGGGACGGTGCCGACAAGCGCATCGACGTTCTCTCGACCGCGATGCGCTTCGGTGCGACCGTGCGCGACCTCGCGCAACTCGACCTCTGCTACGCTCCCCAGACAGGCACCCCCAAAGATCCCGTCAACGTCGTCGGTCACATCGGAGAAAACATCATGCAGGACCTCGCCCGCTTCATCGAACCGCAGGAATTGGCCGACCTCATGGAAGGCAAGGCCCCCTACCTCGGCGAGAACGTCCCCAATACGCCCGAGAACGTAACGATTCTCGACGTGCGCGAAGCGGCCGAATTGACCGAAGACCGACTCGACTACCCGCTCGTACACATTCCGCTCAACGAGCTGCGCGACCGTACGGACGAAATCCCCGAAGGGAAGACCGTGATCGTCGTCTGCCGCCGCGGCGTTCGCGCGCATACCGCAAGCCGCATCCTGCTGGGCGACGGCTTCGAGAACGTCTACATTCTCACGGGCGGCATGCAGTACTGGCACCGCACGCGCGGCTGATTCCCGATCGGTCGGTCGCACGGTCGACCACCTTTGTTTTACAATGTTCTATTTCGCGCGTTCGCCCTGTCGGGCGACGCGCTTTCCCCTATTTGTACTGGCCCGAAGGACGACGCCCCCGCCCGTCGGACCCTCTCTCGAACGGAGACTTCTGACTATGCCTCACGTTGTTTGCGAAGCCTGCATCGGCTGCAAGCGTACCGACTGCGTTGACGTCTGCCCGGTGGACTGCTTCCGCGAAGGTCCGAACTTCCTCGTGATCGACCCCGACGAATGCATCGACTGCGCCGTGTGCATTCCCGAATGCCCCGAAGCCGCGATCTATGCCGAAGAAGACGTCCCCGAGGACCAGCGTGAATTCATCGCGCTCAACGCCGAACTCGCACGCGAATGGCCCTCCATCACGCATCGCAAGCCCTACGCGGACGACGCCGACGAATGGCGCGGCGTGCCGAACAAGATCCGCTTCCTGAAGCGCTGACCGCGCAGCGTCGAGCTTCCAGCATGCAACGACCGGCCTCCGCCCGCAGCGGAGGCCGTTCTTTTTGCGTAGGTCCGAAGGCGCTTCGGAGGCGCCCCTCGAGCGTGGTAGCATTTCCGAACCCGTCGGTTGCGCCGCGACGCCGTCGCCAAGGAGCTCGACGCCTCCGAAAAAACGACTTTTCGCGCCGATACCGAATCACGACTTTTGGAATCGTCATGCAGATCATCACGCTTACGTCGAAACGCCGGGCCGCTCCCAACCTGTTCGTGCTCGAATTCACGCGCCCCGAAGGCTGGTCCTTCGAAGCGGGCCAGTTCGCCCGCATCGGCCTTCCCGTCGAAGGTGCCGATCCCCTCATGCGCGCTTATTCCGTTGCATCCGCTCCGGAAGAAAACGTTCTTCGTTTTCTCGTGACGCGCGTCGAAGGCGGCGCCCTTTCGCCCCGCCTCACAGATCTGGAGCCGGGCGAGACGGCCCTTCTTGAGGGCGTTGCCGAAGGGAACCTCCTTCCCGGTCGCATCCCCGGAGGCGAGACTCTCTGGCTCTTTGCGACGGGCTCGGGCCTTTCGCCTTTTCTCTCGATGCTCCGCTCGAAGTCCCTCTGGGAGACCCGCAAGGACGTCGTACTCGTTCTGAGCGTGCGCAATTTCGAAGACGCAGCCGTCGCCCGCGAACTCGTCGATACGGCGTTCCCGGGCGAATTCACGCTCGTCGTCTCCACCACCCGCGAAGAAGAAGACGGTCGCCGCGGCGACCTCTCGGGTCGCATTCCCGCGCTTCTCGAATCGGGAGAACTCGAAGCGCACGTCGGGAAGAACATTACGCCCGAAACCTCGCGCGTTCTTCTTTGCGGCAACCCCGACTTCATCACGGCCACGCGCGCGGTTTTCAAGGAACGCGGCATCGTCTCGCCCCGCTTCGGAAAGCCGGGACAGCTCGTGGCGGAAAATTTCTGGTAATCGTCGAAAATGACGCACTTCAACTCCAACCCCAACCGCGCTTCGGCCGAAGCCGTTGACCGTGCGCTTCCCCAAACCCAATGTCGTCAGTGCGGCTTCGACGGTTGCGCAGCCTACGCCGAGGCGATTGCCGAGGGACTCGCACCCATCAACCGTTGCGCTCCCGGGGGCGCACGCGGGATTGCGAAGCTCGCCCGCGTAACGGGGGCGCCCGTGATCGATCTCGACCCCGAGTACGGTCATGAAGTTCCCTTTGCCACGGCCCGCATCCGCGCGGCCGAATGCATCGGCTGCGGCTGGTGCGTGAAAGTCTGCCCGACCGATTCGATTGCGGGTGCGCCCAAGCGCCTCCATGCCGTGATCGAGTCGCGTTGCACGGGCTGTGCGCTTTGTGCGCCCGCCTGCCCGATGGACTGCATCGACTACGTTGAAACCGGGACCGAGTGGACGGACGAAGACGCCGACCGGGCGCGCGAACACTACGAAGAAGCCTGGGCGCGGGGCGTGCGTCGTGCGGCCGAAGAAAAGTCCCGCCTCGAAGCGCGCCGTCATGCGGCGGGCGCCCAGGGGGGCGCCCCCTCCGCGCTCATCGCCGACATCATGGCGCGCGTGCGCGCCTCGAAATAAGGAGTCGCCATGGTCCGCAAAGCCGATCGCGAAGCCTTCATGGCGGCGCTTGCCGCCGCCCATCCGAACCCGAAGTCGGAACTCAACTATACGACGCCCTTCGAATTGCTCGTTGCGGTCGTGCTCTCCGCCCAGGCGACCGACAAGAGCGTGAACCTCGCCACGGCGAAACTCTTTCCCGTAGCGAACACTCCCGACGCGATCGCGGCCCTCGGGGTCGAGGGGCTGACCCCCTTCATTCAGACGATCGGGCTCTACCGCAACAAAGCGAAAAACGTCGTGAAGCTCTCCGAAATTCTTCGCGACGAGTACGGCGGCGAGGTGCCCGAAGACTTCGACAAACTCGTCGCCCTCCCCGGAGTCGGGCGCAAGACGGCGAACGTCGTTCTCAACGTCGCCTTCGGGCATCCGACGATTGCGGTCGACACGCACATTTTCCGCGTCTCGAACCGTACGGGCTTCGCCCGAGGAAAAACGCCCGACGAAGTGGAAGAAAAGCTCCTCAAGGTCGTGCCGAAGGCCTACCTCAAGGAAGCGCACCACTACCTCCTTTTGCACGGGCGCTACTGTTGCAAAGCACGCTCGCCCGAGTGCGAACGTTGTCCCGTCATCGACTTCTGCAACGCCCCCGAAAAAAAGGCGCGGCTCGCAGACTTTTCCCCGAAGAGCGGGAACTGAAGCGCGGACCGAAGTGCGGTTCAACCGCGACAGCGGACGCGACCGAAAAAAAGGGCGCGAAGGCCTCGGAGGCTTTCGCGCCCTTTCGTTTCAGGTATTCGATTCGTTGTCTTGAGGCTTTTCGGACTTTGCATGCTTCGGACCGTGGACGCCCCGCGAACCGTGTCATTCTTGATCTCGGCGACGTTTGCGATAGTGGAGGGTTTCGAGCCTGAGCCCCTCCAAAACGTCGGGTCGGCGGCGAAGTTTCCCGCCCGGATTGACGGGGAGCGCCTCGACCCAGGCGATGCGGCGCGGGGACTTGTAGGCGGCAAGCCGCCCCGAGAGCCCCTCGACGATCACTTCGGGCGGCAGCAGCTCCTTTTCGGGAACGAGCAGTGCCGTCACGACCGCGCCCCACACGTCGTCGGGAAGGCCCGTCACGAGCGCCTCGCGGATGCCCGGGAGGCTTTCGAGCGCCGCCTCGACTTCGAGAGGATAGACGTTGTTGCCGCCCGAGAGAATGAGGTCGGAGCGACGCGCTTCGACGTGCAGATACCCCGCCTCGTCGAAGTACCCGATGTCGCCCGTATCGTGCCAGGCTTCGGGGACAAGCGGAGGCTCGCCCCAGTACCCCGTCATGCGCATGGGACCGCGCACGAGAATGTGCCCGTTTTCCACGCGCACTTCCGCGAACTTGTTGACGCGACCGCTTCCGACCACGCCCGAATAGCGTTCGGCGTACGGGGTCGTCGTCACGTTGCTTGCCGTTTCCGTCATGCCGTAGGTGGCGATGACGGGCCAGGCCGCGGCACGCGCCCGAGCAAGCCACGCGTCGCTTGCGGACGCCCCTCCGAGAAGGAGCGCGCGCAACGTCGCAGGAGCCTTTCGTTCCGGGAAGGTCTTGAGGATCTGCACGAGCATCGTCGGAACGATCGAGGCAAGCGTCACCTCCATCGATTCGACCTCGGAGAGAAACCCTTCGGGCGAAAAGTGTCCGCCGAGCGCGACGGCCGAACGCGCCCGCAGAGAACGCGTGAGAATCGAAAAACCCCCGATGCGCGCGGGCGAAATCGAAAGAAGCCATACGTCGCCCGGAGCGAGTCCGATGTTCGCATCCGACGATCGGGCGCTCTCGGCGAGCGCCCGACGCGTAAGGACGGCGGGCTTGGCGCGTCCCGTCGTTCCCGACGTGAAGACGACGACCGCAGCCCCTTCGGGCAAGGGGTCGCGCTTTGCGGCGATTTCTTCGCGCAGGGCCTTTTGCTCGAGCTCGGTCAATCCCGGGTGCAGGAGCACCAGGGGAACCTCAAGTTCGAGACACGCAAGGATTTCGACGATCGACGCGAGGTCGTTGCGCGCAACGAGCACATGGGGACGTCCGGGCGCGGGGCGCTCGAACGAGGCGATCCGGTCCGCGACAAGGCGGGCGACTTCCGTGTACGTGAGGTCCTCCTCGGGCGTACGCAGGAAGACGCTTTCACCCCGCTCGCGCGCGGCATCGAAGACGGAGAAATCCCGACGGAGTTCCTCGACGGTCAAGTCGGACATGTTCGAGTCAGGGGAGACGCTTGAACTTCGAGAAGTCGGGGCGACGCTTTTCGAGGAAAGCGTTCTTCCCTTCGCGGCCTTCGTCCGTCATGTAGTAAAGGAGCGTGGCGTTGCCCGCGAGTTCCTGCAAGCCCGCCTGACCGTCGCAGTCGGCGTTGAGCGCCGCCTTGAGGCAGCGGATCGCCAGGGGCGAATTCGCGAGGATCTCGCGACACCACTGTACCGTTTCGGCTTCAAGCTCTTCGTAGGGGACAACCCGGTTGACGAGCCCCATTTCAAGGGCTTCCTTCGCGTCGTAGAAGCGGCAGAGGAACCAGATTTCGCGGGCCTTCTTCTGACCGACGATGCGCGCCATGTAGGAAGCGCCCCAGCCGCCGTCGAACGACCCGACGCGAGGACCCGTCTGACCGAAACGTGCGTTTTCCGCGGCGATCGTGAGGTCGCACATCATGTGAAGCACGTGACCGCCCCCGACGCACCAGCCCGCAACCATGGCAATGACGGGCTTCGGGCAGGTTCGGATCTGACGCTGGAAGTCCAAGACGTTCAGGCGCGGCACGCCGTCCGAGCCCACGTAGCCGCCCGTGCCGCGCACCTTCTGGTCGCCCCCGGAGCAAAACGCGAGTTCGCCCGCACCCGTGAGGATCACGACGCCGATTTCATCGTCGTCGCGCGCGTCCGCAAGTGCCGCTTCCATTTCACGAACCGTGAGCGGACGGAAGGCGTTGCGTACTTCCGGACGATTGATCGTGATCTTGGCGATCCCTTCGGCCTTTTCGTAAAGGATGTCGGTATAGTCGCCCGCCTTCTTCCATTCGGGAATGCGCGGGAGGTGCGACGTATCGAGCATGGGTTGCATGGTGAATCCTTGTAGGAGTTTCAAGAAGAGGACGGAATCATACGACGCCCCGACGACAAGCGACGCCCGACGGAAAGATCGGCGGGCGTCGCTCGGGCGGAAAAACGTTAACAAACGTCAGATCGGTTCTCGATCAGGTGCGCTCGGCGCGAATCGTCTTCACGAGTTTTTCCCACTTGGGCGCTTCGGAAGCGATGAAGTCGCGGAACGCTTCGGGCGTGCCCGGACGAACGTCGGCGCCGCGGGCGGCGAGTCGACGGCGCAAATCCTCGTCGGAGAGCGCTTCGACGAGCGCGCGGTTCCAGTCGCGCACGATCTTATCGGGCGTGCCCTTCGGGAGCACGAATCCGTCCCAGGCCGAGAGTTCGAACCCCGGCACCCCCGCCTCGGCGAAGGTCGGAACGTCGGGCGCGCTCGGGAGGCGTTCGCGCGAGGGAGTGGCAAGCGCCGTGAGCTTCCCGGCCGCCACGTGCTGAAGCGCGTTGGGAGCAACGTCGATCATGAGGGGAATGCGGCCCGAGAGCACGTCGAGCATCGCGGCCGCACCGCCCCGGTACGGGATGTGCGTCAACTTCACGCCCGCGCATTCGCCGAAGAAGAGCCCCGCGAGGTGGCTCGTGGTGCCGTTGCCGGACGAAGCGAAGTCGACCTTCCCGGGGTTCGCCTTCGCGTAGGCGATGAGGGACGCGAGGTCCGTGACGCCTTCGATCGCCTTCGGGTTGAGAACCGCGATGAGACCGATTTCGGTCGAAAGACCGACGGGGATCAGATCGTTCGTGTCGAACCCCGTGTCGCCGTAGAGGTACTTGTTGACGCAAAGAATGCCGTTCGTGACGTAGCCGAGCGTGAGACCGTCGGGTTTGGCCTGCGTCAAAAGGCGCGTTCCCACGTTGCCGCCCGCGCCCGGACGGTTGTCGACGAGAATGCGGCTGCCGGCCTGTCGGGCGAGTACGTCGACCACGGTGCGCGCGAGCGCATCGCCGCCCCCGCCCGCGGGAAAGGGAACGATCACGCGCGTGGTGCCGCTCTTTGCGAGTGCGGGAACCGAAAAGCCGAAAGCGGAAGCTGCGGCCGTCGCCGCCGCGGCCGCAAGGAAGGTGCGTCGGGAAGTCATCAAATCAACTCCTCACTCATAAGACAAAATACGTAAGCCAGCGGAGTATAAAGTTCGGACCGAACAACTTCGGTCCTACAGATGTTGCCAAATGTGTGTTTTCGCGCATTCGAAAATCGGTTGTTTATCCGTTACACACGCATCGAAAGCAGTGCCTTGGTAGGACGTGCGGAGTGCTCGCGGAAGCAGTTGCCTCCACCGACGAAGCGATCTCGGGCACCCGCCCTTCCCCGCCCGAATATTCGCCTCGTATCGATGCGTGTCGCCGTCCGTCACAGGCATCTTTCTTTTGCAAAAAACGCCGTTTTGCAAAAGCATTCGACATCGAACCACAGGATCGAAGATCCAGAAATCCCGTGTTTCACGGGAGATTCTGAGGAAAACACTCTACGGCAAAGCACCTAACGGACACCGCATCAAGTCGAAAGTTGCGCAATCTCCCCGTCGTTTCGGAGACTCGGGGCCGGGCAGCGACGGCCGGCAGCAGTCGAGCTCCCTAGAATGGATTTCACCTGTTTTCTTTCGAAAAGCGCGCTCGGACGGGCCGCGACCCCCGGTCGAATGCTTGAAGCAACCCGTACCCCGACGGGCCCGTTTTTCGAAGTCTTTTTTTCTTTCTGCACGGAGAGGCATTTATGACGACCTGCAAGACCTGTTGTTCCTCCACGCCCGTGCCGCACTTCAGCAAGGCGGGCACTCCCAAAGGCGACTCCTTCATTCAGCAGATTCTTGCACTCGCCGCACGCCCCGACGTCATCAGCTTCGGGGGCGGCCTCCCCTCGCCCGAAGGTTTCCCGCTTGCCGAGGTAAAGGCCGCGGCCGATTACGTGATCGACACGGACGGGAAGCGCGCCCTCCAGTATTCGAGCCTCAAGGGGGACCCCGCGCTTCGCGCGATCATCGCCGAACGCGAAACCGCGCGCGGCTGTCCCACGACCGCCGACGACGTTCAGATCGTCTCGGGCTCGCAGCAGGCGCTCGACCTGATGGCCCGTCTTTTCATCGATCCGGGCTCGAAGATCCTCGTCGAAAGCCCGACCTACCTCGGCGCCCTGCAGGCCTTCATGCTCTGCGAGCCCGAGTGCGTCGAGATCCCGACCGACGCCTTCGGCATGAACCCCGACCTCATGGGCGAAGAATGCCGCGGCGCGCGCTTTGCGTACGTGATGCCCACGTTCCAGAACCCGACGGGTCTGACGATCTCGGTCGAACGACGCAAGAAGCTCGCCGAAAAGGCCCGTGAATACGATTTCTGGCTCGTCGAAGACAACCCCTACGGGGAGCTCTACTACGGGGACGAACCGCCTGCCTCGATGCGCGCCTTCTGCCCCGAACGCACGATTACGCTCGGCACGATGAGCAAGGTGCTCGCTCCGGGCTTCCGTCTCGGCTACATCATCGCGCCGAAAGCGGTGCTTGACGCCGCGGCCGAAATGAAGCAGGCGATGGACCTTCATACCGCGACCTACACGCAGCTCGTCACGGCGCGCGTGCTCTCGCAGGGGCTCTTCGAGGAACACCTTCCGAAAGTTCGCGACATCTACCGCAGTCAGGCGAAGGTGATGCTCGACGCGCTCGACGAATACATGCCGAAACACCCCGAAATCACCTGGACGCGCCCCGAAGGCGGCATGTTCATCTGGCTCACCTTCCCGAAGGGCGTCGACGCCTCGGAAGTGATGAAAAAGACCCTTGCCTCCGACGTTCCGGTCGGGTTCGTTCCGGGCGAAGCCTTCTACGCGAACAATCCCAAGGACCACGTCAATACGTGTCGTTTCTCCTTCGTCACGGTGCCGCCCGAGAAAATCGTGGCGGGCGTGAAGTCCGTCGCGGAAGCGCTCAAAACCTTCCTCTGACGCACCCGCCCCGAACAGAAGGTGGGGGCATTCGCGCCCCCGCCTGACCCTTGAGAGGCATCCGAAGCCCCGCACCGTCGCGTGCGGGGTTTTCTGCTTTTCGGGCGTCCGGTCGAGCCGCCCGCTTTGTTCGGTTTGTACTTTCGGAACGAGTCGTTCCATTTTGCTAAAAATCTGCCGGGCAATACTCCTCCTCTTTTTCGACGCGTCGCAAGCAGGAAACCTCCGACACGTTCGGCGACATCGCGGGCGTGGGACCGGGCCGCAACCGGGGGCATGTCAACGCCGTCAACCACGGTCCGAACGACGATTCGATCGTGATCTCTTCGCGCCACCAGTCGTCCGTCGTCAAGATCGGCCGCGACAAGCAGGTGAAGTGGATTCTCACGACGCCCACGGACCGGTCCGACAAGTACAAGGGCAAGATCCTCACGTCGGTCGGCAAGGACGGCAAGCCCCCTCAAATGCGAAAACAACGCCTGCGAAAGCGGCTTCGACTGGACGCGAACGCAACATACGGCCCGGACCGTCGACTCGAAGACAATCAAGGACGTGCTCTTCCTCACGGTCTTGCCTGACATGACGTACTCGCGCGCAGCTATAAGATCGACCGGAAGAAGATGACGGTCGACACGGCAAGGAACGCGACAACAACTGGTACAGCCCCCTCATTGACGAAGTACATGGACGACAAGAACTCCGTCATGGTCTACTCGGCCACGGCCGGCATGGGTACCGCTCCATTGAAGGACGCCTCCGGCAAGGTGAAGGCCGCCGTCGCCCACCCGTACATCCTCGGATTCGACCGGGGTATGACGACTCCTGCCGTCGAAAAGTGCGTGCCCGGAGGAGAAATCTTCCGGGCACGTTCTTTTGATTCGTTGGGTTCGCTTGGTTCGTCGAATCAGCCGAATCGATACCGCACGGGCGGCGTTTGACACGCGTTACGCCCGGCGCTTTTGGGAATTGTTCGGGAAGAAATACCGCAACCGTTCGGGCGCTTCGGGGCGTCCCAAGAAGGAGCCCGCCACGAATGCGAGGATCGAAACGGCGAACGCGGGCACAATCGGGTGCCAGCCCGCGAGATCGGGCTTCCAAACGAGGAGCACCCCGTAGAACCCCACCCCCGAGATCGCTCCCGCAAGCGCCCCCGCGCTGTTCGCTCGCCGCCAGAAGAGACCCGCCGCAAGCGGCAGGAGGAACGTAAGTTCGAGCCCAGCGAAGGCCGCGAGGTTGATCCAGGCGATCAGATCGGGCGGATCGATCGCAAAAAGGGTGGCCGCAAGCCCCAGAACGAGGGTCGTACCCTTGGCCGCAAAGCGCAAACGACGCTCGTTCCCCGGCGCGGCCCACTCGGGGCGGGCGTTGAGAAGCAAGTCCTTCACGACCGCCGACGAGGCGGCGATCAGCAGAGACGAGACGGTCGACATCGTGGCTGCAAGGGGTCCGATCAGTGTGATCCCCGCCGCAACGGGCGACATGTGTTCTGCGATCAGGCGCGGAATCATGCGGTCCGTCGTTCCGAGCGATTCGGGCGAAACGGCAAAGACCCCGCGTGCGAGTACGCCGATCAGGGTCATGCCGATCATGAGGGCGCCGCAGACGACCGTACTCACCCACATCGCCCGATGGAGGTCTTCGGTCGAGCGGTAGCTCATGCAACGAACTGCCGACTGCGGGAGCCCCGCCGTCCCGAAGCCGACGAGGATCCAGGCCGAAAGCAAAAGCGACAGGGGAAGCGCTCCGCCCGCGTCGAACGAGAGGTACGCCTCGGCGTCGGGGGAAGCGGCCGCGGCCGCGCGCATCGCCTCCGCAAAGCCCCCGGCTTCCGAGACGATGTCGCCCGCAAGGAGCACCATCCCGAGCACCATCAGAAGGGCGCAGAGCGCGTCCGTCACAGCGACCGCGCGAAAGCCCCCGAAAGTCGTATAGAAAACCGTGAGAAGCCCGAAGAGAAGAAGCCCTTGAATCGTCGAGCCTCCCGTCACTTCGGCGAAGATCGCCGCGCCCCCAGCAAACTGCCCCACCATCATCGTCGTGAAAAAGACAAGCATCGAGAGGGCGGCAAGCGTGGCGAAGACGGGACTGCGAAAGCGAGCGCGCAACAGATCCACCACCGTCACCGCTCCGACGGCACGCGAAACGAGCGCCATCTTTTTGCCGAGCAACCCCAAAATGAAGAACCCCGCGATGATTTGCGGGGCGGCGAAAACGACCCAGCCGAGACCGAGATTCCAGGCGATCCCCGGGCCCGAGACGAACGTGCTCACCGACCCGTAGGTGGCCGTGAGCGTCATCGCGAGAACCACGCCCTGAAGGCTGCGACTTCCGAGGAAGTACTCGCGGGAAAAACCCGCGCCGCCCCCGGTTTCTTCCAGCGGCAGGCTTCGACGACGTTCGGTCCAAAGCGAAAGAGCTGCAAGGACCGCGAAAAAGAGAAGAACGGGCACAAGAATCATGGGCATCTCCCAGGATTACGAACGGGCGTCAGGAGTGGATCTTGTGTCGGACGGCACGGATTGAGCATCGGGCCTCAGATCAAGCGAAAAATTCCGGAAAACCCGCCGAAGAAGGAAAACGACCCCCGCAATCGACGCAAGATAGCCGCCCGGAATCGCCCACCAGAACCAGAGCGGGAACCCCGCGCTCGTACCCGGCACGTCGTGCAAAAGCCATACGGCTCCCCAGAAAAAGAGGGCGACAAGCACCGCAACGACGAGCGTTGCCGCCGCTTCGCGATGCGTTGTACGAAGGGCGTCGTCGTAGTCGATGTTGTCGCTGTTGTTGCCGTCGCCGACCGTCGAGGCTTTTTCACACTCGAGCTCAACCGGCTTTCCTTTCTCAATACTCACCATGTTTTTCCTCGTTCGCGAACGGAGATTCCCGCTTCGCGCATCGTTCGTCGCAAGAGGACGAGATCTTCCCAGGCCTTCGCCTTTTCACCGGGCGAGCGCAGGAGATACGAAGGATGGTAAGTGACAACGCACTTCACCTTTCGCCCGTCCGAAAGTTCGGTCTCGTGCACGACCCCGCGCAGGCGCGAAATCGCGGCCGCCCGTTCTTTGAGCACCGCCTGTACCGCAAAGCGCCCCATCAGAAAGAGGACGTCGGGTTTCAGAAGTTCGAACTGCCGCTCGAGGTAGTGACTGCAACAGGCCGTCTCGGCGGGCTCGGGATTGCGGTTCTGCGGCGGCCTGCACTTGAGTGCATTGAGGATAACGACGTCCTCTTTGCGTCGCACGGCGATCGCATCGAGCATCGCGGTGAGAAGCTTCCCGGACTTCCCGACGAACGGAATTCCCTGCAAGTCTTCTTCGGCCCCGGGGGCTTCGCCCACGAGCACGAGTTTCGGGCCCGGCGCCCCTTCGGCAAAGACGGGATTCTGTCGGGTTTTCGACATCGGACAGGCCGTGCAGCCGCGCACGAGCCCCTCGAGGGTCGCCCAGTCGGCCGTACGGATCTTGGCATTGGTCCCCTCGGGAAGCACCGGAATGTACGCGGGAGCGGCTTGAGGCGTTTGATGGGGTTGATACGTCTGAGGGACGGCCTGAGAGGCGCTTTGCGTGCCCCACGCGCTCTGCGGAGCCCGGGGATGTTGCGGCGCCGGAGCACCCGCCGCTTGAGTCGGCCGACCGAATCGGGGAGCCGGCGCGGGTTGCGACGTTGCGGGAGCAGAGGAAACAACGGGAGCGACGGAAGGTTGCGGCTTTTCGCCAAGCAACGCACGACGCGTCAGCGGGTCGAAGAGCGGATCGGGAGTCGAGCGCTCGAGCCAGAGGGGACCGCAACCGAGTGCGTCCCAGATGCGGGCGAGCCGCTCGAAGGCTTCCGGGTCGGCGTCGCCCCAACCGGGGACGTCGTCGTGGTTCTCCGTTGCGTCGGACATGCTTCCCATGGGCGTTCCAAAAAAAATCGTTCGAATAAAGAGGTCCCGGGCGTTACGCACCCGCGGACCCGGCGAGATCGAGCCGCATGAGGATAGCGTCCTCCCGACCCGATTCGGTACGGTAGTAATTCCTGCGTCGACCGACTTCCTCGAAGCCGAGCGCGTCGTAGAGCGCCCGCGCGGGGGCGTTCGAGGCGCGCACCTCGAGGTGCACGCACACAAACGTTCCGCGGGCGGATTCGATGAGGTTCGACAGAAGCCTGCGGCCCAAACCGCGCCTCTGCCAGGCTTTCGCGACGCCGATGATGAGGAGTTCGAGTTCGTCGAGCACCGGGTGCATCACCGCCCATCCTGCGGGCACGCCGTCGACCGTCAGCACGTGCGCGTGACCGCGCACGGGGCTCCCCTCGGCAATCGAATCCTCGAAGTTGCGCCGCGTCCAGGGGGTGAATTCCACTTCGGCTTCCGCCGCCGTCACCCAATCGAGATCTTCGGCCGTCATGGGTCGCACGTCGACTTGCATCAGAGCTTTTCCCCGGCCGCGCGTTCCGCCATCGTGAGCGCCACGCGATTGCGAACGTAAATCGGAGCGGCCGCCTGCGGCTCGACCGCTTCGCCGCGACGGAACATCGCTTCGCCGAGAAGCGCGATTTCTTCCGGAGCGCTTGCGGTACGCGGGTAGAGCTCGATTCCCTCAAGACGGGTCGCGTCGAACACCTCGGGGAACTGCACGGGGGCGCTTCCCGCAACGAGCTTCGCACCGCCTTCGCGCGCGGCGGCGGGAACGGCTTCGGGCTTCAGAAGGGCGGGTTCCGTAAGGCACGTGAAGTAGCGCCCCGTCGCGGGGTCGCACACTTCGTAAAGCGCCGCGTAGCACTCGTTCATGCGGGCGTCGTTTGCTACAAAGATGCGCTCGCCCGGGGCCAGGCCCTTTTCTCGAGCGGCGAGCAACGCCGCGGCTTCGAGGTTCGAAACCGCAAGGACGGGAAGTCGCAGCGCCCAGGCGAGACCCTGCGCGACGCCGCACGCGACGCGCAACCCCGTGAAGCTCCCCGGCCCCGCTCCGAAGGCCACGGCCGAGAGATTCGCCTTTGTTTCGCCCGCTTCGGCGAGCACGGCGTCGATCAAGCCCAAAACGCATTCGGCATGACGGTTTCCGACGTGTTCGCACCGGACGGCCAAAAGTTTTCCGTCACGAAGGAGCGCTGCGGCGCAGTCTTCCTGTGCGGTGTCGAGAGCGAGAAGAAGGGGGATCGAAGAGGTCATAAAGGTTCCCGCAAGCACCCGCACGAGCGCGGGCGCGAAGCTGTCGAAGTCGGAATCGGGAGCCCGGACGGGGCTCCCCTCGGGGTCCTTCATTATAGAGGGGCCCGACCGGGTCGCTAGGCAACGGCCGGCGGACGGAGGACGAAACGAAAACGCCGGCCTTTTTTCGGTCGGCGTGTCGCAAACACTTACTTTTCTTCGGGAACCCGGGCTTGGTCGATCGGCTCGGGCGCTCTCAGAGCGTGGGGGTGCGAGCGGTGTTCGGCGCTCGAAAACTCCATATGCACTTCGAGAATTTGTTCGCGCATCAGGCGGCGGTCCGCCTCGTCGGCCATGCGGGAGCGAAGCCGCTTCGGGCCGAGATCGGCGCCCGCCTCGGTCGACTTCAGCGTGAAGCGGTGCCGCAGAGCTTCGACGTCGCGCGGGCAGAGCCGCATTTTGAGCGCTTCGCGCTCCGCGCGGTTCATCTCGCGCCAGTGCGAGGTGCGCGACACGTCGTCCAGATAGGGCCAAAGCTTCGCGCGTTCGTCGGCCGACATCTGGCTCCAGAGCCGCACGCAGGGCACGTCCCCGCCGCAGTCGGTCGCCGTCGGGGCCTTCTCGCCCGGTTTCACCAGGACCGCGCCGAGCGGCGTCGACCATTCGTTTTCGGCGGCCGAACCGACGGAAACACAAGCGAACACGACGGCAAAAAGTCCGGTTTTTGTGAGCTTATGCATGGGTTAAGTCTCGGTTGGTCTCGATTCGCTTCCGAATTTAGCATCGAGCTTTGCGCGCGGGTAGACTCAAATTGGAAAAAACGTTACGAACTTTTTTCGGGACTCCGAGCGCGGGCGTTTCCACTTCCGCCCCATTTGGTAACCGGGTGTTCGGCCCCGTTGGCAAAGGCCGTCCCAAAGAGAGACAATACGGAATAATTACCTACGGAAACCGAAGGCCTGCGGCCTTCGTCCGACAACCACCGGCGGACGCCGCATTTGCGTCCGGGCGCGGAAAGGGGCTTTTCACCTTCCGACGCCACCCCGACGCGGCACCGCCCCAGAGGAGCATCATGGAACGCACCCCCAAGATTCTCGTCGTTGACGACGACCCCCGACTTCGCGACCTTTTGCGCCGCTATCTCGGCGAAAACGGCTTCCAGGTGTTCGTGGCCGAAAACGCTGCGAGCATGAACCGTCTCTGGTTGCGCGAACACTTCGATGCCCTGATTCTCGACCTCATGATGCCGGGCGAAGACGGCATCGCCATTTTGAAGCGCCTGCGCGGCCAGAAGGACATGACCCCGATCATCATGCTCACGGCTCGCGGCGAAGACGTCGACCGCATTCTCGGTCTCGAACTCGGGGCGGACGACTACATCGCCAAGCCTTTCAACCCGCGCGAACTCCTCGCCCGCATCCATGCGGTGTTGCGCCGTCGTCCGGCGCCCGACGCTCCGGGCGCGCCCTCCATGGCGGACGAAGTGGTGCGCTTCGGCGCGTTCGAACTCGACCTCGGCACGCGCGTTCTCACCAAGAACGGCCAGCCCGTGCCTCTGACGACGGGCGAATTCGCCGTCCTCAAGGCGTTCGCGCGTCATCCGCGTCAGCCCCTGTCGCGCGACAAGCTGATGGAAATGGCCCGCGGTCGCGAATACGAAGCCTTCGACCGTTCGCTCGACGTGCAGGTTTCGCGCCTTCGCAAGCTGATCGAACCCGATCCTTCGAAGCCTCGCTATCTGCAGACCGTGTGGGGGCTCGGCTACGTCTTCATTCCGGACGGTCAGAACTGATACCGAACCTCTCGGGGCGCCGTTCGGCGCCCTCCCGACCTCTTGAGTTCGCGCCCTCGGGCTCGGATGTCGAAAGGTCTCCGATTTCCGAGAAGGACGCCCGAGTCGATCGGCGTCCTTCTTTTTTCGTTCGGCTTCGGTTCTTCAGTCCGTCGGGCGGGCGTTCGGCAACCGTCTTCCGCTATGATGCACGGGAACAAACACCCGGCCATCGGCCCGACAAGCCCGCTCGGCGCGCCCTCCGCGCCCCGATTCGATCGAAACCCATCTCACGGCCCCTTCGGCGGGGCACCGTCGCATGTCCTGGATCGCCCAACTCAAAAACCGCCGCCCCAGTCTTTTCTGGCGCACTTTTCTGCTCCTTTGCGGCCTGCTTTTCTTCTCCGTGATCGGTTGGCTGCAGAGCTTTCGCGTGCTCTCCGAACTCCCCTATTCCCAGGGCGTGGCGCAGCACCTCGTCTCGACCGTGAACATCACGAAGTACGCGCTCGTGACGGCCGACCCCTTGTACCGCCTCGACCTTCTGAAGGTATTGGCCGCCCGCGAGGGCGTCCTCATTTCCCCTCGGGACGAGACCGACAAGGTGGTGCGCCTCTCGGGCGAGGGCTTCAACGGCCTGATCGATCAGCTCGTCAAAACGTCGCTCGGCCCCGAGACGATCGTCGCGACGCGTGTGAACGGCAACAACGGCCTTTGGGTGTCTTTCGACATCGACGGAGATGCCTATTGGCTCCAAACGAAGGACGACGCGTTAGATCCGCCCTACGGCACTGCCTGGCTCTGGTGGGCGTTGGCAGCGGGCCTCGCGTCGCTATTCGGCGCGACCGCCCTCACGCGGCACGTGATTCAGCCGCTGGCGCGTCTGTCGCTCTTTGCGACGCAGCTCGGCCGGGGCCAAGACCCCGATCCGCTCCCCGAAGACGCGTCGACCGCGGAAATTCAGGCTGTCAACAGCTCCTTCAACCAGATGATGAGAGACCTGAAGCGTATCGAAGCCGACCGCGAACTTCTCCTTGCGGGGGTCTCCCACGACCTGCGCACGCCGATCACGCGTCTGCGCCTGGAAGTGGAACTCGCGGACCTTCCCGAAGATTCCCGGAACGCCATGGTGAGCGACCTCGAACAGATGGAAAACATCGTCAATCAGTTCCTCGCCTACGCGCGTCGCTCGAACGAGGATCAGGTGATGGTGAATTTCGGCGAAGCGGTCGAAGCGGCCCTTCAGATCGCCCGCATCGAATCGGACGCCACGGTGAAGCTCACGACCCGACTCGATTCGGAAATCTGGGTGATGGCGCATCCGCTCGAACTCTCCCGCGCCATTCAGAATCTCGTCACGAACGCGCAACGCTACGGTCGCAGCGAAGACGGGACGCTTTATCTCACGCTCGAACTGAAGCGCGAACCCGACGGGCGCACGGCGCTTCTCACCGTTTCGGACGAAGGACGAGGGTTGCCCGCCGAAGAGCGCGAACGCGTCATGCGTCCTTTCGAGCGCGGCGAGAGCGCCCGAAGCGGCGTAACGGGCTCGGGTCTGGGGCTTGCGATCGTCGACCGCATCGTGCGCCGCTCGGGCGGAACCGTGCAGTTGGGGGACGCCGATCCGCACGGGTTGCTCGTTCGCGTACGCTTCCCGATCGTGACGAAGGGAGCGCTCAAAAAGGCACTCAAAGAGCAGGACAAGGCCGCGCAGAAGCTCGAGGAGCGACGCTAAGCGACGCCGAGCGGCACGAAAGCTCAAGCAACCTCAAAATAAAACGGCGCCCGGATTTTCCGGGCGCCTTTGTTTTGCGCGTTTGCGGTGTGCGGCGGATTAAATACGGGCCATCAGCGCCACGGCGTGCGCGACCATTCCTTCTTCGCGCCCGACCGCATCCATCTTTTCGTTCGTCTTCGCTTTCACGTTCACGACCTCTTCCGAGACGCCGAGCGTCGCGGCAAGACTTGCGCGGATCGCCGCCATGTGCGGACCGATCTTCGGGCGCTCGGCGACGATCGTTGCGTCGACGTTGACGATTCCCCAACCCTTGGCGCGCGCCAGGCGCACGACTTCGGCGAGGAGTTTGCGGCTGTCGGCTCCCTTCCAGGCGGGGTCCGAGGGCGGGAAGTGTTGCCCGATGTCCCCGAGAGCGCTCGCCCCGAGGACGGCGTCGGTTACGGCATGCAAGAGAACATCCGCATCCGAATGGCCGTCGAGGCCCGTCGTATGCGGAATTTCGACGCCGCCCAAAATGAGCGGCCTCCCGGGAACAAGTCGGTGGGAATCGTACCCCTGACCGATGCGAAGAGGAATCACGGAAGCGTCTCCCAAAAGAAGGCCGGCGATTTTTTCGTCGCCCGGCTGTGTGACCTTGATGTTGGTCGTTCGACCCGAAACCACCTTGACGACGTGACCCGCACGCTCCATGGCGGAAGCTTCGTCGGTGATACCCGTGCGGTCGCCCGAAAGCGCCGCGATCAGTTCCCCCGCACGGAAGCACTGCGGGGTTGCCGCCCGCCAGAGCGCTTCGCGCGGCAGGGTTTCGACCACCCGACGATCCCGATCGGCGCGCTTGACGGTATCCGTCATCGGAACGGCCAAAAGGCCCCCGGCCGCCTGCGGGTCGGCGAGCACTTCGTCGATCAGATGTTCGACCTCGCTCGGGCGCACGCAAGGGCGTGCCGCATCGTGAACGAGCACGAGCGCATCGTCGGGAAAGCCCGCCGCAAGCAACCCGTTCAGCACGGAGTCCGCCCGTTCGGCACCTCCCGCCCGCAACACCCTAACGCCCTCGGGAAAGTCCCGCGCCGCCTCGTCGATATGGGGATCCTCGGGACTCACGACGACGACCGTTTCCGCAACGCGCCCGACCGAGGCGATCGCGCGCACCGTGTGCACGAGCATCGGCCAAGCGCCGAGTTTCAGATACTGCTTCGGACGGTCGGCACCCATGCGGCGCCCGACGCCTGCGGCACAGATGAGCGCGACGATGCGCGAGGTTTCGGCGGAAGCGGACATGACGGCGGTCCCTCGAATAAAAAAGACGAACAATGTCGAAAGAATAGCCAAACGAAGCGCGATGCGGGCGGGAATTTTTCCGCCCGCCGTGAGAAAATGACGATCCTTCGTGCGGCACGTCCGCCGACGGTCCGCACGTTCGCAGCGCCGAACCGACCGCTTTTTCAAACGCCCCCAACCGCAACGCTCGCTCTCACAAGAATCATGGAAGTCTTTTTCGAACGCCTCATGTACGCCGCTCGTTGGCTTCTTGCTCCGCTTTACATCGGACTCTCGGCCGCCCTCCTCGCTCTGGCGGTCAAGTTTTTCCAGGAAGTTTTCCACATCCTGCCGCACGTACTGGAACTTACGGAAGCGGACCTCATCCTCGGTATTCTTTCCCTGATCGACATGGGCCTCGTGGGAGGCCTCATCGTCATGGTGATGTTCTCGGGCTACGAAAACTTCGTCTCGGCCCTCAACATCGGAGAGCACACCGAAAAGCTCGAATGGCTCGGCAAAATGGATGCGGGGTCTCTCAAAAACAAGGTCGCCGCGTCGATCGTCGCCATTTCGTCCATTCACCTCCTGCGCGTCTTCATGGAACTTCAGACGATTCCCGACTCGAAGCTCCTCTGGTACGTCGTGATCCACCTCACGTTCGTCCTCTCGGCCGTCGTGATGGCCAAGATCGACCTCATGCACAAAGAAGCGCATTGAGAACCGCATACCGAGCCCGAGGCACTTCGGGCTCGCGAACATTCGAAGGGTCGCCCGCACGGTCGGGCGGCCCTTTTTCCTTTCCGCGAATGCAAAACCTCTCATTTTTTTCGGATTAGCACGGATAAGGGATACCCCGCGAACGGGACGCCGCGAACCCCCTCCGGGGGCGCCACGAAAATTCACGTTTTTCAATGACATTGACAAAATGTCACAGGTCACCGGAGGATACGCCTCGCATCATCCGCCCTCATCCATTGCATCCCTCCGGGGTGTTTTTGCGGGTCACCTTAAGGGTTTACCGCTAGACCTTTCCTCCGGGCTTCGGTATTCTCTCCCTCCGCGCGTCTGCGAGCGTCCTTCCGGAGTGCGTCGCCGACCGAAAAAACAGCAAAAAAGCACAAACAAGCTCACAGAGCAGAACCCGTCTTCGAGAACCCCGAAGGGTCCGGAGCAAGGAACAGACATCGTGAAGAACACCTCCTTCAAGATCGCTGCGGCCTCGGCTGCCGTTGCGTCCCTTTTCGCGTCCGCGGCGAACGCCGGCGGCTTCCAGCTTACCGAACAGTCCGCGCTCGGCCTCGGCCGTGCCTACGCCGGTGCGGGCGTCGACGGCGCCGACGTCTCGGGCGTCTACTACAACCCCGCGAGCATGACGCTCACTCCGGGCACCGCCGCTCAGCTCGGCTTCGTCGGCGTGGGTCTCAACCTCGACTACGCCGACAACAGCGGCACCACCGAAAACGGTCGCAAGGCGCCCGAACTCATTCCTCACGCCTACATCTCGCACCAGGTGAACGACACGACCTGGGTGGGCTTCTCCTTCACGGTTCCCTTCGGCATGGCGACCGAATACGACCGCAACTGGGCCCACAAGGATCACGGTACGGACGCCGAAATCATGGTGTTCGACTTCAACCCGAGCGTGGCCTGGAAAGTGACGGACAAGGTTCGCCTCGGCGCGGGGATTTCCCTCCAGTACGTCGACGCGTCGCTCGGCATGGGCGGTACGGCTCCGACGGATGCCTCCCTTACCAAGACGACGAACGTTCACGGCCAGCTCGAAGCGACGAGCACGGCCTGGGGCTGGAACGCCGGCATCCTCTTCATGCCGGTTGAAAATGTTCGCCTCGGTATTTCCTACCGCTCGCAGATTCAGCACAAGGCCGAAGGCGATCTGACGATCGACGGCCTCGCGCCCTTCGCTCTCAATGAGAACGTGGCACTCCCGCTCGACAAGTTCAACGGCACGTACGATTCGGGGGCCGTCGTCTCGGCTCCCGCCTGGGCCATGATGAGCGCGGCTTGGGACGTCAACAGCTGGCTGAGCCTCTACGCCACGTTCCGCTGGACCGACTGGTCGAGCTTCGAATCGCTCAAGGTCGACACGACCGCCCTTGAAGGCGCCATCGCGGGCTCTGGTTCTGTTCCGCCTCTGGCTCAGGGCGTGGTCGGCCAGATGGTCGAAGGCATGAGCTACATTCGCAACAACTGGCGCGACACGTACCTCTACAGCGTGGGCGGCGACCTGCGCGTCAACTCCTTCTGGACGCTGCGCGGCGGTATCGCTTACGAAACCTCGCCCATCCAGGAACGCGAAACCCGTACGGCGATCATTCCGGACGCGGACCGCTGGTGGTTCTCCGTCGGCTCGACCTTCCACTGGACGAAGGACTTCCAGACGGACGTGGGCTTCTCGCACCTGCACGGCGTGCACGAACGCTCCCTCTACGACAAGGAAACGGGTAAAGAGCTCGGCAAGTTCCGCAAGCTCGACGCCTATCTCCTCGGCGTTCAGGCCCAGTACCGCTTCTAAGGCGAAATGGTCGACCGGGCGGGTGCGTCCCGTCCGAATTTGACCTCCATGCGAAAACGACCTCGAAACCCGTTGCGGGCGTCGAGGTCGTTTCGTTTTCAGAGTCGAAGATTCGGGCGCTCGGTTACGGCTCGTAGGTTTCGAGCACTTCGACGCCGCGACGGATGTCGTCGGTGAAGATGCGGTCCGATTTCACATACGGCACCGCCTTGCGGTACGCCTCGTAGAACGCTTGCGTCTTCGCACCGAGCTTCAGGTCTTTCGTCTTCAGATTGCGGCGAAGGTCGACGGCCTGGGCGGCGTGCAGAGTTTCGAGCGAATAGATCTGCATGAGATTTCGGTCGATCGAACCGAGGCGCTTCGCGGCCTGAAGGAGGTTCGTGAAGGTGTCTTCGATTTCACCCGCAACGGGCATCCCGTAAAGGCTCACGGGCTGAGCGAGCGCCATGTTGTCAACGTGCAGGCCCATGAAGGCCTTCTGGATGGCGCCGAACGCGTGCCCCTTGTTTTCGGGGTCGGAGAGGAAGCGCGTGAGACCCGTGAAGTGGTCGTACGAGAGGTGCACGGTACGCTGCACGCTGTAGTGCGAGAGGTGAGCCATCGCAAGCGACGTGCGCTGCAGGGCAAGCGCGACGGGCAGGGGATTGAAGTTCCCCGAAGGGATGATCGCACCCTTCACACCGTTCCCTTCCACGAAATAGCCCGCCACCTGAGTCGATTCGGCGCGGTACGCGTCGTCCGCGTTGAGAATCGTCGACGGGTTGTCGTCCGTGCTGTTGATTTGGACGAGGATCTGCGCATTAAGGTCTTTGAGCGCGCGGGCGCGCTTCGTTGAGACCGTAGACCGTCACGCGGAAAGAAAGCGGATCCTGCAGGGGCCGCGTCGCGTCCGCCTTCCACAGGTAGGAGCCCGTCAGCACGTCGCGCATGTCGGCGACCGTTTCGGAAAGCCCTTCGAAGGGACGAGTGCCGATCGTTTGCGGAAGAATCGGCGCCACGTTCCCGTTCAAGCCTTCGAGCGACAGCCCGTAGACCGTGGGCGTCAGGCGCACGATGCGCGCCGCGTTGCGAGCGGCGTCGATCGCGTAGGCCATGGCGACGGAATTGTTCGAGAGGATCGCAAGTGCATCCTTGCCTTCGGGAACGAGGGGGGCGATCCCTGCCTTCGAAAGCGCTTCTTTGCCCGTGACGACGCGACCGTCCACCTCGGCCTTCCATTCGCCGATCATGACGGCGCCCACGTGGGAAGCGAGCAGAATGTCGGCTTCGCCCACGGACCCTTCCGAGGGAATGAGGGGCGTGACGCCCTTATTGAGAAGATCTCGGTAGAGTTCCGCCACGCGGGTCTGAGCGCCCGATTTGCCTGCCAGGAGGGTGTTGAGGCGAATCACCATCGAGAGGCGCGCGAGGTTCGTGGGCATCATTTCGCCCGCACCCGCGGAGTGGGAGCGAAGCGCGTTGTAGTTGAAAGCGCGAGAGGCTTCGAGCACTTCGGGCGAGAGCGTCCCGTCGGCAGTGAAGAGCTTCTGGTCCTTGTTGAGACCCACGCCCACGGTGAGACCGTAGACGGCCTGGCCCTTCGCGGCCGAGGCCATCACGAGCTTGTGAGAGTCTTCGAGAAGCCGCATGGCTTCGGGAGCGATCGCCACGTCGGCCTTGCCTTCGGCAACGGCCCAGGCGTCTTCGATCGTCAAGCGGGTCCCGTCGAGCGTGACGGTGGCGGCACCCGCAGCGGTGCAGGCGATCCCCTCGCCGTAGTGGTGCGAGGCGTGCGGATTCGGTTCGGGCAGGTTCTCGGTCTTTTTCGCGAGATCCTTGTAGGAGCCGTGGCAGGCGAGGCAGGCCTTGTCCGAAGGCACGACGAAGGGGTTGCCGGCGACGGCGTTTTCCTTCGTGTGGCAGGCGGAGCAGTCCGTGAGCGCCGTGCGAGCGGCTTCGACTTTGACGCGGTGAGCGCGGTGCTTTTCGGGTACGGCCTGGCGAACATCGTCGGGAACGTCCTCGCGGGGCGGTTCTTCGGCAAGGCGCGACGCTTTTTCTCGTTCGCCGTACCGCTTGCAATGTTCGGAGCGTACGCGCTTTTGTACGCGACGGCCGAAACGCGTCTTGCCGCGGCCGGGCTCGTACTCGGACTCGGCGTAGCGGCGGGCTTTGCAAGCATCGTCGGTCAAAACCTCATCGCCACCGCCGCGCGACGGGCACCCGACCTGGCCAACGGCCTCTTTCTCTCGGCCGCAAACTTCGGCACCGCGCTCGGCACGGCGTTTTGCGGCGTCTTTATCGGTTGGATGGGAACAAAGGCCGCGCTCTTCGGTACGCTCCTCATGCTGATCCTTGCGTTCGTACTCGTAGCGTTGCGCCTGCGTGCGGACTCGATCGATCCCGAGCCCGCGATCCCGAGCGCGACGCAGAGTCCCGAAGGAGCGGCCGCCTGAAGGGGGCCGGCAAGACGCGACGAACGTCGCAGACGAACGTTGGAAAAAAGGGGCGCCGAAGCGCCCCTTTTTTCATTCGAATCCGCGCACCCGAACCGCCCGGTCGTTTTCCGGGCGGCTCGCGTTTTGCGTGGCGCTTTTATGCGGGTTTCTTCCCGGTCGCAAGCCCCCAGAGGATCGTGAGAAGGGCGGCCGCGGCCGCTGGCGTCACCCAGCCGAGACCCGACGCGGCCCAGGGCAAAAGGGCGAGGACGTCCGAGAGTCCCGGCACTCGCAGACCGCACCCTTCGAGCGCGAGAGTGACGGACACAACACCCGTCACGAGCATCGTCACGGGATAGAGCTTCGGCATCGCACCGAGTCGGGGCGCCGCGAACGTGAAGAGCGCGAGCACGATCAACACGAGCGCGAGCGGATAAATCGCCACGAGCACGGGCACGGACACCTTCAAAATAAGGGTGAGCCCCGCGTTCGAGACGATCATGCTGAGGATGGCGAAAATCGCCACCCAGCCCGTGTAGCCCGGCGCCGGAATGAGACCGCGGAAGTAGTTCGAGCAGCAGGAGAGAAGCCCCACGCAGGTGTTGAGGCAGGCGATGAAGAAAATGAGGCCGAGCACGACGGCGCCCGCGGGACCGAAGAGGTGAGCCGCAGCCTGGGTGAGCGTTTGCGCCCCGTTTTCAAGCCCCGAGAAGCTTCCGCCCGTCTGAGCGCCGACGTGCGCGAGCGCGCCGTAGACGACGAGGAAGACGACGAGCGCGATGAGGCCCGCTTTGACGGTTTCCGCCACGATCGCCGACTCCTTCGTGACGCCGAAGGCGCGGATGTTCATCGCGATGATAAGACCGAAGTTGAGCGCCGCGATCGTGTCCATCGTCTGATAGCCCTCGATGAAGCCGCGCGCGAACGCCCCTTCGGCGTAGGCACCCGTCACGGGACCGTAGTCGCCGATCGGGTTGAGAATCACCCCGACAAAGAGCGTGAGGATGAGGAGGATCAGCAGGGGCGAGAGGCACTTCCCGAGACGTTGCGTAAGCTTCTCGGGGTTGAGCGCGATGAAAAAGGCGACGAGGAAAAATAGCACCGAATAGAGAGCCTGCGAACCCGCGAGCAGGGGAACCCCCGCAACCGTCGATTCAAGCAGTCCCGCCGAGTCGAAGATCGGGCGCACGACCATTTCAAAGGACGTGCTCGCCGTACGGGGAATGGCAAGCGCCGGACCGATCGAGATGTAAATGAGAAGCGTGAAGCAGAAAGCGAACGCGGGCGAGACGCGTCGCGCGAGCGCATCGAGCCCGCCCGACTCGGCCACCGCGATGACGCCGAGAATCGGGAAGCCCACGGCGGTGAGCAAAAAGCCCGCCATGGCGAACCACGTGTGCGTACCGGCTTCTACGCCGAGAAAGGGCGGGAAAATGAGATTGCCCGCGCCGAAGAACATGGAAAAAAGCGTGAGCCCGACGAGAAGACGACTCTTCATCGGAAGGACGGTGAGTGTTGCGGAAGACATGAAGGTGGTTACGGCTGCAAGATGCCCGCGGCAAAAGAAGCGAAAGCGCCCTTCGGCGGGCCGGTTCGTCATTAAGGTTCGGGACGATAGCACGGCGCGACTGAAAAGTGTTTTCATCTGTTGCGTCGGCCTCGAACCGCATCTCGAAAGCGTCCGACCCGCTCCGAGTACAATTTCCACTTTCAAATGCAGGCCTCCGACCTTCGGGTCCCGACACCGCACTCTCGTTCCTCGGTTTCACGTTTTCTTTTGAGATGACCTCCGATTCGACTTCCCGCACCGACGCCCGTCCGAGTTCGCACTTTTCCGCCGACCTCTTCTCGTTCGCTCCGGGGACGAAGTACCGCCTCTCGCTTCCCGCCGCGGCGAGCGACGCCGCGGCGATCGGGGAAGCGGGCCTCGAAGCACGCCGACGCGGCGAACGAATTCTCGTCGTGTGCGCGGACCCCGCGGACGTGCGGCGTCTTACGCAGGAGTGCGCCTGGTTCGCTCCCGAAGCGGACGTGCGGGCGCTGCCCGACTGGGAAACGCTCCCCTACGATACGCTGAGTCCGCAGGAAGACCTCGTGTCGGAGCGCCTCGAAACCCTCTACCGACTTACAAGCGGCACCGGGGGTGCGGACATTCTCGTCGCCTCCGCCATCACGGCCGCGCAGCGCATGGCGCCCGTTGCTTTTGTCGGCGCCAACACCTTCCTTTTGCGCCGGGGCGATCGGATTTCGATCGAGCGGCTTCGCGAAAACCTCGTCCGGGCGGGCTACGCCGCCGTGAAACAGGTGCTCGCGGCGGGAGAATTCTCCGTGCGCGGGAGCATCGTCGACGTCTACCCGATGGGGTCCGAAAACCCCTTCCGACTCGATCTTTTCGACGACGAGATCGACTCGATCCGGTGGTTCGACGTCGACACGCAGCGTTCGATGGAAGTGGTCGAGGAAATTCGGCTTCTTCCCGGGCACGAATTCCCCGTGACCGCCGAAGCGCTCGCCCTTTTCCGGCAACGCTGGCGCACGGTCTTTTCGGGCGACCCCAAAAAGAGCATCGTCTACACGGACGCTGAAAAAGGGGTGCTGAGCCCGGGGATCGAATACTACCTGCCGCTCTTTTTCGACGAGACGGCAACGCTCGCCGACTACCTTCCCGCCTCGACCCGCGTACTGCTTGCGGGCGACGTCGCGAAGGCGCTTCGCGACTTTCGCGCCGACATGACGAGTCGCGCGAAACTTTTCGCCGCGGACCCCGTGCGGCCGTCCTTGCCGCCCGAGGCACTCTGGCTCTCGGACGAAGAGTTTTTCGTGAGTCTCGGGCGCTTCGCGCGCTTCCCGATCGAACGACCCGCAGACCCCGCCGCGCAGGGGCGACTTGCGGGCGCGACGGTCGATCGAAAGAACCCGAAACCCTTGGCGAACCTCGAAAACTTCGTTGCCGCGGAAAAATCTCGCGGTCGGCGCGTGCTCATTGCGGCCCCGTCGGCGGGACGCTTCGAGACGATCGGAGAACTCCTTCGCGCGGGCGGCCTCAAGGTCGAGGAATACGCCGACTGGGAAAGTGCCCGGGCGGGCGAGGCCGTGCTCGGCCTTACGATCGCCCCGCTTTATGCGGGGGCGCTCTTTGAAGAACTCACGCTTCTTACCGAAACGGAACTCTACGCCGCGAGTCCCCGACGCAATCGCTCGCGCCGCACACGCACGGCCAATTCGATCGAGATGATGGTGCGCGACGTGGCCGAACTCAAAGTGGGCGACGCGGTCGTGCACGTCGACCACGGGATCGGGCGCTACCGCGGGCTCGTACACATGGAAACGGGCGAAGGCGAGAGCGAATTCCTCGAAATCGAATACAAAAAGGAAGCACGCCTTTACGTGCCGATCACAAATCTGCACCTCATTTCGCGCTACTCCGGGAACGACCCCGCGAACGCCCCGTTGCACGCGCTCGGGCGCGGCGACTGGGAAAAGGCGAAACGCAAAGCCGCCGAAGAAGTGCGCGACACCGCGGCGGAACTGCTGCATCTCTACGCGCTTCGCAAGAGCCGTGCGGGCGAAGTCTTCCGAGTCGACCCCGTCGAGTACGAAGTTTTCCGCGAAGGCTTTGCCTTCGACGAAACGCCCGACCAGGCGGCCGCCATCGAGGCCGTGATCGGCGACATGACGTCGGGGAAAGCCATGGACCGCCTCGTGTGCGGGGACGTGGGCTTCGGGAAAACCGAAGTGGCGTTGCGCGCGGCGTTTGTGGCCGTCATGAGCGGAAAGCAGGTGGCGGTTCTCTGCCCGACGACGCTTCTCGCCGAACAGCACGCCGCGACCTTCCGCGACCGCTTTGCCAATTGGCCCGTGACCGTCGCGGAACTCTCGCGCTTTCGTACCGGAAAAGAAACCGCCAAAACGATCGAAGGGATCGCCGCGGGGACGGTCGACATCGTGATCGGGACCCACAAGCTCCTCTCTGAAAAGGTCGCCTTCAACAAATTGGGGCTTGTCATCATCGACGAAGAGCACCGCTTCGGCGTTCGTCAGAAGGAGGCGCTTCGGAAGATTCGCGCCGAGGTGGACGTTTTGACGCTCACCGCCACGCCGATTCCGCGCACGCTATCGATGAGTCTCGAAGGAATCCGCGACTTTTCCGTCATCGCCACCGCGCCCGAGCGGCGCCTTTCGGTGAAAACCTTCGTGCAGGGCGAGCAGGAGGGGGTCGTTCGCGAAGCGATTCTGCGCGAATTGAAGCGCGGCGGTCAGGTCTATTTCCTTCACAACGAAGTCGAGACGATCGAAAACCGCCGCGAGCGCCTTGAGCGCCTCGTTCCCGAGGCGCGCATCGTGGTTGCGCACGGGCAGATGTCGGAGCGCGAACTCGAACGGGTGATGCGCGAGTTTTACCAGCAACGCTACAACGTGCTCCTCTGCACGACCATCATCGAAACGGGGATCGACGTCCCGACCGCCAATACGATCATCATCGAACGTGCGGACAAGCTCGGCCTTGCGCAGCTTCATCAGTTGCGCGGGCGCGTCGGGCGCTCCCACCACCAGGCCTATGCGTACCTCTTGACGCCCCCCGACGGCGCCTACACGAAGGACGCGAAAAAGCGCCTCGAAGCGATTCAGTCGTTGGAGGAGCTCGGCTCGGGCTTTTACCTTGCCATGCACGACTTGGAAATCCGCGGTGCGGGCGAGGTGCTCGGCGAACACCAGTCGGGGGAAATCGCCGAAGTGGGGTACGAACTCTACAACCGCATGCTGATGTCGGCCGTCAAAGCGTTGAAACGCGGCGAAGCGTTGGACCTCGACGCACCCCTTCGGACGACGACCGAAATCAATCTGCACGCGCCCGCCTTGTTGCCGTCCGACTACGTTTCGGACGTCTCGCAACGCTTGGCCTACTACAAGGAACTCGCGAGCGCCGAAGACCGGCTCGGGTTGGAACGCACGCACGAGGCGATCGTCGACCGGTACGGAAAACTGCCCGATGCAGCCAAGCGTCTCATCCTCGTACACCGCCTGCGACTGCGGTGCGAGAAGCTCGGCATTCGCAAAATCGACGCGGCGCCCGCCGCAACCGTGATCACGTTCGAACAAAAGACGGCGGTCGAACCGATGGCGGTCGTGAAATTTCTCCAGAGACGAAAAGAGGCCCGCATGGCGGGCCCCGATCGGCTGCGCGTCGAAATCGGCGGAGCCGATCCCGAAAAGCGTGCGTCGCTCGTGGCGACGTTCCTCGACGAACTCGAGGGGCGTGCTTGAAGGACGAATCCTACGGGCGAAAAACAAGGATCAAATGCGAAAACGCTTCGGGGGCTCGCCGTCGGCGGATGCCCCCGGGGTGCATTCGCCTGCGGACGTCAGCGTCCGGTCTTGAGGCCCGCGAGCGCCGCAAAGGGGTTCGGACGCTCTTCGCGGGCGCGTTCTTCGGCCGCTTCTTCGGCGGCACGCTTTTCTTCGAAGACTTCGGTACCTTCGCAGCCTTCGTCGTGCGAGGTCGTCGCGGGGAGCGACAGAATCGCCTCCTCTTCGACCCAGGCCGCAATCGAGAAGCGGTTCGACCCCACGGTCACTTCTTCGTCCTCTTCGTCTTCGTCGACGGGAATCGCATCGGCTTCCGCTTCGGTTTTCACAAAGAGAAAGACCGCATCCGAATACACCTCGGTCGGGACGGGACCGTTGCAAAAAGCGCAGGGCATCGCCACTTCGCCTTCGATTTCAAGGCGCGCGGCCGGTCGTCCGCGGCGCTCGCCCAAGCCCTCGGCGAACCACCGGATTTCACCCGTCGTATCGGCGAGAAAGGCCGAAAGTTGCGGCATGTCCGCCACGGAAATCGTGCCCGACAGGGTCTGACGACGGCGGGCGAATTCAAAAATGTCGATCGTCTGCATGGGGACGTCCTCGATTCCTTGAAGTAAGAAGAGTTGCACGAATTGTACCGAGAGGAAGGACAGGAAGAAGGCCTTCCGCGGTTTTCGCGGGAAAGCGCCCGTTTCGGACGGACCCGCTACAATGACGGGATCATGACTCAGCCCACTCTTATCCTTGCTTCGAGCTCCCGCTACCGCCGCGAGCTCCTCAACCGTCTCGGCCTCGACTACATCACGGAGAGCCCCGACATCGACGAATCGAGCCTTCCCGGGGAGACCCCGAAGGACACCGCGTTGCGCCTTTCGGAAATGAAAGCGCGCGCCGTGCAGGCGAACCACCCCGGAGCGGTCGTGATCGGCTCCGACCAGGTGGCGGACCTCAACGGCGTGAAGCTCGGAAAGCCCCACACCTTCGAGCGGGCCGTCGAGCAGCTTGAAGCGATGCAGGGGAATACCGTCATCTTCTACACGGCGCTTTGCGTGCTCGATGCCGAAGGAAGGGCCGAAAAACTTGTTTCGGCGACGACCGTGAAACTGCGCCCGCTCACGCGACGCACGATCGAAGCCTACGTCGAACGCGAAAAACCCTTCGACTGCGCCGGGGCGGCGAAGATCGAAAAGCTCGGCATCGCCCTCATGGAAAGCGTTTCCTCGGACGATCCGACGTCGTTGATCGGCCTTCCGCTCATGAAGCTCACGACGCTTCTCGCGCACGCGGGCATCGAAGCGATCGACGGGCTCGGCGAAACTTGCTGAGCCAACCCGCGCTCCCTTTTTTCTTCGTCGAAGGACCTCCGAGCGCCGCTTCGGAGGTCCTTTTCGTAACCGCACCCTTCCCGTCGTGCGTTTCCACCGCGAGGCACCACCCATGCCGGGCACCCTCTTCCTTTTTCCGAATCTGATCAGCGACGGTACGGTCACGGCCGCGCTTCCTCCCGACGTCCGTTCACTTGCGGGTCGGATCGACCACTGGCTCGTCGAAGCCGCCAAGAGCGCCCGCGGGGCGATTCGCACCTTCGGACACCCGAAGCCCGTCGCCGAACTCTCCATCGTCGAAATCGGGCACGACCCCGATCCGACTCAAATCGACGCGTGGCTCGAACCCCTGCGCGCGGGTTTTGACATGGCCGTTCTTTCCGAGTCGGGGTGTCCGGGCGTTGCGGACCCGGGCGCTCAGATCGCCGCCCGCGTGCAGGCTGCGGGCGGGCGCGTCGTGCCGCTCGTGGGCCCCTCCTCGATTCTCCTTACGCTCATGGCATCGGGCCTCGACGGGCAACGTTTCCGCTTTCTCGGCTACCTCCCGATTCGCGAAGACGAACGCCGTGCGGCCATCAAACATGCGGAAAGCGAAAGCCGCGCGTCCGAAACGCAGCTTTTCATCGAAACGCCCTACCGCAACAGCTCAATGATGACGAGCCTCGTGGAAACGCTTGCCGCCGATACGCGCCTCACCGTTGCGACCGACGTGACGGGGGCGGCCGAATCGATTCGCACGATGCGCGTCGACGCGTGGAAACGCTTCTGGCTCGAACAGCCCGAAGAGGCACGGGTTCTCCCGAAACTCCCCACGGTCTTTGCGCTCCTCGCGGCCCCGTCGGGCGCCGTTGCGCCTCGCTACGCGCCCGTGGGCGCCTCGCGCAAGGGGGAAAAGAAAGGGGAAAAACACGGCACGTTCGCCAAGAGCGTGAAGAGCGATAAGCGCGGCAAGCCCGCGGGACACCGCGCTCAGGCGGCGAAATCGTCGCACGCCGACCGTACGAGTACGGGCCGACCGACCAAGGGAGCCCGCCGATGAGCGCCCTTTCCGAACTTCGCGACTGGCTCTTGTCGCCCGCGGGCCTTGCGGTCCTCGGCATACTGCTCTTTGTTCTCATTACGATCGCGCTCGCCTCGGTCGTACTCAAAATCGTGCGTGCGATTCGCGGCGGCAAAGTCCGGACGTCCTCGAACGACCCGCTTGTGCGTGCGCCGAAATCGCGCGGCGCGATCGGACTCGCGCGTCTGCGCGAAGCGACGGCCGCCCGGTTTTCGGGAACCGAAGAGCCGCACTTGGGAAAACGCCGCGCCGACCGTGAAGCGGACGACGAACAGACGGCCGCCGACGTCGTGCGGGAAGGTGCATCGGCAATCGCAGGAGCGAACGCGGCCGCACGTGCCGCCTCGACTTCCGCGACGTCGAGTACTGCGCCTGCCGCCCCCGAAACCCTCCCGTCCGTTCGGCTCGGGGAACTGCTCCTTTCGCTGCCCTTCCGTCCGATCGAAGGGCTCACGACCGGACACGCGAACTTTTGCGGCATGTCGATCGAAGCGGTCTTTTTCCCCGCCGACGCCGTGAATGCGCTTGCGAACCCCGTCGAACGGCTCGTTCCTTTTTTGCCGACCGAAGCGTGCACGCTGCTGTTCAAGGAGTCGGACCGCGCCACCTTCCGTTCGGGCGATCTTTTCGCGCAGCCCGACGCCGTGATTCGGATTCCGGGCGGGCTTGTCTCCGTTGAGTACAAGTCGAAGGGGGGCCGAAACGACGACCCCGAACACTGGGCGGAGCGGATCCGCGAGAAGGACCTCCTGCAGGCCGTCGTGAACGCGCTCGTTCTTTCCGCCGAAACGAACGAACCGGTTGCGGCGATTCTGCGCACGCACAACGCCGCCTACTTCCTGAGGCCAACGGCCGAACTGAAGCGCATCGTCGAACTCTCGGTCGAACCCGCGTGCGCGATGTTGCGCTCGGCGGGGAACACCCGCCTAGGAATCGGCGCGTCGGACCTCGCCGGGATGCTTGCCGTGACGGTGTCGATGCGCTGGCCCAAACCGCGTCACGCGGGCCACGACGCAGGCGAAGCCGCACACCGCGACATGCTCGACCGTCAGGCCTGAAAACCGGAAAGCCCGGGGTATCGCACGGTACTTCGGGCTTTGCGTTTTTCGGTTCGATTTCCCCGAATTTTCCGAATTCCCAAGGGAAGAGCGACGCGCTACACTTTCTCCGAGAGGCGCCTTCCGAGTCCGGACGAGCGCCCGTTCCCCCGAGGCGAAGCGGGCGGCGCCGCCCCTCTCGGCGCACGTTGCGGTTCGCGGCGCCCGTCGGGAGGCACCCGTGCTCGAAGCTCTGCAAAGTTCGCTTTCGAACGTCTTGGTTCTCATTCTGGTTTCGGCCTGCGGCTGGTGGGCCGCCCGGCGCGGCACGTTCGGTGAAAAAGAACGCGCGGCGGCGGCGAAAATCGTCACCTTTACGCTCCCCTTCTATCTTTTCCACTCCGTCGTTTCGAAGTTTTCGCACGAAGCGCTGATCGAGCTCTTGGAAAGCGCGTTCGTTCCTTTCGTCACGGTCGGGATCAACACGGCGATTTCGCTCCTTCTGATTCGTGCGGGGTTCGTGCGCCGCGAGGTGCGCGGCGCGTTCGTCGCGTCTTTCACGGGCTCGACCGTTCTCTTTGTCGGCGTACCGCTCACGACCGCTCTTTACGGTCCCGAAGGCATTCCCTACCTCCTCGTCTACTTTTTCGCGAACCTCGTCTTCATTTGGACGGTGGGGCTTTACGCCGTAAAGCTCGACGGCGTTGCGGCCCGAGGCGGCCCGAAACCTCCCCTCGTTTCGTCCGAAAGCCTGCGAATGCTCCTTTCGCCTCCGTTTCTCGCGTTTCTTGCGGGGCTTCTCGCGGTGGCGGTTCCGATTCCGGTTCCCGACGTCGTTGCGGGCACGACCCGCACGATCGGGGCCGTGACGTCACCGTTGGCACTCCTTTTCATCGGCATGGTGGTCCACCGCGTGGGAGTCGAACCCTTCAAACATCTGCCGCTCGAACTCAAACTCGTGTGCGCTTCGTGCTTCATCGTACGGCCCCTCGTGATGTACCTCGTCACGATGCCCTTGGACATGGACGAGACGATGCGGCGCGTTTTCATCACGTCCGCCGCCATGCCCGTTTCGTCCGTCATTGCGGTGCTCTGCCGCAGTGCGGGTGCAGACGACGCGTTTGTCTCGGAAGCCGTGGGCGTGACGACGATCGGGCTGGTTGCGGCTCTTCCCCTTCTCTGGGCGATCGCAAACTTCGCATGATGGCAAGGGCAGCGCGGGGGCCTGCGGTCGAGCTCGGTACGAGTGCATACAAATTCGCGCTCGGTGCCGTTCCTCGAACGGCTATCCTCAAAGAAACCGCGGCCCTCGGACACTCCGTCATTCGACCGTTTGCAGGTTTGCGCGTTTGCATGCCTGCACGCCCCGATATCGTTCGCGCCGCTGCTTCTCCGGAGGAACCATGTCTAAACTTCCCGCTTTCGCACACCGTCCCGACGTAGAAGGACGTCCGTACACACGGCGTACGGCACTTGATGCCGCTCTTATTCTCGCGCTCGGATCCGCGGGCGCGCTTTCCCTTGTTCACGGCGTTGAGACTGCTCAGGCCGCTCAGAACGAGCCCTATCCCTTCGAGCGCGCGCTCGGTGTTACGGAATCGGGGACGCGTGCGGAAACGTCGCAAAACGCTCGAGGCGCAGCGCGAGCCGAGGCGCGCACGAGCGCTGCGAGCGCGGTGCTCGCCCCCGAAGCACACGCCGCGACGGGCGCCTTCACGCCCCTCACCGTGACGCTTCTTCCCGACGAAAAAGCCTGTCGCGCGCTCTGGGGCGACGACTGGTACGCAAAATGCCGCCGCTCGATCGGGCGCTCGGGTTCGCGCGTCGAAGGCATTCGGATGACGCCGGAACTCCCGGGCGTCTGGCGCGCTCAGGGCTCGTCCCTCGTCTTTACGCCCGAAAAGCCCTGGCGGCCGAACGAAACCGTTCGCATCGACCTGTCGGACCTGACACTTCCTGCGGGCGTGCGTCTCACCGCCCGGGAGGCGACGGCAACGCTTCCTCCGCTTGCCCTCGTTTCGGACGAAAGCGCCCTCCTGATCGACCCCGATCCGAAGGGCAAGCGTTTTGCAATCTTTTCGGGGATGCTGACCACCGCCGTCGATCGCGCGGACTTCGAGCGACGTTTCGAGATCGAACGGGTGGCGGGGAATCCGAAAGCGACGAAGGCGGACTTGCCCGAACTCGGCCGTCCTCTTTTCATCTGGGAAAAGGACGCTCCGGAAGCGTTTTACGTTCGGATTCCGATTCTGAAACTCGGGCGCGATCCCGCGGAACTTCGGGCGACGATTCCCGGGGCGGCCGCCTCCGTGCGGGCCGACGGCTCGGGCGGATGGTTGACAACCTCGGGGACGGATGCTTCCGGGAACGCTCAATTGGCGCTCGGCCTTCCGGGCGAATCGACGCTCTTTCAGGTGACGGGCGTTTCGATTTCGAGCACGCGCGACGACAATCTCAACGACGTGTACGAAGTACTCGTGACGACCTCGATGAACGTCACGACGGAAGCGCTCGTGCGCGCGCTGGAGGTGAAACTCCTTCCCGAAAAGCTCAACGACGACGCCGCCTCAAACACAAACTGGTCGGCGGTACCCGCTTTGGATGCGAACGTCCTCAAGCGCTCCGCCCCGTTGAAGGCGCGCTCCGCGGATGCGGCCGACGCGCCCGCCGTCGAACACCGCATCCGCTTTACGGCGCCCGCCGGGCGCTACGCCGTTCTGCGGCTTCCGGAAGGTTTTGCCGCACCGGGTACGGCGGGGCTTCGCACCGCGTGGACTGCGGCCGTGGCGTTACCCGACCCGGGAAGTCGGCTCGACTTTTTGCAGCCCGGGCATGTTCTCGCCCTCTCGGGTACGAAAACGCTCACCTTCGCCGCCTCGGCCGTGGACGAAGTCGACTATCGGATCGTACGAGTGCGCGACGCTTTCCTCGCCTCGGCGGCCGACATGCCGCGAGCTCTTACGAATGCGGCGGCCTCCGATACCGCGGTCGACGCGCGTACGGGCACGATCGCGCTCGGTGCGCAAGGCCCTGCGGAGGGAACCCGAGAAACCCGGTTCGGTGCAATCGACTTCGCACCCTTCCTCGCCGAGCAGGGCCCGGGCCTTTACCGCGTGACGCTCACGGGATTTGTGATTGATAAGGACGGCAAGCGCCGCGCCCGCACGACGACCGAACGGAGCGTGCTCATTACGAATACGGGGCTCGTCGTCAAAGAAAACGCCGACCGCTCGATCGACCTTTTCGCGCTCGAACTTGATACGGGCGCTCCCGCCGCCGAGCGTACGGCGCTCCTTTTGGCCGCGAACGGGACGGTACTGCAACGGGCTGCAACCGATGCGACGGGCCGTGCGCGCTTCCGTTCCACCGCAGGGCTGGAGCGCGAAAAGCGCCCGAGCGCGATTCTTCTCAAACGCGAAGCCGACGGGAAAACGACGGACCTCGCGTGGATTTCGCTTTCCGACTACGAAAACCTATCGAACCTCTCGCGCTTCGAGACGGCGGGGCGTGCAAGCAACGAAAATCTCGCGGCGCTCGCGTTTGCGGACCGGGGCCTCTACCGCTCGGGCGAAACCGTGCGTTTTGCGGCGATCGTCGCATCGACCGACGGGAAAGCGTTGCCCGAAAGCCTCCCCCTGAAACTGCGCGTCACCGACGGTCGCGGGCAGTTGCTTGCCGAACGCGCCCTTCGGGCGGGCAAAGAGGGGCTCGTCAACTTCGATTGGACGATCCCGAAGGATTTCGTTTCGGGGTCCGTACGGTGCGACGTGACGGTCGGGGACGGTCGCATTCTCTCGACCGCACGCGTGGCGGTCGAAGACTTCGCGCCCGAGACGCTGCGCCTTACGGTCGATACGGGCTCGTTGCCCGCGGGGTGGGTGCCCCTGGAAAACCGCGAAGCGCTTCTCTCGCTCGTACAGCGTACGGGGTCGGCCGCGGAAGGCCGTACGGTCTCGGGGACGCTCTTTGCCGCCAACGCGGGTTCGATCACGTTCCCGGGCTGGGAAACGTACGACTTCCTCGATCCGTTGCCCGCTCCCGTCGTCGCGTACCGCGAATTCCCGATTGCGACCGTCGAAACGGACCGCACGGGCGCGGCGCGCGCGACGCTTCCCCTCGGGGAACTCACCCCCGCCACCTACCGCGCGAACGTGCATTGGGAGGGTTTCGAACTCGAAGGCGGCCGCGCCGTGACGGAAGAGACGGCGTTTCTTGTTTCGTCTGCGCGCCTGATGGCGGGCTGGCGCTTGGTCGACACGAGCCGCACGACCGACTGGCTCGCGCAAAACGCGCCCGTCGCAATGGAAATCGCGCTCGTCGATCCGAATCTCAAACCCGCGGCGGGAACAACCCTCACGGCGCGCTTTGCGAAGCGCCGCAGCGTAACGGAACTCGCCGAAGACGCTTCGGGTCGCGTCACGATCCGCGAATCCTACGGAACCGTGCCCGCGGGCGAAACACAAGCCGTCACCGGAGCGAACGGGCGCGTCGTCGTGACGCTCCCGACCGCCGAAGCGGGCGACTTCCTCGTCGAGCTTGCTGCGGCGGACGGAACGTCGCTCGGCCGCATTCCCTACCACGTCGCGGCCGACACGCTCGAAGCCTCGACGGAGGAATTGCAAACGGCCGAAGTGAAGGCGGTCCTCCAAAAGAATTCCGTACGCGCGGGCGAACGCGTGAAGCTTTCCGTTCTCTCCCCCTACCGCGGCAAGGCTCTCCTGACGCTTGAAGGCGCCGAGGTCGAAGACGCCCTCTGGGCGGACGTCGAAGCGGGGGACAACACGATCGAGTGGACCGTGCCCGAAGGCGTCGCCCCGGGGCGGCACTACCTCCACGCGGCCGTGATGAAGACCGCGGCAACGGACCCCTCGAACGCGTCGCTTTCCGACGCGCGCCTCTTGAAGGGCTACACCGAAACGGTGCTCCCCGTTTCGATCGACCGTGAACTGCGCACCGCGCAGGTCACGATCACGACGCCCGAGCGCACGGACTCGCCTCGCTCGATTCCCGTGACGGTTGCCTCCGACCGCCCCGCCAAGGTCTTCCTCTGGGCGGTCGACGAAGGCGTTCTGGCGCTCACGAACTACGCGACGCCCGATCCGGCACGCGCCGTTCTCGACGACCGCGCGCTCGGCGTCGAAACGCGCCAACTGATCGAGCACCTGATGCCCGACGCGCCCGCGTTGCCTTCCACGCTCTCCGCCTTCGGCGGGGACTTCGAAGCGCGCGCCGCCATGGGCGCGATGACCAATCCCTTCCGCCGCACGGGCGTCGAAACCGCCGTTTGGTGGGGCGGGCTCGTCGAGACGGGCCCCGAAGGGAAAACGTTCGACATGACGCTTCCCGAACGCTTCAACGGTCGGGTTCGGATCTTTGCGGTCGGAACGGCCGAGCCGCTCGAAGCGAAACCCGATGCGAAGTCCGAAGTTGCCGGTACCGCGGATGCGGGGCGCGCCCTCGTTGCGGCCTCCGCCGCCGCGACCGTGGCGCCGCCGCTCGCCCTCGAACCCGTTCTGCCCGCCGCGCTCTCGCCCGGCGACACCTTCCGAGGGGCGTTCCTCATAACGCGCAGTGCGCAAGCTGAAAAGAGCCCGGCGACGCAAGAAACGGTTGAGGCCTCCGTCACGCTCGACGCGCCCGACTTCGCGCCGCAACCCGCTTCGGGGACGGTGACGCTTCGCACGGGAGAAACGGAAACCTTTGCGGGCACCCTCACGGCGCCCTCGGAGCCCGGGCTCTTCACGCTGCGCGCGAACGTTGCGGCAGACAACCTCAAGACCGTTGTCGACGAAACGATTTCGGTACGTCCTGCGACGCTCTTCGAGACGACCCGCTCGGGCGGACGGCTCGGTACGAAAAGCGCAAACGCGAAACCCTCGACGACCGGGAACGCCTCGGCGCGGCTCGATGCGAAGGGCGCGGAAATCGCCTGGCCGGGTGCGCTCTACCCGATCGAAGCCGACACGCGTCTTTCGGTTTCGCGCCTTCCGGTGCCGCTCTTGTCGGGGTGCCTCTCCGCGTCGGCCCCCGCCCTCTGGGGGACGCTTGACGAGCGGCTCGCTGCGGCGGCGCCTTTGTTGCTTCTTGACGAAACGCTCTGGCGTGCGGCGGACGGCCCCGCCACGGCGGGCGAAGACGAAGTCGACCGACCGACGCCGCGTCCCGCTGCGAACGGTAATACGGACGCGAACACGAACGACAAGCTTCCCGCCTTTGCCGAAGAACGGGCGGCGCGCCTTGCCGCACTGCGCGCGTCGATTCGCGAACACTTGGGCGCTCGGGGTCTGAGCCCCTACCCCGGGGGCGATTCCGACGCGGCGACGAGCGCCGAAGCGTTGATGACGATGCTTGACGCGCGACGGGTCGATCCGTCCGTTGACGAGGAGATCCCCGCGCTTCGCCGTTCGCTTGAAACGTCGCTCAACGACCTTCCCGAAACGCTTGAGGATGCGCGCGACCGCGCTTACGGCCTCTGGGTCCTCACCCGCGAAGGAACGCTCGTCGCGGACAGGCTCGAAAGTCTTCGTCGCACGGTGACGGAACGCTTTGCGGGCGCCCCCGGAGACGCGCTCTGGGTGTACCTCGCGGGAGCGGCCGACCTCATGAGGATGAAGGACGCGGCCCGGACGCTGCTGCCCGCCGAGATCGATCCGAACGCCAGCACGACGGATCTCGCACGCATGACGACGGTGCTTGCGGAGGCGGCCGCCCGACCCGACTCCGCACTTTCCGGAAAGGCGAACGCGGCGAAACTCCTGGCGCTGGAGACTCGCCTGACCGAAGCCACCCTTGATGCGCTTTCGCGCGACGATCTGCGACCGCTCGACGCAGCCCTCACGGTGCGCGCGCTCATGCGAAGCGGTACGTTGGGGCATGCGCCCGAGGCCCGAGACACCGCTCCCGAGCCCGTCTGCACGAAGTGGGCCGAAGGATTCGAGCCCCGGGCCGAGACGCACCGCACGCCCTACGGCGTCACGGTGACTGCGCCGGGGTGCCTCAACTTCCGGATCGACGCAACCGAAGCGGGGGCACTTGACGGTCTCTACTGGAGTGCAATCCGCTCGGGCTTTGCGCGCGATGCGGCGCCCGGGCCCGTTCGCGAAGGGTTTGAAATCGAGCGGCGGTATTTGAACGCCGCAGGCGAAGAAACCAACGAATTCGCGCTCGGCGAACTCGTCACGGTGGAAATCCGTCTGCGCGGCTACGGCGGTACGCGATTCGACGTGCGGGATCTCCTTCGCCAAATTGCGGTGACGGACCTGCTTCCGGGCGGCTTTTCGCTCGCCGACGCTCCGGGCACGCCCGTTGAAGTCGTGACGGGCGAAGAAGCGATCTCGACCGAACGCGCCGAAGACCGCATCCGCTTCCTCCTTGAGCGCGTCACGAGCGAAGAGTCAATCTATTCCTACCGCGTCCGCGCGACGACGCCCGGCACTTTCCGCACGGCGCCCGCCGTAGCCGAATCGCTCCTCTCGCGTGCGGTGCGCGCACGGGGAACGAGCGGAACGGTGGTGGTTCGGAAGGGAAAACCCGCTGACGCTTGACGACCTTTCGGTACGACAATAATTCGATGGGGTTGTACGCCTCCCGTTTGCCGACTTCGTGTGAACGGGAGACCTCCACTTCGGCACGGATTCCGCCGCCGAAGACTTCTTTTCGACCACCCCCATGTGAAGGTTCATCCGAAATGCCCCTATCCGCCGAAAACTCCACATTGTCCCGAGAATACGCCTGGGACCTCTGCTACCGATTCTTCACGCAGAACCAAGAGAGGCTACTTCAAGCCGACTGCAACGAAGCTCTGCTTCTCGAAGCCTCCGTACACCTCAGCGCCTACCTCGGCTTCTTCGGCATGCTGCGCGGTTCGTCTTTCCTGCTGAAGACCAACCCGTCCTTCTTCGTCCCGATCATTCGCGACGTCTGGCAGCAAGCCCGGGCGTCCGACTATCCTCCGGACTCCACCCACCCCGACCATGTCAAGCCGCTCTGGGACACCCTGAACCGCAGCCTGCTCGACGCATCCAAGGATTTGCGCGAAACATCGACGACGCCCGTCTCCCATACGCTGATCTCGAAAATTTTGCTCGGCATGTTCGCCTGTTCGCCGGCCTACGATCAGTTCTTCAACCAAGGTATCCAGAGCGTCAAGTGGTGGACGGAGCTCCGCAAAAAGCACAAGAATTACACCAAGATCCAACTCTGGGATCGCTTCTTGAGCGATCCGAAAACCACGGAGCTCTTGCCGGAGGTACGGAAGCAATACGCTCTTGACGAATCGATTCCGCCCAGTCGTGTTGCCGATCTTTTCTTTTGGGATCTCGGCAGGGCTCAGAAGAAGCCCAGACAACAGCTTTCCAATTTGGATCCGGACAGCGCAATGAATGCGGTCCTGGCTTTCCGCGCTTCGCACAAAGCGTGAGCGACCGCCCTGAAACAAAAAAACGACCGCCTTCTTTCGAGGACGACGGTCGGGATTTTTCGAGGAGAACGCTTCGGTGGACTTTGAGGGACCTCGCCGTAGCCGCACCGCGAAGCGCGGTTGCGGACGAAGTCTTCCGTCGTTCACTCGGAAGTCGATTTAGCCCTTCGTGACGGCGTTCAGAGCGGAACTCGCACGGAACCACGAGAGTTGCCTTTCGTTGTGGGAGTGTTGCGCTTCGAAGTGTTCTTTCGAGCCGTCTTTGTGGGTGAGCTCGATCGTGATGTGACGACCCGAAGCGAGATCCTTGAGGTCGAGGACCGAGATGCGGTCCTTTTCGCGAATCTTGCCGTAGTCGGCGGGGTTGACGAACGTGAGCGCCAAGATGCCCTGCTTCTTGAGATTCGACTCGTGGATGCGGACGAGGTCCTTCGCGAGCACCACGGAGACGTTTCGATAGCGGGATTCCATGGCGGCGTATTCGCGGCTCGAACCTTCGCCGTAGTTGTCGTCGCCGACGATGACGGAATGGACGCCGTGGTTCTTGTACCAGTGCACGACCTTCGCGGCACCGACGACCGCTTCCCGTCGAAAGCCATACGGGGCGCCTCACGTTCGAGTGCGGCGGTACGGGGGAGCCTCTCGGCGCACGTGGCGATTCCGGTTGCGAAGACGTCCGATCCGTCCCGTCCGTCCGAAGTCGGATAATTCCGCGTCGGACCTCGACACGCGTCGGGCTTTCGGTCGACAATGGCTCAAGCGTCAACGCCCGCTCTGAGGACAGTTGCGTTTCGAGCTCCACCTATTCGCCCGTCCCCCCATGGCACTTCTGCGCACCACTGCGATTTCCGTCGCCCTTACGCTCGGCACCGCGGCCTCTCTGGCGGCGGGCCTCTGGGCGTGGGCGAAACTCATGCCCGCGCCGCCCCTGATGGAGGCGGTCCCCTACGCTCAGGCCGTGTTCGACGCGAACGGGGAACTCCTTCACCTGAAACCCGCTTCCGACGGGCAGTATCGCCTTCCCGTGCGGCTCGACCGCGTGAGTCCCGAGGCGCTCAACGCGGTCGTACGCTACGAAGACCGGTGGTTCTGGTCGCACCCCGGCGTCAACCCCTTCTCGGTTCTTCGTGCCGCCTGGCAAAGCACCACGGGCGCGCGCCCTATCGGCGCTTCGACCATCACGATGCAGGTGGCGCGTTTGGAAGGAGACCTTCAAACCCGCACGTGGGCGGGAAAACTCAAACAGATGCTCATGGCGCTTCGCTACGAAGCGCACTACGAAAAGCGCCGGATTCTCGAAGCCTATCTGACGCTCGCCCCCTACGGGGCCAACGTCGTCGGAATCGAAGCCGCATCGCTCGTCTGGTTCGGGCATTCGGCCGAGCGCCTCACGCCCGTCGAAGCGGCGGCGCTGGCCGTCGTACCGCAAAACCCCGTGAAGCGTCGGCCCGATATGGCGAACCCCGAATTCGAAGCGCAGCGCCGACGCGTGGGCGAGATGCTCTTGGAGGAAGGGGTGATTGACGCACGCTGGGCGGAAGCGTTGCGACTTCCCCTGCGCGTACGCCGTACGACGGACCTTCCGTTTCTTGCGCCCCACTACACGCGGCTCGTGGAATCGCTCGCGCCCGAAGGCGTGATCGAAGGGACCCTGCGCCTCGGGTTGCAGCAGGACGTGGAGCGGCTCCTCGCCGCCCACGTGGAGCGCCTTCGCGCTTGGGGGATTAAAAACGGCGCCGCCGTCGTACTCGACACCCGCACGGGCGGGCTCGTCGCGCACGCGGGGTCGAAAGACTTTTTCGACTCCGACATTTCGGGTGAGGTCGACGCGTTCACCGCCTTCCGGAGTCCGGGCTCCGCTCTGAAACCATTCATCTACGGGTTGGCGCTCGATCAGGGGATCATCCATTCGCACACGGTTCTCCTTGACCGCCCGAAGAGCTTTGCGGGGTACGCTCCCGAAAACGCGGACGGCACCTTCCGCGGGCCCCTGTCGGCCGAGGATGCTTTGCTTTCGAGCCGCAACGTCCCCGCGGTGGAACTCGAGCGCGAACTCTCGCCCGACCTCTACGACCTCTTGAAGCGCATCGGCGTGCCGCTCAACGACGATCGCCGGCACTACGGACTTACGCTGGCGTTGGGCGGCGCCGAAGTACGAATGGCGGATCTCGTGCGGCTTTACGGAGCGCTCGCCACGGACGGCCTCGTCAAACCCGTCGAACTCGGGCACGTTCGGTCCGCAGACGCGACGCCGGCGCCCGATCGTTCCGTCCTCTGGGGCGACCCGAAACGCATTCCCGTGCTCTCCCCCGAGAGCGCCTTCGTCGTTTCGGCCATGCTCGCCGATCGAGGCGACACGGTGAGAAACCGCCGCAACGGGCGCGTGCACCTGCGCTGGAAAACGGGAACGAGCAACGGCTTTCGCGACGCCTGGGCGGCGGGGTTGGTCGGTCCTTATGTGCTCGTCGTTTGGCTCGGGAACTTCGACGGCGCGTCGAACCCCTGGCTGCGCGGCGCGGAAACGGCCGTGCCGCTCTTTCGCGACATAGGCGGGCTTCTTGCCCGAGATCTCCCCGCCGAACCCCTGCGCCTTACGGAAGCGAACGTTCCCAAGGGGCTCAACGTCACGCGCGAGTCGGTCTGCCGCGCGACGGGCGACGTGGGACAACCCCTCTGTCGGGATCGCGTCTCCGCGTGGTTCATCCCCGGCGTCTCGCCCGTGCGCGACCGCGGGGTCCTGAAGGAAATCTGGATCGATCGGGCCACGGGACTGCGCGCCTGCCGCTTTGACCCCGAAACAACCGAGCGGCGGCTGTGGGAATTCTGGCCCTCGGAAGCTGCGGCCGCTTTCCGGGCAGCGGGGATCGTGAAGCGCCCGCCGCCCCCGTGGATGCCGGGGTGCGAACCGAACGCCTCGACCGATGCGAAGAGCTCGACGGGCTCCGACGCCCTTTCGGCGCCCGCCATCCTCACGCCCGTTGCAGGCCTTTCCTACCCCGCGAACCGCTTCGCCGGGGGGGCTCCCGTCGCACGGTTGCGCCTGCGGGCATCGGCCCCGTCGGGGACGGGAATGCTCCACTGGTTTGACGGCGCACGCTATCTGGGCGAAAGCGAGCCCGAGCGCGACCTCGTTGCCGACCTAGCTCCGGGGACGCATCGACTTGCGGTCGTCGACGAAGCGGGACGCACCGCGAGCGTGACGGTGCGCGTGTTGCGTCGCGACTGACGCTACCGAAACTTCTCAGGTATTCGCCTTATTGCGTCCCGACGAAATCCTTTGCTAGGATGGATCCGCTATGTTCCAGATCATTCACGCCTCCGTCCCCGCGACCACGCGTCTTTCGTGGTGGTGGCCCCTCGAAAAATTCGAGCGGGCACGGTGTCGTGCGCGGTGAAGATTCGTCGGATTCCCGACTTTTCCCCGCCGCCGACACACAACGGAGAACATCTCCGGAACAGTGAAGAAAAGCCCGCTCCGTGCGGGCTTTCGTCGTTCACGGACCGTTGAAATCCAGAGCCCGCCCGAAGCCCCCGGCCTTCCCCTTAGGACTCTTGAGAGAACGCACCATGACCGACATTCACGCCAATACCCTTTCGTACGTTGCCTTCGCGCTCCCGCAGCTTCGATGGCGCCGCGTTTCCCTTCACGACGCAGGCACCTTCACACAAGCATTTCGGAGACTCCGACATGACGTACGAAACTTCTTTTTCCGCTGACGCGCGCGAAACCGAAACCCTCGGCGCACCTCGTACCTCACCCCATACGACGCTCGAGCGCCCCCGCTTTTTCGGCGGTCCCGCGGCATTGTTTCTTCCTCTGGCGCTTTTCGTTGCAACAACGTTCGCGCTCTTTTCCGTCGAACAAGCGTTCGACCTCTACGGTCTCGCCGCGGCGGGGCTCGCGGCGCTCTTTGCGGGCGCGCTTCTCTCGAAAACCCCGGCCCTCTACTGGAAAGCGGCCGTTGCGGGCGCCGCGTCGACGCTGACGGGGACGGTCGTGTTGTTGCTTCTCGCGGCGGGTGTCTTTTCCGCCGTCGTCAAAGCGGGCGGCGCGGCCGGAGGCATCGTATACCTCGGGAACCTCCTCAACCTTTCGGGAAACGCCTTCACGGTCTTCGCGCTCCTTGCAGCCACGCTTTTCGGAACCGCTACGGGCTCGTCGATCGGAACGCTCCTTACCGCCGTGCCGCTCCTTTTTCCCGCCGGAGTCGCGCTCGGCGCGGACGCATCGCTCCTTGCGGGAGCGCTCCTCTCGGGCGCCGTCTTCGGCGACCACCTTTCGCCCGTCTCCGACGTCACCGTGATTTCCGCCACGACGCAACGGACGACCGACGGGCGCAGTCCCGAGATCGGTACCGTGGTGACGACGCGCCTTCCCCATGCGCTCCCCGCACTCGGGATCGCGCTCCTCGGGTACGCATTCCTCTCGGGCGACGCGCAGTCCGTCACGTCGGCTGCGTCCGGGGCGACGCACGCCGCAACGCTCCCGCAACTTCCGAAAGGCGACGCCGCGGGCCTTGCGATGCTCCTTCCCGTGTTTCTTCTCATTGCGGTCGCCGTCCGCACACGGGACGTTCTCACCGCGGCGGGTTCAGGGATCGTTTCGGGGCTTGCAATCGGTCTTGCGACGGGGCGCTTCGGGGTAGCCGACATTCTGGGCGTTCACGAGGGCACGGTCTCGGGGATTCTCTATTCGGGTGTGACCGGCATGGGCGGGATCATTCTCCTGTGCATCACGCTTTTTGCCTTCACCGAAGTCGTGACGCGCTCGGGCCTCGGCGAAGCAGCGGTCGAGAAGCTTCTGGGCACGAACACCGGAACGAACACGCCCGTGAACACGCATACGGACGGAGCGCTTCGCATGGAAGTCCTGTTGGCCGCCGCCACGTTCGTCGTGACAACGCTTTTTGCGGCCGTCACGAGCGCCTCGACCGCACTCGTAGGCGTTCTCGCGAACGACCCCGCCAACCGTGCTGGGCTCGATCCGCTCCGGCGCGCGCATCTTCTTACGGGCTTTGCCAACGGTCTTCCGGTACTGATGCCATTTTCGGCATTCGTCCTCATCCTGACGGGAATTCTCTCGGGACTTCCCGGGGGCGAGGCGGTGACGCCCGTCGCACTTTCCGTTTCGAGCTTCTACCCGATCGCGCTCACCGCGGTACTCGTTTTCTCGGTGACAACGGGCTTCGGGCGTCATCCGAGTCGACGTGCGGCCGAGACCGTCTCATCGCCGACCCTTTCCGCCGCCGTTCCGCACCGCTCTGAAACCGCACTCTGAAATCCGCAAGGAGATTTCCTCATGACCGAATCCGATACGTTCGAACTCTACGACCTCGAAGTGCATGTCGAGGGCGACCCCGACACCTTCGTCTGCCGACATCGCCCGGGACCGGCCTTTGCAGTCGAAGGTGAAGATCTCGTCTTTCCCGAAGGCGGACGCTTTTCCTTCTACGCTCTCGGGGCGCTCCTGCCGCTTATCGCCGCCAAGGAGCGCCCGACTGCTCGAAACGACTGGATGACGACCGACGCCGTCATCGCTTGCCCCGATCCGAACTGCGGGGCGAAATTCCGCATCGTACGGCGCGCGAAGCGCACGTTCTCCCACGGCGCCTGCACGGTCGTGCCGCTCGAGCGCCCGAACGAGGACGCCGAGTAACAAACACCCTTTTCTTCTGATTTTTCTTCTTTTCGTTCTCGTTTTTTTTGGAGCACCGCACCATGCCCGCTTCGCACTTTGTTTTCCCCGACGGATACACCATCCCGCGCGTCATCAACGGCGGCTGGCAGCTGTCGACCGGTCACGCCCTCGGGCGACCGCTCGACATGAAGGACGCGCACGACGCCTTTGCGCGCCTGCTGGACCTGGGGCTCGCCACATTCGACGGCGCCGACATCTACACGGGGGTCGAGGACTTTTACGGCACGATCGTTCGGGAGAGGCGCCGTGCGGGTCTTTCGCTTCCGCGCATTCATACGAAATTCGTCCCCGACCTCAAGGACCTCGCGCACGTCGACTACGCGTACGTCGAGCGAATCTTGACGCGGTCGCTTGCGCGCCTCGGACTCGAAACGCTCGACCTGGTGCAATTCCACTGGTGGGATTACGACGTTCCGGGCATGGTCGAATGCGCGGGGCACCTCGTGCGGGCGCAGGAAAAAGGAATCGTGCGCCGCATCGGCACGACGAACTTCAACCGGGTGCAACTCGAACGTCTCCTTGACGCGGGCATCCCCGTCGTTTCGAACCAGTGCCAGTATTCGGCGCTCGACCGTCGCCCCGAACGCAAGGACGGTTTGACGGAGCTCGCCCTCAAGCGGAACATGCCGCTCCTTTGCTACGGTACGGTGGCGGGCGGCTTTCTCTCCGAAAAATGGCTCGGGCGCGAGCGGCCCGCAAGTTTCGAGAATCGGTCGCTCGTCAAATACGACCTCGTGATCGAGGACTCCCTCGGCTGGGAAGGCTTTCAGAAGCTCCTCGGGCTTTTGGAAGAGATCGGTCGCCCGAAGGGCCTCGGTATCGCTCAGACGGCGTCCCTTTACGCCCTCGGGAAGCCGGGAGTCGGTGCCGTCATTCTCGGTACGCGCAACAGCCGCCACATCGACGCGGCAGCCGCACTGCTCACGAACGAACTCACACCCGACGAGCGCCGCGCCGTCGACGCGTTTCTCGCCGACTACCCGACGCTCGAAGGGGACGCCTTCGATCTGGAACGCCTCGAAGGCGGCAAACACCGGGCGATCATGCGGATGAACCTGACCGAAAGCACGACGGGTCGTTGAAAAGCCCCGAGTTACCCGACGTGCCGTAAAGCCCCGCCGTTCACGGCGGGGATATAAGGCACCCGCGCGAAGCGCGGACCGATGCCTATAATTAAAATCATGGTCCTACTTCATAAAGCCTTTGTTTTCAAGCTCAAGCCCGACGGGGCGACGATCCGCAAGCTGGCACGGTTTTGCGGTTGCGCTCGCTATGTCTACAACAAGGGTTTGGCTTGGGACAAGGAGATGCACGA